>Ga0302184_10000313_pt1 | contig 32082 bp, 28 predicted proteins | sample I_Palsa_N3_3_FD_200233 | JGI IMG/M metagenome (GOLD analysis project Ga0302184, IMG submission 200233) | Peat permafrost microbial communities from Stordalen Mire near Abisko, Sweden - I_Palsa_N3_3 | ecosystem: Environmental > Terrestrial > Soil > Palsa > Peat permafrost | place: Sweden...
GAACCCTTCGCTCCTCCCGAACTGCCACTGCTCCCGCAACCGACTGTGCCGATAATCGCGCACACGCTGAGTGCGACCATGGCCGCTCCGCGAACACTTCTCGTCACTTTTTCGTCTCCTCGTTAATTTGGCCGTCGCCTGAGTGTCACGGCGTGCGCTGCACATTTCGTCTACCATGGCCAGACCCGAGTCCGACCCCTGTGAATCCCCTCACAGTCAACCTTCCGCTAGCCGCACAAGCCGAGGGACGCATGCCACAGACCAGGGCCAATTGGGCTACGAGCGGCTGAGGGGCAATTGACCGTACGGCGATCCGTGCCAGCAAGGGTGATTTCCCGCGGGGTATTGAATTGATTTCCGACATAGCTCTGCGCGCTGGACTTTCGCGCGCACACGCGCTCGCCGGCGCGCCGTCTCCCACGGGCACCACCTTGCGGCCCAAAGAAAGACCGGAGTGCTCTCGGCTTTGCAACCCGTCGCCGTAGGTGTGTTGCGGTGCGTGAAATCCGCCGTTTGCTGGCGCAGGAGTCTTCACTGAGCCGCGCCTGGCGGACCTCAACCGCTGATGCGTTCTTGTGCCTGTCCTCTCCTCATCTCGAAGCAAAGTCGGTCGCCGCCACCTGGGCAGCCGACGATTGCGCAATGTGGAAGCGATATCCGCACAGCAACATACGGTACGGTTGAACCGTTGTCAAGGGTGTAACGTTGGGACGGGGGCAGCCGAAAGTGCCCGCACTTGCCACCTCTCCATGCTCCGACCCCGCGAAAGCCCCGCTTGGCGCAGGTTCCCGCGCATCGCGGTCTGCCAGTCGACGGCGCTGACGCTGCGGCCTGCGTCGTCACTTGATCCCGAGACGGCTCATGCCCTCAAAGCCCGCGTGACGCGATACAGCGTGAGCGCGCGTATCGTGGAAGAATGCGCGGGATCATGTGTATCATCTGGGCCAGGCAGCGTCTGCGGCGTCAGATGGCTCCTCTTGTCACCAGACCATGAAAAGCGAGTCGTTTACGGCACAGGATGCGGCCGCTACAGGTGCTCCGGATCTGTGTGTGATCCACGATCGGGTGTGCCAGCCATGCTCCGGTTTCGCCAGCGGGCCGCTCAGCGCACTGACGCCGGAGCAGTCCGCCGGATCGAGTCAGCCGCCGTGCGCGACCAGCACCATACTCGAGGATGTCAGCCGCGTTGGCAACGACACGGCCTCCCGCCGCGCCAAGAGGTACGTGTCGAATGCGTTGCCGCGAGACGAGTCAGACGCGCTAAACCGCCTGCGGTCGCGGATCATCGCCTCCGGCGAGGCGCGTCCGCACCCGTTCGATGCACCCGAGCCAAACACGCGCTCGAATCCAACACCTGTCACCGCGTTTGAATGGCAGCGTTCCGGCGAGCACGCGCCCACGGTCATTGGGCTAAGGAATTGGGCCTCCGCGCGGCGTCCCATCGAATCTGGCGATCCTGTCGGTGCGCCCATCGCGTCCGCCGGACGCGGGGACATCGTTGTCCAACGCGTTCTCGGCATGCCAAGGACGTACTGAGGTCGGCTGCCATGGGCGCAAGACAGCCGACCTCCATATCCGGCCCGTATTTCGAGGATCTCGCCGTCGGCGACGCGCTGACCGCCCCGGCGGTCACGTTGACGGACGGACGCGTAGCGGTGCACCAGGCGATACTTGGCGATCGAGTACCGGCCTACCTGGACACGGGTCTGTCGAAGCGCGTGTTCGGCGGCGTAACGCCGGCGCCGCCGGGGCTCGTCATCGACCTCGCGATCGGGCAGTCGAGCGTGTTTACGCGACGAGTACTGGCGAACCTGTTCTACCGGGGGCTCCAGTTGTACCGGCTAGCAGCGATCGGCGACACGCTGAGCACCATCACCGAGGTCGTGGCGCTCCGCCAGAACCGTCTGCGCCCGGATCGCCGCGCCACGGGCCTCGCTGTGTTGCGAATCCGGACCGTTGACCAGGAGGGTCGACTGGTGCTTGACTTTGAACGCTGCGCGATGCTCCCGCTGCGCGACCAGCAACTGAAAACCGGCAACAACGACGTCGTCGGGTCTGATCGCGCCCGGTTCGATCTGGGCGCGGCTGAGCAACTCGCATCGCCGTGGGATCTCGCCGCCCTGCGGAATGCTGTGCCCGGACCATTTGCGTCAGAGCTGAAGGTCGGGGATCGGTTCGAGATCGAGGAGGCAGATCCGGTAACAGCGGCCACAGAGCTAGCGCGCCTGACGATCAATCTTGCTGAGGTCCACTACGACCGACGCGCAAGCGCAACCGGACGTCGCCTCGTCTACGGCGGGCATACGATCGGACTCGCGGCCCATCAGGCGGCGAAGGCGTTGCCGGCACTATGTGCAGTGATCGCGTGGGAGTCCTGCGATCACACCGGCCCAGTACACGAGGACGATCTGCTGACTAGTGTGGTAAGCGTCGAACGCGTGTCAGCGCTCTCCGCCGCGAGCAGGCTCGTGAGCCTGCGAAGTGTCGTCCGAGCTCACCGCGACACGGCGCCAGCCGAGGTGCTCGACTGGCGATACGTGGCGGCTATCGCGTAACTGGACATGCCGACTGTGATCACATCGTGATGCCCGAGGCCGTCAATGAGTGTCCGAGCGAACCGCCCTCGCGCCGATCTTGTCTGTCGGTCCCGGCCACCTCTGAGAGTAAGTTGCATAAGGCGGCAGGGCTTGCGACCGACGAGGTCGTGATCGATCTCGAAGACAGCGTCGCGGCATCGCACAAGGAGGACGGTCTCGCCGGTGCGCTGGCCGCTCTCAGCTGGTGGCCGGCATCGGGCCCACGCGTCAGCGTGCGCGTCAACCCTCCACGGACCTCTTGGTGCCACCTCGAGCTCGCGGCACTCGCTGCCGCCCCCGGGCCATTACAGGCGGTCGTCGTCCCCAAGGTCGAGGATGCTGGCGACATCGCGTTCGTGGAGCGATTGCTGGACGGGGCCGAAACTGCCAACGGGCGGCACGTGACGCTCCGGATCCAAGCGCTGATCGAGACGGCGTGCGGCCTTGCCAAGGTTGGTGAGATTGCACGGTCCTCGTCGCGGCTGACCTCGCTGATCCTGGGCTACGCGGACCTCGCGGCATCGCTTGGGCGGCCAACCTCGGGAACTGCCGACCTGAATCTTTGGCTCCCAGCGCAGGACACCGTCCTCATCGCCGCGCGCGCCAACGACCTCCAGGCGATCGACGGTCCGTTCCTTCGGATCGACGCCACTGACGCGTTTCGCGCAGCCGCGTCGCGAGCGCGTGACCTCGGCTTCGATGGCAAGTGGGCGATCCACCCCGCCCAGCTCGACGAGCTCAACCAGCTGTTCACACCATCAGACGAGCAGATCGCGCACGCACTCGCGGTGCTCAAGCGACTCGCTAGCAGCGAGGCGCACGCCGGCGCGGGCGCGGTTAGTCTCGACGGCGAGATGATCGACGAAGCGGTGCGCCGATCAGCTATGCGGCTGCTCGCCCGCGCCCGCCGCTAGTCAGGATTGGACGCATGGGGCGGGTCCTCGTGCGTCGCATCTTTCGCGGGTTGACAATGCGGGCCTCGCGCTGCGGCTACTGCATCGTTCTTTCATCCTTGTGCACGGTGAAGCTGGGGCTCGCCGGCTGGTTGCGTGTTGTGACTGGCTGGTTACACAGCGTGTTGGTGGTGTCACGGTCAGCGCTCGATCCGGTAGCCGACACCGCGGATCGACTGAAGACCCTCGACCTCGCCGATCGCGCGGACCGTGCTCGAGCAGCGCCCGGTGCAGGTCACCGATGAGATCGAAGGCGGCGGCCGAGCCTCGGGGCTGGCACCCGGCTGGTGCCCCATTCGGTGGTTGCCTTCAGCGACCGGTTGTTGGCCTCGACTCCCCAGATCGACCCGCCCGGGTTCTCGACGGTCAGGTGGGGATCGTCGAGCAGCTCTCCGAAGAATTGCTGATGCGTTTCGACGTCGACCCACGCGGCTCCGAGCCGCGGCTCGATCTCCTCGTGGGTCAGCTCCGTCGGCAGCACCCGCTCAAGCGCGGTGACGTTGACCACCAGCTCCGGGCGCGCAGCGGCGACCGCGGGCCGAGTCGAGCTTGACGCGGACGTCACCCGACAGGTATCAGCGGCCGGCACCAGGCGGCCGCTGCCGGCGATGTCATTGATCAGGAGCGTGGCGCAGGTCAGCCGATCGGCACTCACCGGCAAGGGTACCGCTCGCCTCGTCCCAGCCGGCAATCCGCGGCCCGGCTCAGATCTTGTGCCTTTCCAGCAGTTTTCGGCCGATCACCATCCGCTGGATCTCTGACGTGCCCTCGCCGATCAGCAGCAATGGCGCGTCGCGGTACAGCCGCTCGATCTCATACTCCTTGGAGTAGCCATAGCCGCCGTGGATCCGCAACGACTCCTCGACACAGAACCGCCCGGCCTCTGAGGCGAACAGCTTCGCCATCCCGGCCTCGATGTCCGAGCGCTCGCCGGCGTCCTTCAGGCGCGCCGCGCGGCGGGTCAACAGCCGCGCCGCCTCGACCTGGGTGGCCATGTCGGCGAGCTTGAACTGGATCGCCTGGTGCTGGGCGATCTGCTTGCCGAACGCCCGCCGCTGCTGCGAGTAGACCAGCGCCAGCTCCAGCGCCCGCTGGGCGATCCCGACGCCACGGGCTGCGACGTTGACGCGACCGAGCTCCAGCGCGTCCATCATCTGCGAAAACCCTTTGTTCAGCCCTACCGCCTCGCCGCCGAGAATACTGTCGGCCGGAGTGCGGTAGCCGTCGAACACCAGCTCGGTCGACTCCACCCCCTTGTACCCCATCTTGCGGATCTGCGGCGGGACGTCAAGCCCCTTGTGAGCGCCGGTGTTGTGCGACACGCCCGGCTCCTTCTCGCAGATAAAGCAGGTCATCCCGCGGTGGCGCGGCTCCGCGGTCGGGTCGGTCCGCACCAGCGTGAACACCAGCGTCGAGCGCAGCCCGTTGGTAACCCACATCTTCTGGCCATTGATCTCATAGTCGCCCTCGTCGGTCTTCCTGGCGCTGGTCTTGATCGCCTGCACATCGGAGCCAAGCTCCGGCTCGGACAGGCTGAACGCGGCACGGATCTCGCCCGTCGCCATCCTCGGCAAATAGCGCTGCTTCTGCTCCCCAGAACCGAACTTCATCAGCAGGTAGGAGCCGATGAAGTGCGTGTTGACGATCCCTGAGATCGAGATCCACCCGCGTGAGAGCTCCTCAACGATCATCGCATAGGTCGACAGATCCAATCCCATCCCGTCGTACTCCTCGGGGATCGTGACCCCGAACAGCCCCAGCTCGCGCATCTGCTCGACGATCGGCTCAGGAAACTCGTCCCCGTGGTCGTAGTGCCCGGCGTTGGGGATGATCTGCTCGTCGGCGAACTGACGAACCATCTCGCAGATCGCACGCTGCTCGTCGGTCATGTCCTGCGCGTCGATGTCAACGGCCATGCGTTCGCGGCTCCTAGCAATGCTGGTGATCCAGCGTCTCAGACGGTCAGCCGAGAATACCTGCGGTCACACCGCCCGCGACGAGGCGGCCGGCGTCAGCGCCCTGAGAAGGTCGGCGCCCGCTTCTCCAGGAACGCGGCGACCGCCTCGAGGTGATCGGCCGAGGCGTGCGACATCGCCTGGAACAGCGCGCTCAGCTCGAGCACGTCGGCGAGCTCCATCTGGCGGGCACCCGTCAGCAGACGCTTGGTGAGGCGGATCGCCCGCGGGGGCTTGGCGGCGATCTCGGCGGCCAGCGCACCGGCGCGTTCCTGCAGTTGCTCGGGCGCCACGACCTCGGTCACGAGCCCGATCCGCAGCGCCTCGTCGGCGTCGATCACCCGGCCGGTGAAGCTCAGCAGCGCCGCCGCCTGGTAGCCGACGAGCCGCTGCAGGAACCACGCGCCGCCGTCGCCGGGGATGATCCCGAGGTTGACGAACGTCTCACCGAGCGTGGCGCCGGAGGCGGCGATCCGGATGTCGCACATGCACGCCAGATCCAGTCCGGCCCCGATCGCCGCACCGTTGATCGCGGCGATCGCCGGCACCTCGACGGCGTGCATCGCCAGCGTCAGCTGCTGGATGCCGTGGCGGTAGGTGTCCTGCAGCTCGTGCACGTCGCCGGCGAAGGCGCCGTCTCGCGCCAGCATGTCCTTGATGTTCCCGCCCGCCGAGAACGCTCGACCGGATCCGGTGATCACCAGCACCGACACCTCAGGGGCCTCGTTGACCCAGCGGGCCACGGCGGCGATCTCGCCCGCGAGGCCGGTGCCGGTCAGCTCGTTGCGGACATCGTCGCGGTCGAGCGTCAGCCGGGCGACGCGGTCGCTGACCTCGAGGCGGGCGGCGTGCAGCACTGGCGGGTCGGGCACGGGCGCGAGTCTACGGTCCGCGAGCGCCGGTGGCGGTCGATCGGTCGTGCTAGATGCGGCGGCTGACTTACGCCACTATGTACTTTGCCCTTCTTTGGAGGGAGGGTCGATCGAGGAGGGGTTGATGATCAGGTGCTCGATCCGAGGCGGCGCCGTCGCCGCTCTCGCGTTGCTCGCGACAGCGATCACGCCGACCGTGGCCACGGCCAAGCCCAAGGCGGGCGGCGGCACGTCGTCGAAGGCGTTCGTCGTCTGCAAGCACAAGTGTCGCTACAAGACGATCCAGAGCGCGGTCAATGCATCGGGTAGGGGCGCGACGATCCAGATCAAGCCGGGGACGTACTCCGAGGGCGTCGTCGTCCAGGGTCACAAGCACGACGGGCTGACGATCGAGGGCATCGGCACGACCCCATCGGCGGTGTATCTCAACGGCACCAACGCGCGCGTGCAGGGCAACCCGGTCCAGAACGCGATCACGGGCGACGCGGTCAACAACCTCACGCTTGAGAACATGGAGGAGCAGCACTACCCGGCCAACGGCTTCTTCATCCAGAGCTGCCATGGCTATCTGATGAAGAACCTGATCGCCGGATTCGACCACGCCGACGGCATCGATGTCGACCGCTGCCTCGGCGGGCGGATCACCCAGTCGACGGGCTACGGCAACGGCGACTCGGCCTTCTCGATCGGCGGCACCCCGTTTGAGCACACGCCCGTCTGGAGCTCGGTCGACCACGACATCGGCGACGAGAACGTGCTCGGCTACTCGGGCACGAACTCCAAGTACGTGCGGATCACCGATTCGATGTTCTACAACAACGGCACCGGCGTGGTGCCGAGCACACTCGCCTCCGAGCCCTTCCAGCCGGCGACCGACGGCGTCATCGCCGACGACCAGATCTTCTGGAACAACTTCGACTACTACCGGCCGGGCTCACCGGTCAAGACCGTCTCCAGCGGCCTCGCCGGCAGCGCGCTGAACGACCCGATCGGCGCCGGCATCGTCATGTTCGGCACGACCGGATGGGTCGCCAAGGACAATCAGATCTTCGGCAACTGGCTGTGGGGCGGCGCCGCGTTCTCTGACCCGAGCAACACCTCGGGCACGGCGGAGAACAACGACAACCGGTTCGTCGACAACCGGATGGGCGATGGCGGCAAGGACCCCAACGGCACCGACTTCTTCAACGACGGCTCAGGATCCGGAACCTGCTTTCAGGACAACGGCAACGGTCTGACCTTGCAGACCAGCGCGACCGATCCGGACCTCTACCCGACCTGCCCGACGACGGCCGGGACCGGCACCGTCAACGGCGATGGCACCCAGGTCGGCTTGCTGCTGCAGATCGTCGGATCAAAGCCGCCGACCGCCCAGGAGAACTTCTGGCACCGACACGCGCACATCAAGATCAATGGCATCCGGCCCCTGGCAGGCTGATCCCGCGCTGACGCTCAGCCGCCGCGCGTCAGCGCGGGGTCCTCGTTCTGCGAGCCGCGCAGCTGCATCGATCCCACCGGCCCCGCCCAGCCGTCCCCGCGGGGCTGCGGCTCGCCGTCGAGCTCGATGTCGACCTTCTCGTTGAAGAAGCAGACGAGGTCCTTGATCCGGCGAGCCTCGTCGTAGGGCTCCGGGTAATACCAGACGAGGTCGTGGCCGTCCTCGCCCTCGGGCACCGCCACCGAGTAGTAGTGGGCCTCGCCCTTGTAGGGGCAGCGGCTGGTGGCATCCGACGGCGTCAGCGCCGCGCGCACGTCCTCGATCGGCAGATACCAGCGGGTCGGCAGGCTTGTCTCGAACACCGCCAGCGCGCGGCTGGTCTCGGCCAGCAGCTCGCCGCCGAGCGAGATCGTGATGCGGCGGTCGGTGGCGAGCACGTCCACACGCGTGTAGGGGTCACGCGGGTGGGTGTGGATCTCCTGGCTCTCCTCCAGCCACCGGCTCATCCGGAAGAAGTAGAAGGCGATCAGACCCTTGAGCTCGGCCGGGGCGCCGGCGACCGGCTCGGCGTACGTCCACGCCCCGTTGTGCACGACGTCCTCACCGCCGCGCACCGTGAAGAACGACGCCCGCCCCTTCGTCGCAACGTGCGCCCGTCGCGGCGACGCCTCCAGCAGATCCATGCGGACGTCCTGCGGCGGGAAGTAGTAGACGGGCTGGTGGCCCGCCTCGTGTAGCAGCCACGCGTGCCGGCTGTCGGCGATCACGACGCCGCCGAGCTCGACCCGGATGCGCTTCGGCGTCGGCTCCAGGTACAGCGCCTGGCCGGGCGCGGGCGTCTCGAAGTTGAATGTGCCCGCCGGCTGTTTGCCGAGCGGGCCGGTGCCGCTCATCAATCCCATGCCGGGAGCTTACGTCTCCGCGGCGGCGAAGCTTGGCGAACTCGACCAACCCCTCCGATCAAATTCGCCAAGCTTGTCGAGCCGCGCGGGCTACTCGAGCGCGATCGGCACGTCGGACCGCATCTGGGCCGCCGCCGCCGACGACCGGTCCCTGCGCAACGCCATCACCAGCGCCGGCACCAGCGCGACCGCGAGCAGCACCAGCGCCCACACGAACGTGTGCGCGAACGCGTTGGCCAGCGGATCGACGATCCGGGCATGCTGGGCGGGGGTCAGATGCTGCAGCGACGCGAACCCGTTGCCGCCGCCGTGAGCCGCCAGCGGAATCCGGTCCTTGATCGCCGTCGACAGCAGTACGGTCATCACCGCGGTGCCGATCGAGGCCCCGCCCTGGCGGATGATGTTCATCGCGGTACTGACCCGGGGGATCGCCTCCCGCGGCACGGCCTGCATCGCCGCGGTCATCGTCGGCATCATCGCCAGCCCCATCCCGAGCCCGAGGACGAAGTTGAAGGCGGACAGCAGCACATACGAGGTCGTCGCGGTGACGAACGCGAACGGCACCAGCCCGATCACGAGCAGCGGGATCCCGGCCGCGGGCAGGTACTTCGGCCCATAGCGGTCGGTCAGCCGACCGGCGATCGGCATCGTGATCATCGCGCCCACGCCCTGAGGGACGAGCAGCAGGCCGGCGCTGAGGGCCGAGGCGCCGCGGACCGACTGGTAGTACAGCGGGATCAGCAGCAACGCGCCGAAGAACGCGATCGCGAACAGCAGGAACACGATCGCGGATGCGCCCGCCCGGGTCTGCGTGAACGTGCGGATGTCGATCAGCGGGTCCTGCGCACGCCAGGCGTGGGCGAAGAACGCCGCAATCAGCAGCGCCCCGGCGAGCAGCGGGCCCCAGGAACGGGTGTCCGCGAAGCCGTACGGAGACGACTCGGCCAGGCCGTAGATCAGCAGCGCCAGCCCCGGCGACAGCAGCAGCAGCCCGACCCAGTCGAGCTTCTTGGACGGCGTCGGCCGGTCGGGATCGAGCACCAACAGCCCGGAGATGAACGCGATGATCCCGATCGGCAGGTTGATGAAGAAGATCCAGCGCCACGAGGCGTTGTCGACCAGCCAGCCGCCCAGGATCGGCCCGAGGAGCGGGGCGATCAGCATCGGCACGCCGAGGATGCCCATCACCCGGCCCATCCGCTGTGGCCCGGCCTTCTGGGTGATGATCGTCATCACCGACGGCATGATCATGCCGCCGCCGAGTCCCTGCAGGATCCGGAAGCCGATCAGCGAGGTGGCACTCCACGCCAGACCGGACAGCACCGATCCGAGCGTGAACAGCACGAGCGAGGTCAGGTAAATGCGTTTGGTCCCGAACCGATCAGACGCCCACCCCGAGATCGGGATCACGGTCGCCAGCGACAGCGTGTAGCCGGTGACAACCCACTGGATCGTCGTCAGCGACGAGTGGAAGTCGACCGCCAGACGGTCGATCGCGACGTTGACGACCGTCACGTCGAGGATTGACATGACGGCGCCGAGCATCACGACGGCAGCGACGATCAGCGTCGCGCGATCGAGCTCCAGCGGCTCGTTGGTGGAGGATGCGGATGGGGTGGAATCTGACATTGCGAGCGGATGGTAGCGGACCGGTTGGTCCGTTTACAGAGGTCGAATTTCGCTTGAACATGGAGGTCTCCACGATTGCTTACCGGTCGTAAAGTAATCTGAAGTCTACACATCACTGGCCGACCGTCAAGCGATGGCTGCCAAGGTGGGGCACCGCGACACCCGGGCGAGCTGTGCCCACTGTCATCCCTAACGACATCCCGAGGATTGGCGATCTCGTCACCACAGGTGTGACGGGATCGCCAATCTCGGTGCGCTATCAGCACCCGCAGCGACCCGCGGCGCCGAGACACGACGATCTCGACCGTGAGAGACTCCCCGCCGAATGAACTTCGCCCGTGACGTCGTCGATGCGGCCCCCGGCGGCGACCGGGCACTGGTCGAGATCGACGCTGCCGGGGCACGGCGGGAGTGGACGTTCGCCGAGGTGTCCGACGTCTCGGCGCGGCTGGCCGGAACGTTCGTCGCCCGCGGCGTGCGGCGCGGGGACGTCGTGATGACGCTGATCGGCAGCCGGCCGCAGTGGGTGTTCTCGATGGTCGCCTGCTTCCGGATCGGCGCGATCGCGCTGCCCTGCAACGAGCAGTTGCGCGCCAAGGACCTGCGGATGCGGATCGACGCGGCGGCGCCGCGTCTGGTCGTGTGCGACGAGCGCAACGCCGGGGAGCTGAGCGCGGCGCTCCGAGCCATCACCGGCCCCCCGGGCGTGATCCTGATCCGCGACCCGTCGCTGCTGGAAGCAGAGCCCGCAGCGGCGGTCGAGCTGGGCCTCACTGACCCCTGCCTGATCACGTTCACGAGCGGCACCACCGGCGCGGCCAAGGGGATCATCCACGGCCAGCGATACCTGCCCGGCCAGGCGTTGCAGGCCTCGACCTGGCTGGGCGCGCGCCGTGGCGACCTGGTCTGGTGCACCGCCGCCAGCGGCTGGTCGAAGTCCGCACGCAACGCGTTCATCGCGCCGTGGCTGCAGGGCGCCGCGGCGCTGCTGCACGACGCCCGCTTCGATCCCGAGCAGCGGCTGAGCCTGCTGGCGTCCGAGCGGGTCAACGTGCTCTGCATGGCGCCGACCGAGTACCGCGTGATCGCCAAACGCGCAACCCTCGCGCCGGTGCCGTCGCTGCGCGGTCTGGTCGCGGCCGGCGAGGCGCTCAACCCCGAGGTCCTGCGCATGTTCCAGGACGGGCTCGGCCTGCCGATCCGTGACGGCTACGGTCAGACCGAGACCGGCCAGCTGACCGGCGTGCCGGCCGGCGGCGACGTCCGCCCCGGCTCGATGGGCCGGCCGCTGCCCGGGGTCTCGCTGGAGGTGATCGACGGTGAGCTCGTGCTGAGCGACCCGACGACCGACCCGACGTTCTTCGTCGGCTATCTCGACGGCGATCCGGCGCCGCAGGACGAGCCGTGGCACACCGGCGACCGCGTCACGGCCGACGCCGACGGCTTCCTGTTCTTCGAGGGCCGCACCGACGACGTGATCATCTCCTCCGGCTATCGGATCGGGCCGTTCGAGGTGGAGTCGGCGCTCATCTCCCACGCGGCCGTCGCCGAGGCGGCCGCGGTCGCCGCGCCCGATGACGAGCGCGGTTCGGTGGTCCGCGCGATCGTCGTCCTGCGTGACGGCATCGAGCCCTCCGACGCCTTGAAGTCAGAGCTCCAGGACCACGTCAAGGCGGAGACCGCGCCCTACAAGTATCCGCGGATCGTCGAGTTCGCCGCGGAGCTGCCGAAGACCGCCAGCGGCAAGGTGCAGCGGGCGCTGCTGCGGTCGCGGCTAGATTGATCTGAGATGGACGACCCACGCCCGCTGATCGCGATCCTCACCCAGATCACGGACGCCCGCTTCGGCGTCTGGAACCAGCCGGCCGTGGTATTGCCCGCCGGCTACGCGACCGAGGTGCAGCGTGGCGGCGGGGTGGCGCTCGTGCTCACGCCCGATCGCTATCTCGTCGCCCACCCGGACGAGCTGCTGGACCGTGTCGACGGTCTCCTCCTGTCCGGCGGCGGCGACATCGATCCGGCCGCCTACGGTGCAGAGCGCCATCCGGAGACCGCGCAGGTGAGCCCGGAGCGCGACGCGTTCGAGCTCGCCCTGACCCGCCGCGCGGTGCAGCGCGATCTGCCGGTGCTGGGAATCTGCCGCGGCATCCAGGTCCTCAACGTCGCGTTCGGCGGCACGCTGCTGCAGCATCTGCCGGAGCACCTCGGCCACGGCGAGCATCGCCGCACCGCCGGCAGCTTCGACGGCAACGATCACGACGTCCGGCTGACCGACGGGTCCTTGGCCGCGCGCTCGGCCGGCGAACTGCAGCACGGCACCAAGTCCCACCACCACCAGGGGATCGACGCACTCGGCGACGGGCTGGTCGCGACCGGGGTCTCGACGCTCGACGAGCTCGTCGAGGCCGCCGAGCTGCCCGACCGGCGGTTCGTGCTCGGCGTCCAGTGGCATCCCGAGGCCGACGAGCGCAGCCGTATCATCGGTGCGCTGGTGCGCGCCGCGCAGTCGGCCCGCACCGAACGGGCGCTGACGCCGGCGGGCTGACGATGGCCCCCGCCGCCCTACTGCAGGGCCGCACCGCGCTGGTGACCGGCGCCTCCCGCGGGATCGGCGCCGCGACCGCGGTGGCGCTCGACTCCGCCGGGGCGCGGGTGGCGCTCGCCGCGCGTGATGGCGGACGGCTGCGCGCCGTCGCCGCCGAGCTCTCGCACGATCCGGTCGTGCTGGAGGTCGATCTCGGCGAACCCGCGGCGCCCGGTCGGTTGGCGGCGGCGGCGTCCGCCGGGCTCGGCGGCGGCGTCGACGTGCTCGTCAACAACGCCGCGTTCGCGCAGCGGTTGCCGATCACCGCCCACAGCGCCGAGCTGATCGACCAGATGAACGCGGTCAACGTCCGCGCGCCGCTGCTGCTGATCGCAGCGCTCGTCCCGGGGATGATCGAGCGCGGCGGCGGCTCGATCATCAGCCTGTCATCGGTCTCGGGCCTGATCGGCACCCCGATGCGCTCGGGCTACGGCGCCACCAAAGGCGCCATCGACGCGGCCTCGCGCTGCCTGGCGCGGGAGCTCGGCGAGCACGGGATCCGCGTCAACACGGTCGCGCCCGGCGTCGTCGACACCGAACTGTGGGCGCGCAACAAGCAGATCCCGGGCGTGATCGAGCAGGTCAACGGCCAGACGCCGCTCGGCCGCTGGGGGACCCCGCAGGACATCGCCGACGTGATCGTGTTCCTCGCGTCCGACGCCGCCCGGTTCATCACCGGCGAGACGCTGCGACCCGACGGCGGCATGTCGACGACGCTCGACCTCTACAGCGGCAACGTTTGAGATGGATCTGCAGGTGGCCGGTAAGCGGGCGGTGATCACCGGGGGCAGCCGCGGGATCGGGTTGGCGGTCGCCCGGGCGCTCGTGGCCGAAGGCGCCGACGTGGCGCTGGTCGCGCGTGACCAGTCGACCTTGCGCAGCGCGGCCGCCGGCCTCGCCGGTCTCCGCGGCGGCCGGGTCGTGACCGCCGTCTGCGACACCGGCGACGACGAGGCGGTGACGGCGATGGCGGCGAGCGTGCGCTCGGAGCTGGGCGGCGTCGAGATCCTCGTCAACTCCGCCGCCCGCGTCAACACCGGCCCGATGAGCGACGACATGCTCGACGACCAGCTGAACGTCAAGCTGAAGGGCTACCTGCGCTGTGCGCGCGCGTTCGCGCCCGGGATGATCGCCGGCGGCTGGGGCCGGATCATCAACATCTCAGGGATGGCGGCCCGGCAGACCGGCTCGGTCGTCGGCTCGGTCCGCAACGTTGCGGTCGCGGCGATGACCAAGAACCTCGCCGACGAGTACGGACCCGCCGGCATCAACGTGACCGTCGTGCACCCCGGCGTGACCGTGACCGAGCGAACCCCGGACACGCTGGCCACGATCGCCGCCGCCCGCGGGACCACCGCCGACGAAGTCCGGAGCTCGATGGAGCGCGCGGTCTCGATCGGCCGGCTCGTGACCGCCGACGAGGTCGCGCATGTCGTCGCGTTCCTGTCGAGCCCGCTGTCGGTCGCGATCAACGGCGACGCGATCGTCGCCGGCGGCGGCGTCCGCGGCTCGATCCATTACTGACGAGCTTCAGTCGCCGAGCGCGACCACGGCCTCCATCTCGACCTGCGCGCCCTTCGGCAGCGCCGCGACACCGACCGTCACCCGAGCCGGCGGACTTGACTCGAAGAACGAGCCGTAGACCTCGTTGACGGCGCCGAACTGGGCCATGTTGGTCAGATAGATCGTGACCCGGACGGCGTCCCCGAGGCTGGCGCCCGCCGCCTGGCAGACGGCCGCGAGGTTCTCCAGGCAGCGCCCGGCTTGATCGCCCACAGAGCCGCCGACCAGCTCGCCGGAGCGCGGGTCCAGCGGAATCTGCCCGGAGCAGAACAGCAGATCGCCGGCACGGACGGCGTGGACGTACGGGCCGATCGCCTCGGGCGCGTTCGGCGCGGTGACAGGCTCACGGTTGGTAGGCATGGCGTTCCCTTCTCGTCGGCGGCGTTGAGCGTGCACAGCGTATTGCGCGGCGCGCGGATGGGGGTCGCGCCCCGTGGGTAGCCTCGAGCGAATGGCAAACCGCCTCGCGCTTGAGACCTCGCCGTACCTGCTGCAGCATTCCGAGAACCCGGTCGACTGGTACGCGTGGGGCGAGGAAGCGCTATCCCGTGCACGTGACGAGGACCGGCCGCTGCTGGTCTCGATCGGGTATTCGGCTTGCCACTGGTGCCACGTGATGGAGCACGAGTCATTCGAGGACCCGGAGATCGCGCGGCTGATGAATGACCGCTTCGTCTGCGTCAAGGTCGACCGCGAGGAGCGCCCGGACGTCGACGCGGTGCTGATGGAGGCCTGCCAGGCGATGACCGGCCAGGGCGGTTGGCCGCTGAATGCGTTCCTGACCCCTGAGCAGGAGCCGTTCTTCGTCGGCACCTACTACCCGCCCGAGCCCCGTCACGGGATGCCGAGCTGGCGCGCCGTCCTCGAGGCGGTCGCGGGCGCGTGGTCGCAACGCCGCGACGACGTCCGCCAGCAGGCCTCGCAGGTGCTGCGGTCGCTGGGCGGCGCCTCGCGGTTGCCGGCCTCCGACGAGCCGATCACCGAGGCGCTGCTCGACGCGGCGGTCGACGGGTTGCGCGGCGGCTTCGACGGGCACAACAGCGGCTTCGGACGCGCCCCGAAGTTCCCGCAGGCGTCGCTGATCGAGTTCCTGCTGGCCCGCGGCGAGCGTGAGATGTCACTGTCGATGCTGCGCGCGATGGCGCGCGGCGGCATCTATGACCAGGTCGGTGGTGGCTTTGCCCGCTATGCCGTCGATGCCACCTGGACGGTCCCGCATTTCGAGAAGATGCTCTATGACAACGCGTTGCTGGCGCGAGCGTACCTCCATGGCTGGCAGGTGTCGTCCGAGCCGCTGCTGCGCCGCGTCTGCTGCGAGACGCTGGATTGGGCCCTGCGGGAGCTGCGCGGTCCCGAGGGCGGGTTCTGCTCGGCGCTCGACGCCGATTCCGAGGGCGTCGAAGGCAGGTACTACGTGTGGACGCTGGCGCAGCTGCGCGAGGCGCTGGAGCCGCTCGGTCCTGACGCAATCGAGCAGGCGACCGCGTTCTTCGGCGCCAGCGAGCCTGGCAACTTCGAGGGCGCCAACGTGCTCGAGGGCCGCGGCCCGGAGCCGGCCGCGCTGGATCAGATCCGGGCGCGGCTGTACGAGGTGCGGGAGCGGCGAATTCGCCCGGGGCTCGACGACAAGCGGCTGTGCTCGTGGAACGCGCTGATGATCTCGGCGCTGGCCGAGGCCGGGGCGGCGCTCCAGCGCGCTGACTATGTCGCGGCCGCGGTCGCCTGCGCCGAGTTCGTCCGGCGTGACATGGTCGACGCCGACGGCCGGCTGCTGCGCACCTACAAGGACGGTCGCGCTCACGTCGACGCCTACCTGGAGGACCACGCCTACCTGCTCGAGGCGATGCTGACGCTGTACGAGGCGACGCTCGATCCCCGCTGGTACCGCGAGGCCGTGGACCTGGCCGAGGTCCTGCGTGATCGCTTCGCCGACCCTGAGCGCGGCGGCTTCTTCACGACCGGCGCCGATCAGGCCAACGGCTTTGCGCGGCGCAAGGACCTCGACGACGCGCCGATCCCCGCCGGCGGCTCCGCGGCCGCGTTCGGGCTGCTGCGCCTGGCCGCGCTGTCGGGCTCGCACGAGTACGAATCGCAGGCGCTCGGCGTCCTGCGAGTGCTGGCGCCGATCGTCGGGCGCCATCCGCAGGGGTTCGGCCACGCGCTGCAGGCACTGGACTTCTACCTGGCGCGCGTGCGAGAGGTGGCGGTGCTCGGCGCCGGCCCCGGCTTCGACGAGCTCGTGTCGGTCGTCCGTGGCGCCTACCGGCCGCACGTCGTGTTGGCCGGTGGCCCCGCGGATGACGGCGAGGTGCCCCTGCTGGAGGGCCGGGGTGCCGTCGGCGGCGGCGCCGCCGCCTACGTTTGCGAAGGGTTCGTCTGCCAGGCGCCGGTCAGCGACCCCAGCTCGCTGTTGGCGCAGCTGCGCTGAGCGTCGCCCGCCCCGCTCGGTCGGCCTCGTCGATCTCGACCGACTGAGCGTCGCCCGCCCGGCTCAGTCGGCCTCGTCGATCTCGACCACCCGGGCCCACTCCGGCGGCTCCCACAGCCCGTGTGCGACCGACTGCTTGAGCAGGCCGACGATCACTCGGATGCCGCGGGGCGGCTCCTGCGGCCATGGCGTGAACCCGTCGGTCAGCACGATCACGACCGACGGTCGTGGCGACAAGCCCGTGGCGGCGGCGATCCCGGCGGCCATGTCGGTGCCGCCACCGCCGGCGAGGCGCAGCTGGCCGGCCCGGCTGGCTCGCTGAACTGCCTGCACGGCCGTGTCGACGGCCAGCACCTGGACGTTGCGGTTGCGCAATCCGACCCGTGTCAACACCGCCTCGATCTCCGACAGCGCTCGGCCCAGCAGCTCGTCGCTCATTGAGTTCGACGTGTCGCACACGATCGCGATCTCCGGCACCGGCCGATGCATCGACGGCAGCAGCAGATCGGGACTGGCCTCCGCGCGCCGGGACGGGCGCCGATAGCTGTAATCGACCTGGCCGGAAACCCGGAACACGGCGCGCCGGATCTCGGAGGCCAGCAGCCGCCGCCAGTCGGTCCGGCTCGGCAGGATCGACTCGGCCCATCGCTCCCAGCCTCCCGGCACCGAGCCGGGCTCACGCGCGTGCTGGCTCTTGATCTCGAGCGCGATCTGCAGCCCCAGCAGCCGTCGCTCCTGGGGCCCGATCCCGCGGCCCGTCTGCTCGTCCCCGGGTCGCGGGGCGCCGTCCGCTCCCGAGCCGCACTCCCATTCGCGAAAGCTCTCAAAGGTCGGCGCGTAGTACTCCTCGGCCAGCCGACCCGACTCGAAGCCGAGCTTCTCAGGCGTGTCGGGAGCCCACTCGGAGATCAGCGGCTGCGGGAGGTCGTCGTTGATCTCGGCGTCGGCGCAGCGGGTCCAGCGGGCGCGGTCGATGTCCTTGCGCACCCCGGCGGCCAGCGCCCGGTCCCCATGGCCACGGACGACATGGCCGATCAGGTGCAGGATCAGCCGGCCGAGTGCGGGCACCGACAGCCTGTCGACGACGGTCGGATCAGCGTGCAGCTGCCAGCCGAGATCGATCGAGATCGTGTCGGTGTCGGTCTCGGCGATCACGCCCGCGGCGAACACGGCCGACGCCAGATAGGGCATCTGGACGCTCGCCCACAGCCGCGCGGCCGCCATCTTGTCCCGGTCGACCTGGTACGGCGACAACTCCCGAGGCCGCTGCACCCGGGCCTCCGGATCCGGCTCGCGGTCGGCCGGCAGCGCGCTCACAGCAGGCCCGCGTCGCGCAGCAGCGGCGCAAACAGCTTCACCTCGGCCGGCACCGCAGCACCGGTCGGCCGGCACCGGGCGAGCGTCCGCGCGGCCGCCGCGGCGACGTCCGGAGCGGCGCCGGCGGCGTGGCCGAACGCCCGCCACCCACGCTCCCAGCGATCGGCTGTCGGATCGGCGGCGACGGCGGCGGCGACCGACGTCAGCGCCGCGTAGGCCCGGTCCCCGCGCTCCGGCAACGTAAACGAGTCCGGGTCGGCGAGCACCGCCTCGGGGTCGGGCAGGTCGGCCTCGGCCAGCCAGGTCAGGTACTCGACGCCGGGACCCGGGCCGACGCAGCCGCGGACCAGCAACGAGGTCGCCAGCTCCGAGACGGCTCCCGCCTCGGCAGCCGCCTGCAGTCGAGCGGCGAGGTCCCACGTGCGTGGGCTCGGCCACGCCCGTCCAGCGCCGGTGCTGTCGTCGGGAACCGCCAGGGCCAGCATCGGCCGCACCGTCAAGAAGCCCGCGACCCAACTGCGCGTGATCGGAATTCGCGACTGCCAGTCACCGCGGAGGGTCGGCGGCGCCGGCGTCGGCCAGCCGCCCGCGAACCCCGCCGCCACCGTTCGCGCGTCGACCGACCAGTCCAGATGGCAGAACCGGTTGGCCAGCGGCGGCGACAGATCCCAGCCGTCAGCCGCCTGATCGGGCGGGTTGGCGGCCGCCACGATCGAGACATCGTCGGGCAGCGTCAGGTCCCCGACGGTTCGCTCGAGCACGACCCGCAGCATCGCCGCCTGCACCGCCGGCGGTGCCGTCGAGATCTCGTCGAAGAACGCCAGCCCGCGGCCGCTGTTGGCCAGTGAGGTCGCCCACGACGGCGGCGCGAACACGACCGCGGGCGGGCGCGAGCCGTCGCCACGGTCGATGATCGGCAGCCCGGCGAAGTCTGACGGCTCACGGATCGACGCGATCACGACCTCGCATGGCAGCCCCGCCGTCTCCGCCATCGCCCGGATCACCGAGGTCTTGCCCGTGCCCGGCGCGCCCCACAGCAGCACGGGAACGCCGGCCGCGATCGCCGTCCCGAGCGCCTCGACGGTGTCGGCCTGTTGATCCATCGGCCCCAGTCTGGCGCACAGGTGAGGCCGCCCGGTGTGTCAGCCTGAGCGTGTGTCTGACTTCGCCGTAATCTCACTCGCGATGCGACCGAAGCCGAGCGCAGGATGACTGCGTGGTGGGCCGGGATCGAGCCCGCATCGATCGTCGTGCGCTGCGGCGGCGCCGAGCACACGGTCGGTTGGGAGCAGGGCGCGCTGGTCGCGGGCGACCACGGTGATCTCGAGGACGAACGCGCGCTGGCCGCATTGGCCGGCGAGCGCTGCGCGTGCCTCGAACTGCTCGACGCGTGGCACCGTCACGTCACCGACCTGCGCGCGCTACAACTCGCCGCGCGCGATATCTCGGACCCGATCCGCAGCTCGGCCTGGGTGTCGTCGCCGGGCGCCCGGGGCGGCTACATCCCGGTAGCGGCCTGGGAGGTTCGCGGCCTGCCGCTGCCCTCCGAACCCCGGACGGGCCGGTTCCCGGTCTACCCGCGCTCGTGGGATGACTCCGAGGCCGAGCTGATCGCGCTGCTCGGCCTCGGTGGCGACATCGGCGAACGTCTGATCGCGACCGTCGCCGCCCACTGGACCGAGCGGCTGCGGACCGATCCGGCCGGCGCCGCCGGCGCCCGGCCGCGGTTGCGCGCCGCGCTGCACGGACGGCTGCTGGCCACGCTTCGTGGCTGGCTCGGCGAGCCCGGCCTGTCGCTCACGCTCGAACTGGTCGGCGAAGACGAGCCGCGCTCGCTGTCGCGGGTCGCCGGTCGTGTCCGCGCGCGGCTGCCGTTCGCGTGGCTGTCGGAGATCTGGACCCGGGACCTGGAGCTGGCCGGCGATCGCTTCTGCCTCGCCGCGAACGCCGGCCACGGGGGCGGCTGGGAGCTGCGGTCGGTCGCGCGTGACCTCGGCGCGCCCGAACGGATCGCCTTCGGCCTGGACGCCGCCGCCTAGCGATCGTGCCGCCGTTCGACGCCGAGCTCTACCTGCGACGACTGGGCGAGCACACGGTGCTGGGCGTGACCGATGAGCAGCCCGGCTTCTCGTCGGGGCTCAACGACGCGGCGACAGCGCTCGTCGCGGTCGAGGTCATCACGCTCGACCGCGCTCGTGCGGTGCTGGCGGACTACGCGGCCGCCGAGGCGGCGCGGGACGCCAACGGCCGGTTCCTGATGGCGCGGCTGAGCGCCCGCGAGCCGGCGATCACGCCGATGCCGCCAGCGGTCCCGCGGATCGTGGCGCTCGGCGACGAGCTGGCGGTCGCCGGCTGGAGTGTGCGACTCCGGTACGTCGCACTCGACGCCGAGCGGACCGAGATCTCGGCGATCTACACCTCGCACGCCGGCACCGGACGAGCGAATCGGCGGCTCGGTCGCGCTGGGGTCCCTGGGCCGCTGCGGAGCCCGGTGGTCGGCGACGACCGGGGAACCACCTCGACGCTGGACTTCCAGGGTGGCGGCAGCGACGATCGTTGGGAGGGGATGCTCACCGCCGACCAGCCGCTGGCGATCGAGACGGCGTGGATCGAGCTGTTCGATCGCCGGATCGAGCTGGTCGACGTACCCGTCGAGGCCGAGATCGAGATCGAGCCTCTGGAGTCGATCGACCTGGCTCATCGCCACCTGTGGCGCCGGGTGGCACTCGGCGGCCGGCATTTCACACAGAACGCGCTCGGGCCGGCGACGGCAGCGCTGATCGCGTCCGGCTCGCTGGCCGCCGACGATCCGGCGATCGAGCTCGCGCAACGGGTCAGCGAACGGGTTCCCGGGGCGTTCCCACATCGGGGGACCAGCGGGTCGGTCCGCAACGCTCCGGAGCCGTGGCGATCGCTGCTGAAACGGGCGGGCCGCGGTGACGGCCCGGATGGGCTCGTCGTCGTCGGCGCGGTGACGACCAAGTTCGACGGTCACTTTGCCGCGGTCTACTGCCTCGAGTCGGGCGCCAGCGGGTTCTCCGTGGAGGCCGCGGTCTCCCCACCAGACGTGGAGCGTCACCCCGGCAACCTCGATCTTGAGGATCGCAGCCTGGTCTGGTGGGCACGTGACGACCGGGGCAACCGCTACCTCGGGCAGTGGAGCGGCTCCCACCGGCACGACGAGGCGATCAAGACCGGCACGCTCGGTTTCTCGCCGGCGCTCGATCCCCTCGCCCGGCGTCTCGACGTGCTGCCGACGGGTCTGACCGCGCGCGCCGTGATCTCGTTTCCGCTGCGCTGGAACGGACACGCCGCGTGACGGATTGGTGGGTCGGGATCGCGCCCGCCGAGATCACCGTGCCGTGCGGCGGCGAGGACCACCGGGTCCGCTGGGAACAAGGCCGCGTGATCGCCTGCGACCACGGCGACGTCGAGGACGAGCGGACGCTGGCCACGCTCGGAGCCACGCCGTTTGCGTGCATCGAGCTGGTCGCCGCGTGGGAACGTCGTCGCCACGACCTGCGTGTGCTCGTGGTCGGGCCACGGGGCGGCTCCGACGAGATTCACGTCGATCCAGATGACCCCAGGGCCGGAGGCGTTCGCTCCGCGCGTCGTCGTCGCCGCCGAGGCGGCGGCGGGTTCGTCGGGAGTTTTGCGACGTCGTCCGGTGGCGGGCAGCTCGTCGGATCGAGGTTCAGCCACTCACCTGACTCCGAGCCCGACGACGTTGCCGACCTGATCGCGCTCGTCGGGCTCGGCTCCGGGTTCGGCGAACGGCTCGTGGCGACGGCCGCGGCCGAGTGGACCAAGCGGCTACGTGACGGCGGGCCTGAAGTCGCCGAGGCGTTGCCGCGGCTGCAGGCCGCGCTCTACGGCCGGGTGTTCGCGGCGCTGCGCAGCTGGCTCGGGGACCCGGCATCGTCGCTGGAGCTCGAGATGACCGGCGCTGCGCACCCACGCTCGCTCACGCGGGTGCAGGGCGCCGTCCACGCCCAGCTGCCGTTCGCGTGGCTGCTCGACGTCTGGTCCAGGGACCTGACGACCGTCCAGGGTCGCTTCTGCCTGGATGCCGAGCCCCGCAAGACCGCCGACGGCGAGCACTGGGAGCTTGAGACGGTCGCGCCCGATCTGCGCACGACCGAGCGGATCGAGCTGCGGATCAGGCCCGTCGCGGGCGCGTAGGCGAAAGCGCTCAGCCGTCGACGGCGGCGGCCGCCGCGACACGCTCGCCGCCGGCGTTCGGGGCCGCGCTGGCGGCGGCACCGTTCGACGCTCCGGACGCCGGCGTCGGGTCGGCGTCGGCCAGCGTCGCGGGGCGCCGGCTGCGCGGGTTGACGATCGGAGTCAGGTCACGTTCGAGCTTGGCGCGCAGCGGCTCGGTCCAGGGCGACAGCGACACCGGGCCCTCGCCGAGCTCGTCGAGCGTCTGATCGAGCGTGAAGCCGGGCCCGTGCGTGCACAGTTCGATGATCCCGCCCGGCGACTGCGCGTAGCAGCTGTCGAAGAAGTAGTGGTCGAAGATCTGGGTGAACGGGATCGGACCGCCGGCGGCATACTCGCGCCATTGCGGTAGCTGATCGCCGGCGTCGAGCGCCATGTGATGCCAGACCCCGGGCGCGAGCGGCTGAAACGGACGGCCCGGCGGCGGGCTGAAGTACCAGCGCGCGGTGCGATCCTCGCCCGTCAGTACGAGCCGCTCGCCGTCGGCGGCAAACCCCAGGTGCTCCCCGAACGGGAGCGTGTCAGCGAGCGTGGCGTAGGAGCGGGCGCCCTCGATCCCCCGGATCCGGAACTCCTCGGGGATGTCATCGGCGCCGGCGAGCTGGGGTGCGTCGGCGGAGTCGCTGACCATCAGCTCGACCTCGTGCCCCTCCCCGTCATGGAAGATCAGACTCGTCGGCCGGGTCGGGTCTAACCGCAAAAGCTCGGAGTACACCTGGTGCTCGGCCAGTCGCTTGAGCCAGTATTCGGCCGCGTCGTAGGAGCCGACCCGCAGCACGATGCGCTGGATGTTGCCGTCGCCCGCGTGCTGACGCTCGAGCTCCTTGAACTCCAGGAACGTGACGACGCTGCCGGGGTTGCCCTGCTCGTCGCCGTAGTACGGGTGGTAGCGGAACGTCGTCTCGAAGTTCAGCGTCTTCTTGACGAACCGCAGGCCGAGGATCCGGCACCAGAAGTCGATGTTCGCAGTCACATCAGCGGTCACGCCGGTGAAGTGATGGACGCCGTCCAGCCTGGTCTCGGGCACGACTCTCTCCTCGTCGGGTGCTGCGCGATCGTATCTCAGCGCGCCCGCTCTCAGATACGATCGCGACCCAGATGCCCGCCGCGCAGACCGAGGTCGTGCTGACATTCGACAACCTCGGCGAGGCCGCCGATGAGGAACGCGGCCTGCCGACCGGCCCACCGCCCCATCCGTCGGTCGCGGTGGTTCTGCCGCGGTTGCTCGAACTGCTGCACCGCCACGATCTCCGCGCCACCTTCTTCGTCGAGGCGGTCAACGCGCAGCGGTACCCCGACGCGCTCGCCACGATCCTCGCCGGCGGCCACGAGCTCGGCTGCCACGGGTGGCGCCACGAGTTCTTCGGGCAGCTTCCGCCGAGCGAGCGGCCGGCGATCCTGCAACGATCGCTCGCGGCGCTCCGGGGTACCGGCGCCGACGTCGTCGGCTTCCGGCCGCCCGGCGGGACCCTCACCCGCTACGACCTCGCGCTGCTTGCCGCCCGAGGGATCCGCTGGTGCTCGCCGGCGGGCTCGGCGCCGGGGATCGACCACGACGTCGTCTGCCTGCCGTACGCGTGGTCGCTGATCGATGCCTACTGGCTCGCCCCCGCGCTCGCGGCGCTGCGCACTCGCGACGGACTGCCGGAGGAGCCGCTGGCCGTGGAGCGGTACCTGGAGGCGATCGGCGCCGAGCTCGACCGCGTCGGCGGCGCCGACGCACCGGCGCTGGTCTGCCTGATCATGCACCCGTTCCTCTACGCGGGGGAGCCTGGGCCGGAGGTGCTCGACGGACTGCTGGAGCGGCTGGCGCGGCTGCGCGAATCGGGCGTCGCCGACGTCGGCCCCGGGACCGAGGCTGCGCGGCGGCTGCGCGAGCGCGACGCGCTCGGCGCGCCGGCGATCGACGCTGCCTCCTGGGCCTAGCTCCCGCGGAGCGGCGCGCCGGACGCGTCACAACACCGGCAGGTAACGCTCGAGCTCCCACGGAGTGACCTGGACGCGGTAGTCGTCCCACTCCTGCCGTTTGATCTCGATGTAGCGGTTGAACATGTGCTCGCCGAGCGTGCGCAGCGCCAACTCGGACTGCGCGGTCAGCTCGATCGCTTCACCGAGCGTCTCCGGCAGCTGGTCGATCCCCAGCCGTCGGCGTTCGTCGGGCGACAGGTGGTAGAGGTTCTTCTCCATCGGGTCCGGCAGCTCGTAGCCGTGCTCGATCCCCTCGAGGCCAGCTTGCAGCAGCACCGCGAACGTCAGATACGGGTTGCAGGCCGGGTCTGGGCAGCGCAGCTCCATCCGCGTCGTGCGCTCGCGACCGGGGTGATAGAGCGGCACCCGCACCAGCGCCGAGCGGTTGCGCCGTGACCAGGCGACGTACACGGGCGCCTCGTAGCCGGGCACCAGCCGCTTGTACGAGTTCACCCACTGGGCGAAGATCGAGCAGATCTCACGCGCGTGCCGCAGCTGGCCGGCAACGAACGCCTTGCCGACGTCGGACAGGAAGTACTGGTCGTCGGGATCGTAGAACGCGTTCTGGTCGCCGCGGAAGAGCGACTGGTGCGTGTGCATGCCCGAGCCGTTCTCGCCGAACAGCGGCTTCGGCATGAACGTCGCGTGCAGCCCGTACTTCATCGCGTATTCCTTGACCGTGATCCGATAGGTCATGCAGTCGTCGGCCATCTTCAGCGCGTCGGCGTAGCGCATGTCGATCTCATGCTGGCTGGGGCCGACCTCGTGGTGGGTGTACTCGGTGTGGATTCCGAGCTGCTCGAGCGCCAGTACCGTCTCACGGCGCAGATCGGAGCCGGCGTCCAGCGTCGTCAGGTCGAAGTAGCCGCCGTTGTCGAGCACCTCGGTCGACTTCGAGTCACGGAAGTAGAAGTACTCGAGCTCGGGGCCGACGTAGAAGTGGTCGAAGCCCATCTCCTCGGCCCGCTTGACGGCGCGGCGCAGCACGTGACGCGGATCGCCCTCATATGGTGTGCGCTCGGGCGTGAGGATGTCGCAGAACATCCGTCCGGTGCCGGCCTCGTCCGGCCGCCATGGCAGCTGCACGAACGTCGTCGGATCCGGCTGCGCGATCATGTCGGATTCCTCGATCGCGTTGAAGCCGGTGATCGAGGAGCCGTCGAATCCCATCCCGCCTTCGAACGCGTCCTTCAGCTCGGTGACGTTGATCGAGAACGCCTTGAGCTGACCGAGGATGTCGGTGAACCAGAGGCGGATGAACCGGATCTTCTGCTCGGCGACGATCGCGAGCACGTCGTCGGCGGTCAGCGCGTGCTCGGTCATCGGCGAACCACGTTATCTGGAGCCGCCGACGGGTGCCATCTCCCGATGGACAGGACGACCGGGCCCTCGGTCGGTGCCCACCCGCGGCTCAGGACGCGAGCCAGCGCTGGGCCCAGGTCTCGATCTCGGCCAGCGCCGGCTCGAGCTCGCGGCCCATCTCCGACAGCTCGTAGCGGACGCGCAGCGGCCGGCCTGCAATCACCGCTCGCTTGACCAGCCCGCGTGACTCGAGCTCTTTCATACGCTCAGACAGCAGCCGGTCCGACAGCTCCGGGATCGCCTGTGCCACCTCGGAGAAACGCAGCGGACCGTCCATCAGAACCCGCAGGATCGCGCCCGTCCAGCGTCGCCCGACGAGCTCCACCGCTTCGTGGTACAGCGGGCAGCAGCTGCCGACGCGCGCGGTCGGAGCCTCGCCGGTCCGGGCTTCGTCCGTCATTGCCGCGGGAGCGTATCCAGCGCCGGCCGCATCGGCTGCACCGGTCGGCCTACGCCGCCTCGAGTGCCCGTGACGCCTCCGCCGAGCCGTCGACCGGGACCTCGCCCGCGACGTTGACCATCGCCGTGAACGCCTCGAGCGACACGGCCGCGATCGCCTCGAGGATCTGCTCGTCGTCCCACCCGGCCTCCCGCGCCTCCTCGTGCAGATGGATCGCCGGCACGCCGTTGGTCAGCAGCGCCTGCAGGTAGGTCAACAGCGCGGCCTCACGCTCGTCCTTGGAGCTGAACTGGCGCGCCAGCGCGACCTCATCGAACGCCAGACCGGCCGCCCGGGCCGCACGCGAGTGCATCGCGATTCCCGATTCTGAGTGGTAGTGCTCGGCGACCGCGAGCGCGATCCGTTCAAGCGTCGCCAGCGTCAGCTTGCCGTGGCGCAGCTCCGACCGGAACCGGGCGTATGCCCGCAGCGCCGCCGGGGACCCGGCCAGGACACCGAGGAAGTTCGGCAGTTGCCCACCCGACGACAGCGCGCCGCGCAGCACCGCGACCGAGCCCTCGGGGGCCGTGAGGTCGTCGTGGATCTGGAACCTGCTCATCGGAGTCTTCATGACTAACCGCCAAACGATCTTGGGTGGCTCGGCCTGGTCAGCTTCGCCTTCGCTTTTGGAACCTGCTTACGGTTGATAAGCGTAGCTCTTGTGCGACCTACGCACAAGGAGCCCGCGTTCTACTCATACGTTGTACGCACCGGAATAAGCACAGGATCAGCGCCGTCGATGAACATTCGTCGAGTCGCTGCGCGCAGCGGGCGGTCGGGCGCCGTCGGGCGCTGGATTTCGGCGGCGGGCCCGCCACCGCGGCGCGGCACGGGACTACCGCTCGGTCGCCCTGAGATTGATTCGGAGCTTGTCCATCCCAAGTCGCATCCGGCCTTTGACGGTCCCGGGCGGCAGCTTCAGACGGTCCGCGATCTCGGTGTGCGACAGCTCTCCGTAGAAGGCGAGCGTGATCACCTCATTTTGAGCGTCGGGCAGCAGCCTCAACAACGCTTGCAGATGGTCGTGCTGTTCACCTTGGAGGAGCTGTTGATCGACGTCATCGGCGTCCGGGCTATCGACAGGTTGGATGACGTCGGACCCGTGGGCGGCGGTGCCGCGGCTGCGTCGCGTGAGGTCGATCGCGCGGTGGCGCACGACCGTCAGCAACCACGCCGCGACGGTGCCGCGCTCGGAGTTGTAGTTCGCACTGCTCCTCCATATCCTCAAAAAGGCCTCCTGTACGACGTCCTCGGCCTGCCCGTTGTCGCGACACACCGACCTCGCCACTCGAAAGGCTCGGAGTCGGTAGCGCTCGTAGAGTTCGTCGAAGGCCTCGACATTCCCCGCGGCTGCTTCGGCGATCAATTCCCGATCGTCCACCGCGCCGAGTCCGGGCAGTAGCCTTGCCGGCCTCAGGCTAGACATCCGGTGCCGTATCGAGGAAGAACAACTCGCAAGCGACGCCCGGCACTGTCTGGTTGGCGCTCAGGAACGCGACCACCCGCCGCTTGGTCAAGCGCTCGATCGCCGCCGTGAACTCATCCTCGGTCGCTGTCTGAAACGCCACCCGACCGTCAATGACCGCACCGCGTTCGCCGGCGGCGATCAAGGCATCCTCACCCGTCGTCAGGATGTCCTCGAGAACACAGACGACGACCTTGCCGTTGATGTAGGTCGTTGCAGTGGTGCGATCGTGACCGTAGAACGCTGCATAGAGTTCGACCATCGCTGCCGAGATCGCGCGCGTCAGCCAAAGCTCTTCGGATCCGGCAATACTGTGGGTCACACGTGCGATCCGGCTCCTCGCACAGCTTGCATCGCGACTCCCGCAATTGAGGCGACCGAGGTCCAGACGACCCAGGTCATGAGACTGATGAGATGACGGCACAGCCACGCCATGGCGGCCGCCCTTTGCCCGATCCTGCCTCTGTAACTATACGCGCAAGCACGTAGTGCACAAGGCCTCGCACAGCATCGTAACCCAGCCCTGTGACGGGTTACGGCTCGCCCCGATTATCCTTGCCGATTCCTATGGATAACCGATATTCACGGCCCGCTTATCGGTGGGGACCGCACCTGAATAATAATGAAATCCACCGAGCAACGCTGTTTGCACAGCGCGAAACACTCACCGTGCACGATTGGGCGCCGACTGCTTGAACGACGGCCGGTACACGCTCGTCGTGTGCACGCTTGTGGCGTGCCGGACTCCGACGTACCGGACGGCGGCGCGCGCGCCGCCGGCCTGCCACAGCGCCGCGCGCGCGCCGGCCGCGCGCAGCACCGCCGCGTGCGCGCTCGCCGTGGCGACCAGGACCATCAGCAGCGCCAGCGCGACCGCCATCGCCGCGGCCCGATCCGGACGAAAGCCGTCTCGCTCATGACGCGGAACATATGGCCGCCGATCGTCGTGGCGGTTGTGACGGACGCGCCGCTTCGCGGCGCGACTCGGGGATCGATGCCTGGTGCCCGCCGGCCGCGGGCGTTCGTGAGCCATCGCGCGCCGCACGCTAGGGGCGTGCCCGGACGGAACCCCGGGCGGGCCTCGACGCGAGCCCGGTCCGAACCCCGGGCGGGCCCGCGTCGACTCCGTCCGGGTCGACGCGTTTGCGCGGGGTGACGCCGGCTCAGTGCCCGGCGGCTTCGGCGACGAAGCTCGCCACGTCCTGCGCGTCCCTGCCGGTCACGACTTCGGCCGGCATCACGCCCTGGCCGAGGCATGCCTCGCTCACATCGCTGGCGTTCGGGTTCGGCAGGCAGCCGTTGGCGATCGTATGCAGCACCAGCGACTTCGGCGGCTTCAGCGTGTCCAGATCTGGCCCGACCTTGCCGATCGCGTTGGCGGCCGACAGCGTGTGGCAGACGGCACAGTGCTGGCCGAACAGGATCCGCCCGGTCTTGGCCTCGGCGGTCAGCTTGACCCCGCCGACCTGGCTGCTCGCGTTGGCGTGGTTGCCAGTGAGGATCACGAGCGGCAGCGCGATCCCGAGCCCCAGCAAGACGAACGTGAACACCAGGCCCACAACCGTGTTGGAGCCTCGCCCGTCGGCCGAGCCAGTCCGTTCGGTCCGGCTGGACCGAAGGCGATTGAGACCCCACAGCGACAGCGGGACGAAGATCAGGACGACGGCAAGAACGACGACGATGACCATGCGGTCGGCACCTTATCGCGCCGGGCCTCAGAACGACGCGGTCGCGGCGCCGGGCGGTTACCGCCGCCGCCCCGAGGCAAAACTCATCACCGGCGGTGCGACCGCTCGAAAATCCTCCACGACGGCGTCGGTCACGCCCCCCGCTCCCGGCCCGGTCCCGGCACCGGCGGCGGCCTTCTGCTCGGCCAGCCCGCGCCGGACCTGCTCGTCGAGCATCGAAAAGTCCTTGATCTCGGCCAGCACCCGATCCGGCGCGTCGATCGAGCCGACCGTGTCGACGAGTACGTTGATCGCGCCCCCGGCCGCCGGCAGCTTCTCGAGCCTGCCGTCGACCAGCATCAGCGGCTCGGTTCTGACCGTCAGCCGATGGCGCTCATAGACCGGCGGCGGGACGACCAGGTTGATCGTCCCGTGCTCGTCCTCGAGCAGGATGAACACGACCCCTGAGGCCGTCCCCGGTCGCTGGCGCGCCACGACCAGACCGCCGATCCGCACCCGGCGCCCGTGCTCGAGCCGCTCCAGATCCGCGCTGGAGACGACCTTCGGTCCGAGCCGCTCACGCAGGAGCGCCATCGGATGCGTCCGCGTCGTCAGCCCGATCGTGTCGTAGTCGGCGAGCATCCGCTCCCATTCCGACAGCCGCTGCAGCGACGGGGGCGCCGGCAGGTCCAGCGGCAGCGCCAGCTGCGTGCCACCGGGCACACGCCGTCCCGGCGTCATCACCCCCAGCTGCCATAGCGCGATCCGCCGCGCCGACCCTCGGTCGCGCGGCGCCACGTTGGTGGCGCCAGGTGCGGCGGTGGCAGGTGCAGCGGCGGCGGTCGCGGGCGTGACGAGCGTGGTGGCAGCGGGCGTGACGGGCGTGGTGGCGGCGGCATCGTGCCGGGAACCCACAGCGCTCTGCGGTTGGCCAATTTCGACGTCTATGTCGTTGTTTTTGGCCAACCCCCCGCCCGCGCCCGCCCCGCCGATACCGGCCAGCGCCAGCGCGTCACACGCGCCCGACCACGCCAGCAGCGACAGCGCGTCCGCCCCCGACCCGGCCCGGGAGGCCAGGTCCGACAGGCTCCGAAACCGCCCGCCCCGCTCCCGCGCGCCGACCAGCTGCTCGAGCTCCTCACGCCGGGCCCCGCGCACGTACCCGAGTCCGATCCGCACCCGCGGCGACGGCTCCAGCACCACGTCGCACTCGACCCCGGACTCGTTGACGTCAGGCGCGAGCACCTCCATCCCGCCCCGCTGCGCCTCGTGGACCAGCGCGTCCGGCGGGTAGAAGCCCATCGGCTGCTCGTTCAAGAGCGCACACAGGAACTCCGGTGCGTAGTGGACCCGCAGCCACGTCGACTGGTAGGCGAGCAGCCCGAACGCCGCCCCGTGGGCCTTGGGGAACCCGAACCCGGAGAACCCCTTGACCATCTCGAACACCCGCTCCGCCCTCTCGACGTCGACCCCGTGCAAACGCTGAGCACCCTGCACGAACCGCTCGTGGTAGGCCTCGATCGCCGCGTCCGAGCGCTTGCGGCTCATCGCCCGGCGCAGCCCCTCGGCCTCCCCGATCGAGAAGCCGGCGAACGCGATCGAGACCTCCAGCACCTGGTCCTGGAAGATGATCGTCCCGAGCGTCTCCGACAGCACCTCCTCCAGCACCGGATGCTCGTACGGGACCTTGAAGTCCGGATCGATCCGCAGCCGTTGCTTGCGGGCGATGTAGGGGTTGACCGCGCCACCCTGGATCGGGCCGGGGCGGACGATCGCGACCTGGATCGTGATATCTCGCAGGTTCTCCGGCCGGGTCCGCCGCAGCGACGCCATCTGCGCGCGGCTCTCGATCTGGAACACCCCGGTCGTATCGGCGTTCTGGATCATCGCGTAGGTCGCCGGATCGTCGTACGGGATTCGCGACAGGTCGATTCGCTCGCCGCGCAGCTCGGAGATCATCGCCACCGCCCGTTCGACCGCCGACAGCATCCCCAGGCCCAGCAGGTCGATCTTCAGAAAGCCCGCGTCGGCGCACGAGTCCTTGTCCCACATCGCGATCTGGCGTCCCTCCATCGCCGCCGGCACGATCGGGCAGCAGTCGACCAGCGGCCGGGTCGCGACGATCATCCCGCCCGAGTGCTGGCTGAGATGCCGCGGCAGCCCGTGCGCCTGCTCGGCCAGCCGCGCCAGCCACGCCCACCGGCCCGTCAGCTCGGCCCGGCCGGCCCCGACGATGTCGGAGCCGACGTCGCGCGCGCTCCACCCCTCCGATCCCCGCGCGACCCGCTCGATCTCACCCGCCGGCAGCCCGAGCGCCTTGCCGAGCTCACGGATCGCTCCCCGCGCGCGGAAGGTGGGGAACGCCGCCACCAGCGCCGAGCGGTCGTGCCCGTAGCGCTCGTGCACGCGCGGGATCAGCTTCTCCCGGATATCACGCGGGAAGTCCAGGTCGATGTCGGGCAGCGAGGTCAGCTCCTCGTTGAGAAACCGTCCGATCAGCAGTTCGTTGGCGACTGGGTCGACGTGCGACAGGCCGGTCAAGAAGCACACGATCGACGACACGCTCGAGCCGCGGCCGCGGCCGGGTGGCAACAGCGCCCGGGCGGACCCGGGCCCGCGGACCTCGACCGCCACCTCACGCGCGAGCACCAGCATGTCGTGGTGCAGCAGGAAGAACCCGGGCAACCCGAGCGTGTCGATGATCCGCAGCTCCTCCTGCAGCCGCCCATCCGCCCGGGAGCGG
>Ga0302184_10000315_pt1 | contig 31987 bp, 29 predicted proteins | sample I_Palsa_N3_3_FD_200233 | JGI IMG/M metagenome (GOLD analysis project Ga0302184, IMG submission 200233) | Peat permafrost microbial communities from Stordalen Mire near Abisko, Sweden - I_Palsa_N3_3 | ecosystem: Environmental > Terrestrial > Soil > Palsa > Peat permafrost | place: Sweden...
CAGCAAGTATGCTTGACGTCGATCACGTTCGCAAAGACTTTGGCTCGGTGCACGCCGTGAGCGACGTGCATTTTCGTATCGGTGACGGCACGACGTTCGGCTTCCTCGGTCCCAACGGCGCGGGCAAGACCACGACGATGCGTATGATCATGGGCATCCTCGTTCCCGACGGCGGCAAAATCACGTGGAACGGAAGTCCCATCCACGACGACAGTCGCCGCCACTTCGGCTATCTTCCCGAAGAGCGCGGCATCTACGGCAAGATGAAGGTCCGCGATCAGATCGTGTATTTCGGAAAGCTGCATGGCTTGCGGGAACCGAACGTGAGCAAACGCGTCGATTCGTGGATCGAGCGGCTGGGGCTTTCGGTTTACGCCGACCGGCCGTGCGCCGAACTTTCAAAGGGCAATCAGCAAAAAGTTCAGGTGGCGTGCGCGGCCGTGCACGAACCGCAACTGCTCGTGCTCGACGAGCCCTTCTCCGGACTCGATCCGGTCAACGCTGAGGTCTTGCTCGCGGTCCTGCGCGAGATGCAGCGCAATGGTACCACGCTGATTCTTTCCAGCCATCAAATGTGGCAGCTCGAAGAGCTGTGTTCGCGTTTTTGCATCATCGTCGGTGGGGCAAATCGCGTCGACGGGTCCCTTGCCGAATTGCGTTCGGCGTGGCCGACGCGCGTCGTGCGCGTGGCGCCGCCGAGCGATTCGGTGCGCGCATTACTTGAAGTCGTGGCCGGTGCGCGAGCGCTGGCGCGTGCCGACGGCGCCATCGACTATCAAGTCCCGGCGACGACCGATTTCGCCGAGCTATTGCGCTCGCTGGTTGCCGCCGCGCCAGTCACGGGATTCGAGGCGATAGAGCCTTCGCTCCATGAAATTTATCTCCGCGCCATCGGGGAGACCGCCGCATGATCCAGGATCTCGGAACCGTCTACTCCGCGGAAATTCTGCGCCGCATCCGTTCGCGTCCGTTCATCATCGGGATGCTCTTCGGCGTTCTCGCGATCACCCTGCTAACCCGGCTTCCGACGCTGCTCGAAGGCGCGTTTAGCGGTGGTCATTCGATCGTGCTCGTCGGCAACCCGGCGCTGACCGCGCGCGCGGCGCCGCTGCTGGCCGACGACTACAAAATCGTCGGCACGCTTGCGAGTGGTCCTATCGACGACGCCGCCCTCAAACACTATCACGCCGGCTCCGCCATCGAACTGTCGGCCCAACAGGACGGCTTGCACGTCCTGGTCTATGCCCATGACCCCGGCACGCTTCATAAAGAAGCCCTGACGCAGGCGCTGCTTCCGCTGCAATTGCAGCTCGTCACGCATCGAACCGCCGGCGCGGTAACGAAGATCACCAGGATTCCGATCACCGTTGAGACGGTCGCTTCGAGGTTCGCCTCGGCCGGTCAGGCAATGGCCGCGCGCGGCGTGGCCTATACGCTGCTCTTCTTTCTCTATCTCTTGATCCTTATCAATAGTCAGCTGGTCATGAGCTCGGTCGCAGAAGAGAAGACCAGCCGCATCGCCGAGCTGTTGATCGCGTCGGTCAACCCGGCCGCGCTCCTAACCGGAAAGATTCTCGCGTCGGCGACGCTCGGATTTCTCCAACTGGCGGTGTGGATCGCCGCGGCGGTGTTTCTGGGCGGCGGAGGAGGTGGCGGCGGCACTGCGCAGGCGCAAGGCGACAGTGGAATACTTTCGCTCGCGAACGCGCTCGATGTGATCACGCCGGGCCTGGTGGTCGCATTCTTGGCGTTCTTCATTATCGGATTTCTTCAACTCGCGACGCTCTTCGCGGGCGCGGCCTCGCTTATCAACCGCACCGAAGATCTAGGCAGTATTACGTTTCCGCTGGTGATGCCGGTCGTCGCCGCCTTCATCATCGCGATCGCGGCATTGAGCTCGCCAGATGCACCGCTCGCCGTCGTCTGCAGTTACGTCCCACTCCTTGCGCCATTCGTGATGTTCGCGCGCATTGCAGTGAGCAACGTGCCGTTATGGCAAGTCGCGGCTTCGGTTGGGATCAACCTCGTCGCGCTCTACGCGATCGCCGTGCTGGCAGGAAAAATCTATCGCGTCGGGATGCTGCTCTACGGGCGTTCGCCAAGCTTGCGCCAAGTGTGGAGCGTGATCCGCAGCTAGTCGCTTCGACCGAAGCGCGGGGCTACCGAAAGTGAGCGTTGCTCACTTTCAGTAGCCCTAGTGTACTGTTCAACCGCGAGGTGGATGTCCCCAACCCGATTGAACGTACGCTCCGTCGATCACGATTGCGGGGACTGTCGGATCGCCGCCGGTGTAGGCAAACATTGCCTCGCGCGCGCGCCGATCGTTTTGTGCATCGTGTTTGGTGTAGCGTATCCCGTTCGCGTCGTAATGGTCTAATGCGGAGCGGCAATAGGGACACGTGGGACTGATGTAAATTTCGAGCGCCGCGCCGACCGGCGGATGCTCGACGTCGATGGCCATAACGAGAGATACGATTCCCGGTGGCGAAGGGGGTCCCATGCCGCTCTTTGTGGTCCCGACGCCACTCGGGAACCTCGGCGATATCACGCGGCGCGCGATCGAGGTGCTGCGCGACGCCGACTTGATCGTGGCCGAAGACACGCGCGTCGCCCGCAAGCTCTTGAACGCTTACGAGATCGGCCCAAAGGAGCTGTGGAGTTACCGCGAGCAAAACGCCGCCGCAGCGACCGCGGGCATACTGGAACGCGCGCGCGAGCAACGCGTCGCCGTCGTCACCGATGCCGGCATGCCCGGAATCTCGGATCCGGGGAGCGATCTGGTTGCAGCCGCGCGCGAGATCGGCATCGCGGTCGAAGTGCTTCCCGGCCCGAGCGCGTTGCTCGGCGCCGCCGTGCTGAGCGGCTTTAACTTGCGGCGCTTTACCTTCGAGGGTTTTCCACCGCGCACGTCGTCCGCGCGCCGCGAATACTTTTCGGGTGCGTTGCGCTCGGGAACGACAACGATTTGGTACGAATCGCCGCAGCGCATCGTCGCCGCTCTCGCGGACCTTGGGGCCGTTGCTCCAGACGCACGGGTCTTTCTCGTTCGCGAGTATACCAAGCGCTTCGAACAGCAGCTGCTCGGGACGCCGGAATCGGTCGCGCACGGCCTCGCCATACCGGTTCGCGGTGAGATCAGCTTCGCGGTCGCACCCTACACAAGAACCGAACCGGACCCGGCGCCGGCCGATCTCGACGCCGAAATCGACGGTCTCCTCGCGAAGGGCCTTCCGGTCGCAGAAATCGCCAAGCGACTAACGAGGCTTGGCATGGGGGACCGCCGGAGCCTGTACGAGCGGGCCGCTAAACGGAAGAGCGCGAACACTGAGTCCCTTCCATGAGCCGCACCACCTTCTACGTCACCACGCCGATCTATTACATCTCCGGCAACCCCCACATCGGCCACGCCTACACCACGGTCGTGGCCGACGTTCTTGCACGCACGGCCCGCGCCGGCGGACCCGCGTTCTTCCTCACCGGTACCGACGAGCACGGACAAAAAGTGGCCAACGCCGCGGCGGAGCACGGTAAGACCCCGCAGGAGTGGTGCGATGAACTCGTTCCGCGCTGGCAATCGCTCTTCGCAAAATATCACGTCGAGTACGACGACTTCATTCGCACGACGCAGGCGCGCCATAAAACCAAGGTTCAACGCGTCTTCGAACGCTTGCGCGAGAGCGGCGATGTATATCTTGGAAAATATGAGGGCTGGTACTGCGTCAACGACGAGACCTTTTGGCTTGAGTCGAACCTCGTCGATGGACGCTGCCCGACCTGCGGGCGCGAAGTGCAATGGATCTCGGAAGACAATTGGTTCTTTCGCCTTTCCGCCTATCGTGACCGGTTGCTGGCCCATTTCAAAACCAACCCGGAATGGGTTCGCCCGCGCAGCGCCTACAACGAGATGGTGGCGCTTCTCGAGGAGGGCCTCGACGATCTCTCGATCTCGCGCACGAGTTTCGACTGGGGCATCCCGGTCCCGGAGGGTGGGGGTGTCATCTATGTGTGGTTCGACGCGCTCTTGAACTACATCACCGCGATCGATTGGTCGGAAGATGACGCACGGTTTCATTCAGTGTGGCCCGCAAACGTGCAGCTGGTCGGAAAAGAGATCGCGCGCTTCCACACCATCGTGTGGCCCGCAATCCTGTGGGCGCTGGGTGAAGCAGCGCCAGACCTGGTCTTTGCGCATGGGTGGATCACCGTCGACGGCCAAAAAATGGGGAAGAGCGCCGGGAACGCCATCGATCCGTTTGTGCTGGCGGACCGCTTCGGCGCCGATTCCTTGCGTTATTTTCTCTTGCGCGAAGCGCCGTTCGGCAGCGACTTCTCGTATTCCGAGGAGAAGATCGCGCAGCGCCACAATAGCGATCTAGGCAACGATCTCGGTAACCTGCTCAAGCGCTCGCTCACCATGCTGCAAAAATATCGCGGCGGCGTGGTTCCGCATCGCAGCGAGGAAGCCGTCTTCGTGCAGCGCTTTGCCGACCTTCCCAAGCGCGTCTGCGCGCTGATTTTTGCGCTGGATTTTCGCGGCGCGCTGGAAGCGATCTGGGAGCTGGTAACTGCGCTGAACCGCGCGATCGACGAACGCAAGCCGTGGACGCTCGCAAAAGATGGCCGCGACCACGAGCTCGATGCGTTGCTCTACGACCTCTGCGAAGGCCTGCGCTGGCTCGCGATCATGCTCCACCCGTTCATGCCCGAACGCACTGCACAGATGTGGGAACAGCTCGGTTTACGCAGCGGAATCGACGACGACTGGGCCCGCACACTGCGCTGGGGAGCACTCGAGCCCGGCACGCAAACCAGCGTCGGCGAGGTCCTATTTCCGCGAATCGAACTCGTGGAGAGCGCGCCCACTCGATGAGCGAACGCAACGCGCCAAGCCGCGCGATTACCGTCTGCGGCGGGATCGGCGCCGTCGCCGGGCTCGCCGCCGCGTTGACCCTGTACGCTCCGCTCTTTACCCAGGTCGATTGGGTTTTTACGGCCTGCGGCGCACTCGCGATATTCTTTGTCGCGAGCAACGCGTTGCCGGTTCGCGGGCTGCGCATGCGACGCACCGGCCTTTCGGCTGAGGCGATCTTTCTCGATTTGCCGATCGCCGCATCGATTTTTGCACTCGGCGGTGAAGTGGGCGCAACCGCCTGCGCGCTCGCCTACGCCCTCGGCTTCGGTGCTGCGTCGATCGCTCGCGACCGCGAGGGTCTCGCCGATTTACCACGCCACGGCGTTCTGCGCGTGCTTGCTATCCTGCTCTTTCTCCCATTCGGCGGCAATTCGGCGCAGTTGCAAGCGCTGCCGATTGCCCAAGCCACACCGATCTATGCCGCCATCGTCTTCGCCGCGGTCATCGTCTTCATGTTCGCAATCTCGGCTCCGGTTTCGTCGTATACCTTTCACCTCTCACTCGCACGGCTCTGGGCGCGCCTCGCGCGCGATCCGCGCACCTGGGCCGTCACGATCGGCGGTGTGCTTTGGGCAACAATCGCGCGCGACGAAGTCGTGCTCGGGCAGAATCTGGTCGCGATGGCCCTGTGGTTGCCGGTGTGCCTGAGCGCATTCTTGCTGCGCACAATCGACCGCCAGCATGCCGAACTCCACCGCCTTCGCCTCGTGCGCGACGCCGTGCAGGCCATGCTCGGCGAGCGCGATCCGCTGCCGCAAATCAATGCAATCCTCGCAACGCTGCGCGTACCCTCGTTCAACGAGACCGTTTCGGTGTTGGCGGCGACCAGTGCGCGCACCGACGCATGGCGCTCCGTCACAACGCTCGGCCCCACGCTCAGCTCCGCCGGCGATGAGCTCCGCCGGCGCATTTTAGCGCGGCTAAAATTCGGCGGCTCGCCATCCACCTCGTTGCGCGATGATTTCTACACGGCGTACGCGTTCGCCGCGCAGCTTTCCGACGGCGAGGTCCACGGCGCATTGACGGTACATCGCCGCAACGACCGTCCACTTTCGAACGAGCAGATCGGGCAGTTCACCAATGCCGCCTTCGAGCTCGCGCCGTTACTGCGCGACATGCGCACGATCGCGGCAACCCAGAACGCGGCAACGATCGACGGCCTCACCGGGCTAGCCAATCGCGCGACCGCGATGGATCGCCTGCAAACCATGCTCGAACAGATATCCATCAGCGAGAACGGCGCGGTCCTGCTGCTCGACATCGATCACTTCAAAACAATCAACGATCAACTCGGGCATGCAGCGGGTGACGAATGCTTGCGCAAGATCGGTGAGATTATCCGGACCACGGTGCGCGGGGGCGATATCGCAGGCCGCATCGGCGGTGAAGAGTTCCTGATCGTGATGCCCGGCGCGTCGCGCGATGTGGCGCTCACCGTGGGTGAGCGATTGCGTTTGGCGATCGCGCTCGGCGGCATGCGCTACGCAAACGGCCAGCCGGTGACGACGAGCATCGGCGCCGCGGCGGCGCACGTTGGCGACACCGGGGAGACGTTGCTTGCGCGCGCCGACCGCGGCCTCTACGAGGCCAAGCGCCAAGGCCGCAACCGCCTAGTTGAGGATCTGGAATCAGCATGATGCCGACTTGTCGACCCTCGCTTAACGCCTCGCGTCTCGGACAGTTAATGTCAGGGTCCTCGCCGCTTCGGCTAACCCGCTCGGATCGACAACTCAGCATCATGCAGCTTCCAATCTTATGATTGATACGCACGCGCACATTCACGATCCAAAGTTCGATGAGGACCGTTTGGCCGTGCTCGAGCGGTCGCGCATCGCCGGCGTTTCTACGATCGTGACCGTCGGCTGCGGCGTCGGCGACTCGTTTCGCGCACTCGAGTGTGCGCGCGAGTACCGCATCTACTCGTCGGTCGGCATTCACCCACACGAAGCCAAAGACGCTCCCGCAGACATCTCCGCGGTCTTCGAATCGTTTCTTCGCGATCCGCGCGTCGTCGCGATCGGAGAAGCCGGGCTCGACTACTACTACGACCATAGCCCGCGTGACGTGCAGCGGCGCGTTCTGCGTGAACAGCTCGAACTCGCTCGCGAAGCGGGTTTCCCGTTTATCTTTCACCAGCGTGACGCGTTCGAGGATTTTCTCGCGATCTTACGTGAGGCGTGGCAAGCGCCGATGCGCGGCGTGGTGCACTGCTTCACCGGCGACGCTGCGCAGGCGCAAATCCTCACGCAAGAGTTCGGACTCTACCTCGGAATCGGCGGCGTGGTGACGTTTAAAACAGCGGAACCGCTACGCGAAGCCGTTCGCACTGTGGGATTGCAATCGCTCGTCCTCGAGACCGACTGCCCCTATCTCGCGCCGGTTCCGCATCGCGGCGATCGCAACGAGCCGGCGTTTGTCGCACTGACCGCGCAACAAGTCGCGCAGGTACTCGACTGCGATATCGACGAAGTCGTCTCGGTCACCGACGCGAACGCGCGCTCGTTATTCGCGTTACACTAACGCAGCCGTAAGCGGCTTCGCGCGCTGCCAGCGCTCGTCGAACGTCCGGCGGAGATGCGCGAGGATGGGCGGCGCGTCGGTACGCGCGCCCCAGTCGAGTTGATCGGGGTGATCGAAGGCAACCGTTGCATTCGCCGAGCCGATCCATCCTCGCGTGCCGTCGACAACAGCGAGCTTTTCGTCGGCATCGACGACGCGAACACCCACGCCGTCGGCGGCCAACTTCTTGAGCGCGCCTTGTTCGTTCGCGTTTCCGCGCATGTCGCGGGCGCTCACCAAGAGGCGGACGTGCGCGCCCTCCAGGCCCAGTGCATCAATCGCGCGGTAGACGCCATTGTTCGCACCAAACGATTCGCTCTCCACGATAACGTCGTCGCCGCGGTGCGCCTCATGGAGCAACCGAGCCTCGGAGGCAAGCGACTCGCGTTTGGCTACGGCGAAGAACGGCGTCGGCGCGTCTTCCTCGCCGGCGACCGCGTCGCGCACGATCTGCGCATCGCGCGGAAAGTCGTCGCGTACGATCGTATCGGCGCCGTCGTCCGGCCAGTTGCGATCGTCGAGGAAGAGCGCTCCATCGACGATCGCCGCCTTGCAATGAAGCATGGGGCCCGGCGCGTTCTGCTGCGGGTGCATGAGTTGCGCGTCCGCGCCGGCTGCGCGCAGTAGCGCGATCGCCGCCGCATTGGCCGCGGCCACGCTGCCGTCATCCTTATAGATGTAGCCCTCGAGGCGCACGTGAACGTGCGCCCCGGCCTTCGCGGCGGCGGTAAGGCCGTCGATCACGCGCCCGGCAGGGAGCGTATAGGCGATCAGCGATACGTCGCGCGCTCCCTTGAGCGACGAGAGAAGCTCGGGGGTGGAGCTAAGTGTGAGCATCAGCGCTACCATCACGACAAAGGGGCGCTATATCTAGGGGAGAAGAGGCAAAACCCTCATGGCCACTGCCCCCCATCCACCCCCGGGCGATAAAGGCGCGTACGTGCGCGAAATGTTTGCACGCATCGCTCCGCGTTATGACGTCGCAAACCGCGTGCTCACGGCAGGCATGGACGAGCATTGGCGCAAGCGATCGATCGCGCTCCTGGGTCCGCCGCGCGACGGAACCATTCTCGATCTGTGCTGCGGCACCGGCGATGTGGTCTTTCATCTCCTCCGAACCGATCCGTCGCTGCACGTCACCGGAATCGACTTCTGCACCCCGATGCTGGACGGCGCGCGCGCGCGCGCGCCGCGCGAGGCGCGCGGCGACGCGAGCTTCGTCGAAGGCGACGTGATGGCGTTGCCGTTCGCCGACGCGAGCTTCGACGGTGCGACGATGGGTTTTAGCTTGCGCAATGTGGTCGACATCGATCAGGTGCTGCGTGAAATTGCGCGGGTGTTAAGACCCGGTGCGCGTTTCGTCAACCTCGACGTGAGCAAAGCGCCCAATCGGCTCTTCAAACGATTCTTCGATCTCTACTTTTATCGCGTGGTTCCCTGGGTCGGCGGCGTGGTTGGCGGCTCGCGCGCGGCATACACCTATTTGCCGAATTCGCTCACCAATCACCCGAATGCGGAGGACCTGCGCGAGCGTTTTACCCGTGCCGGGTTTTGCGACGCCGGCTTCGAGCGCCTCATGGGTGGGTCGATCGCGATCCACTATGGAACGAAACGCTGATGGCGAGTACCTTGCGCAGCGACGAATCGGGCCTCCGCGAACTGGTCGAAGAGTTCTTTCGCGCCACCTTCTCGACCGACAATCCGCTCATTACCGAGGCCGTCCGCCGGATGCTTGCAGCCGGCGGGAAACGTCTGCGTCCGCGCGTCACGTTGCTCTCCGCGGCGGCGTGCGGCTCAGATCCGGCACGACACTTGCATCTGGCTGCGTACATGGAATTGATCCATGTCGCGACGCTGATTCATGACGATGTCGTCGACAATGCGCCAACGCGTCGCGGCATCAACGCGACCGCGGTCGATTTCGGGAACCGCGTTTCGGTGCTGGCCGGCGACTATCTCTTTGCTTGGATCTTTAAAAACGTGACCGCCGGCTACCCGCATCCGGTGCCGAATATTCTCTCGGCGACGCTCGCCGATATCTGCGACGGTGAAGTCTTGCAGTTGCGCGCGCTCGGGAACCTCGATCTTCCCCTCGATGAATACGTCGAGGTCGCGCGCAAGAAGACGGCGTCGCTCTTCGCCGCTTCGGCGGCGTGCGGCGCCATTATGGGCGGCGGCAGCGCCGAGCAGATCGACGCGTTACGCGCGTTCGGTGATGCGTACGGAATCGCGTTTCAGATGAACGACGATCTGCTGGACATGACCGCCGACGAACGCTCGCTCGGCAAGCCGGTGGGCAACGATCTGAGCGAACGCAAGATGACGATTCCATTAATCCTGGCACTGCGCGGCGGGAACGGCGAGTTTCACGCGATGGTCGGGCGTTTGTACGCTGGGAATGAAAACGCCGGAATTCCCGCGGTGGTAGCCGCAATCGCGCGCGAAGGCGGCCTCGAAGGAACCCTGGCGGAGATCGCTCGCTATGTCGAGCGTGCCAAGGCCGCGCTGGAGCCTTTGCCCGCAAGCGCGGCGAAGGAAGAGCTCGGGCGGTTGGCCGACGCGCTGGCCGCCTCATAAGAAAGGAACTCGTATGCTTCACCCCGTCCTCGCGCTGATCGACATGCCGATTATCATCGGCATCTTGGTCGTCGGCGCGGTCCTCTTCGGAGCGGACAAGCTGCCGAAGCTCGCGCGCAGCGCTGGTCAGGCAAAGAAAGAATTCATGATGGGCCAGATCGAGGCCGACGAAGCCACGGCGAAAGCCCGCGAAGAAGCGCGCCAACGGATGGAAACGCAAAGCACTGAGGCGCCGCCGCCGGCCGCCACCTCCGATAAAGGCACGCCAACCGCGTAGACGGACGAACGAACGCTCGTGCAACTCAAGCCGCGGATCGACCCGGGAACCGGGTCGAACGCTACAGATTCAGAGCGAAGCTCTGAATCCATCTGGGACCAGAAAGAGATGCCGTTCACGGAGCACCTGAGGGAGCTCCGTACGCGTCTGTTGATCTCCATTGGTGCCGTCGGCGGAATCGCCGTGGTGCTCTTCTGGCCCTCACAATTCGCGATCAAGTGGATGATGCAAGCCTACTTCCACGGCATCGCATTGCACGCGTTCGGTCCAGCCGACGTGATCTTCACCGAATTCAAGTTTTCGCTGGTCGGCGGGGTCGTGCTCGGCCTTCCGGTGCTGTTCTATCAAGCCTGGATGTTCGTCGTCCCGGCAATCCACCCGCGTACGCGGCGCATGGTCTACAGCTTCATCGTTCCCTCGCTCTTACTTGCGGCATTAGGGCTGGCGTTTGCGCACTTCATCGTGTTACCGCGCGTTGTCGCCGCGCTGATCGGGATCACCGACGCCATCGCGACGCCGACCTTCGGCGTCGCCAACACGATCAATTTCGTCTTGATCCTGCTCGCGCTCTTCGCGCTCATCTTCCAACTGCCGATTATATTGGTCGGCCTCGCGCGGCTAGGCATCGTCAATGCGGCGTGGCTTGGCCGCTATCGCCGCCACGCGCTCTTTGCCTTCGTGGTCGCTTCCGGCATCGCGGCACCGGACGGCAGCCCGCTGACCATGGCCTTACTTGCAGCGCCGATGTACGTTTTGTATGAAGTCTCGATCTGGATTATCCGTATCTTCGAATCATCGTGGTCGAAAAACTAGACTCGTATTACGCTGACTTCGTTCGCACGTTCGGTAGCGTGCTCTTCGCGGTCAGCCTCTTTGTCGTTTGGGGAATCCTCACGCTGATCGGCGTCATCGTCGATCAGGGCAAAGACCCGAGTATCTACTTTGAAAGCTACCCCGCGCCGATCGCGCGCGCGGTCTTGCGGCTGAGCTTCGATAACATCTACCACTCGCCGTGGTATGTCGGCATCATCGCGTTGATCCTGACCTCGCTCGCGGTCTGCACCTTCAAACGCGTCATCCCGGCGCGTCTGCCGCCGCTGCGTCCGGTGAAGATCGACAAGATCCCGCTGCACGCCAGCGTCGAGGTAAGCGGTGACGAGCGCAGCGTACGCGAGCGCGTCGAGGGCTTTTTCCGCGCACGCGGCTGGCAACTGCGCAAGCGGGAGTTCGACGGGACGGAATGGACCTTCGCCGACAAGCACAACTGGGCGCGGCGCGGCGTGCTCGTCGCGCATATCGGCTTCGTGATTATCGCCGCCGGCACCACGCTCTATTGGGCGCGTGGCTTTTCGGGTGAGACCGTCGTCGTTACCGGGCAATCGGTGCAGATTCCACAGACCAAAGCGATCCTGCACCTGGATCGCTTCGCCTACACGATCACGCCGGTCATTACCAAGGGCGGGATGGTGTACCAGCCGACAGACTACGTTTCGCACGTCACGGTCATTGGCAACGACGGCGTTGCCAAGGCAATGACCGTACGTGTCAATCATCCGATCGACGTCGACCAAACGCTCTACTATCAAGCCAGCTACGGCTTTGCGATGCGCTTCGCGATGACGCACAACGGCAAAGATGTTCCGTCGCTCTCGCAGCGCGTCGTGCTGGAGGGTCAGAGCTTCGACGTGCCCGGGACGCGCCTGAGCGTCAACTACGACCGTTTCGTGCCGACGGTCGACCGCGCAAACGGCATGCCTTCCGCCGATCCGCGCGTCAACGACCCGGCCGTCATTCTCACCGTCAGCGAAGGCGGTCAACAGGGCAGTAGTGCGATCGTGCCATTGCATAGCTGGGTCGATTTGGGAGGCGGCTGGCGCCTCGTGCCCAGCAGCTATGTGCTCTACAGCGGCTTTCAGTATCGCTACGATCCGGGAATTCCACTGGTCGGCATCGGCGCGCTCGTGCTGGTGGCGGGACTCCTGATCTCGTTCTATCTTCTTCCCGCGCGGCTCTACGCGCGAATCGATCCGGCGCCCGACGGGCGCTGGACGGTTGGTCTGGCGGCAACGACCGTCAAAGGGTACGACATGTTCGAATCCCAGTTCCGCGCTCTGGTCTCGGAATTCTCGTCCGAATACGCGGGGGAGGCATGATGAAGGGACACTTGCAAGCCGACGAGCTGCTGATGATCGTCGCGATCGCGTGCTACGTCTTTGGTGCGCTCGCGCTGCTGGCCTATTTCTTCTCGCGCGAGGCGTGGCTGCGCAATCTGGGTGTCCCGCTTGCCATCGTCGGCTGCGTCGCGCAATTCGCGCAGCTCTTCGTGCGCTGGGAGCTGACCGGCATCTGGCCGTTGCTCAATCTGTACGGATCGCTCTCGCTCTTTGCGGCGATGTCGGTCGCGATCTTTCTCGTCATGGCCTGGCGCTATCAAGCCTGGTATGCGGGCGGCTTCGTGCTTGCCCTTGCTGCAATCGCGCTCGCCTACGGCGTGACCTGGAACGAAGGAACGATGCCGGCCGTACCGTCGCTGCAATCGTATTGGGCGAAAGTGCACGTCCCGATCGTCGTCTCGTCGTACGCGGCGTTTCTCGTCGCGTTTGTCTTTTCGGTAATCTACTTGATCAAGTACTACGCCGAAGCGCGGGTCGCGGCGATGGAATCGAGCGTCGAGCTTGCCGGCACCGGCATGACGATGCGCGTATCAGGCGATACGCCGGCGCTCTCGACCGCGGCGCAAAACGGCAACCCGCTTGCCCAATGGTTGCAAACACTTCCCTCGCTGGCGCAGCTCGACGTGATCGTCTATCGCGCGGTCGCAATCGGACTGCCGTTGATTTCAATCGGCATTATCACCGGCGCCGCATGGGCCAAAGAAGCATGGGGCGCCTATTGGCAGTGGGATCCCAAAGAGACGGCGGCGCTCGCGACGTGGATCGTGTATCTTGCCTACATGCATCTGCACACGCGCAGCAACTGGCGCGGGCTGCGCACGAATTGGGTTAGCATCATCGGCTTTTGCGTGGTGATTTTCACCTACCTCGGCGTCAACATCTTCATCAGCGGCCTGCACAGCTACAAAATGTGACACCATGACAGGGGCGCTAGTGCGGCGGTAGGTGTGCCTCGATGAAGGCTGTGATGCGCTGGATCGAGGCTTGGATCTCCGCGGCAGGCGTTCCGGTTGCTCCCGCATCAAAACGATGTCCCACGTTCGGATACACGGCGAGTTCAATCGGGACGCCTGCATCGTGCGCGCTCGCGACGAGCGCCTCGCACGCTGCCGTTAAAGCCGTCGTGTCGTTCGCGCCCACCTGAATCAATAACGGAACGCTCGTCCGATACGCAATCGACGCGCTCGGCGCCGGCGTTCCGCCCGGCCACGCACCGTAGGCAAGTTTACAATACCCGTAATCGGCGACGGCGACGGCAACCGGGGGCGGACTCGGGTCATTGACGATCGCCGCGAGAATCGCCGTTCCGCCACTCGAACGCCCGAGAAGCCCGATCGAATTTGCGCGCGCGTACGGCTGCGCGGTGAGATACGTTCGCGCGTCGAGCAGATCGCGCGACTTTACAGTGCTCGCATCGATCCGCCAATGATTCTTCCAGGATGAGTGCCTCGACATGTAGCTATCGACGATGAGCGACGCATAGCCGAGATCGCGCAAGCGCCGCGCCCACGGCCGTTCCCAAAACGAGAAGCCCTCGATCCCCGCCGTTCCCGGCGAAATGATGACGACCGGAACCGCTGCTGCGACATTGGGCACGGTCAGCTCACCGCGCAAGGTCGTCCCGTCCCGCGACGACGGAAAGGTAACGGCCGAATACTCCGCGTTCTCCGCGAGAAACGCAGCAACCGCCGCAACGGAATCGCCGCTGGCATACTCCACGAAGTACTCGTGCGTGTACGAATAATGCGCCAAATCGCGGCACGGGCCTTGACCGCCGACGATCAGTAGCGGCGTCGCGCTACGAAAGAGTCCCGGCTCTGCGCTGCCGCCGTGCGGCGCTCCGGCGGTGTCCGACGTACGCTCCGGCAGAGATCCGACCCAGTCCCCATAGCGGCCTGAGCAATTCGGACGAAACGCCACGGCCGCACGAAACACCGGCGGCTGCGCGACGTCGAGAGCATAGGGCTCGACAATCGTTGCGAGCACCCTCGATGCGCCGTCACCATAGCCGACGATGGAGATGTCATCCGCGCGAACGCCGGGTCGACGTCTCAGGCTTGCGGCAGCAGCGAACGGATCGCTGGTCACGGTGAGCGTCGCATATCCCGCACGAACGAGCTGCGCCGCCATGGCGCGGCTCTGTGAGGATGAGGCGGAATCGAGGATCACGACCCCCGGAACGCCTGCGGCGAGCGTTGCGAGCAACGTCGCAAGGAGCAGCATCCCCTTCACAAGTTGGAGCATGCGATGAGTATAGACTTTCCCGGTAGCACCAGCGAAGAGGGCGGCCGTACAATCCTTGGGAATTGGGCTAGCGGGCTAGCCCCAAAATCCACCTTTCCCGGAGAGTGTACGTTGTCGAAGCAAGTGGCCGCTGCGGGCTCCCCACAGGGGGCTGAGCGCAAGATTCATAGCGCCTATGACGATCCCGGCACGCCCGAGGAGATCAGCCGGCGCAGCTTCATGGCCAATGCCACGCTCGCGATCGGCGGCATCGTCGGGCTGGGTCTCGTCATTCCGATCGTCGGGTCGCTGCTTCCCGAAGGTGCGAGCAGCAAGGGCACCTGGTCGCCGCTCACCGCCGACGAGCTCAAGTCGCTGCAAGAGGCAACGAGCAAGCCGGTCAAGCTCGAGTTCCAGCTCAAGAGTAAGGACTCGTATCTGCCCGAACAATCGAACGGCGAGTACGTGTGGGGCATCAAGACCAACAAACAAACGTTTGATTCGGCGCGCACCGATCTACCCACGAGCGGCGCGCTGCCCTTCAGCGACGGAACCTACGACGTCATCAACATGAACTTCGTGATCCTGAGCCCGATCTGCCCGCATCTCGGCTGCCGCCCCGTGTGGAACGATAGCGCGACGCGCTTCCAATGTCCCTGTCACGGTTCGCAATTCGCTTTCAGCGGCGAGCACGTCGCCGGGCCCGCACCGCGCGGCATGGACCCGTTGCCCCTGCGCGAGCAGAGCGGCTTGGCCCAAATCATGTGGATCCGCTATGAGTCGGGCGTGCCCAACCGCGTGATCATCTCGTATCAATCGTAAGGAAGGATTCGCATAGCGATGCTCAACTGGCTCGAGTCACGCACCGGGTTCGTGTCGATGGCGAAGGAATTCCTCACGGAAGACGTTCCCGGCGGCGCGAGTTATTGGTACGTCTTCGGCAGCGCGACTTTGTTCGCAATGATCCTGCAGATCACGACCGGTATTTTTCTCACGTTTTTCTATGCGCCTTCGGCCGCTACGGCGTGGGAGTCGACGCGCGCCATCTACCTGAATCCGTGGACGCACACGCTGCTCTCGATTCACTATTGGGGCTCGTCGGCGATGATCGCGCTGGTGTTCTTGCATATGTTGCAAGTGCTGATTTGGGGCGCGTACAAATCGCCGCGTGAGCTGCAGTGGATCGTCGGCGTCCTGCTCTTCCTCGTCACGCTGGTGCTCGGCCTCACCGGATATCTCTTACCGTGGGATATGGATGCGTACTTTGCATCGCAGGTCTCGCTCAATATCGCGGGTCTTCCGCCGGGCGGCGAGATTCTGCAATTGATCGCGCAAGGCGGCCCGGTGATGGGCACCAACACGATCAACCGGTTCTTCGGCCTGCACGTGTGGCTGATGCCGGCCGCGCTCGTGCTGCTCGTCGGCGCGCACTTAGCGATCTTCCGTCACAATGGATCCGCCGGCCCCGTGGTCGACGATCCGCGCAAACTCAAACCGGGACGTTTTTGGCCGGATCAGATGTTCATGGACGGCGCCGCGTCGTTCTTCGTGTTCGTCGTCATCCTCTTGCTGGCAAGCTTTGCGCCGCCGTTTCTCGATCAAAAAGCCGATCCGACGAACGCTGCGTTCCAGCCGTATCCGGCGTGGTATTTCCTCTTTCTCTTCGGTTTGTTGAACTTTGTGCCGTGGCTCTTCAGCCAAATTCCCGGCCTCTCTTCGCAAGCCAACGCGCCGTGGGTCGAGATGCTCGCCGCGATCGTCGTGCCGACGATCGGTTTGCTGATCGTGCTGCTGCTGCCGTGGCTCGATCGCAGCACCACGCGCTCGTTTGCGTCGCGCGGCAAAATCCTGTGGTCGACCTTCCTTACCATCGTCGCGATCATCGGGCTCTCTATCTACGCGCAGGTCGGCATCCAGGCGAAGGAAGCCGCAGGACCGCCATCACAGAGCGAAGATCAGATCCTTTCGGCCACGCCGCCTCCGGAAACAACCGCCGCAAGTGGCGGCGCGTCGGACGCAAGCGCTGCCGGCGCGAAAGTGTTCGCGCAAAACTGCACGAGCTGTCACGGCACCAACGGGCAGGGACAGCCCGGCGTCGCGCCGCCGCTGGCGGGGAATCCGTTCGTCACCGGCGACCCCAAAGCGGTCATCAATGTCGTCGAAAACGGCCTGCACGGCCAGACGGTCATGGGACAAACCTTCGGTGCGCCGATGCCCGCGTGGAAGGGCACGCTCTCGAAGTCGGATCTTGCCGCGGTTATTACCTATATCCGCGGTTCGCTGGGAAGCAACAAAGCTTCAGCCGTCAAAGTCTTCGATATCAAATAGGGTTAACGCTGCGCGTTAACCCGTTGCGTTCGGCCCTTCGACAAGCTCAGGGCCGATCCGCGGCCTGCGTGACGTTGCGAATCAATCCATACACAACCGGTAGCACGATGAGCGTTAGCAGGAGCGAGCTGATCAATCCGCCGATGACGACGGTGCCGAGTGCCTTGCGGTACTCGGCTCCCGCCGAATCGCCCAGCGCCAGCGGCAACATCCCGAAGATCATCGCACACGTCGTCATTACGATCGGACGAAAGCGTCGTTGCGCCGCGCTGGAAGCCGCTTCAAAAGCCGATGCCCCTTCGCGCACAGCTCGCTCGGCGAGATCGACCAGCAGAATGCCGTTCTTGGCGACGAGTCCGACCAGCATCACAAGACCCAGCATCGAGTAGAGATTTAAGCTCTGCGTTCGAACCAGCGCGAGGAGCCCAAACGCACCGACCGTCGCGAACGGCACGGTGAGCATGACCATGAACGGCACGCGATAGCTACGATACAGCACCGCCAAGATCGCGTACACGAGCAGCATTGAAAGCCCGAGCGTCTCGAGCATCGCCGTCATCGTTTGCGCCAATTGTTCGAGGTCGCCGCGCGCTTCCAGACGCGTTCCCGGCGGCAGCACCGACGCGGCCATGCGAGCAACCGGTGCGATCGCTGTCCCGACGGCGATGCCCTCGCGAGGATTAGCGCTCACGGTCACGACCTCGGCTCGGTCCTCGCGGGCGAGCGCGAGCGGTTCTTGTTCGGTGCGTGCGTCGATCAGTGCTGCCACCGGCACGAGCGTGCCCGACGCACTACGCACATCGATCGCGCCAAGCGCATCGAGATCACCACGATGCAGCGCATCGTCGCGCACGACCACATCCACGAGGCCGTCCGTTGTGCGCGTTCGCGTCGCGAGTTCGCCTCCGGTTGCGATGCGCGCCGTCTGTGCGACGTCGTCGGCGTTGACACCGAGTTGACGCGCACGCACCTCGTCGACGCGCAGGTCGAGGTGCGGTGCGGTGCCGACGTCACTGCGGCGCACGTCATCGAGCAATGGATCCGAACGTAAGAGTGATGCGAGCGCCGCAGCCGCATCGGCTAGGCGCGCGGGGTCTCCGGCAATTGTATAGGCAATGGGTGCGGTCCGACCCATGCCCCGGCCGGTGCGTTCGATCGCGACGCCGGGAACGACGTCCCGCAGCGAACGCGCTTCCGCCTCCACGGCGACACCATCCGACGCCGGATCGGCCAGTTCCAACGTGACCTCGGCTAGATTGCTCGCGAGGACGTCTTGGGTACCGTCGAATGCGTCGCCGGCCGTGGTCATCGCGTCGCGCACGCGACGATCGCCCAGCAAACGATCGGCAAATCGGCGTGCATCGGCATCGGTGCGGTTAAGTGCGGTCCCCGACGGCTCACGCAATCCGACCGTCACCATGCCGCGATCGATCGGCGGTGAGAATTCGGTCGGAATCCAGCCGAAAGCGAGCGGCGCGAACGACGTAACGCAGATCAGTCCCGCGCTCGCGAGCACCGCGCCGCGCCGGCGCCAGGTAAAGGGAAGAACGCGATCGGCGTAGGCACGCGCCAGCGCCGATTCGGCACGGGTGAATCCGTCGAGCGCACCCCGGAAGCCACGCGCGAGCGCTTGCGCGAGCGGCGCGCGCAATGTCCACGGCAACCGTTTGACATCACGTTCGCGATTTGCCCAGCGCGCGCAAAGCAGCGGCGTCAGCGTAAACGACACGAGCAGCGAGAACGCCGTCGCGATCACGACCACCGCGGCAAACTGCCGCATGAACTCGCCGACGATGCCGCCGATCAATGCAATCGGCGCAAAAACCACGACATCGACCAGAGTGATCGCGATCGCCGCCGGGCCGAGTTCGGCGCGCCCGGCGAGCGCCGCGGCATCGCCGCTGAGCCCGCGTTCGCGCGCTCGCGCGATCGCCTCGATGATCACGATTGAATCGTCGACCAGAATGCCGATCGTGATCGAAAGTCCCATGAGCGAGAGCACGTTGATCGAAAAGCCCAGCATCCACATTACAATGCAGCACGCAAACAATGATGAAGGAATCGCCAGCGCCGCGACAGCGGCATTGCGCCAGGCGTGCAGAAAAAGCAGCATGGTCAACGCCGTAAGGACGATGCCTTCGAGCAGCGTGCGCTGCACGCCGTCGATCGCCGCCTGCGCGAAAGCCGCGTCGCTGTGCATCTCGGTGATGCGGACCAGCGGATCGCGCGCGCGCAACGCGGCGACGGCCGTGCGCACCGACGCGATAGTCCGCATCGTATCCGCGCCCGGCGCACGCGTGACCAGCAGTACCACGGCGTCGTCGCCGTCGTAACTGGCGATCGTTTGCGGATCGTAGAACCCGCCGTCGACTCGGGCGATACTTCCCGCGGTGACCGCACCGCGCGTGCCGATCATGACTGGGATCGCGGCGAGCTCGCGCGAGGAGGCCGCGTCGGAGCGCACGCCGATACTGGCTTGCGTTCCTCCGAGTCGCTCGAACCCACCGGGGAAGACGTCGCTCGCACTTTGTACTCCGCGGAGAACGTCGAGATCGGTCCCGCCCAGTGCCCCCAGTGCTGCGCTGCTCGGCTTCACGAAAAAGGCTCGTTGCCAATCACCGCCGATGCGCACCGTGCCGACACCACCGCTCGCGCGCAGCGCCGGAACGATCTCGCGGTCGAGCAGGCTCGAAATGCGCGCGCGATCGTACACCGCCGAAGAGACCGCGTATTCGATCACCGGGATCTGCGAGGGGTCGTCGCGCGTAACGATCGGCGGCAACAGATCGGGCGGCAAGTTGGCCCGCGCACCGTCGATCGCCTGTTGCACGTCGCTTTGCGCCGCGCGCACATCGACGCCGAAGCGGAACTGCGCGACGACCTGCGCGAATCCGTTTTGTGACGAGGCGTTGACGCGCTGAATGTTCGGAACCGCGTCGAGTCCGTCTTCGATCGGTTCGACGACCAGACGCTCCATGTCGCCTGGACTCGCGCCGGGATACGTCGCGCTGATGGCGATACTCGGAATCTCGACGTCGGGCAGGAGGCCGCGCCCCATGGTCGCCAGCGCCACCAGGCCGACTAGCGCGACGGCGACGTAGAAGAGCGTGACTGCGATCGGGTTTGCGAGGCAGGCGCGAGTGAGCCACATGGATGATACACTGCGACTCACGCGGTCGAAGCGCTGCCGGGTTTCGCGCGATATTACTTCACGGTGAAGCAATATACCGCGTGAAGCGGCTTTTGCCCGGGCGCCTCCGCGCGTAGGCTTTAAGCATGAAGTTCTTGATGCTCGCGGCCATCCTCGTCGCGCAGATGCAGCCTCCGCCTGCCATGACGGCCGGCCAAATCGATAACGCCCAGACGGGAACGCGCCTCAACCTGGTCGTTCGCGTCGACGGTTTTTTCCGGAACACGATCGCCGGGCATATACTCGATCGCGTCACCGACTCCGCGTATACGCTGACCAAGAGCACCATCGCGATCTATGCCCCGTCCGATGCTGCTTACGTGATGGGTTCGGCCGACGATCTAAAGCCGGGCGCCGTCGTATACGTCTATGCGGTGGCGACGAAGGCGCACGCCGCGGATGCAACCAAGATTGTGATCGTGACGCCTTACGTTTCCGTCAAGTAATCATGCCCTCCGCACTGGGCAGCGCCGCCGCCGGTTGGATCGCGATCGCCCTCGTTGCGGCGGCGGCGCTTCTTGCCGTCATCCTGCGGCGTTTGCGTCACACGCCGCCGCTGATACAGCGCATGCGCCCGCACTACATCCTCGGCTACGCAGCGCTCGTCGTGGCGTTGTTACACGTCTACTTCGCGATGGGTTCGATGCGCGGCGAAGATGCAAATGGGCTGTGGGCTGCGACGGCCGCGCTCTTTGCGCTCGGTGTCCAGACGTTCGTCGGTGCGAGCCTGCAGGATCCGGGCGGATATCGCCGCGTCCTGCGCGCGTGGCATCTCGGCATCCTTGCCACGCTCGTCGTGCTCATCGTGTGGCACGTTACGGCAAACGCCGCCCTTTTCCGGTAGCGTCGTCGTTCGAACGCCATTGGGGCTGCCACTTCGAGCTGCGTAAGAGAGCAATCGACTCGCGCAGCCACGCGATCTCGGCGCGCAAACGCGCAATCGCATGCATGAGTGCGAGCTCTCCCGCGCCACTGCGCTCCTCGCGCTCGCCGAAGAGGCGCCCGAGACGCCGCTCTTGCGCGACGACGGCTTCCAAACGCTGCGAGAGAAAGTCGCGCGCCTGCTCGCGCGGGAGCTGACCGAGCAACACGCACGCAACCTCGATCGTCGCGTCGCTCACTTGGACATCGTCCATGACCGACCCGAGAACTGCATCGAAGCGGCGCCGCCCCGCCGCGGTGACGTGATACACCGTCTTCGTCGTGCTCGGCCCGCGCGACGCGCCCGCGCGACGTTCCGAAAGTAAACCGGCTTGCACGAGCTGAGCGAGTTGGGCATAGACATTCCCGCGCGCGAGACTGCGATAAAGCAAACCGTGCATCTTGACCGCGCGGCTAACGTCGTATGCCGACATGGTCGTCCGACGCAACACGCCTAGGATCAAGAGCTCGCGGCCGGCTTCAATCGCCACGGCACGCGGGACCGTCGATGAGGTACAGTGCGCCGGTGCCGTGCGAGGCGATCAGCGTGCGCATTCGTCCATACGTCGGGTCGAACGCGGGGCGTTTGAGCGGGGCAACGAGCCAGATACGATCGTGCGTACAGAGCACGCTCCGTGCCGGTACGCCTTCGTCACTCTTGCTCGCTCCCGGTGGAGCGAGCGCGTACACGTGCGGCTGCGTGTAAAACACCAGTGCATTGGCGCCGCGAAAACTCTGAATTGCAACGACGTCGCCGCTCTGCCGCTGCGAACCGATAATCGTGGCGAGTTGCGGCACAGGCTTGAACGGCTCGGCATGTGGCAACGCTTCGACGGCGAGAATGTCGACCGCGACGAGCATCGCAGCACACAGCACGAACGGCGCTGCGGCGATCGTGGAACGGCGCGCCAATAGAATCGCGGTGAGGATCGAACCGATGCCGATCGAGGCGCCCATTTGGATCAAGTCGGGTGTGACCGCTAGCGCCGAACTCCCCAGCTTGTTGTCGCGCACGAACAGCGCGATCGCGATCGTACACAGCCCGATGAAAATCGGGACGCTCGCCGCCGAGATCACGATCCAGCGGCTCCCGCCTTTTTTAATCACCGCGTCGAAGTAGAGTGCAACCACGAGCGCGAGCGCCGGAAGCTCGAGCGCGATGTAGTTGGGCAGCTTCGTTTGCGCAAAGCTGAAAAAGACCAGCGGTACGGTGATCCACGTGAAGGCCAAACGCCACAGACGCGCGAGATTGGGCGGCGCTGACATAGTACTCAGCGCCGCAACGCCGTATCCGATGCCGACCGGGAGGAATGCGATCCACGGAAAGAAGCCGAGGATCACGACCGGCAGATAATACCAAAACGGACCGGATTGATTTTCGATCACGCCGGTGTAACGTCCGAAGGTATAGTGCACGATCATCTGTTCGAAGGCGTGCGCTCCGGTGTGCGCTTCCATGGCGACCATCCACGGTGCAACAACGATGATGAATCCCAGCGCACCGCCGATCCAGGCGCGCAGCGACGGCAAACGCTGCTCCTCGTGGCGCGCATTCCAAAGCGTGTAGGGCACGATCACCATCAGCGCAATCACGGGCGCGACGAGCCCCTTCGAGAGAAACCCAAAGCCTGCGGCAACCCAGCCGTAGATGAAATACCGATCGCGTCCCGATTCGAGCGCGCGAAACCACCAGAAGACGGACAGCGCGACGGCCACATCGAGCAGCGCGTCCATGATCGCGAGCCGCCCGATGACGGCTTGCATCAAGCAACTCGAGAGGATCGCGCTTGCGTAGATGCCGATGCGTGTTCCGGCTTGACGCGCCACGGCATACCCGGTCATCGCACCCATCAGGATGGTCGCGATCGCTGGGGGCAAGCGCAGCGCCAGCGACGTGACGCCCAAGGCGCGTGCGAAGAGCGCGCCGATCCAGAAGTAGAGGGGCGGCTGGACGAACCACGGCTGCCCGTTGAGATGCATCACGATCCAGTCGTGGGTCAGCAAGATCTCGCGAGCGACCTCGCCATAGGCCGTTTCGCTGTTATCCCACAGCGTGCCGACCCCAAGGCCCGGCAGCGTAATCAGCGCTGCGATGAGTGCGCCGACAAAAGCCGCACGCGCCGGTCTCTCCATATCGACGGACGGTGTTTGGCACCCCGATGCGGAAGTCATCCGTTACCCATGCTCCCGATTTCCCTGCGCGCCGACGGCCGTCGAGCGCTGATCGTCGGCGGCGGGAACGTCGCGTTCCGCAAGGCCGAAGCGTTGCTCGAGGCGGGCTTCGCGCTCACAGTGATCGCGCCGTCGATCGACGATCGGCTGCGCGCGTTACTCGGTCGCCCCGATGCACAACTGCACGAGCGTGAGTATGTAGGCGCGGATTTGAACGCGGCCGATCTCGTCATCGCGGCAACCGATCGCGACGACGTGAATGCCGCGGTCGTCGCCGATGCACGTGCCGCTCGCGTGCTCGTCTGCAACGCGGGCAACCCGGACGCGGGCGATTTCTCGATGCAGGCGACCGTGCGCGTTGGTGAATTGACCTTCGCCATCGATTCCGGCCGGAGCACGCCGGCCTTTGCGCAACGCATCGCGCGCGAACTGCGCGAGCGCTTTGGTCCCGAATATGCCGCCGCCGCGCGCACGCTCGCCCGCATGCGCACCTACGTGCGCACGGTGCTCGATACAAATCAGCGCGGACCGGTGATGCGCGACCTCGCCGATCGGCCGGTCGAAGAGCTGGCGCGCATGAATCCGGTGCAAGCCGAACACGAAGTCGAAGAGACGATCGAGCGCATCTGTCATCCTGAGGTGCTCTCCGAAGGAGCGCCTCGAAGGACGAGCGCGATCTGCGCGTCACGGGCCAGCGCACTTGCGATGACCCAGGCTCGACTCGTCGCCGCGGCGCTCGCGCAGCGCGGAATCGCCACCACGATTCAGACCGTTACTACGACCGGCGACCGCGAACAGGATCGCCCCGTGAGCGAGCTCGGCAGCGTCAACGTGTGGGTGAAAGAGCTCGAGGTGGCGCTGCTCGACGGGCGCGCCGATTACGCAGTGCACTCGTGCAAAGATCTTCCCGGCGAGCTCGATCCCGCGATGCAGCTTGCGGCGATCTCGGCGCGCGAGGATGCGCGCGATGCATTTTGTAGTGAAACTTACGCAAGCTTCGATGCACTGCCTGCGGGTGCAACAGTGGGCACGTCGAGCGAACGCCGCCGCGCACAACTGCATGCACTACGGTCCGATCTGCGCTACGAGAATTTGCGCGGCAACGTCGACACGCGTTTGCGCAAACTGCGCGAGGGGCAGTACGATGCGATCGTGCTCGCCATGGCCGGTCTGAACCGGCTTGGCGTCAAGGCATTGCACACGGTGCCGTTCGATTCGCGTCGGATGGTGCCGGCCGTCGCGCAAGGCGCGCTCGCGGTCGAAACACTCGCGAGCAACGACGAGCTTTCAATCGAGCTGTACGCCGCCGTAAACCACGAACCAACGCAGTGGTGCGTCGAAGCGGAACGCGCCGCGCTGCGCACGTTACGCGCCGGGTGCAGCGCACCGCTCGGGGTTCACGCGCAGCTCGCCGACGCGCTGATGAGCATCGATGCGGCCTTCGCAACCGCCGGCGGCACGATGCTGCGCGAGCGGCTGGAGGGCCGCGTGGATTCGATTGAAGCATCGCGCCGGCTGGGCGAACAGGTCGCGAGGATGCTTGCCGCTGCACGCGACCGGCTCGAGCGACCGCGCGTGCTCCTGCCGCGAACGCAGGATCGGCCCAGCCGGATCGCTGCCGAGCTACGCGGCCGTGGGGTCGAAGTGGTGGAACTGCGCGAAGGAGAATCGGGCACCGATCTGATGAAGACCATTCCCCACATGCTGCTTTTCCCGTCCAGCGGCTCGGTCGCAGCGGCTCGTCCCTATCTCGACTGGCTTCGTGGCCAAGCGGTTCGCCCGCTGGTCGCAGCGATGGGGCCGCAGTCCGGCGCTGCCGCGGAGCAGGCCGGGTTCGCGCCCGACATCCTCGCGCCCGACGCATCGATCGACGCATTCATATCCGCCGTCGCGCAACGTTTGGAAACGCCATGAACTCCCGTCCGCGCCGCCTGCGCCGCACACCGGTCGTTCGTTCGCTCGTCCGCGAGCACCGCGTCCGCGTCGATGCGCTCGTGATGCCGATGTTCGTCGTCGCGCGCGAGAGCGATGCGGGACCGATCTCGTCGATGCCCGGGATCGCGCGCTTCACGCTCGAGAAAGCGGTGGCCGAGGCGCGCGAGCTCTACGCGCTCGGCGTGCGCAGCGTGCTGCTCTTTGGCATTCCGGATCGCAAAGACGCGGCCGCGTCGAGCAACTACGATCCAAACGGCATTGTGCAGCGCACGATTGCCGCGATCAAGTCCGCCGTTCCCGAGATGTACGTCATCGCCGATTTGTGTAACTGCGAGTACACGGATCACGGTCACTGCGGCGTCATCGACGAGCACGGCGAAGTCGATAACGACAAGACGGTCGAGCTACTCGTGCGCACTGCAATCACCTACGCCAAGGCCGGCGTCGACGTGATTGCCCCTTCCGATATGATGGACGGACGCGTCGGAGCTCTACGCACGGCGCTCGATGCGCACGGCTATTCCGGCGTGACGATCATGGCCTATAGCGTAAAGTACGCCTCCGCATTTTACGGGCCGTTTCGCGAAGCGGCGGATAGCACGCCGCAGTTCGGCGATCGACGGAGTTATCAGATGGACCCGCCGAATGCCCGCGAAGCTATGCGCGAGATCGCCCTCGATATAGAGGAGGGCGCGGATGTGGTCATGGTCAAGCCGGCGCTTCCCTACCTCGACATCGTACGCATGGCGCGCGATGCCTTCGACGTGCCGATTGCCGTCTACAATGTCAGCGGAGAATATTCCATGGTGCAGGCGGCAATCGAGCGCGGTTGGCTCGAGCGCGAGCGCACGATCGACGAGCTGCTGGTTTCCTTCGTTCGCGCGGGTGCGGACATCATCATCACTTACTTCGCCAAGGAGTATGCGCAACGTGCAAGCACCCGACAGTCATCCTGAGGTGCCCGCCGAAGGCGAGCCTCGAAGGGCTGACCTTGCGATCGTGATCCTAGCGGGCGGACGCGCCACCCGCTTTCCCGGGAAACTTGAAGCGGCGTTCGACGGCGAGCCGCTTCTCGCGCGCGTCTACCATCATCTGCGCGGCGTTGCCCCGGTGATGATTGCAGGACGCGATACATTTTCGGATCGGCTCGATGCACTACTCGACTGTCCAATTGTGGTCGATCGCTGGCCTGACCGTGGACCGCTGGGCGGCCTACTCTCCGCCACGCACGAAACGCAAGCGCGACGCATCTTTGCGGTCGCGGGCGACGCACCGCTTGTCACCGCGCCACTCGTCGAAACGCTGTTGGAAGCGTGGCAAGATGGAGACGAAGCTGCCGTGCCAGAGCACGACGAGCGTCTCGAACCGCTTGCCGCGCTCTACGACCGCGCGACCTTGATGCGTGAGGCCTGGGAGTGCTTGCGCAGCGAGGACCGCTCGATGCATGGATTGCTCGCACGCTTGCGCGTGCGCCGCGTTCCCTGCGAAGCAAAAATGTTTGCCAACATCAACACCGCCGGAGACCTTCCACTGCTCCAGGAGACGTCGTGAACTTCGAACGCTCGATCTCGGCATTCGCGCGAGCCAAGAACGTGATTCCCGGCGGCGTCAATTCGTCGGTGCGCGCGTTCAAAGCGGTCGGAGGCACGCCCATCTTCATGAAGAGCGGTTCCGGCGCAGCGATCTGCGACATCGATGGGCATGAATTCACCGACTACGTCCTTTCGTGGGGACCGCTGATTCTCGGCCACGCGCATCCTGCTGTGGTCAAAGCAATCCAAGCCGCTGCGGCGCGCGGCAGCTCGTTCGGTACGCCGACTGAAGCAGAGAGCGAGCTTGCCGAGCTGATCTGCGCGATGGTGCCCAGCGTCGAACGTGTACGCTTCACCTCGAGCGGTACCGAGGCCACGATGAACGCCGTTCGCTTGGCGCGCGGATACACGCGGCGCGACAAGGTCGTTAAGTTCGCCGGCTGCTACCATGGCGCGGCGGATGCGTTTCTCATCTCCGCCGGATCGAGTGCGCTCACCCTCGGCGTGCCCAATTCGCCGGGCATTCCCAAGAGCGTCGCTGCGGATACGATCGTCGTCCAGTATAACGACGCCGCTGCGCTCGAGCGAACATTCCGCGAGTATAGCGCGCAGATCGCAGCCGTCATCATTGAACCTTACGTCGGGAACATGGGTCTCGTGCTCCCCCGCGCCGGCTATCTCGAAACCGTTCGCGAATTGTGCACGTCCTACAAAGCGCTTTTGATCTTCGACGAGGTTATGACCGGCTTTCGCGTTGCGCGCGGCGGCGTGCAAGAACGGCTCGGCATCATGCCCGATCTCACCACGCTGGGCAAGGTGATCGGCGGCGGCCTACCGGTCGGCGCGTTTGGAGGACGCGCCGAGATCATGGATTACCTCACGCCGGATGGACCGGTCTTTCATGCCGGGACGCTTTCGGGCAATCCGCTCGCGATGGCGGCCGGTATTGCAACGCTCAAGATCGTGCGGGATGACGCCACGCTCTACGAACGCCTCGAAGTGCTCACCAAACTCTTGACCGACGGCCTGCGCGAGGTGTTCGGTAAACACGATGTGCCGCATCAGACCGCGTACGCCGGATCGATGTTCGGCTCTTTCTTTGCGGCCGAACCGGTCACCGATCTCGAGAGCGCGATGAAGTCGGACGTCGTCCTCTACGCGAAGTACTTTCACGCCATGCTCGACCGCGGCGTGTATCTCGCCCCTTCGCAATTCGAAGCCGGCTTCGTCTCCAGCGCCCACACCACGCGCGATATCGAGCGCACGCTGGCGGCGGCCGACGACGCGCTGGCCGAAGTGCGCGCTGCCGTCTCATGATCGATCAAGCGATTCCCCACTGGGCCCTCCGCGACGCGGCCGCGGCGGGAGAGGACCTCTCTTCCCTGGGGCCGCTGAGGCGACGCGGGCAGCGCTATGCGATCAATCCGCTTGTCGAGCAGCCGGCTTTGGTTCTAGGATTGGAGCATGAGTCACGGTTTGGTATCGCGGCCATCTTCGACCGGTCGCCCGAAGTGAACGCTTCTATGGAACATGATATTCAGCGCGACTGCAACGCCGCGGATGGGGAGGCGCAAGCCTGATGCCTCTGGTCTGCCTCGGGCTCTCGCATCACACCGCACCCGTCGAAGTGCGCGAACGCCACGCCTTTCCGCCCTCGCGCGTCGTCGAAGCACTCGTCGCGCTGCATGATTATTCGGCGGTTAAAGAAGCGGCAATGCTGCAAACGTGCGGGCGGCTCGAGATCTATGCCGAGCTCGACGATTATGAAACCGGTGTCGCGCAACTGCGCTCCTTCCTCGGAAATTTCGGTCACGGCTTGGCGCGCGAGCGTTACGATCTCGATTCTTACCTTTATACGTTGCTGGGCCGTCAGGCGATCGAGCATCTCTTTCGTGTGTCGACGGGCCTGGATTCGATGCTGATCGGCGAAGCCGAGATCCTCGGTCAAGTCAAGGACGCCTACGTTCAGGCTCAGCACGCAAAGTCACTCGGCAAGACGCTGCACCGGCTCTTCCGCGAAGCGCTCAATGCGGGCAAACACGCGCGCTCGCAAACGCGAATCGGTGACGAGTCGGCGTCGATTGCCACCGCCGCGATCGACGCCGCCAAGGCGCGTCTTGGTCCACTCGACGGCGTATCGGTCGTCGTCATCGGCGCCGGCCAGATGGGCCGCACCGCGGTTCGCCGCTTGCGTGACGAAGGTGCTAAACACCTCATCGTGACGAATCGGACGATCTCGCGCGCACAAGAACTTATTGCCGAAGTCGGCTTCGGCGAAGCTATCGAGATGCCCGGGCTCGTCGACGCGCTCTCCGCTGCCGACATCGTCGTCACATCGACCGGAGCCTCGCACTTTATCGTTACGCGCGAACATGTGGCACATGCGATGGAGCGTCGCCCGGACCGTCCGCTCTTCATAATCGACATCGCCGTTCCGCGCGACGCCGATCCGGAAGTGCGCGAAATTCCGAACGTGACGCTGATAGACATCGACGGTTTGAAAAACGTGGTCGATGAAAAGCTCGAGGTTCGGCGCGAGTCGATTCCCCAGGTCGAAGAGATCATCGACGAATTTATCGGACGATTCGGTGCCTGGTATCAATCGCGTCTCGCTGTTCCGGTCATCACCTCACTCACGCAAAAGGCCGAAGCGATCCGCCTCGCCGAGCTGGCGCGTCTTCTTGCGCGCTGTCCGGAGTTGAGCGAGCGCGAAAAAATGCTGGTGACGGGCATGTCGATGACCGTGGTCTCGAAGTTCTTGCATTCGGTCGTCGTAAAGATTCGCGAAAAGGCTACGAGCAATCACGCCGAGGCCATCGCGCAGGCGCGTCTGCTCGACGAACTCTTCGAACTCAATCTCGCCACCCGCATGGCCGAACTGCTTCCACCAACCCTCGTCTCCGACGCGGACGAATAGCGCCGTGGGCAACGGCCGAGTCGTGCTCGTGGGTGCGGGACCGGGCGATCCAGGCCTTCTGACCCTCCGCGCCGCTCACGCTCTTGCTTCCGCCGACGTGCTGCTTTACGACGCACTCGCGAGCGATCCGATCGTTGCTCTTGCACCGCCAAGCTGCGAGCGCATTTATGTCGGCAAACGCGGTGGCACGCACGAGTTGCCGCAGAGCGAGATCGAGGCGCTGATGATTGCGCGCGCGCGCGGCGGCAGCATCGTCGTGCGGCTCAAAGGCGGCGATCCATTTGTTTTCGGCCGCGGCGGAGAAGAAGCGCAGGCACTCCATGCCGCAGGCATCGTGTTTGAAATCGTCCCCGGCATCAGTTCGGCGATCGCCGCTCCCGCCTACGCCGGCATTCCGGTAACGCATCGCGAGATCAACCCGGTGCTCACCATCGCGACCGGGCACGAGGATCCGACCAAGCCGCAATCGACACTCGATTGGAGCACGCTGGCCGACCCGCATCGCACGCTCGTGCTGCTGATGGCGATGGGGAATCTCGAAAACATTTGCGTGCGCTTGATCGAGCACGGTCTTCCCCGCGATACGCCGGCCGCAGTGATCCAGGACGGGACGCGCCCGACGCAGCGTACGGTCACCGGAACGCTGGCGAGCATCGCCGGTGAAGTACAACGCGCGGGGCTGGCGTCGCCCGCCATCGTGGTCGTCGGCGAGGTGGTTGCGTTGCGCGAGAGCCTGCGCTGGTTCGATCGCATGCCGCTTTTCGGCAAACGCGTCCTCATCACGCGCCCCGCGGACCAAGCGGAGAGTTTTGCCCGCGCGCTTTACGAACGCGGCGTCGAACCGATCCTTGCGTCGACGATCGCGATCGTTCCACCCGACGATGTTGCGGCGGCGCACCGCGCGATCGACGATCTTTCCAGCTATCGTTGGATCGTGTTCACCTCGCAGAATGGTGTCGATGCATTCTTCGACCGGCTCGCGGCACTCGATAGCGATGCACGCTACATCGGCGCAACGCGCGTCGCGGCGATCGGCAGCAAGACCGCTGAGCGCTTGCGCGACTTCGGCGTGCGCGCTGACCTGGTTCCGGGGGCCTTTGTGAGCGAGGAGATCGCGCGCGCGCTCATGCAGGCCACGCATACCGGCGACCGCATCTTGATCTACCGCGCGCAAGAAGCCCGCGACGTGTTACCGCAAATGCTCGAAGATGCCGGGCGCGAGCCGCACGTCGTCGCTGCGTACAAGACCGTCTTTGATGTGGACCCGGAATTCGCGCTGAAAGTCGAGCGCGCCGATGTCCTCACCTTCACGAGCGCGAGCACGGTGCGCGGATTCGTCGAACTGCTCGGCGGCGCCGATGCGGCGCGCATAGCTGCGCGCGGAAAGCTGATCGCCTGCATCGGGCCGGTTACCACCGAGGCCGCGGACGAGCTGGGGCTGCACGTCGACGTCGTGGCCGACGTTTTCACCACACAAGGATTGCTCGACGCACTCGAAGCGCACCTCGCGCTGCTGGCTTGAGCCGCATCGGCCTTTCGCGTAGCGGCGCGACTGCGGCCGCCTTCGTCGGCCTCGTCGTCCTGGTCATCGGGGGCTGGCAATGCACACTCGTGCTCTTTGCCTTCTTCATTCCATCGACGCTGCTTTCGCGGGTCGGCCGCGCGCGCAAGCGCGAACTCGTCGACATCGGCAAGCAAGGTGCGCGCGACGCCAGGCAAGTATTGGCGAATGGCGGCATCGCGACGCTCGCGATGCTCCTCTCGCTCCGTTTTGGAGCGCCGCTGCTCGCCGCGTTCGCAGGCGCATTTGCCGCGGCGTCGGCGGACACGTGGGCGACCGAGATCGGTACGCTGGCCAAAGGCGCACCGCGCTCCATTCTGGCGTTCAAACCGCTCGCACGCGGGCTCTCGGGCGGCGTCACCTGGCTCGGATCACTCGCGCAGGCCGGCGGCGCAGCGGTTGTTGCAGTCGTCGCGACGCTCGCGCACGTCGCGCCGTTCTGGCCGGTGTTCGCCGGCGGCGTGATCGGTTCGATCGCCGATTCGGTTCTCGGCGCGACGCTGCAAACGCTGCGCTATTGTTCGAAGTGCGAGCGCGAGTGTGAGACCAATCCACACGTGTGTGGAACGCCGACCGTCCTACGCCGCGGCCTGCGCTGGTTCGACAACGACGCGGTCAATTTCGCCGCAACGATCTGCGGCGCAGTGGTTGCCGCGCTATTTGGAAACTCTCGTCTTTAGCCAAAACGGGAAAGGGGAAACAATGAGTC
>Ga0302184_10000316_pt1 | contig 31949 bp, 23 predicted proteins | sample I_Palsa_N3_3_FD_200233 | JGI IMG/M metagenome (GOLD analysis project Ga0302184, IMG submission 200233) | Peat permafrost microbial communities from Stordalen Mire near Abisko, Sweden - I_Palsa_N3_3 | ecosystem: Environmental > Terrestrial > Soil > Palsa > Peat permafrost | place: Sweden...
GCTCGGACGCCGCCAGCTGTGCGATGCGCGTACGCGACTCGTCGCTGAACACGCCGATCAGATAGCCGCGTGACTCGCTGTTGTGGCGAAAAACGTCGGTCAGCAGAGAGTTCTCGAGCAGTGCCGCGCTCGGCGCGCCCGCCTCGCCATCTGTGCCGGAGGCCGCCACCGCGTCGTCGTAGGCAGGCATCCGCCGCGCCAGTGCGGCGTCGAGCGCCGTCTGATCGAGCGGCTTGGCCACGTAGTCGTCCATGCCGCTGACGTAGCACTGCTCGCGGTCGGCTTCGCGGGCGCTTGCGGTCATCGCGATGATCGGCGTGTGGATGCGCGAGCCCTCGTGATCGCGGATCGTGCTCGTCGCCTCGAAGCCGTTGAGCTCGGGCATCTGGCAGTCCATGAAGATCGCCGCGTAGCTTCCGCCGGCGTGCAACTCGACCGCCTCGCGCCCGTTGCCGGCGACGTCAACGGCGTACCCGCGAGCCTGGAGCTGGCGTGTCAGGACGAGCTGGCTCACCGGATCGTCGTCGGCGATCAGCACGCGCGAGCCGCTCGCCGGCGCGACCGGTGCAGCGACATCGCGGCCGCCGCGCTCGGGCGTTGCGATCGCGTGATCGACATTCGCCTGGCGCTCGTGCGCGACGCGGATCCGCTCCTCCGGATAGGGGACCGCGCCGTTGACTCCGACCGGAGTCGTGAACCAGAAGGTCGTCCCGTCGCTGGCGGCGCCGGTGACGCCGATCTCGCCGCCCATCAGCTCGACGAGCTGCTTGCAGACGGTCAGGCCGAGACCGCTCCCGCGCTCCTCCGCGGACAGTGCGCCGGGCGAGTGCGCATACGGATCGAACAGCACGTCGAGCGAGCCATCGTCCTCAGCCGTGCTGTGCTCGATGATCTCGAAGCGCAGCAACAGGCGCTTGGCGCCGTGCGCCATCGCACTCACGTTGACGGTGACGTCGCCCTGCTCCGCGCGACCCAGCGCGCACGCGACCAGCTTGGTCAGGACGTGGCGAACGAGGTTGCCGTCGCCGGCGACAGCCGCCGGGACATCGTCGGCAAAGCTCGCGACCACGCCGATCCCGTTCTCGCGCGCCCGCGGCGGTCCCGCGAGGCTGAGGCCATCGACGAGGTGGCGGACCTCGAAGGTGCCGACGTCGAGCTCGAGCGTCCCCGCCTCGAGCATCGAGAAGTCGAGTACGTCGGTGATCACGACCATCAGCGCCGTCGCCGAGGTCATCGTCGCGGTGGCGTATTCGCGCTGCGGCTCGCTGAGCTCCGTCCCGAGCATCAACTCCGTCATGCCGACGATGCCGTTCAACGGCGTCCGGATCTCATGGCCCATCTGCGCCATCAGCTCGGCCTTGGCCCGCAGCGTCTCGGCGAGGAACTCGTGCGCGCGAATCAGGGCTTCATCGGCGGCGCTCGTCGCGCCAAGCTGCTTGGCGACGATCTCGCGCGTCATATCCGATACCGGAACCATATTTCTGCCTGTCGCCGTCCCTTCTACCCGCTTCCGTCTCGCGACCAGCCGTGCGGAAACGATGGTTGGCCCTTCTTGGCCTTCCTGCCTGCATTTATCGACCTAACGTTGTGGCCGCTTGAGTCGCAGCGTGGCGCCTGGCCGGCCCTCGGAGCTTGAGAACCGCTACCGCGGCGTGCCGAGCAGCCCCATCGCGGCGAGGACGACCGCGATCGCGAACGGCGCCAGCACCACGCCCAGGCGCGAGTAACGAAGGATCGACGGCGCGGCATCGACCTGTCGGGCCGCGCGAAACCAGAGCAATGCCGACAGCGAGCCCGTCATCGCGAGGTTCGGTCCGAGGTTGAGGCCGACGAGCAGGGCGGCGGGGTGGGTGAGCGGATGCGCCGACAGGAGCACCGCCGCCGGCAGGTTGTTGACGACGATGGTGGTCAGCGCGCCGATCACCGCGGTCTCGCCGCTGCCCGCACCGTGTAGCAGCTGCGACGGGCCGTCCCAGGAGCGCGCAAGCACGCCGAGCGCCACGGCGGCGCTGAACAGTGCCACCAGAACCACCGGCCCGACGGCTCGCACGACATCGCGCAGTCCCAGTCGCCCACGGGCGATCTGCGCGCCGGCGGCGAGCACGCCGACGGCGAGAACGGACAGCGCCGCGTTGCGCAGCGCCACGGTCAGGGCCGCTGCGGCAAGCGCCGCCGCGGCGCCGAGCAGCGGCGGCCCACCGACTGCGCGAGCTGGCTGACGGGGGCGCACGGCGTCGCGCAGCCGCCGGCGGTAGATCACCAGCAGGCCGGCGGCGGTCGCGAGCGTCGCGAAGGCCGCCGGGACGATCAGCCGCGCGGCAAACGCAGATCCCGACAGCGGATCGTGCGCGAGCACGAGCAGGTTGGTCAGGTTCGACCCCGGGAGGTACAGCGAAGACGCGTTCGCCATGAAGACGGCGCCATAGAGGAAAGGCTCCTCGTCGGCCCCCCGCTCGCGCGCCGCGTGGACCAGCACCGGCGTCAGGAACACGACCGCCGTATCGAGATTGAGCACCGCGGTCACCGCGGCTACGAGCACGATTCCGGACAGGAACAGACCGACCGGTGGGCCGGGAAGCCGCTCCAGCGCCCGCCCGGCGCGCTCGAACACGCCGTCGGCGTGCGCGACGACGCCGACCATCAGCAGGCCGCTGACGAGTACGAACGCCGGCCACGCCTGTCCCGCGGCCTCGCTGATCCGCGTTCCCATCAGCCGGGCATCCGCGCAGCGGGCGTCGTCACAGCGGCGGGCTGCGTGGAGCTCCTACGGCTGCTCCGCGGCGGGCGTCGCCATGCTGCGCCGGCGCAGGCGCGCGGCAAGTCGGCGAACCGCCGCAAGCAGGCCGCACGCCCCCAGCACGAACAGCAGTGGCGCGAGCCGCAGGGTGTCACGCGGCTCAGGGCCGAACCAGTCATTGAAGAAGATGATCACGACAAGCGCGGCGGTCGGGACGATCACCGCCCAGCGCTGGCGGTAGAGCCAGGCGCCGAGCGCAAGCCCCAACCAGGCCAGAGCCAGGTAGATGTCGTCGAGCGCCGTCTGCGTCGCCCCAGGGCTCAGCGCGGTTCCGTTACCGCCGCTCCAAGGTTGCGACCACATCGCCCACAGCTTGCGCGCCAGCATCGCCCCGAACGCGAGCGGCCGGCCGAGCATGTACTTGCGCAGATTCGACAGCACCGCTGCGAGCACGGCCTGGTTGCGGGTATCGCCGGGATGCTCGGCGGTGATCAGCGCAAACATCGGCGCTGCGTCGCCCGGTGGGTTGTCGCACTCGCGCGGAAGGTGGTGGCAGACGGCGTGCTTGAATGCGGCAACCGTCTGGAACTGCGAGCCATCGCCCGGCAGGTAGGTGCCGATGAAGAGGGTGTCGGTCCCGCCGCTTGTGACGAGCACCAGGCCATGCTCCTCGTAGGAGGCGAAGGCCACCCACGGAGCGAGCGTCGCGAACGCAGCCGCCAGGTAGATCGCCGCGCGCCTGATCGTGCGCCGCCGCTCGCCGCGCTGATCGACCGCGAGCGCGAGGGCGATCACGACCAGCCCGGGGACGAAGTCCTCGCGCGCGAGGCAGGCGATGCCGGCGACGATCCCAGCCGCCACGATCCAGCGCCACCCATGTCGGCGAGCGAGCGCCGCAGCGCCAACCATCGCGATCAGCATCAGCCCGCCGAGCGGCTCGCTCAGGTAGCTGCGCGTGACCTCGATCAACGGCCCGTAGGTGGCGATCGCGGCGACGGCGAGCAGCGCCGCCCAGACGCCGGCGAGACGCCACGCAAACCCGCCGGCGATCACCAGCGTTGCCAGCTCGACGAGCCACTGCGCGTACTGCGCGATGCCGTGCGAGTGCGTCACCGCCGAGATCTCGGAGTGGCCGCTGAGGAATGCGATCACCGCGAACAGCGCCGGCGTTCCCGGCGCCCAGTGGAAGCTGTCGTAGCCGGACAAATTCAGCAGCCTGTTCGCGTCGCCGATGTAGCCGAGCTCGTCGGTCGAGAGGAGATCGTTGCCACCGATCGCATGCAGCCGCAGGATCGCTCCGACGGTCAGCGCGACCGCAATCAATCCCAGACCAACCTGCTCGTGGCGTCGGAGCTGCGGCCGTCGCGGCAGGCTCAGCCGGTCCCGGACGCGGCGACCTGAAGCCCGTTCGCCGTCGAGCGAGGTCAGAGCGGGCTCTCGGCTGACGCGATCAGCGCCGCCTCGGCGGCGACCGCGGGCGTGGCTGGCGCCAGCGGACGCATTCGATCGCGGCGGCGCACCTGGCTCCTCGCTGCTGCGTTGGCGACCATCGGCTGGGGCGCCAGTCTAGCGGTCTCACGCGGCCCGTAGGCGCGGCCCGGGCGGCGCTGCCAGGCGGGGCGGTGCCCGCCATTCCCGGTCGATCGCCAGGCCGGCACGGTCGCGGCGCAAGTGGCCGCTACACTCGCGACAGTGCCCGCGATCAAGCTGCACCGCTGCTCCTGGACGTTCCTGCACACCGATCTCGACGCCTGCTGGAAGGTGCAGCGCGCGCTCGATGAACAGGGCCTCAGCTACGAGGTCGTCAAGCACGGCTATGGCAAGGGCGCACGCCCAGAGCTGCAACAGCTGAGCGGTCAGCAGCTGCTGCCGGTGATCGAGTTCGAAGACGGCGCCGTCTATCGTGCGGAGTCCGACGAGATGGCCGCTCGCGTCCGCGACGGCAAGCTCTTCGACGCTCCGGCCTAGTTCGCGGCACCCGCGGCGCCGCTAAGATCCCCGAACAGGCCCCCGTGTTCCGGCGATCCGCGCCGGATGCACGCTTGCCATACTCCTCACCCCATCCTGGGGGCGTAGCTCAGTTGGTTAGAGCGCCGGCCTGTCACGCCGGAGGTCGCGGGTTCGAGTCCCGTCGCTCCCGTAGGGGGAACTCGCAGTCCGGCGCGGCGCGGCGCGGCACTTGTGCGAAGGCGGTGAGCGCTCCGCGGCTTCCGCCGTCCGACTCTGATTTCAGGTCGCGCTGCGGCGAAGGCCGTCGAGCACGGCCTGCAGGATCGGCTCGACGTACTCGGATTCGCCGTGAATGGACGCGACCGCCACGATCATGTCGAGGACCTGCTCGAGCGTCAGATCCGCTCGAACCTCGTGGCTGCGCTGTGCGGCGAGCAGAAGCGGTCGACCGGCCGCCATCACGCGACTGCGACTCTCGCCCATGACGGGGGCACTGCCGCCAGACTGCTTGAGCAGCTCGATCCCGACCGGGTGCTTGCTGGTGATGAAGGCAAAGAACCGATGCAGCCAGGCGACAAGCACGGCGCCGGGCGTCTGCGCCGCGAGTGTCCGGGCAGCGTCGCACACGGCATTGACCTCGTCGACGTAGAGCGCCTCGAGGAGTTCTCGTCGCCCGGGGAAGTTGCGATAGAGGGTCGCCATGCCAACACCGGCGCGTCGCGAGACCTCGGCCATCGAAACCTCAGCCTCCGGGTCCGCGAACGCGGAGCGGGCGGCCGCGAGGATCTTGTCACGGTTGCGCTCGGCGTCGGCTCGTCTGGCGGGTGGAAGCTGTTCGGGAATCAAGTGGACAGTCTATCCGCTATGCGCTACAGTGAACCGGATACCTTATCCGCTTCTGGCGGATCGGATCCTACTCCCTGCTGCGACTGACTCGCGGCCAAACGCAAGGAGCTCACGATGGACTACCGACCCCTGGGACGTACCGGCGTCAAGGTCAGTCAGCTATGTCTCGGCGCGATGATGCTCGGCGCTGTCGGCAATCCCGACCACGACGACGCGACTCGGATCATCCACCGTGCGCTCGACGCCGGGATCAATTTCCTCGACACTGCCGATGCGTACTCGCGCGGCGAGTCGGAGCTGATCGTCGGCAAGGCGCTGGCCGGCGGCCGGCGCGAGAACGTGGTGCTCGCCACCAAGGTCGGCCTGCCGTTCGACGATGACCCCAATCATCGCGGAGCATCGCGCCGGTGGATCACCGAGGCCGTCGAGGGCTCGCTGCGAAGGCTTCAGACCGATTGGATCGACGTCTACCAGACACACACGTTCGATCCGAACACCGATGTCGAGGAGACCCTCGGCGTCCTGTCTGACCTCGTTCACGCGGGCAAGATTCGATCCTTCGGTGCCTCGAAGGTTCCCGCCTCCGGGATTGTTGAGGCCCAGTGCGCCGCCGAGCGTCGCGGCCACGAGCGCTTTCGCACGGAGCAGCCGCCGTATTCGATCTTGACTCGCGCGATCGAGTTCGACGTGCTGCCGACCTGCCAGCGCCACGGGATCGGCGTTATGAGCTATAGCCCGCTGGCCGGCGGCTGGCTGTCGGGCAAGTATCGCCAGGGCCAGGTGGTCAGCGGTCCGGGTTCGGCGACTCGCGGGCAGCTGTTCCCCGGCGTCTATGACTCCACCAACCCCGCAAACGCCGCGAAGCTCGAGGCCGCCGACGCCCTCGCCGTCCTGGCCGAGGAGGCCGGGATCACCCTCATCCAGATGGCGATCGCCTTCGCCACCCACCACCCCGCCGTCACCTCGGCGATCATCGGCCCGCGCACCACGGAGCACCTCGACAGCTACCTCGCCGCCGACGGAATCGACCTGTCGAGCGATCTGCTCGACCAGATCGACCAGATCGTGCCCCCCGCGGTAACGATCAACGTCGCCGACAACATGTGGAACCACAGCACCGCAGCACTGCACCCCGCCGCCCGCCGTCGCTAGAGGCAATCCCTCACCGTCGGGCGAAGATCATCAGCCTTCCTGATCAGCTACACTTAGGATATTAGCGACGAGCCTTCGATCCACGACGGTGCGCTGGCGATCCGTCAGAGCATCAGCAACATCTCGCGACGCATCCGGCAGACCCGCCGCGCCAGTGGCTTGAGCTGGAGCGAGTCCTCGGCACTGGCGCAACTCGTCCGTGACGGCCCGGCGACGTCGGCTGAGCTCGCACGCTTCGAGGGGATCAGCCCGCAGTCGATGGGCGCGACACTGAAAGGACTCGAGGACGCCGGCCTGATCGTCCGCGGCACCGATCCCCAGGACGGCCGCCGTGTGGTCCTCAGCGCCACCGACGCGGGCCGACGCTATTACAAAGAGCGCCTCGATGCTCGCGCTCAGCAGATGGTTGAGGCGCTGCTCGACGAGTTCACCAGCGCGGAGATCGAGCAGCTGCTGGCGCTGACGCCGCTGCTCGATCGGCTCGCCGCGCGCATCCATGCTGACGCCGGCCGTCCGTCCACCGCATCTGCTCAGCACGGCCGGGATGCCGACATTTGAACGCCCACCAGTCAAGGAAGACCCTGTGACCGACCCGCTTTCGACCGCCACCCGGCGCACCGATCCGTTCCATTGGAAGTTCACCGCGCCGCTGTTCATGGGCTCGGCACTGAACCCGGTCAACAGCTCTCTGATCGCCACTGCGCTGGTGCCGATCGCCGTGTTCCTGCACATCCCGGCCGGTCGCACGGCGGTGCTCGTCTCGAGTCTCTACCTTGCGTGCGCTGTCGCGCAGCCGACCGGCGGCAAGCTCTCCGAGGTCTTCGGTCCGCGACGCGTATTCCTCTGCGGGATCGCGCTCGTATTCGCGGGTGGGGTCGTCGGCGGTCTCGCTCAGAGCATGGCGATGCTGATCGTCTCGCGCGTGGTGATCGGGATCGGCACCTCCGCCGGATACCCATCGGCGATGCTGATGATTCGCCGCCGCGCGCAGAGCGCCGGTCTCGCGGCACCTCCGGGCGGCGTACTCGGCGGCTTGCAGATCGCCGCGACCGTGACCGTCGCGCTCGGGCTCCCGATCGGCGGTGTGCTGGTCGAGGCGTTCGGCTGGAGGTCGGTCTTCTACGCCAACCTGCCGATCGCGCTGATCGCGCTCGCTCTCGCGCTCGTCTGGTTGCCTGCGGATGAGCCGCTGCCAGCGATGACGGCCAGGGAAGTCATGAGTCGGATCGACCTCGGCGGGATCGTCGCGTTCGCCGGAATGATGACCTCGTTGCTCGTGTTCATCGACGGACTCCCGACCGCGCACTGGCTCTGGCTCGCGATCGGCGCCGTCCTCATCGTCGTGCTGGTCGCCTGGGAGCTACGGGCAAAGCAGCCGTTCATCGACATGCGCCTGCTCGTGGCCAACGCCGCCCTCACCAGGACCTACGTGCGCCTCGCGCTGATGGCGCTCTGCGTCTACACGGTCCTGTACGGATTGACGCAATGGCTCGAGGTCGCGCGCGGCGTCTCGACCGAGGGTTCAGGTCTGCTGATCCTGCCGATGGCCGGCCTCTCCGCGTTCGTCATCGGACCGATCGCCAGGCGCAACCTCGTCCGCGTTCCACTGATCGCCGCCGCCGTCTCCTGCGCGATCGGCTCGCTCGGCCTGCTCCTGGTGTCGACCACGACGTCGCTGATCTGGATCATCGTGATCACCCTGATCTTCGGCGTGACGTTGGCGACGTTCGCCAGCGGCAACCAGACGGCGCTCTACCGCCAAGCGCTGCCCGAGCAGATCGGAACCGCTTCAGGACTGCTGCGCACCTTCGCCTATGTGGGATCGATCGGCTCCTCGGCAATCATCAGCGTCACGTTCCACAAGAGCGTCACCGACCACGGGCTGCACACCGTCGCCGCAATCATGATCGGGGTGAGCATCGTCGCCCTGCTGTTCACCCTCGCCGACCGCCGCCTTGGGCGTGGCGCGGCCGCGGCGCGCGAAGACGAGCGGCACGCGCCACCCAGCGCCGCGGGCGACGAGCGACGGCGGTCGACAGCGAGCTACGGACCCGAAAGGGCGAGCGGCGCCGCGAGCTGAGGTCGACGTCGTGTCGCCCCGCGCCCTCTTCGTTCTTGCTTCAGCCGACGGCGACGGCGTCCGACGCGATCACGTGCTCGACCGGGCAGGTGGCGGCGCGGCGGACTCGCTCGATCAGGTCGGCGCGCAGCCATCCGGATCTGGTCTCGGGGAGCGTGGAGATGATCACGCGATCGACGCGGAAGGCCTGGAGCGCGTTTATCGTTGCCGTGAAGGCGTCCGGATCGCCAATCGTCCCGGCAACGAGCAGGCCCGCCTCGCGCAGGTGTGCGAGCACCGGCTCGAGTCGCGCGCGTGCTTCGCCGGCAGCGGCTCGATCTCGTCTGCGCTGTGGGACCACGACGATGAACAGGTGCGCACCATCCCAGTCCGGCAGGCTCATCAGGTGATCACGAAGCTCGTCGCTGTCGGCGGTCTGGTTCGCGACGACCAGGGAGGTGTCGTAGCGCACGTCCGCCTCCGCGGGCACGTCGATGACGTGGGTCACTGGCAGGCGCGTCGCCTCTGCGACCCGCTCGATCAGATGGCGCCGCAGCCAGCGTGATGTGCCCGCCGGGAACGTCGACACGATGATCTCGTCGGGCCTGCGCTCGGCGACGGCGTCCATCGTAGCGAGGAACGGGTCGATGTCCCCGACCTGTCCTGTGGCCTCAATCCCCTCCTCTTCGAGGACCGCGAGGGCAAGCTCAAGTCGAACCTGCGCGGCACTGCGTACGGCCTCGACATAGATCAGGCTCCCGCGCCGCGGTCGCTGCTGCGGCACGACGAGCCGCACACGTACCTCGCCGTTCGTCTGCTCCTTGCTCAGCACGGCCTCGCGCAGCCGAGTGCCGCCAAGCGTCTCGTTCGCCACGACCAGCAGCTCTGTTGCAACACGTGCCGGCATTCATCCCTCCAGATTTGTGTCAATTGCCACTAGCTGCGCAAGGCTATTTCAGGCGCCGTCAATGATGCAATCGCAATCCTCCGCGGAATCATTGACTGCGCTCTATCGGTTGCCTGCGACGAGCTCGAGACTCGTCTTCGCTCGGATCCCGGCGTGGTTGCGTCTGCGGCGAGTGGGTAGGCCATCGCTCACTATCCGAGCAAGCAGACCCAATGGCTGACTTCGTTGCCACCTGCGCCGGTGAGCCGCCGATCGTTCCTAGTGCCGCGGGCGCTGGCGTCGCGTCGCGTCGCTGTGCCCCGTATGCGTCTTGAGCGTCACGATCGTGTTCGACAGCACGGAAGCACCGCTGGTCAGCCTCAGCTTGACCGCGAGCGATTTGTGCTTCTTCAGCAGCCGCCGTCCGGTTGCGTTCAGCTTCAGCGTGACCTTCTCGCGCTCGCCGGCGGCCAGGGTCACGGCGACCGTGCCGACGATCACCACGAGCCTCCGCTTCTTCGGCGCAGCCTTGGCGCTCAGCGCGACCAGCCTGTCGCCCTTCCGCGTCTCGACGACGCTGATCTCCCCCGAAATCGGGCAGCTCTCACCCCTTGCCCCGGCGCAGTCGGCTACCCAACTCAGCGCCGTGCCGCTCACGCCCATGCGGCCGAGGTCGACCGTCCCGACCGCGGCCAGCACGGTCACGTTCGCCGACGCCGCATTCAGGGACTGCGACGACGCCGTCAGCGTGTACGGCGTCCTGCCCGCGACCGCGAACCGGCAGTCCGAGAACGCCGCGACTCCGGCGGTCAACGTCGTCGGATCGCCCGCGCAGGAGAATGAGCCGCCGCTGGCAGCGAGACTGAGCGCGGTCGTCGAGTCTGCGGCCACGACGTCCCCGTTCGCGTCCTCTTCCTTGACGACCACCGGGAACGTGGCCCTCGCCCTGATCGAGCTGGGCGGAGGCGTCTGGTACACGAGCGCGACCCCTGGGGGCACATTCACGCTCGCCTGAGCCGGCAGGAGCCACGTGGACGACGCTGTCAGCGTGTATGGGCTGTTGCCTCCGGTCGTGAATGAGCAGCCCGAGAATGTCGCGACCCCGTCGGTCAACCGCCCGGGCGTCGTCGTGCACGAGAATCCACCGCCACTCGCCGTGAGCGCAAGCGAGGTCGTGGAGTCTGAAGACACGACGGTGCCATTGAGTTCCTCTTCGGCGATGGTGACGTTGAAGGTGCTCCCGGCTTGGACCGTGGTCGGCGGCGACGCCTGATAGACGAGGTCTGCGCCCGAATTGGCGGGCACCGGCGCCGCGCTGAACAGCCAGCAGCTGACGCCAAGATCCACGTAGCCGGCTGCGAGCGCGTTCGGACGCTCCGAGTTGGCGTCGGTCGTATAGAAGTAATCCTCGTCGGCCGACTTCAACATCCAGTAGAACGGCTCGGTCCCCGGCTGCTGCGAGCTCATCACGTAGCCGACGACGCCGCTCCCGAGGCCACTGGGGTCGGGGACCAGTGTGTAGCCGGCGGGGGCGCTCTGGCCTGTCGTGTAGTAGTAGCTGTGTCCGTCCGCGTACTCGTGCAGCGGTATTTCGCCGCTCACGCTCGCCGCGGTGCCGACGTAACCGGTTGTCTCCTGCACGCAGTACTCGCCATTCGTCGCCGAGCCGTTACACGCAGGCACAGGATTGCCCGACGGGTTCAGCGGATCGCCCCCGCCGCTGGCTTGGGTTGTGTAGTAATGGGACACCAGATCTGCGTCCCATAATTGGTAGAGCGGTTCGGTCGAGATCGTGGACGTTGCCATCGGTCCGCTCGCCAGCTGCAGCGAGGAGAACTGTTCGATCCCCTGCATGTAGCTGCTCGCATTCGAGCTGCCGGAGGCGGTCCACGACATATCGTCGACCGGGCCCTCGGCGGCGATGCCGGCGGCCACGCCGTAGACGCCGTTGACCCCCTCGACCTCGTAGTAGGTCGCGCCCTGCTCGCCGCCGTACTCCGCCAGCGCCTGCGTCGCGTCCGCCGTCGGGTCGAGGCTCGGCTCCTCGCCCCTGTAGGTGTCGTTCAGCGGGTCCCCATACGGTGCCTCACCGCCCGACTCCGCATAGGCGTTGGTGTTCAGCGGGTCGAGCTCGCAGCACGGGGGCTCGGTCACCGAGCTCTGGGTGCCGCTACCTGTGGCGGCGGCGGTCGGCAGACCGGCGCTGATCTGGGCGGCCAGGTCGGTCTGCTGGCGGAAGTACCATGATTGAACGCTCTCTCCAAGCGGCATGCCATAGGTGTGGGCGACGAGCGCGGCCCAGTAGCGCGCGACCCCCATCAGGTGGCCGGTCTCCGGCGTATCGAAGTCGCTCGCGAACATCGGCACGAGCGTGCTGCCCCACTGAGCGAAATACGCTTGCGCTGTCGCGTTCTGCGCCAGCGCCTCCCAGCCCTGTGCCGGCTCGGACCAGATCACCTTCTTGTTGAGCGCCTTCGCGAGCTCCACCCAGTAGTTGATCTCGCCCCACTCGGTGGTGGTGATGTCGTCCACCGCCTGGCTCCAGTTCCAGCCGTCCCCGGCGGCGAGATCCGACACGATCTCGTGCAGATACACCCCCTGGTCGTTCGACAGTCGCAGCGCGCCGTCGCCGGCGCACTCGCCGACGAACAGCGGCTGGTCGGCGCTGGTCACGAAATCCGACGCCGCGACGGTGTAGTAGAAGGGATAGTCGTTGGCCTGCCAGTACTGGACCTGCCAGTTGTCAGCGATCGAGCCGACGCCGGGTCCCGTCGGCCACTGATCGCCCGGAGTCTCGCCCGCGTAGCTGAACGTGCTCGCGGAACCGTACGCGCTACCGCTGTAGCTGCTCGAGCTCAATGGGATTGGGCTGACGACCGAGCGGAACGCGACTGCCGTCCTGGCGTTCGCGAGGCCGCCGTCGGCGTTGGCCTCCGCGTAGTAGGCCTCCTGGCCAGCGGCATCCATCTGGCCGTTGACGATCAGCGTGTCGGCGAGCGCGCCCGGCCCGGCTGCCGGGAGGGCCTGCTGGCTACACGCGTTGAACGGCGCCGGCGGCGGCGCCGCCGAAGCGGCCGGCGTCCATAGCGCGAGCGCCGCGAGCGCGAGCAGCCCAGCGCAGGCGGCAAGCGCGCGCTCTCTCATACGGCTCACGACGAGCTGCCCCGTCGGGGGCCGCGGAGTGAGGTGGCGAGGCGTTTATCGGACAAGTGGATGCCACCACCAGCGGCCAGTTGAAGATCACGCTCGTTCGGCCGCGTCGTCGTCCAGGATGCGCTGTGGAGAATGTCGCGGGACCAAGGGTAAACGTAGCGTCGAATGGCGCGCTGAGGAGGGCCACGATGACAGATGAATTGGTCGCGAGCGCGATCGCGCATTGGGCGCCACGCTTCATCCAGAACGGCGTCGACTACAACGATTTCGTCGAGACGACGGCGCGCGTACGGACTTGGGACGACTGGCTGGCGCAGTGGAGCCGGACGGCCGACCAGGCGGCGGAGCTCGCACAGGCGGCGGAGGCCGGCGGGCATCGGACGACGGCTGGGAACGCCTGGCTGAGGGCCGCAGTCGCCAGGCACTTCGGGAAGTTCGTCTGGGTGGTCGATCAGGACCTTCACGCCGCGGCGACGCTCCGATCGGTGGATGAGCTGCTGGACGCCCACCGGCTGCTTGAAACTCGCGCCGAGCGCATCGAGGTGCCGCTCGACGGCGCGAAGGTCGTGGCGAACCTGCGTCGTCCCGCCGGTGCGCCGCGGCCTCCCGTCGTCGTTCTGGTGCCGGGGCTCGATTCGACGAAGGAGGAGTTCTTCTACCTCGAGCTCGCCTTCCTCGAGCGCGGGATGGCGACGCTGTCAATCGACGGCGCCGGGCAGGGCGAGGTCGGCCTCGTGCTGCCGATCCGCCACGACTACGAGGCTTGTGTCAGCCCGATGCTCGACGCCCTCGCCGGGCGTGACGACCTCGACTGCGCGCGGCTCGGAATCTTCGGCGTCAGTCTCGGCGGCTATTACGCGGCACGCGTGGCTGCGACGGAGTCGCGTATCCGAGCGCTGGTCGCGCTCAGCGGTCCTTACAACTTCGGTGCGATCTGGGAGAGCCTGCCGGCTCTGACCCGGGCTGCGTTCGCTGCCAAGGCACAGGCCACGAACGACGCGGATGCGCGGGAGCGCGCCCGCGCGCTCGATCTTGCCGATATCTGTGAGCGCATCAGCGTGCCCGCGCTGTACGCGACCGGCCGGCGTGATGGCCTGGTCCCCTGGGAGCAGACGGAGCGTGCCGCGAAGGAGACGCCGGGGGCGACATTCGTTCTCTACGAGGACGGCAATCACGGCTGCTCGAACCTGACCGCCACCGCGCGTCCGGCGCTCGCAGACTGGATGCGTGACCGGCTCGACGAGACTTGACGTCGTGTCCTGGGCCGGCGCGCACGGGCGCCGATCGGGTTTCGCCGTCTCCGTGCCCGCCTTGGCTCAGCCGCTGGCGCGCGGTCTCGCCGACAGGGCAGGCGTCGCCTGCCCTGTCTTCACCTCACGGCTGATTGCTCACCGGCGCCGGTCGCGGCGCGCGGTCGTTGCTCGGCGGCGAGGCCGGCGCGGGTTGCCCTGTTGCGGCGGGTGGGGTCGCGTTCGATTGCGTGGGTGCAGCCGGAGTCGGTTGACCGGGCGTGGCCGCCTTCGGTTGGGCGGGTGCAGCCGGGGCTGGCTGGGCGGGTCCAGGCGTGGTCGGTTGACCGGGCGTGCCCGCCTTCGGCTGGGCGGCGAATGCGTTCGCATCCGCTTGCTGCTGGCTCTTTTGCTTGCCCTCGGTGGCCGCCGCTGCAGCGGTTTCGTACAGCGTCGGCATCTTGTCGACGAGGCCGGCAAGCTCCGAGATCAGCCGCTGGGCTCCGGCCCGGAAATCTCCTGCGAGCGTGTTGAACTCTCGCTCGATCGTTCCGATCCGTTCGAGCATCGGCTCGGTCGCGCTGGAGATGGCAGAAAGGTGACTGCGCGACTTTGCGATCGCCTCGTCGCGCATGCTCTGGGCGGCGTGCGACGCATCCCGCTGCAGCCGGGCAGCGTCTTCCTTGGCGCTGCGTTCGATATCGGTCGCCGTGTTCTCGGCCGCCTCGAGGATCGTGTGGATCATGCCGCTCGCGACATCGGCAACTGAGCCCCGCGGGCCTGCGGTATCGGCAGGCTTGCGCTCCAACTCCTGCGCCACCGACGCAAGATGAGAGTCAACGGCCGCTGGGTCATAGCCACGGCGGGTGATCGGAAAATCACGCTTCTCGATCGTCTGTCGATCCAGTTCCAACTTGGGTTCCTCGCTTCCCCATGGGGCCATCCTGGCCGGTGTTTACTCCGGAGTGCTCTGTCGCATCGACCCGCTGTGCGGCGACGGAAGTGTAGCGCGCTAACATTGAAACGCCTCCTTATGAGCAGCGTTTTCGGCAACGCCGCCGTATGGGCGACGTTGCCACACCGTCCACGAGCGGCAGCGAGGTCGAACCAGTGGCAAACCGCCAGATCGATGCTGACGCGGTTGAGCGTGTCGCGAGCATCGTGCAGGCTGCCGAGCAGGCGGCCCAAGCAACGCGAGCCGAGGTCGAGGCGCGCGCTGCCGCACGGATCGCCGAGGCCGACCGTGCCGCCGACAATCGGGTGCAGTGGGCCGAGGAGGAAGCAGCGGAGATCCGAACGAGCGCGTCCAGGGAGGCCGCGACGGCGCGGGCCGACGCTCAGGATTTGGTCGAGACGACTCGCGAGCGCTGCGAGTGGCTCCTCGCGGACACGCACGCCCGTGCCGACAAGGAGGCGCGCGAGATCATCGGAGCAGCCACGGCGGAGGCGCAGGACCTTCGCGACGAGGCCGCCGCCAGGGCACATAAGGCGGTCAGCACGGCGCACAAGGACGCCGACGCCATCCGCAAGGCGGCGCGACGTGAGGCGGACGAGCTGCTCGCCGCAGCGACCGACGTCGCCGGCGTCGCTGTCGAGGACGCCAACGTGGTGATCGCCAACCTGCGCGACCTGAGCCACTCGCTCGGCACCAATGCCGACCGTCTCCTCAAGGACATCAGCGCGACCCATCACGGCATCAAGTCGCGCATCGCGAGTGTGGTTCCAAGCGATCCCACGGTCGCGATCCAGCCAGACGTCGAGCCGGCCACCGCGGACGCCGGTCGGCGCGAGCCGGACGCCGGTCGGCGCGAGCCGGACGCCAGGCCGCGCGAGCCGGAGGTCAGGTCGCGCGAGCCGGAGGTCAGGCCGCGCGAGCCGGAGGTCAGGCCGCGCGAGCCAGCGGTCAAGCCCCGCGGGTCGGAGGTCGAGCCGCGCGCCCCTGTCGCCGAACCGAGCGAGCAGGCACCTCCGAAGACCATCGCCTTCGACTGGGGCACACACAGCGCCCCTAACAAACAGCCTCGCCAGTCGCCCTAGGCGCCCCCGCCCAATTCCTCAGCCCAGCCGCAAGCGCGTCACCGGCCGTTCCTCAAGCGACGTGCGAGCCACGACTCAGGGGCCGGAACCTCTACGCGTCCGTCCCAGCACGCAAAGTCCCAAAGCCCCGCCCTATTCCGTGCCGTGACCAAGCGAACCACCCAAGTCCAAGGCGGAGCGCGTTTGTTGGGCCACCTCGAGATCCTCCCGCGCAGTCACCACCAACGTCTGCACTCTGGCGTCGTCGGCACTGATCGCCGTGTCGGCGCTGGCAGCACGGTTGCGCGCCTCGTCAACGCCGACGCCAAGGAACTCGAGTCCGCACACCGCCCTCGCCCGCACCTCCGCTGAGCGTTCGCCGACGCCGCCGGTGAACGCGAGTACGTCGATTCCGCTGAGTGACGCCGTCATCGCGGCGATACCGGCTCGGAGCCGGTGTAGGTAGACCTCCAGCGCAACCGCTGCTCGCTCGTCCCCCCGCTCGGCCCGCTCCAGCACCTCGCGCATGTCGGCCGTTCCTGCGAGTCCGAGCAGCCCTGAGTGGTGCTCGAGGCCGTCGCTGACGGTGTCCGCGCTCAGCCGTCCGTCGGTCAGCCACAGCACGAGGCCGGGATCGACACTACCCGAGCGGGTGGCCATCACGAGGCCCTCGAGCGGTGTGAAACCCATCGTCGTCTCCACCGAGCGTCCGCCGAGGATCGCGCAGAGCGATCCACCGGCCCCGAGGTGGCAGCTGACGATTCGCAGCGCTTTGTCTTCCTCGCGACCGACCAGCTGCGCGGCGCGCCGGGCGACCCACGCGTGCGAGAGCCCGTGGAAGCCATAGCGGCGCAGCGGCCAGCGCTCGCGCCACTCCTGCGGCAGCGCGTAGGTGGCGGCGGCGGGGGGGATCGTGGCGTGGAAGGCGGTGTCGAAGCAGGCAACCGCGGGCAGGTCCGGCAACTCCTTCGAGACGGCGTCGAAGGCTGCGAGCGATTTCGGCTGGTGCAGCGGCGCGAGGTCGGTCAGCTCCCGCAGCGCCGACTCGACCTCGGCGTCGATCGGGACCGGCGTGAGAAATCGCTCACCTCCGTGCACGATGCGATGTCCGACCGCGTCGGCGTCCGCGAGATCCTCGATCGCCGTGCGGAGCGCCGCCGGATCGATCCGCTCGCCTGGCGTCGCGAGCTCATGCCCGCCGATCGTGGCGTCGTCTTCGTCGATCAGCGACAGCTTCAGGGTGCTCGAGCCGGCGTTGACGACCAGCACCCGCATTAGCTCGGGATTTCGCTGCCCGGCCAGGTCCAGTCGCGGATCGCCGCCGGATCATCCCCATACTCGCGCGTGTAGGCGCGGCAGTGCAGCCGCGCGTCCTCCATCTCCTGGCGCAGGTGCGCGGCCCGTTCGCCGAGCCCTGGCACGCGGTCGATCACGTCGATCACCAGATGGAAGCGGTCGAGGTCGTTGAGCATGACCATGTCGAATGGTGTCGTCGTGGTCCCTTCCTCCTTGTAGCCGCGAACGTGGAGGTTGTGGTGGTTGGTGCGCCGGTAGGTGAGCCGGTGGATCAGCGCTGGATAGCCGTGGAAGGCGAAGATGGTCGGCTGGCTCGAAGTGAACAGCGCGTCGAACTCGTGGTCGGAGAGGCCGTGCGGATGCTCGCTGTCAGGCTCGAGGCGCATCAGGTCGACCACGTTGATCACGCGCACGCGCAGGTCCGGCAGCCGCCGGCGCAGGATCGCGGCGGCCGCCAGCGTCTCGAGCGTGGGCACGTCGCCGGCACAGGCGAGAACCACATCCGGTTCCTCGTCGCCGTCGCTGCTCGCCCACTCCCAGATTCCGAGACCGCGCGTGCAGTGGACGATCGCCTCCTCGGCGCTCAGGTAGTTGAGCTGCGGCTGCTTGCCGGCGACGATGACATTGACGTAGTTGCGCGAGCGCAGACAGTGGTCGGCGACCGACAGCAGCGTGTTCGTGTCGGGCGGCAGGTAGACGCGGATTATCTCCGCCTTCTTGTTGATCACGTGGTCGATGAACCCGGGGTCCTGGTGTGAGAAGCCGTTGTGGTCCTGGCGCCAGACGTGCGAGGAGAGCAGGTAGTTCAGCGATGCGATCGGCCGCCGCCAGGGGATCTCGCGCGTCACCTTGAGCCACTTGGCGTGCTGGTTGAACATCGAATCGACGATGTGAATGAACGCCTCGTAGCAGTTGAAGAGGCCGTGGCGGCCGGTCAGCAGGTAGCCCTCGAGCCAGCCCTGGCAGAGGTGCTCGCTGAGGACCTCCATCACGCGGCCGTCCGGCGCGAGGTGGTCGTCGCTGTCGAGCCGTTGCGCCTCCCAGGTCCGGTTGGTCGCCTCGAGCACAGCCCCGAGCCGGTTGGAAACGGTCTCGTCTGGTCCCATGATGCGGAAGTTGTCGGCGTTGTCGAGTAGCGCGTCGCGCAGGAACGCCCCCAGCACTCTGGTCGCCTCACTTGATGTCGTGCCCGGCGTCGGTACGTTGACCGCGTATTTGCGGAAGTCCCGCAACTCGAGGTCGCGCAGCAGGATCCCGCCGTTGGCGTGCGGGTTCGAACCCATCCGCCGCGGACCGACCGGCGCCAGCTCGGCGATGTCATCGCGCAGTGCGCCGCCTTCATCGAACAGCTCCTCCGGGCGGTAGGAGTGCATCCACTGCTCGAGCTGCGCGAGGTGCTCGGGGTTGGTGCGGACCTCGGCCAGCGGGACCTGGTGTGAGCGGAACGACCCCTCGGCCGGCAGGCCGTCGACGACCTTTGGTCCGGTCCAGCCTTTCAACGTGCGCAGCACGATCATCGGCCAGCGCGGGCGCGTCAGATCGCCGTCCTCGCGCGCGCGGCGCTGGATTGCCGCGATCTCCTCGGTGATCTCGTCCAGCGTCGCCGCCATCAGCTGGTGCATCGTCGCCGGGTCTGTGCCCTCGACGAAGCGCGGCGCGTAGCCGTAGCCCTCGAGCAGGGAGCGCAGCTCTGTCTCCGGTATCCGAGCGAGCACCGTCGGGTTGGCGATCTTGTAGCCGTTCATATGCAGCACCGGAAGCACCGCACCGTCGCGCGCGGCGTCGAGGAACTTGTTCGAGTGCCAGCTGGCGGCGAGCGGTCCGGTCTCCGCCTCGCCGTCACCGACGACGCACACGACGAGCAGATCCGGGTTGTCGAACGCGGCGCCGTAGGCATGCACCAGCGCGTAGCCGAGCTCGCCACCTTCATGGATCGACCCCGGTGTCTCCGGCGCGACGTGGCTCGGAATCCCGCCCGGGAAGGAGAACTGGCGGAACAGGCGTCGCAGCCCCTCCTCGTCGTGCCCGATGCGCGAATACAGCTCGGTGTAGGAGCCCTCGAGGTAGGTGTTCGCGACGAGCCCGGGACCGCCGTGGCCTGGGCCGGTAACGAAGATCGCGTTCAGGTCGCGGTTTCGGATCACCCGGTTGACGTGGGCGTAGATGAAGTTGAGCCCCGGTGTTGTCCCCCAGTGGCCGAGCAGCCGCGGCTTCACGTGCGCGGGACGGAGCGGCTCGCGCAGCAGCGGGTTGTCGAGCAGGTAGATCTGGCCGACTGACAGGTAGTTCGCTGCGCGCCACCAGCGGTCCAGCAGCGCGAGCTCTTCCTGCCCCAACGGAGTCGCCGGAGCAGGTGCTTGCGGGGGTGACGCGGCGCTCACGCTCTGAGGGAGGGTCGAACCGGCACCACGGGCGCTGCCTCGACGCGGATCCGGGCGTCGATCACGAGTGGTCCGTCGGGCAGCGCGACGACTGGATTCAGATCCATCTCCGCAACTTCGGGGTGAGCCTCGACGAGCGCGCTGACGCGCAGCAGCAGCTGCTCGAGACCCGCTATGTCGCACCTTGGCGCGCCGCGGTAGCCGTCGAGCAACGGGAACAGCTTCAGCGAACGGAGCATCTCGCTCGCGTCGAGATCGCTCAGCGGCGTTAGGCGAACCTCGACGTCGCCGAGCAGCTCCGTGCTCGTCCCGCCGGCGCCGCAGGCGATCAGCGGCCCGAAGGCGCGGTCCTGGACGACGCCAACGATCAGCTCCACCCCGGCCGGCGCCATCGCCTGTACGAGGTAACCCGCCGCCGAGAAGCCCGCGCGCTCAATCGCCGCCGCCATCCGCGTCGCCGCTCGCTGCACCTGCGACGGACGCAGGCCGGTCGCCACGGCGCCGGCGTCGCTCTTGTGGACGAGGCCGGGCGCGATCGCCTTGAGCGCGACCGGCCCGTCGAGCTCGCTCGCGGCGCGGCCGGCCGCCGCGGCGTCGGCAACGAAGCGGGCCGCGGGCGCGGGCAGGCCGTAGCAGTCGAGCAGCTCGGCGACGTCAAAGGGCTCGAGCCAACCGGCTCCCGCCCCGAGTGCCCGTGCGATGATCGCCGCCGCTTCGGCGGTGCGGCAGTCGGGGAGCGTCGGGATCGTGCCCGCGGGGGCTCCACGCCAAGCGCCGTAGCTCGCGGCGTGGCCGACGGCGCGAGCCGCATCCTCGGGGAACGAGTAGACCGGGATCGCGCGGTCGCCGCGGTGCAGCTTGACCGCCCCGTCGCCCTTGGCCATGAAGACGCTCGCCAGCGCGACCTCCGCCGGGAGCCGCTCAGCCGACAGCGAGATCGCCTCGGCGACGTCGCTGGCGTCCGTGACGAGCGGTGGCACGAAGATCACGATGATGGCGTCGGCGACGCCAGCGCGTCCGATCGCCTCGATCGCGCGGCCGTAATCCCCGGCACTGGCGGTCGCGATCATGTCGATGGGGTCGCCCAGTGACGCCTCGGCCGGCAGGAACCGCCCCAGCTCGGTACGCAGCCGCGGCGGCAGCTCCGCGACCTGCAGCCCGCTCGTCTCGCACGCATCGGCGCAGAGGATTCCCGGCCCACCGGCATTCGTGACGATGACCACGCGCTGCCCGGCCGGCGCCGGCTGCGAGGAGAGCATGGCGGCGACATCGAATAGCTCGCCGAGCGTGTCGGTGCGGATCACGCCGGCTTGGTGGAACAGCGCGTCGACGGTCAGGTCCGAGGTCGCCAGCAACGCGCCGGTGTGTGAGGACGTCGCACGCGCTCCGGCAGCCGAGCGGCCGCTCTTGACGGCGACGATCGGCTTGCTGTGGCCGACACGGCGCGCGATCCGGGCGAACTTTCGGGCGTTGCCGAACGATTCGAGGTAGAGCAGGATCACGTTGGTGTGCGGGTCCTGCTCCCAGTATTGGAGGAAGTCGTTGCCCGAGAGGTCTGCCTTGTTGCCGATCGACACGAACGCCGATAGGCCCAGGCCCAGGCGGTTCGCGGCATCGACGATCGCGATGCCAAGCCCGCCGCTCTGTGACAGGAATCCGACGCTGCCCGGTGTCGGCGCGAGCGGTATGAACGTGGCGTCGAGCTGGATGTCGGCCGCGGTATTGAGCACGCCGAGACAGTTCGGACCGACCAGGCGCATGCCGTGCGCGCGGCAGATCTCGACCAGTTCGCGCTGCGCTTCGACGCCGGCTGCGCCCACTTCGCCAAAGCCGGCCGAGATCACGACGAGACCACGGACGCCGGCCGCACCGCACTCGCGGGCCACGTCGAGCACCGACGCCGCGGGGACCGCGATCACCGCGAGGTCGACGGGTCCGGGGATGTCGAGCACAGAGGGATAGGCGGGCATCGATTGCACCGCCCTCGCCGACGGGTTGATCGGGTAGACCACGCCCTGGAAGTCGTTCGCGACGATGTTGTGGAGAATTTCCCAGCCGATCGTGCCGCGCCGGCGGGAGGCGCCGATCAGGGCAACCGAGCTCGGCGCGAGGATCGAATCGACGGCGGCGACGCTGGCGATCCGCTCGCGCTGCTCGAAGCGCTCCCAGCCCGCCGCGCTCAGCGCGGTCGGGAAGCGAACGGTCACAACGTCGATGCCGGAGCGCACCTCGACCGGAAACCCGCTCTCGCGAAAGACTTCGATCATCCAGTGGTTGTCGGGCCTGGTCACCGCGGTGAACGTCGTGATGCCGCGCGCGGAGGCGCGTGCAGCGAGATGTGCCAGCAGCGTGGTCGCAAGCCCCCGTCCCTGATAGGTGTCGGCGATCGCGAAGGCCACCTCGGCGGCTTCGCCGCTCTCGCGGACGTAGGCGGCGTGGCCGACGATCTCGCCGGCGCCGCCGGCTGTGGCGATCAGGCCAAACGCCTCGACCCCGTCAGCGGTTGCGAAGCTGCGGGCCTGTCCGGCGAGATCGGCGCCCGCAGAGAAGAAGCGGAACAGGCGCGAGCGCTCCGAGAGCGCCTGTAGGAATGCGAGCATTGCGAGCTCGTCGTCCGGCTCGACCGATCGTACGCCGACCGTCGACCCGTCGCGGAGCATGACGTGTGTGTGGCTCGCCACAGTCGGCATCGCGATCACGCTGTGCACGCCTTGAGCATCGCCGTTGATCGGGTCGACCACATCGGCGCGGCGCCACGGCCCGGATCCGTGGGAACTACTGATCCGCCGCGCCGGGCATCAAAGAGTCGGATTGAGCTGGATCCCAGCCGCAAACGCGTCACCGGCCGCCCCCCAGCGACGTGCGCGCCAAGACTCAGGGGCCGGAACCTCTACGCGTCCGCCCCAGCACGCAAAGTCCCAAAGCCCCGCCCTATTCCGTGCCCTGACCAAGCGAGCCACCCAACCCCAAGGCGGAGCGCGTATCGTGGCCGGGCATCGAAGAGCTCGATTGAGGTAGCCGCCGATCACCGAGAGGCTCAAAGCAGAACGACTGCGCACGCTGATCGAGGTCGGGGGATTCATCGTCTCCGAGCTCGACGTCGACGCATTGCTGACGCGCGTGCTCGAGGCAGCGCTTGAGTTGACCGGCGCGAGCTACGCCGCGCTGGGTGTGCTGAACGCCGAGCGCAGCGAGCTGGAGCGGTTCATCACCGCGGGCATCGACGACGAGACGGCGCGGCGGATCGGCGACCGACCTCGCGGGCGCGGCGTTCTCGGCGTCCTCACCGACGATCCCAAGCCGCTGCGACTTGCTCGCGTCGGCGACCATCCCGCGTCCTACGGCTTTCCCGCCGGCCACCCACCGATGGACAGCTTTCTTGGCGTCCCCGTCCTGATCGCCGGCGTGGTCTGGGGCAACCTCTACCTGACCGAGAAGCGTGGTGGAGAGTTTGACGGTGCCGACGAGGAGGCGATCGTCGTGCTCGCGCGCTGGGCCGGGATCGCGATCGAGAACTCGCGCCTCTACCAGGATGTCGCCTCCCAGCGCGGTGAGCTCGAGCGCGCGGTGGCCGGCCTGCGCGCGACCCAGGCCGTCGCGCTCGCGGTCGGCGCGGAGGTCGACCTCGAACGAGCACTCGAGCTGATCGTCAAGCGCGGCCGGGCACTCGTCGAGGCTCGCACCGTCGTCATCCTGCTGCGCGATGGCGACGACCTCGCCCTTGCTGCGCTGGCCGGGCACGGCGAGCGCGGCGATGGCGTCCGCATCCCGGTCGGCGCGTCAACCTCCGGTGAGGTGATGCTCGGCGGTCATCCGGAACGAATCGACGATGTCGCCACGCACCTGCGGATCAGCGCCGACGAGCTCGGCGTCAGCGACGCCAGAACCGCGCTTGTGGTCCCGCTCGCCTACCGTGGCGAGCCCCTCGGCGTGCTGCTCGCGTTCGATCGCCAGCCCGGCGCGCAGCCGTTCACCGACGACGACGAGCGCGCGATGCAGGCCTTCGGCGCGAGCGCCGCGACCGCCGTGGTGATCGCCCAGAGCGTGCAGCAACAGCGGCTGCGTGACACCCTCATGGCTGCTGAGGCCGAGCGTCGGCGCTGGGCGCGGGAGCTCCACGACGAGACGCTCCAGGCGCTCGGCGGCCTGCGCGTGCTCTTGTCGTCGGCTCGTCGGGTCGGGAGCGTCGAAGCGCTCTCGAGCGCCGCCGATCAGGCGCTCGAGCAGATCGAGCAGGAGATCACGAACCTGCGGGCGATCATCACCGAGCTGCGTCCTGCTGCCCTCGACGAGCTGGGCCTCGAGGCGGCGCTCGAAGCGCTGTTCGAACGCCACCGCGCAATCAACGATCTCGAGATCGCCGCCAGCCTCGAGCTGCCGAGCGCCGAGGACTCCGGCCCGACGCTCGACGCAGATCTCCAGGCCACGGTCTACCGGGTTGTGCAGGAGGCGCTCACGAACGTCGCCAAGCACGCTGAGGCAACCAGCGTTACGGTTGGCGTGGGCATTGCGGCCGGTCATCTCACGCTCGCCGTCACCGACGACGGACGCGGCTTCCCGGTCGCAACCCGGACCAGCGGATTTGGCGTGACCGGCATGCGTGAGCGCGTCCTCGTCGCTGGTGGCGAGCTGACGGTCGAGTCGACGTCGGCTGGGACCACTGTCACGGCCTGGTTGCCGCTCGCTGCGCAGGCGGCGTTGTCTGCACCGAAACGGGCGTGAGCAGCCCCCGCCGCAGCGCGTAGCGCACAAGCTCGGCGCGCGTCGTGAGGCCCAGCTTGCGATGAATGTTGGCGCGGTGAGTCTCGACCGTGCGCACGGAGATCTGTAGCAGCCCAGCGATCTCGTTGTTGGTATGTCCCAGCCCGATCAGCCGGAGGACGTCGAGCTCGCGCCGGCTGAGTCCGTCACGCGCGTCCTCATAGGCGGCGAGCACGGGTTCGAGCTCCGCCGAGACGAAGTGTCCGCCGCGTGCGGCTCGCCGGACCGCCTCGGGCAGGTCGCGGTCGGCCGAGTCCTTTAGTACGTAGCCGGTTGCGCCGGCAGCGATCGCCTCACGCGCAAAACGTGGGTCGTCAAGCATTGTGGTCACGACGATCGCAGTCTCGGGCGCCTTGGCTCGAAGCTCGCGGACGGCAAGCAGGACAGCGCCGCCAGGCATGCTGACGTCCAGTACGAGCACGCGTGGGTGATACGCCTTGACGTGGTGCATCACCGTCGAGACGTCATTCGCCTCAGCGACGACCTCGAGCTCGGCGTCTGCGTCGAGCAGTGCCCGCAGCCCACGACGCACGAACGCGTGGTCGTCGGCCAGCAGCACGCGGATCCCAGCCCTCGGCGAGCGGCCGGTCGTGGCGACGGCCCGCAGATCGGTCAGTGGGACGGTCACCGAGAGCCCGTTCGCGTGATCTCGTCGGTACGCCTGACGGCCGTCGCGCCGTGGGCCGGGTAGTAAAGCGTCACATGCTCCTCGTCCCAGCGCACGCGGAAATGCGGGTGCCCGAGCACCTCGAGGATCTGCCGGCGGCGCCGCGGCGAGCCGACGCCGGCCCCATTCACCTCGAGCCAGTCGCCCACATGCGCAGTCACATCGCTTGTCTTGGTCATCGGTGCTCCTTTCGCTACCTCCAATCGAATCAGCGCGCAGCGACCACGCCATCGTGGCTTGCTGCGCCATTCGACTGTGGGCAACTACGCGCACGCTCGCCGGCCTTGGCCCCGGGGCGGGCTGCTACTCGTCGTTGCCGACGAGGCCACGTTGCAGCGCGTAGCGAACCAGCTCGGCGCGCGAGGACACGCGCAGCTTCTGCTGGATGTGCGAGCGGTGGGTCTCGACCGTGCGGACCGAGAGGTAGAGCTGGCCCGCGATCTCGGTATTCGTATGCCCGAGTGCGATCAGCTTGAGCACCTCGACCTCCCGCTCGCTGAGATCGTCGGGCGGGCCGGGCGGCGGCTCGCGCGCGATCCGCGCACCGAGCGCCGGGTTCAGATAGGTCTCGCCAATCGCGGCGCGTCGGACGGCCTCGACGAGCTCGCTGTCCGCAGCCTCCTTGAGGACGTAGCCGACAGCACCGGCGCCGAGTGCCTGGCGGGCGAAGGCGGGCTCCTCCTGCATCGTCAGTACGACGATCTGCGTCTCGGGCATCTCCTCGCGGATCTCCGGGATCGCTTCGAGGCTCGACCCGCCCGGCATGTTGAGGTCGAGGACGAGGACGCCGGGATGGTGGCCGCGCACGTAGCGACGCGCAGCCTCGATATCGCCGGCCTCGGCGACGACGTCGAAGCCGGGCTCCGCCTCGAGCAGCAGGCGCAAACCGCTGCGCACGACGGCGTGATCGTCGGCGATCACGATTCGTATCGATCGCGTGTCAGCAGCGCTGACGGTTCCCGCTTCCAGATCGCTGGCCATCGCAGCGCAAGGTACCGCCCAAAGCCGGATCCGTTGGTCGTGGGGAGTACCTCTCCGACTCAGTAGTTTGCCGCAGCGGCGCTGCGGAGCTACTCCGTTGCTCGGCTCCGAGGTGGGGCCTAGCCTGGGGTTCGATGAGTGCTCCAGAGCCATTCAAGGTGGTGATCGCCGGTGGTGGAGTTGCCGCGCTCGAGGCCGCCCTCGCGCTACGCGAGCTCGCCGGAGACCGCGTCTCGATCACCCTGGTCGCTCCGAATGCGGAGTTCAGCTACCGGCCGCTGAGCGTGCGTGAGCCGTTCGCCTACGCGAAGGCGAGCCAATACCCGATCGCGGCTCTCGCGACGGAGGTCGGCGCGGAACTGGTGAGCGATGAGTTCGCATGGGTCGACGCTGCAGCGCAGATCATCCACACGGCCTCCGCTGCGACGGTCGCCTACGACGCGCTGCTGCTCGCGCTCGGGGCTCGGGCCAGCGAGGCCTTCTCGCATGTTCTGACGATTGACGACCGCCGCATGGACGCGCAGCTCCACGGCCTGATCCAGGACATCGAGGAGGGCTACGTTCACAGCGTCGCGTTCCTCGCACCCGCGCGCCTCGCGTGGCCGCTGCCGCTCTACGAGCTCGCCCTGATGACCGCGGCCCGCGCGTACGACATGGACGTGGAGGTTGCGCTGACGATCGTCACCGCCGAGGAGGCGCCGCTCGCTGTCTTTGGGCCGGAGGCGAGCGCCGCAGTCGCCGAGCTGCTGTCGGACGCGGGAATCCGCACGCTGACGCTCGCACGTGCCCAGGTGCCGGAAACCGGGCGCGTGGTCGTTCAGCCCGGCGAGCTGGCGCTTGACGTCGATCGCATCGTCGCCCTACCGGAGCTGTTCGGTCCCGCGGTCCGCGGGCTGCCGGCCGGCGAGCACGGCTTCATCCCCGTCGACCGCTTCAGCAAGGTGCGTGGCGTCGAGCGCGTCTGGGCGGCGGGTGACGCGACCGACTTCGCCGTCAAGCATGGTGGCGTCGCGGCCCAGCAGGCGGATACCGCGGCCGCGTCGATCGCAGCTCTGGCCGGAGCCTCGCTCACCCCGGAGCCCTTCCACCCGGAGATCCACGGGATGCTGCTCACGGGCCGCCGCCCCCGCTACCTGTCGGCCAGGCTGACCGGCGACCGGGGCTTCAGCTCGCAGCTGACCGAACAGCCGACCTGGGAGCCTGTGGTGAAGATCTCGGCGCGCTACCTGGCGCCGTACCTCGCGCGCAGCACGCCGGATGTAGCTCCGGCGGAGTGACTGCGCCACTCGCGCTCGCCTGAGCTCCCGTACTCGGCGGATCGCCGACGTCGCTGATCGATCGCGTGCGGAGAACTACCGATTCAAGGCACTCGCCAGCACGGATGGCGCCGCCGCTCGTAGCTGATGGCATGGGTTGCATACCTGCCGAACAAGGAGATCGCCATGAAGGCCGCCGTCGTACACAGCTTCGACAAGCCCCTCGAGATCGAGGATGTCCCCGTCCCGAAGCCGGGCCCCGAGCAGGTGCTGGTCCGGATCGAGACCTGTGGGCTCTGTCACACCGACATTCACGCAGCCCGCGGCGAGTGGCCGATCAAGCCATCACCGCCGTTCATTCCCGGCCATGAGGGCGTTGGCATCGTCGAGCGCCTCGGCTCGGGCAACAGCCACGGCCTGGACGTCGGCATGCGCGTGGCGCTGCCGTGGCTCGGCTACGCCTGCGGCGACTGCCGCTACTGCAACACCGGCTGGGAGACGCTCTGCAAGTCGCAGCTCGACATGGGCTACTCGATCGATGGCGGCTTCGCCGAGTACACGGTCGGCTACGCCCGCCACGTCGTGCGCGTCCCCGACGGGGTCGACTCCGTCATCGCCTCGCCGCTGGCCTGCGCAGGAGTCACCACCTACAAGGCGGTGAAGATCTCGGGCGCCAAGTCGTCTCAGCTGGTCGCGGTCTTCGGTGCCGGTGGTCTTGGTCACCTCGCGATCCAGTACGCACGGATCACGGGCGCGAGCGTCGTCGCCGTCGACATCAACGACGAGCGCCTCGCGACTGCCCGCGCGGTCGGTGCGGAGTACACGGTGAATCCGACGCAGGAGGATCCGGCGGCCGCGATCCAGCGCCTTGGTGGCGCCGACGTTGCAATCTCGACCGCGGTCAGCCCGCGCGCCTTCGAGCAGGCGATCGCCTCGCTCGCGCGTGGCGGCACGCTCGTCTGCGTTGGCCTACCGGCCGAGAACGGAATGCAGGTGCCGATCTTCGAGACCGTGCTGCAGGGCCTCACGATCCGCGGCTCGATCGTCGGCACGCGCCACGACCTCGAAGAGGTCTTCGAGCTCCATCGGCGCGGCCTCACAACCGTCGAGTACGCCGAGACCGAGCTCGAGGACGTGAACACTGCCATCGAGCAGGTGCTCGATGGCAGCGCGCCGGCGCCTCGCCTCGTCTTCCGCATGCAGCCGGCCGCTACGACGGCCGGCGATGCGAAGGCCGTCCTGGCACACGCCTGACACCGATCGCCCCGACAGCGAAGCCGCGGCGCCTGCGTCGCGGCTTCGCCGCGTCCAATGCGGCCCGCGACCCCCACTTTGCGATCCTTCGTTACGCAACCGCCGCTGAGCCAGGCCACCAAGGAGCCCGATGCCCACAGTTGAACGTGTCCGCCACCAACCAACTACGCGCCTGCTCGAGGTGCGGGACGTCGAATGGCTGACCCCGCATCTCGCGCGCGTCGCGCTGCGTGGCGAGGACTTCGCCGGCTTCTCCAGCCTCGGCGCCGACGACCATGTGAAGCTGATGTTCGCCGCCGACGGCAGCACGCCGCCGCTGCCAAACAGCAACCCCGACGGCCCGCGCTATCCCGATGGCGTCACCCCGCCGGTGATGCGCGACTACACGCCTCGTCGCTTCGACCCGCAGGCCGGAGAGCTGGTCGTGGACTTCGTCGTCCACGGCGACGGTCCCGCTTCGACCTGGGCGGCGAGCGCTGAACCCGGCTCACAGGTGGTCCAGGGCGGGCCGCGCGGCTCGCTTGTCGTTTCGAGCGACTTCGACTGGTACCTGCTCGCTGGTGATGAGACAGCGCTGCCGTCAATCGCGCGCCGCCTCGAGGAGCTGCCGCCCACGGCCCGTGCGATCGTCGTGCTCGAGGTTGCCGACGCCACCGAGGAGCTCGCGCTCGACTCGCGCGCGAGCATCGACCTGACGTGGCTTCACCGCGACGGTGCTGAACCCGGCACCACCGACCTGCTGGAACGCGCGATCCGCGACCTCGAGCTTCCCAACGGAGACGGTTTCGCCTGGGTCGCTGCCGAGGCCGACGCGGTGCGCCCGCTGCGAACGCATCTGCGCGAGGAGCGTGGCCTGCCGAAGGCCTGGACGCGAATCACCGGCTACTGGAAGCGCGGCAGCGCCGACCACCACGACCCGCCCGACGCCGCCTGAGCGACTCTCAGGCTGGCGGCCCGCCGGCGCCGGCAACTCAGGAGCCGGCGTCCCAGGTGTCGGTGAAGCCCTCGCCGTTCGAGCTGAGCGCCCCCGGAGCGGCGAGCACCGTTGAGCCGACCATCTCGAGCGGTTCGAACGAGAACGCCGAGATCGGCCCGTTGCTCGTGCCGGCGTCGGTCGCGGTCGCACTGCTGAAGCTGATGGAGCCGAAATTGGACAGCGTCGCGAGATCGCAGGTGCTCGAGCAGACCATCGGCCGCTCGCCGATCCATTCCGCCGAGGATTGAGCCGGAGCCGGCGACGGCGTTGGGATCGCGATCGAGAAGTGCCAGTTCTGGGTCGTGTCGGTGATCGCGAGGGTCCAGGTCGTGCCGCTGATGGCGACCGTCGCGCTCATCGCGTCGCCCGCGTCGACGGGGTTCGACAGCGGCACCTCGTAACCGCCGTCGACGCTCGGGTCGCCGTACATCTCATACCAGGCACCGTAGTAGGGGGAGCCCGAGACGCAGTCGGCCTCTGTCCCGTCCTGCTCGACGGTGTCGCTGCTCTCGCCGTCGATGCCGATCCACTGCGACGAGAAGCTCGTGCTCGAGGCTGCGCAGCTGATCGCCGGAACCGTCCAGCTGCCGCTGACCGAGCTGAAGACTCCGCCGGTCACCGCGTAGCCCGACCAGTTGCTCGACTGTTCCGCGACGGTCAGCGTCGCGGCGGTGCTGTAGGCGCTGCCGCTGGAGTTGTCGAAGACGGCGCGGTACTCGTAGCCGTTTTCGGTCAGGCTCGTATCGAAGCTGTAGGTGGTGGCATTCGCACCGCTCACGTTGGTCCAGCTCGTGCCGCGGTTGCTCGAGATCTGCCACTGCACCGTTGGTGTCGGGTTGCCCGAGGCTTGCGCGCTGAAGCTCGCGTCGGTCTCATAACCGACGGTCTGGCTGATCGGATTGGCCGTGACGGCCGGCGCGCCGGTACTCGACACGGTCCCGCTGTTGACCGTGAGCGTCGCTGCCGCGCTCGCGGCGCTGCCGGAGGCGTTGGCGAAGACCGCGCGGTAGAGGTATCCGCTCTCGCTCGTGGCGGCGATGAACTGGTAGGTGCTCGAGGTTGCCCCGGCGACGTTCGTCCAGGAACTGCCGCCGTTGCTCGAGTCCTGCCACTGAACGCTCGGCGCCGGGTAGCCGGTTGCGGTCGCGCTGAATGCAGCGACGCCGTTCTTCGCGACGCTCTGGCTGGCCGGCTGGGTCACGACGCTCGGCGCCGTGGCCGTCGCGGCCGTTACCGTCAGTGTGCCGGCGGTCGTATACGCCCGACCGAGCGAGTTGACGAACACCACCCGGTACCAGCTGCCGCTCTCGCTGGCGCTCGCCACGAACGAGTAGCTGAGCGCGTTCGCGCCGCTGATGTCACTCCAGCTCCGCCCGCGGTTCGCCGAGCGCTGCCACTGGACGCTCGGGGTCGGGCTGCCCGAGGCGGCGGCGCTGAAGCTGGCGAGCGCGCCGGCGGCGACCGACACGTTGCTCGGCGCCGTCGTGACCGCGGGCGGGTGCCTGGTGGAGCTGTTGCGCCGCGTCCTGGTGGCGCTGCGCCGCGTCGTCGAAGCCTTGGGCGCGACGCGCTGGCCCCCCGGCTTCAGGATCAGCGGCTGGCCACCGCCGTCGATGACCTCCGACGACGCGTCACGCGCGGGCGTAGCCGCGCCGGCACTTGCGCTCAGCTCGAGACCGGCCGCGAGGATCGCGGCGATCGCGGCAGCGATTGCGACCCAGAGGCGCAGTCCGCTGCGCCCGCGCTCGGCGGCCCAGGTCGGGTGGCTGCGCTCCGCGTCATGGCGCAGCGCAGGGAGGGCGGTCCGTTCGAAGTCCACGCCGGATATTCGGCCGGCCGTACAAGGTGCTGCAGGGCCGCTCGACGCGGGAACTAGACAAGCGTCCGAGTCCGCCCGACCTGCTGCTCAGGAGCTGCCGTACCAGGTATCGGTGAAGATCACGCCGCTGGTGGGGTTGAGCGCGCCCGGCGAGGCGAGCAGTGTCGAGTCGGTCTGCGAGCGGATCATCTGGACCGGCTCGCCCCCCAGCGCTGCGATCGACTGCGCGCCGGCGCTCGCCGTTGCCGTCGCGGCGGTGAAATTGACGGAGACAAAGTCTGCCAGCGGCGTCAGCGAGCAGACGTCCCCATTTCCCCCGCACTCCTCCGGCCGTTCGACGATCCATTCGGCCGAGGAGCGCGCTGGTGCGCTCCAGTTGAACGGGGCCGTTGCCGGTGTGGTGTAGGTCCAGCCTCCGGTGATGTCGTGGACTGTGAGCGTCCACTGCGAGGCGGCGACGCTGACCGAGGCGGTGATCGAGTCGCCGGCGTGCACGGTATCCCCCGCGGTTGTGATCTGCACCTCAGCAC
>Ga0302184_10000326_pt1 | contig 31565 bp, 22 predicted proteins | sample I_Palsa_N3_3_FD_200233 | JGI IMG/M metagenome (GOLD analysis project Ga0302184, IMG submission 200233) | Peat permafrost microbial communities from Stordalen Mire near Abisko, Sweden - I_Palsa_N3_3 | ecosystem: Environmental > Terrestrial > Soil > Palsa > Peat permafrost | place: Sweden...
CGGCCGAGCGCGATCTCCGCGCGCATCGCGGTGTCGAACATCGACATATCCCAGGGCTCGTCCGCGCCGTGCGGCGTGGTCAGCTTCAGCTCGCGTTCCGCCTCGTCGTAGGCGCCCCGCTGCAGGTTGGCCCCCACGATTGCCTCGCGCACCCGGTTCGCGGTGGACCACGCCCCGAACGCCTCGATCACCGACAGCGCCGCGCTCAGGTGACGCAACGCCTCGTCGCCCGAACCGGCCTCATCCACCTCGAGGCACAGCTCGCCGATCCGGGCGTGCGCGGCGGCCCGGAGCCAGGCGCTGCCACGGCGCTCGAACGCGGCCAGTGACCGCCGCGCCGCCGCCAGCGCGCCGTCCAGGTCGCCCGCCCCCTCCCAGACGTAGCTTGCCATGTACTCGGCCATGCCCGCGACCAGCGGCTGGTCGCGCTGGCCCAGCGCGTGCAGGGTCGCCAAGTCCGCCTCGGGTGACCCGTCCAGCGCGGCCAGCACGGCCTGCGCGGCCCGGGCAAAGGTGTCCGGCGGAGCCGACGGGAGCCGGCGCAGGCCCACCAGGAACCGCGCCGGGCTCGGCCCCCGCAGCAGGAACCCGCTCAACGCGCCGAGCACCAGGCTGGTCCTGGTGGCCTCGACGAGGGCGGGTTCCGGCCGGAACGGCGGCAGGATCCGGGCCGTGTCTCCGGCCAGGGCGGCCAGCCGGGCAAAACTCGACTCGACCGTCCACAGCCCGCCCAGCACGGCCGACACGGCCGCGACCGTGGCCCCGTCCTTACGGCCCAGCCCCTGCCCCAGCGCCTGGACCAGGTTGTCCTGCTCGGCCCGGACCAGCTCGAGAGCCGGGAGGTCATCGCCGCTGAGGACCGAGTCGTGGTAGGCCACGCCGAAGTCACGGGCCCAGGCGAGGAACCGGCCGGTCACGCGGTCGGTCTCGGCGGCGTCCTCCCGGCGCGCCGCGGCGAACTCCCGGACGGTCTCCAGCATCCGGTACCGGGTACCCGACGCGGTGTCGACGACCTTGACCAGCGACTGATCGGCGAGCTGCTCCAAGACCGGCAGGACGTCGGCACCGAGCAGGTGCCGGGCGGCATCGCCGGTGAACCCGCCGGGGAACACCGACAGGGCGCGCATGGCCGCCTGCCCGGCCGGCTCGAGGAGGTTCCAGCTCCAGTCGATCACGGCGTGCAGCGTGCGGTGCCGCTGCGGCGCGTCCCGGGCGCCGCCGCGCAGCACGGCGAACCCGTCGTCGAGGCGGCGGGCGATCTCGGCCACCGACATGACCCGGACCCGCGCGGCGGCCAGTTCCGCGGCGAGCGGCAGCCCGTCCAGGCGGCCGCACAGCGCCCGCACGGCCTGCGCGGGCAGGTCGGCGTCGGGCCGGGCCGCCCGCGCCCGCTGCTCGAACAGCTCGGCCGTCGTGGGCAGGTCCAGCTCGGGCAGCAGGTACACCGATTCCGACGACAGGCCGAGCGGGGCACGGCTGGTGGTGAGCACGCGCAGGTCCTTGCTCAGCCACACCAGGGCGTGCACCAGGTCTGCGGCGCCGCGTACGACGTGCTCGCAGTTGTCCAGCACGAGCAGCGCCGGACCGGGACCCAGGGCGGTCACGATCCCCGCGGGCAGGCCCGGCGGGCCGCCGCGGCGGCCGCCCGGGTTACCGCCATCCGCGCCGACGCCGAGTACGGACGCGACCTCGGCCGTCACGTCGCCGCCGGCGGCGACGCCCGCAAGCTCGACGACGTGCACCACGCGCTGCTCCGCCTGGGCGCTGACCGCGTGCGCGAGACGGGTCTTGCCCAGGCCGCCGGTGCCTACGATCGACGTGACCCGGGACGTGCGCAGCAGGCCCGCCACGGCGGCGATGTCGTCGTCCCGGCCGAGCAGCGGGTTGGGCTCGTGCCGGACGCCGCGGCGGATCACCGGCGCGTCGGCCGCAAGCAGCTCCTGGTGCACGCCCTGCAGCGCGGGGCCCGGGTCGCTGCCGAGCTCGTCGCGCAGCCGCTGCCGGTAACCGGCGTACCTGGCGAGAGCCGCCGCGTGCCCCGCCGTCGACGCCTCGCACCGCAGCAGTTCGGCCAGGACCTCCTCGTCCCGCGGGTACCGCAGGATCAGCTCGCCCAGCGGTGCGGCCGCCTCGGCCCGCCGCCCCAGCCGCGACAGCGTCAGCGCGCGGGCCCGGAGCAGCGACCGGTAGGCCGGAACGCGTGCCGCCCGCAGCGCGGACAGCGGATGGCCGTCCCCGGCGTCCCAGCCCTCCGCGCCCTCGCACAGCGCGAGCCCGGCCTCGGCATGCCGCAGCGCCGCGAGGTGGTCCCCGGCCCGGGACCGCTTCTCACCCTCGGACACGCTGAGCAGGACCGCGGAGGCATCGATCTGGTCCTCGCGCAGCGAGAAGCGGTATCCGACGGGCGTGCTGACGATCACACCGGGCCCCAGCCGGGCCCGGGCCCGGGACACAAGGACCTGGAGAGCCTTGACCGGGTGCTCGGGTTGCTCGTCCGGCCACAGCCCGTCCATCAGCCGGGAGGTGCTGCACCCCGCATGCGGGTCCTCGGCCAAGAGCGCAAGCAGGCCCTGCAGCCGGGAGCCGGTAATCTCCAGGCTGCCATAACTAACCCGCGACAGCAGGGCAAGCTCAACGGTCACCGCCACCAGGTTAGCCGGTCCCCCTGCCACCCGACGCGGGCGACGGCAATGACTGGACACGGTGCTGATGCCTGGCGCAGGTTCGGGCATCCTCAAGGACATGGAGACCGGCGGGCGCCCGGACTGCGGCGGGTGCGTCGCCGTGGATGCAGATCAGTGAATTCACCAGGCTGCTATCTGCATACTTGTGTCATGCGTCGGGCGTTTGTCCAGGAGGCGGTCTTGCTGATGGAGCCGCACGCGGACGTGCGGGCTCCTGGGGCGGCGGTCACGGTGGCGCCGTGCGGGCACTGGGAGCACGAGCCGTCATGCTCAGGGCCTCATTCGCAGCTGAGCACTCCGCGCGGCATGCGCGGACGACTAGTGAGGGTCTTCCCGATCGATCCGGTCCCAGAGTTTCGTGCGCTCTGGGCGCACACAGGGGGAAGTGAGCGCAGTCGCCCCGAAACCGTCGCGCTGCCGGATCGCTGACAACCGGCGTACCAGAAAGTCCCCGGAAGAAATCCGCGAGGCGGCGTCGGATCCGGGCAGAGGCGTTCGTAGCAGGGGTGGACAGGCCGCCCGCGAGGGGCGCCCCGAACCACAGGAGATGATCGGTGATGCAGTACCTGGTTTCCGTGACCGACGACACGGCCGGCCTTGCCACCCCGGATGAGATGGCGGCCATCGACGCGTTCAACGACCGGCTCATGGCGGAGGGTCACTGGGTCTTCGCCGGGGGTCTCGGGGCGCCCAGTTCGGCCACCGTCATCGACAACCGGGGCGAGGAGGCGATGTTCACCGACGGGCCCTTCCTGGAGTCGAAGGCGCATCTCGCCGGCTTCTGGGTCATGGAGGCCCCCGACCTCGAGGTGGCGCTCAAGCTCGCCGCCGAGGGGTCGAAGCACTGCAATCGGAAGGTCGAGGTGCGTCCGTTCCTGTGAGCTTGGTCGACGTCCAGGCGGCGATCACCCAGGCCCACCATGAGGAGTGGGCGCGGGCGGTCGCCTCCCTGACCAGGCGTTTCGGCGACCTCGACATCGCCGAGGAGGCGGCCGCCGAGGCGTTCGCGATCGCCGTCGAGCGGTGGCCGGCCGACGGCGTACCCCCCAACGCCGGCGCCTGGCTGACCACCACCGCCAACCGCAAGGCCATCGACCGGATCCGGCGCGAGAACCACCGCGACGACAAGCAGAAGGAGGCTCAGCTGTTGTACGACGACGACCCGCCCGGGCGTCTCGGCGTCATCGACGACGAGCGGCTCCGGCTGATCTTCACCTGCTGTCACCCGGCGCTCGCGATGGAGACCCGCGTGGCGCTGACGCTGCGGATGGTCGCCGGCCTGACCGTGCCCGAGATCGCCCGTGCCTTCCTGGTCCAGGAGACCACCATGGGACAGCGGATCACCCGCGCGAAGGCTAAGATCAAGGCGGCTCGCATCCCTTACCGGGTGCCGTCCGCGGAGGATCTCCCGGCCCGGGTCTCCGGCGTACTCGCCGTCCTGTTCCTCGTCTTCAACGAGGGCTACCTGGCGACCGGCCCCGGCACCGATCCCGTACGTCACGACCTGACCGCCGAGGCGATCCGGCTCACTCGCCTGATCCGTGCCCTCATGCCGGACGACGGCGAGGTGGCCGGGCTGCTGGCGCTGATGCTCCTCACCCAGGCCCGCCGCACCGCCCGGGTTTCGGCGAGCGGCGAACTGGTCACCCTCGACGAGCAGGACCGCGGGACCTGGGACGCCGCGCTGATCGCCGAGGGTCACCGGCTGGTGCGCGAGCGCCTAGCCGCCCGGGTGGCTCCGGGTCGTTACCAGATCCTCGCCGCGATCAGCGCCGTGCACACCTCCGCCCGCGACGTACGCACCACCGACTGGTCGCAGGTCGTCGCCCTCTACGACCAGCTCGTCCACCTCGATCCCTCGCCGGTCATCGCCCTCAACCGGGCCATCGCGGTCGCCGAGCTTGACGGCCCGGAGGTAGCCCTGGCGGCCATCGACCGTCTTGAGCACAAGCTGGCCGGCTATCACGCCTACCATGCGACCCGCGCCGACCTGCTGCGCCGGCTCGGCCGCAGCCAGGAGTCGCGAGCGGCGTACGACAAAGCCATCGAGCTGGCGGGCAACACCGCCGAGACCGCCTACCTGACACGCCGCCGCGGCCAGCTGGGATAGCGCCTCCCAATCCCGACCGAAACCCCGTGCAAAGCGACGGCCGGCCTCGAGGCGCCCTGGCCCGGCCCACTCCGGAACCTATCGCGCCAGCGACGGAGCTCTCGCTTCGTCCGAGCTTCGAGCGCCAGGCCGCGAGCACATATTTCGCGACGCCGGGGTCTGTCAGACGATGCGGTCGTAGCTGCGGCGGGCGCGGGCGCTGCGGCCGTTGGCGCCGAAGCGGCGCAGCATCAGCGGGGAGCACCAGCCGTTCAGCTCCATCAGGTCGCCCTCGCCCCCGCCGCGGTCCAGCCAGGTATGGCTGAAATGATGCCGGAACCGGCGTGCGGAATCACTCACCTGTAGTGACATGACAGGAGCCGTACGCTTTCACCCTGATTTCCAGAGTCATTCAGTGACTCTCTGTTGAGGTCCTCCGAGACTGGCGACGACGGGGTAGATGCGCGCTCATGCCGATGAAGCGCGTGTTCAGTCGCGGTCAGGCTCGATGCTCGGCAAAAACCTTGCTGAACATCGCAAGGTAGCTGTCATGAGCCAGAGACAGTTCTCCAAGCGCGTCTTCGGTGAACCACGCGATGGCATCGTGTTCGTCTGGCGCAACGTTGACCGGAGACCCCGTCCACGCTTCGATCAGCCAGATCTGCATGTCGAACGTGTCGGCACGAACTTCTTGCACGGGCGGACCCGACGGCACCGCGATGTCGATGCCCAGCTCCTCTCGAAGCTCTCGAGCAAGTGCCGCGCCGGGCAGTTCCCCGGGCTCCACGTGCCCACCGGGCAGGTCCCAGACGTCGGGATACCAACGGCGCCGGGGAGATCGGTGACATAGCAGTACCCGGTCGCCGTCCCGCAGCAACGCCACGACGATGCGAGCCTTGGGTGAGCCTTCCACGGAGATCGACACAGGCGCATTCTGCCACCCCTCGTCAGCCGACACTGTGCCGTGCCCGAACGGTGGCCGGCATAGTGATCTACCGCAGGCAATGCGCGTTGCCCTCCCGCGCCCATCACTCTGCGGGAGCGGCGCTGTCCGGCGACGGCGCAGCCGGGTCCAGCTCGGCAATGGTGCCCAACGTCGCGAACATCGAGAACGGTGAAATCTCGCTGGCGCCGAAACTCGGTGATACCTGGTGCCGGAACTCACGAACAAAACCAGGCAGCGCTTGAGCTGGTCCGGACAACCTCCCTGCAGAATCGGTACTCACAGGTTCTCGAACATCGGTGACCACGCTGGCGCACAGATCACCCGGTTCGGATTCTCGGCCAGTCCCTTGTTTCTGTTTCGGTCGGGGAATGGCTCAGCCGGCGAGGGCGTGCCGCATCGCCCACAGGGCGGCGGCGGCGCGGGTTGATACCCCGATCTTGGCGTAGACATGCTGGATGTGGTGGTCGGCTGTCTTGGCTGAGATGTAGAGCCGGTCGGCGATTTCTCGCGTGGTCAGACTCCGCGCCGCCAGGCGTAGCACCTCGGCCTCGCGGCCGGTGAGCCCGCCGGGGTGCTGGGGTCGGCGGGACTTGGGGAGCGGCTGGCGGTGGCCGGCCGCCGCGAGCACGGCGTCGGTCGTGCCGTGCTCGAGCGCGCCTTGTGATGCGAGCCGGCGAAGCTCGGCCGCGGCGTCCTTGCCGGAGAATGCGGGACGATCAGCGCGGTCGGTGGTGAGCGCGACGTAGATGTCTGCGGCAACGAGGACGCTCGCACCCGAATCGACGGCATCGGCTCGCAGGCCCTTGTGGTAGCCGGACCCGTTGGTTTTCTCGTGGTGTGCAGCCGCGACCGGGTTCAGCAGGGCGACGGCCGGTGAGCGGCGGAGCATCTGCTCGGTGAGCATCGGGTGAAGCTCCACCCGGTCGAACTCGGCGCGGGTGAGCGGCCCGGGCTTGTCCCAGATCGAGTTCGGTACGGCGGTGGTGCCGAACTCGTGCACGAGCGCGGCTCTTCGCAGGGTCAAGATGGCGCCGTCGGCGAAGCCCAGCCGTGCGGCGGCGTCCGTGGCCAGCTGTGCGCAACGGCGGCTGCGGCCGGCCATGTACGGCGATTTCAGGTCAATGAAGTCTGCCGCAACCGTGAGCGCATCGTCGAGTTCAGCGCCCTGCAGGGTACGGTGCGGTTCCGGTTCGAGGTCGAGCACGGCGTCCCATGGCTCCATTTTCTGCAGCCGGTCGAACCAGCTGCTCCCGTGCGCAGCGAACAGGCCCGCGAGCTCCGGATCGTAGGTGCGATCGCGACGCTCATGCGCGGCCTCCACCGCCCTGGCCGGCGAGAAGAGACGGCCGATTGCCTCCATGTCGTGGCTGAGATGCACCACGCGCATCGCTAGCGGGATCTCCTCGCCGTGCGCGCCTTTCGGGAAGCCATTTCCGTTCCAGCGCTCGAACGTGAAGGCCAGCGCGTCTCGGACGCCGGGGCCGAAATCAAGGCGCTGCACCAGCATGTCGGCTACTTCGCAGCCTGACGCGAAGTTGTGCACCGCCCACGCGTGTGCGCCTTCCTGGATCGCCTGGACAATGTGCTCGCGCTCGGCCGCGGGATGGCCTGGCGGTGGCGAACGCCAGCACGTCGTGCATGACCTCGGCCGGATTGGCGGGACTGAATGGCCTCGTACTCGGCCGTTCCGGCGGCCGGACGCTCGTCCCAGCACAGGACGTACTTCGAGTACCCGGGTGACTTGGCTGCAGGGCTGCTCATGACTGGCTCCTTTGGTTATGTGCTGCGGATGAATCGATGGTGGCGTTCGATGCGATGGCGCTAGGCGTCGTAGGTGCCGCCGAGCTCCGCGACCTGCGGCCGGCCAATGTGCCCCGCCTCCTGGAGCACCGCGGGAACCTCCGGGTCGGTAACGAAGCTCTGCCAGCCCGCCAGATCCCAGTCGAAGAGCACCCAGACGCGGTCGTCCTCACTGGGATCCCGGAAGACCGTCGCGCCCTTGGAGCCATGCTGCTGGCGCTTTTCGGCGCCCTTGGTCGAGAAGATCGCCAGGAACCGCTCGTAGTCCTCCATCTTCGTGGTTGCCAGAATCATGTCTAACCTCCCTTGTCAATGCGGTGATCTGCCGCACTAGGAAGGTACGAAACCGAGGCTGCGGCCCGCATCGGGAGAACTCCCATTTCTGCTCTGTCTCGGCCTGTGCCGTCAAGCGGCCGCCCACAGAGCAAATCTTCTGGGTGGCATCCGAGCGCACCTCCGGTGACGCCATTTTGCCGGCCGATCGCCCGCCGCCCAGGTCAGTTGTCCGGTCTCAGTTGAGTTGGCAGGCGCTGGCCTTGCTTCCTCGAGTGTCCGGTGCCGCTGGCGGCGCTGCCGCGTCGGTCACCTGGGGACGCACTCGATGATCATGTGACGTTCGGTGATGTCGTGCACCGCGGTGACCTGCAGGCCGGCGCCGGCGGCGAGGGCTGAGTAGTCGTCGATGGTGCGCTCGCGGCCGCCGGTCAGGACGAGCATGCGCAGGTTCATCTCCGCGAACGCGGCGGGGTCGCCGACGGCGGTGCCGTGCGATTCGATCACCAGCACCCGGCCGGTGCTGCCCGCCGCTTCGGCGCACCGGCGCAAGATCGCGGTCGCCGCGGCGTCGTCCCAGTCATGGATGACGCGGTTGAGCAGGTAGGCGTCCGCCCCGGGGGGCAGCGGGTCGAAGAAGCTCTGGCCGATGACCTCGCACCGGCCGTCCAGGCCGAGCCCGGCCAGGTACTGCCGGGCGCGGGCCGCGGTGTCCGGCAGGTCGGCTAGCGTGCCGCGCAGCTCCGGGTTGCGCCGCAGCACCCCGGCGATGAGCGTCCCGGTGCCGCCGCCGATGTCGGCCACGTGCCGCACCGTTGTCCAGTCGTAGCCGTCCGCCACCGCGGCGTTCCCGGCGTCCACCGCCATGGTCGCGTCGAAGGAGGCGCTGATCGCGGGGTTGGCGTCCAGATAAGCCCAGAACGGCCGGCCGAAAACCTGCTCCCAGGCCGGCTCCCCAGTGCGCACGGTGTGCGCCAGGCCGGTGAACGCCAGATCCATCCGGCCGCCGAAACCATCCAGATCCAGCCACACCGCACCCGGCTGGCCGGTGCGCAGCAGCGCGGCGGTCTGGTTGGCCGCGAACTGTCCCGGACGCAGCTCGGTGAACACCCCGTGCCGCACTAGGTGGCGCAGCATGCGGGCCAGAGCCTCCGGGTCAGCCCCGGCACGCTCAGCCAGGTCGCCGAGGACGGCCCCCTCCCCGGTGTCGTCATCCGGCATGAAGTCCGCGAGCCGCAGTGTCGCGGCGACCCGAAGCGCCATCGGGGTCACCAGGTCCATCAGCGGTCCCAGCAAGTGCCATGCCTCCATCACCGCCTGGCCCGTTCCCGCGTCCGCGCTTGCCGTCCCCGACCGGCCCCCGCCGGCCGCTGGTGTCTGGTCGCCCGAGGTCATCAGCATCCCTCCCTTATGCCGATTGTCCCCCTACTGGGCACGGCCGCGGCGAACTGGGTCGTTGGCGGATAGGTCCTCGACGCGGCGGGCGACCTGGTTGATGCCGCCGTCGACGGGAATGTCGGCGCCGGTGGTGAAGCTGCTTGGGTCCGAGGCCAGGAAAAGCGCCGCGTTCGCGACCTCCTCGGCCGTGGCGTAGCGGGCCATTGGAACAATGCTGCGCTGGTAGTTCTCGAATTCCTCGGCGGCGTTGGGACCAGGGGTCAGGATGCCAGCGAGTGTGTTGATGCCGGGCGTCTCAGTGGCGTCATCACGTTGACGCGAATCTTGCGGTCCCGCAGCTCACTGGCCCAGGTGCGGGCCAGTGATCGCAGCGCCGCCATGATCGCCGCGTACACGCCGATGCCGTCATTGCCCTTGGCCTTCGGGTCCGACGAGTTCAGGATGATTGATCCGCCGTCGTTCAGAAGCGGCAGCGCCTTTTGCAGTGGTCGGGAGCCGCCGCGGTTGGCAGCTAGTGCCGCATCAAGCTACGTTCGCCTTGTCGACGATGCGGCGGAGTCGTTCGTCGTAGGCGTGGTTGTTGCGCCAGATGATGTACCGGCGGATCATGCTGGCCTGCTCCTTGTGACTGGCGTGGTCGGTCCCGTCCAGCGCAAAGTAGCGCAACGCCGTGAACTGCGCCTCGATGCGGTTTAACCAGGACGAATTCGTCGGCGTATAAGCGATCTCGACGTTGTTCGCCACCGCCCAGGCCCCGACCCGGCCGTCCCGCCTGGTGGTCAGGTGCGGGCTGAAGTTATCGCAGACGATCGCGATCCTGGTGGTGAGCGGGTAGAGGGAGCGCAGGTAGCGGCAGAACTCCAGGAACCGGGCCCGGGTCTTGCGCGGCTTGATATGCCCGAACAGCTTGTCCTCGCCCAGCTCATAGGCGGCGAACAGGTGCCGGACCCCCGCGGTGCGGGTATAGGTCGCGCGCATCCGGGGCCGCGGCGCCCGGCCGGGCTCTTTGTTCTTGCCGCTGACCGCGGTCCACTGCCGTCCCGGGCGTGGTTGCAGGTTGAGCGGCCCGAACTCATCCACGCAAAAGACGATCTCCGGATCGCCGTCCGCAGGGACCGCTTCCCGGTCGGCGATCGCGTACAGCTGCTCGACCCGCGCCTTCTTCGCCGCGTAATCCGGGTCCTTCGACGCCTTCCAGGTCTTCAGGCGCTGAAAGGTGACGCCCTCGGCGCGGAGCAGAACCCGCAGGCCTTCGTGGCTGATGTCATCGACCACCCCCTCGGCCACCAGGAAATCCGCCAGCTTAGCCAGGCTCCAGGTGGAAAAAGGCAGGTCATGCTCGGCCGGCCTGGACTTGGCGATCTTCTTGATCTCCCGCCGCTGGCCCAGCGTGAACTTCGGCGGATGCCCGCCCTTGTATCTCGGGTACAGCGAATCGAACCCGTCGGCGTTGAAGTTCCGGATCACATCCCGGACCCGGTCCTCGCTGGTGAACGCCACCTTCGCGATCGCGGGCACGTCCATGCCCTGCGCTGACAGCAGCACCATCTGCGCCCGCCGCCAGGTCACCACCGACCCGCTGCCCCGGCGGATGATCCGCACCAGCCGCCGGCCCTCGTCATCATCGATCTCACGCACTCGCAGCCGCTCAGTCACCCGGCCAGTCTCGACGATCGGCGCTTCCAGAGAAACCCCCGGAACGGGGCAAACCTAATCTGCTACGGCACTAGGTTTGCTTCTGTCACCTACGGTCGCGGCTCGGCAGGCCGGTCGCATCCGGGTAAGGCCCTGGGCGGTGCCCTAGTCTGCGAACCGGATTGTCCCGAGCGTGCGACCGCAAGGCTGGCGGGGCGGAGAACGTCGGGCGGCCGAGGATCCCCCTCATGGCTGGGAGCAGGCGGACTGCTCACGCGTCCCGGTGCAGCGGCCGCCTATGTCTCGGGCCGAGCCGTGGGATGAGATACGGGGAGAACAGCATGAAGTTAGCGAAGGACGCGCCGGATGGGCATCGAAGCGCAGCTCATAAAGCACTGGTGCGACGGCGGGCGAGCATCGACGCCGAGACCGCCACGATCAGGGCAGCGCCATAGAAGAGATCCTGGACGAACACCTGAATGCCGATCAGCGACAGACCATTAATGCCTGTCACCAGGAAATAAACCGCCGCGAAGGAGCCCCAGGCGTTGAACCTGCCCGGCTGTATGGTGGTCGCTCCGAGGAACACCCCGGCGAACGCGGGCAGGAGAAAAGCCAGACCCGAAGTCGGATCAGCGCCACCGGTGGTACCCGCATACAGGACCCCGGCGGCTGCGGCGATGAAGGACGCAGCGATGAGCGCGCCCCACCGCAGCCTGCCGACCCGAAGACCGGTTAGTCGTGACACCTCACGACTCCTGCCAACATAGAGGAGCCGACGGCCCACCGGGAGGTATGAGAGCACATACCACAGCAATATGGTGGCGGCCACGACATAGATGAAGCTCAGTGACAGGCCAAAGACATGCGGCACGACGACCAACGTAACCAGCGAGTTGGATATGCCCGAGAGGGTGTTGCCTCCACTGATCCACAAGACGACTCCAGAAAGGAGACTGCCCATGCCGAGCGTCGCGATTATGGAGTCAACTCCGATGACAACAATGACAAAACCGTTAGCTGCGCCAACCAGCAGCCCGATGGCCAGCGCGGCCAGAATCGACAGTGCTATGTTGATGTGATCTTCGGTATTCAGGATAGCAATGATCATCGATGAAAGCGTCAGGACCGCAGCCACAGAAACGTCGTATTCTCCTGCGGTCAGCGCCACCACCAATGCGTAAGTCAGTAGCACAAGGACGGCCTGAGAACTCAGCGTGGAAGTGATATTCTCTCTGGCCAGGAACGTATGCGGCTCCAGCAGCGCGAATATGAGTATCGTGCATGCCCAGGCGGCGAACAAAGCGTACTTGCTGCTGAATGCTTGGATACGGCGGTTCCGTGCTCCTACTGAGGTTGCAGGCCGAGGGCTACGCGGGCGGCGGGACCAGAAACCTTTGGTCGCCATCATGACTCCTCGCTGTCCTCCATATTGACACCAAGAACAGCGGTTGTGATTCGCTTCCTATTTATATCCGCGCCACGGAGCGTCTGCGCGAGACGGCCTTGATGCATAATGCAGACTGCACTGCATAGCTCAGCGAGCTGATCTTGGTCTGTGCTGCAGCACAGGATGGCACTGCCTTGCGTCGCATATTTTTTCAGTAGGGAGAATATCTCTTTCCGCGCTCCTACATCGACGCCCTGCGTCGGCTCGATAACGATGAGCAGCCGAAGAGACAGTTGCAGCCACTTAGCCAGCAGGACCTTTTGCTGGTTACCGCCGCTCAGCGAGCTGACGGTCATTTCCGGGTCAGCGGGCTTGACACCGAGCTGTCTTACCCAGTCGGCGACTTGGTGGTGGATTTTTTGCTGGCGTATCGCTCCCGCGGTCGTGAATGACTTAAGTATCGGCATCGAGACGTTATCAGCGACGGTGAGCTCGGGAATACAGCCCTGGCTGAGCCGGTCCGGCGGTACTAGTGCAATACCCAGCGCGAGGGCCTTGACTGGTGTCATGCGGCTTAGCAGCTCCGCATGTTCGCCGAGGTGCAGCATTCCCGCTGTGGCGCGCCGCTCACCGAATAGCAGGGCGCCGACGTCATCAAACCCGGATCCGACCAGCCCAGTCACGCCGACGATTTCCCCGCGGCGCAGCCGGAGCGCGAATTCTCGAACAGAGGCACCGGACAGGCCTGAGATCTGGATCTCGGCCGACGCGGCCGCGGGAGAGGAGCGCACTGTCGAGCTGATTGGAGCTGAGCTCAGACCGCGCATTTCACCCACGATCAGCTCGACGAGCTGCGCGCGCGGCGTAACCGCGGTCTCCAGCTCGCCGGCCACCCGCCCATCCCTCAGCACAGTGATCCGGTCGGTGACCCTGAGTACCTCGTCGAGGTTATGCGAAACGAGCAGCACTGCGTGGCCGAGATCGGCCACCTGGCGGATGACGGCGTGAAGATGACTTACCATGTCCTGCGACATTCGCGCCGAGGGCTCGTCGAGTATGAGTGCGCCACGCTGGTCTGGCGCATCCGCTATGATCGTGCGCATGTTGCCGATCGCGCGCACGACGGCAATCAGCGGCCGGTTCCACGGCGGCAGCTCGGAGACAGTGGCCTTCGGGTCGATGTTCAGGCCGAACTCGGCCAGCAAATTCTTCGCGTACCGAGCCAGAGCTCTCCAATTGATGCGCCGGCCAGCTGACACAATCTCGTCCATGCAGAGGTTCTCCAGCACTGATAGCGATGGAATGAGACCGAGATCCTGGTGCACGAAGCTGAAGCCAAGGCGGCGAAGTGCTGTCGCGGGGAGTGGCAGCCGGTGAGGCTGGCCGCGAATCAGCAGCTCAGCTTCTGAGTCAGCCACGTGATATCCAGACAGGATCTTTATCAGCGTCGACTTGCCTGATCCGTTTTGGCCAAGCAAGCCATGGACCTCACCTCCGCGAACTTCGATGTCTACAGAGATGAGCGCCTCCTCGCCACCGAAGCGCTTTGATACATTCCTTAGTTCAAAGATTGGCCGGGACGTCTCTCCCAGGTCATAAGGCGGTCTGTTGTCGTCCTCGCTCACAGATGGACCTCCCCGTGCAGCTTGAATGAGCCGGGCTAGTGACTGGACCAGATACTCGAGATCTTCAGGCGACAGGCCAACATGGACTAGCCGAGCAGATAAGCGAATTCCGATCAGGCTCTAACCGTGTCGATGTCCATCCTGGCCTTGATAACCGGGACTTTACCCGGTCATTTTTTCCACAGAAGTGCGAAGTTGATATTCGCCGCATTGCCGTATCCCGTTTCAAACGACGGCGGAGTGCCAGCGTCGCTGGCATTCTGCTTGGTAAATACACGAACTGGCGCGTATTCGGATACGCTGGGCGTAGTGTGCAGTAGCACCCTGAAGTCCTGGTCGAGAATCGCGCGCGAAAGCCAGGGGAAATCTTCGCCGACGTCGAAGGTTACAGTCGATCCCGACTGCATCATCTCAACCACTGAAGGCGTGGCATTAAAACTTCCGACGTGAATGCGGCCAGTTGCGCCCGCAGAGATGATTGCCGGCGCGACATATTGCACCATCCCGTCGCCGATCGGGATGATGAAGTTCAGCTTCGGGTCGCTGCTAATCTTGGCAGCAACGGCTGGCTCGATCTTGGTCGCCCAGTCTGGTATGGGAATATAAACGTAGGAGACGGCGCAGGACGGGCAATATTGCTTGAACTGCGATCGGATACCTGCAAGAAGGGGAGGCGTGGAAACATCTCCCTCGTCGCTGACGACGAGGACATTTCCGTGGCCGCTGGTTTGCAGAATGGCCCAGTCGGCTTCCAGTTCACCCACGAGGTGATACTGCGCGTAGACGACTCCGCTGAGTCCAGGGAGCGGGCTCTGCGACGGATCGTAAGCGTGCGCGGACACTACATCGATACCGGCCGACTTGAGCTGAGTGATCTGCGGCTCCAGCGTGGCCGGGTTCAGACCGCAGGTGAGGTCGACCAGATTCTGATGTGTGGAAAGCGCCTGGTCCATGCCCGCCACCCATTGCGAGGGCTCGCCTTGGTTCGCGTACTGGGTGACGGTGACGCCGAATTGTTTCGCAACAGTTGCCATTTCTGTGCTTATGTCGGAGCAGAAGGGGATAGCACTTGAAGTAGGTATAACCAAGATTTTCTTACCCGACAGACTGGCCAGGTTGATGGACGGCCCCGGAGACACCCATGATGGGGTCTGCATGTAATGGGCTATCTTCGCCCGGAGAGGCGCCAGGCCAGAACTGGTGCTGCCTGAGGCGGAACTTGAACTCGTCGGCCCGGAAGAAGGGGACGAGGAGGAACTGCACGCGGCAATGGCCGTCGCAAGGAGTAGGCCAGCAGTCGCTTTGGCCAAATGGTGACGGGACAAGATCCCTCCTGGGTCAGGAATTGGTAATTCTTGATCCGTCAGCGGAGCGGTACCACAGCATCGTGGCGGTTCAGGAGATCACTGCTGGCGGACATGCGCTGGGAACGCTACGACCGACGGCGTCAGCTACCGCATCAGGCTCAGGCCCCGCCTGATCGTTGCACTACCCGGAAGTCTTCGTCGGAAAAGGTCGATTTTGGCTCGACACCTCAACGTCTCACAGAAATTCAGTGCGATCAATGTCGCAGACGGGCATAACCGTAATTTCTTGTTTCATTTCGAGGCCCTCCTGACATCCCCGCGTTCGGCGGAGCAGCGGGTTTCCTGTCCCGGCCCCCCGGAGTAGGCTTGGAACAAGCAGCGGCTGCGGCTGCCTGGCGGGAAGACTGCGCTGCTGGTCAGGCTTGGCACTTGCCTGGAAGTGGTCTTGAAGCGGAACCGCCGTGTATGGCAACGGGCTGAGGTGCTCGTCGGGGTTGGCCATGGCCTTATCGGGCCCGCGATCCGGGCGAATGGCGAGGCTGCCGCCGAATCCGGCGACATGGACGCGGCGTAGCGCTGGACGATGGCTACCCGCTCCCGACTGCGAGGACACGCGCCCGAGCTGAGAGGCCGACGCGGCGAGTGCGGCATGTTCGACGGGCTCATCGATGCTGTCCGGGCCGGGGAGAGTCGGGTGCTGGTGGTCCGCGGCGAGGCGGGGGTCGGCAAGACCGCGCTGCTGGAATACGTAGCCGGGCGGGCAACGGGGTGCCAGGTGGCGCGTGCCACGGGTGTGCAGTCGGAGATGGAACTGGCGTTCGCCGGGCTGCACCAGCTGTGCGCGCCGATGCTGGATCACCTTGACCAGCTCCCCGGTCCGCAGCGCGATGCGCTACGGACCGCATTCGGCATCGGTGCCGGTTCGGCGCCGGACCGGTTTCTGGTCGCCCTGGCCGTGCTGGGCTTGCTGTCGGAGGTGGCCGGGGAGCGGCCACTGGTATGCGTGGTCGATGACCAGCAGTGGTTCGATAGCGCCTCAGCGCAGGTTCTCGGGTTTGTTGCGCGCCGTCTGGCCGCCGACCCGGTAGGGCTGGTGTTCGCGGCCCGGGTCCCAGGTGAGGAGCTAGCGGGGTTGCCGGAGTTGGTCGTGGAGGGACTGGGGGAAGTTGATGCGCGGGCGCTGCTGGACTCGGTACTGACCGGTCCGCTGGATGCCCGGGTCCGGGACCAGATCGTCGCCGAGACGCGGGGTAATCCGCTGGCGTTGCTTGAGCTGCCCCGTGGAGTGACGCCGGCGCAGCTGGCGGGGGGGTTCGGGCTGCCCGGCACGACCCCCCTGTCGGGCCGAATTGAGGAGACCTTCGGGCGGCGGATCGAAGCTCTTGCGGCCGCCCCCCGGCAGCTGCTGCAGCTGGCGGCGGCCGATCCGTCCGGCGACTCGTCGCTGGTGTGGCGGGCGGCTGGGAAGCTGGGTATTCCGGTCCAGGCGGGAGCGGCGGCGGCCGAGGCCGGACTGGTGGAGTTCGGCGCCCAGGTGCGGTTCCGCCATCCGCTGGCACGCTCGGCGGCCTACCGGTCGGCATCGGCCCAGCAGAGACAGGCCGTGCACGACGCATTGGCGCAGGTCACCGATCCGCAGGTCGACCCTGATCGCCGCGCCTGGCACCGGGCCCAGGCTGCGCCCGGACCGGATGAGGACGTGGCCGGGGAGCTCGAGCGCTCGGCCGGGCGGGCACAGGCGCGCGGAGGCCTGGCCGCGGCGGCCGCGTTCCTGGAGCGCGCGGCGCTGCTGACACCCGATCCCGCCCGCCAGGCGCGGCGCCTGCTGGCCGCGGCCCGGGCAAAGTGCGATGCTGGCGCGCTCGATGCGGCGCTGGGGCTTCTGGTTGCGGTCGAGGCGGGCCCGCTCGACGCCCTGCAGGGAGCGCAAGTTGAGCATCTGCGCGGACAGATTGCGCTGGTGCAGCGACGGATCAGCGATGCTGCTCCGTTGCTCCTCAGCGCGGCTACACGCCTCGAACCGCTCAACACCGAGGTGGCGCGCGAGACGTACCTGGAGGCCCTTGGCGCCGCGATCTGGGCCGGGGACCTGGATAGCCCGGGCAGCGTTAGAGAGGTGGCCGAGGCCGCGCGAGCCGCACCCCCCGGCCCCGACCCGCCGCGTGCGGTTGATGTCCTGCTTGACGCGTCCGCGCTGCGGTTTACCGACGGATACGCAGCGGCCGAGCCGATATTGACCCGGGCGCTCGAGCTGTTTCTCGCGGTGGATGTCGGCACCGACGAGGTAGGCCGCTGGCTCTGGCTCGCCGGTTCCAGAGCGGGCGCCATCATCGCCCTCGAGCTATGGGACTTCGATTCTTGGGATGCCCTGGCCGCTCGCCAGGTTGGGTTCGCTCGTGACACGGGCGCGCTCGTGCTTTTGCAGTTGGCGGTCGGCCAGCTCGCCTGGATCCGCGTTGTCGCCGGCGAGCTGACCACGGCGGCGCAGCTGATCGAAGAAGATCGCCTGATCGGGGAGGCGACCGGAAACCCGCCGGGTGGTTATCCCGCAATGGTGGTCGAGGCCTGGCGGGGCCAGGAGCCGCAGGCATCTGAGCTGATCGAGGCCACCGCGCAGGAAGCAACCGCAAACGGCATGGGCAGGGTAGTCAACTACGCGAACCACGCGCGCTCGGTGCTCTATAACGGCCTCGGCCGTCACGACGACGCCCGCGACGCCGCCTGGCGCGCATTCGAGCGTGATCCGGTCGGCTACGGACCGCTTGTCGTGCCTGAACTGGCCGAGGCGGCGGCCAGGACCGGCGACATCGCCCTGGTCAGGGCCGCCCTGCAGTGGCTGTCCGAACGTAGCCCCATCACTGAAAATGAGTGGGCGATGGGGATCCAGGCCCGCGTTCGCGCGTTGCTCAGCGAGGGCGATGCCGCCGACAGCTGCTACCGCGAGTCGATCGAGCGGCTGGGCCGGACCAGGGTCCGCGCCCAACTCGCCCGCGCCCACCTGCTCTACGGCGAATGGCTGCGCCGCCAGGGCCGCCGCACCGAGGCGCGGGAGCAGCTGCGAACGGCCCACGGCATGCTGGACGCGATGGGCATCGGGGCGTTCGCCGAACGGGCCCGCCGCGAGCTGGCGGCCACCGGCGAGACCGCCCGCAAACGCACCGTCGAGACCACAGTCGAACTGACCCCCCAGGAAGCCCAAGTCGCCCGGCTGGCCCGCGACGGCCTGTCCAACCCCGAAATCGGCGCCCGGCTGTTCATCAGCTCGCGCACCGTCCAGTACCACCTGCGCAAGATCTTCACCAAGCTCGGCATCAGCTCTCGCGGCCAGCTCCACCGCGTCCTGCCTGCAGACGCGGACACCGCCCGGTCACGCTAGCCCCGGCGCCCCGGCCAGCGCGCTGCCGGGCCGTGGCTGGCCACTCGCACTGTGCACTGCCCCGCCGCCACTGGCCACCTGCACTGTGCACTTGGCGGACGCGAGCGCGGCCCCCCGGAAATGACAATCGCAGGGAGGTAATCGCCCGACCAGGGCGATCACGACACCAGGGAGCCGCATCGTGACGATCTGGCTGAACACATCGTTCCAGATGCAGTTCCGGGTCATCGACGGGTTGACGGTCCGGTTCGCCCAGAGCGAGGACCGCGACGATCACGCCATGCTACTCAGCCCGTGGCCGGAGAGCCTGCTCGCGTACGAGCAGATCTGGACGCGCCTCGCCGAGCACACCCATCTGGTGGCGATCGACCTGCCCGGGTTCGGTCATTCCCAGCGCCGGGACGCGCTGCTGTCCCCCTGGGCAATGGGCGAGTTCCTCATCCGCGCGGCCGACGCCTTCGGGCTCGAGCACCCGCACGTCATCGCGCCCGACGTGGGCACCGCGGCGGCGCTTTTCGCCGCCGCCGCGTATCCGGGCCGGCTTCGTAGCCTTGTGGTGGGCAGCGGGAACACGGCGGTTCCGCTCCAGCTGGGCGGGTGGCTGAAAGAGTGGGTCGAAGCGCCCGACCTCGACCCGTTCCGCGGCGCCGACCCGCGGCAGATGGTCGCCGGCGCCCTGGCCGACATCACGCGATACGCGCTGCCCGACTCCGTCCGCGAGGATTACCTGTCCTCCTATCAGGGCAACCGTTTCGCCGAGTCGATGGGCTACGTGCGCACCTACCCAGCCCAACTCCCCGCCCTGGCCGGCCTGCTGCCGCAGGTCGAGACGCCGGTGCAGATCATCGCCGGCGCGCATGACCGGGCGGTGCCGCCCGTCAACGCTGAGTTCCTCCATCAGCGGCTGCCCAACAGCAAACTCGACGTCCTCGAGGCAGGTCACTTCACCTGGGAAGACGCCGCGGACGAGTACGCGGCGCTGGTCACTAGCTGGTGGGACGGAGGCTACGCCGCCACGGGACCGGCGCCGCCCGCTGACCGAGGACCGCAACAAGGTCACCGCCACCCCGATGCCGTCATCCCCGGCGGCATCGCCGATAAGCAGAACACCCGCACGGTCACTCAACGGCCGGACGGCAGAAAGAGCGGCGCGTCATGAACGAGTCACTTAGCTACCTGGGAACCGGGGTGGCAGCCTTCGACCAGACCCCGGTGCTCGCGCTGGCCGGTGCGGCGCCCGAGCGCAGGCTGCGTGGCCGACGCAGCGAATGCGAAGAACTAGATCGGCTCCTGGCGAATATGCAGGCGGGTCATAGCCGGGCGCTGGTCGTGCATGGCGAGCCGGGGGCTGGCAAGACCGCGCTGCTCGGATATCTCGTGGAGCGCGCGCGTGGCTGTCACATCGCGCGAGCGGCGGGCATCAAGGCCGAGATGGAGCTCTCGTTCGCCGGGTTGCATCAGCTGTGCTCGCCGTTTCTGGATCGGCTCGAACGCCTTCCCGGTCCGCAGCGCGACGCGATCAGCACGGCGTTCAGCCTGCGGGGCGGGGATGCGCCCGACCGCTTCGCGGTCGGTCTGGCTGTCTTGAGCTTGCTGTCCGGCGTGGCCGGGGAACGACCGCTGGTCTGCGTCGTGGACGATGCGCAGTGGCTCGACCGGGCCTCGGCACAAGCGCTCGCCTTTGTAGCGCGCCGGCTGGCGGCTGAGCCGATCGGTATTGTCTTCGCGGTGCGTCAGCCCGGTGACAAGCAGGACCTGACGGGCCTGGCGGAGCTTGCGGTCGGCGGGCTGGCCGATAGTGAGGTACGGGCTCTATTGGACTCGGTCATCACGGGTCCGCTTGATGAGCGGGTACGGGATCGGATGGTGGCCGAGACGCGGGGCAATCCGCGGGCGTTGCTGGACCTAGCGCACGGGTTGACGCCCGAGCAGGTGGCGGGCGGCTTCGGCTCGCCCGGTACTGCGGCCATGCCGGTCCAGATCGAGGAAGGCTTCCGCCGGCGGCTGAAGCCGCTGCCGCCGGCGACCCGGCTGCTGCTACTCATAGCCGCGGCCGAGCCGGTAGCCGACCCGGTTCTAGTGTGGCGTGCGGCTGGCCAACTCGGCGTCGAGGCTGCGGCCGTGGCGCCGGCGGCCGCGGCCGGGCTGATCGAGGCCGACGGGCAGGTAAGGTTCCGTCATCCACTCACCCGGTCTGCGGTTTACCGGGCGGCCTCGCCGGAGGAGCAGCAGCGCGTCCACCGCGCCCTCGCGGAAGCCACCGACCCCGACGTTGATCGCGACCGCCGCGCCTGGCAGCTTGGGCACGCGACGCCCGGGCTCGACGAGGGCGTCGCTGCCGAGCTCGAACGCTCGGCCGACCCGGCCCGGGCCCGCGGAGGCCTGGCCGCGGCCGCCGCCTTCCTCGAACGCGCCGCCGAGCTGACACCCGACCCGGACCGCCGGGCCCACCGTGCGCTGGTCGCGGCCCAGAGCAAGCACCAAGCCGGAGCGCCGACCGCAGCCCTGCGGCTGCTGGCCATGGCGCAGGCCGGACCGCTCGACGACGTCAGCCACACGCGTGCGGAGCTGCTGCGTGCCCAGATGGCAGCCGACCTCGGTCGTGGTCACGACGCACCACCCCTGCAGCTCGCGGCGGCCAGGCGGCTCGAACCGTGCCACCATGGGCTAGCGCGCGAGACGTACGGCCACGCATTCTCCGCAGCCCGGACCGCGGGCCGCATGGCCCCGCGCGACGTGATACTGGAGGTGGCCGAGGCCGCACGTGCGGCGCAGCCAGGATCACAGCCACCGCGTGCCTGCGATCTGCTGCTGGATGGACTGGCCGTACTGACCAGGGAGGGATACGCCGTGGGCGCCCCGATCCTGGCGAAGGCACTGAGCGCATTCCGCCACGAGGACGTCTCTACCGAATTGGGATTCCGCTGGATGCCACTCGCATGCCGGATGGCCAATGATGTCTGGGACGACGATAGCTGGCACGCGCTCTCGGACCGGCTGATCGAAGTCGCTCGCGAAGCCGGCGCGCTGACCGTGCTCCCGGTCGCCCTGCTCTTGGGCATGACGATCCAGCTGCTGGCCGGCGAGTTCGCGATAGCCGCCTCAATGGCGCAAGAGGCCGGGGCGGTTGCCCGGGCGACGCGCAACCCGCAGAGCCCGTACGGTCCGCTGCTGCTCGCGGCCTGGCAAGGCCGGGATGCCGAAGCCGGTCAGCTGGTGGCGGCCGCCACCGGCGAGATGGTGGCGCGCGGAGAGGGACAGTGGCTGACCGTCGCTCACTGGGCAGCGGCGATGCTCAACAACGGCCTTGGCCGTTATGACGATGCGCTGGCCGCGGCCGAACAAGGCTGCGAATACCCAGATGAGCTGGGGTTGGCCACCTGGTCGATGGTCGAGCTGATCGAAGCAGCTGCCCGAACCGGGCAGCCCGAGCGGGCGACCGGTGCCCTGCGCCGTTTGGCGGAGACCACCAGTGCCGCCGGCACCGACTGGGCCCTGGGAGTCCAGGCGCGCTCACGGGCGCTACTAAGCGAGGGCGAATCCGCCGAGCGGCTATACCGCGAGGCGCTCGAGCGGCTCAGCCGAACCCGCGTCCGAGCAGAACTAGCCCGCGCGCACCTGCTCTACGGCGAGTGGCTGCGGCGCCAGAAACGCCGCGTGGACGCACGCGAACAGCTCCGGGACGCCTACGAAATGCTGACCGCGATGGGTATGGAGGGGTTCGCCGAGCGAGCCAGGCGCGAACTGCTGGCCACCGGCGAGACCATACGCAAACGCGCGCCCGGGACGGCCGTCGAACTCACTCCTCAGGAGGCGGAGATCGCCCGGCTAGCCGGTAGCGGGCATACGAACCCGGAGATCAGCACCCAGCTGTTCATCAGCCCGCGCACCGTCGAGTGGCACCTGCGGAAGGTGTTCGCAAAGCTCGGCATCAGCTCCCGCAAAGAACTCCGCGGGCCCCTCCCCAACCTCGTCCGGCTGGCTCTACCGGTCTAGACAGATCTCTGCCCGCGGACCAGGGCACCGGCCAGGGCCCTGGCCCGGTGCGGCCGACCGCCCGCAGCGCGACCGTACATACAAGCAAACGGGAACCGGGATGAATGAGATGACTGCTACTACACAGCTCGCCGTGGCGCGGCTGACCCTGAACGACGCGCGGCGCGAGGCGCTGTTCGCCTCGGGACTGCAACCATCAGACGCCCCGACCGCCGACATGGTGATCGAAGCAATCAACTGCACTATCCAGCAGTTCGGCATCCACGGCTGTACCGGCCGGATGGCGCAAGAATTCGGCGACCATCCCGACGTGGCTGCCACCCGGATGCGCTGGGTGCGCGGGCTCGCCCCCCAGGCGGGCGCCTGGGCTCCAGCCAGCCTGGGCGGTGAGCTGCCCGGTCTGGAGCCTGAACGTGGCAGCGCGCACGTCGGCGGGGGTGACCGCGCGGGATCACAGGCCATGCCTGGCCCGGGGCTTGATGACCAGGAAGCGATCAAGCATCAGGAGACGACCCATGAACGAGATATGTGACCGATGCGGACCTGCGGTTAGCGCGGTCTACCGGGTGGACCGTGAGGGCGAGCTTTACCTATGCCGACACTGCACGAACCAGCTACGGCCGATGCTGTCGGCTCAGGGCTGGAACATCCGGCTCATCGGCGAGTATGCGCTTGCAGTCAGGCACAGCAGACATTGATTCCAGCGCGATGCGGACACCGGTAGTACCCGGTCCCCTGCTGCGAGAACGGCGATCCGCTCCTCATCCCGCTCCTGCTACTAGCCGCAGCTTCAAATTGCAGATCGTCACCATACACATGGAGGAGTGATGTCATGCCGACACCGTCCCAACCGGGCCAGCCAGGGCGAAGTCCGGTGGCTCTGCTGGACTGCGGACTCCTGGCCGTTGCCTCACTGGTTTCCTATGCGATCGTCACGCATCTCCTCTATCGCATCTACTTCCTGTCCCGCGCCGATGACCTCATCGGTGGTTTGTGGGCCGTGCTCGCCACGGTTTTTACCTGCCGCGCCACCTATGAGCAGAGCATGACCGCCGCGATGTCCCGCCTCGCGGCCACCTCGGTGAGCTTCGTCCTCTGCCTGATCTACCTGATCTTCCTGCCCTTCGAAGCATGGGCCCTGGCGGTCCTCATCGGAGCCAGCGCGGTGGCCGTGACCCTGCTAGGCCGCCCCGACGACGTGATCACGGCCGCCATCACCACAGCGGTCGTGATGGTCGCCGCGGCCGTGAGCCCGCAGCACGCCTGGCAGCAGCCATTCCTGCGCTTCGCCGATACGATCATCGGTGTCGCAGTCGGACTAGCCGCCGCCTGGATCGGACTGCGGGTAACCGGTCCCCGTGCGACACAGAGCCACTGATCACGACCGTAACCCCGCGGCGGCGCCCGAAGACGGGACTAGGACATCAGATTGGGCCCGCTAGGGCGAACGGCGGCCCCGAAGCGTGACCAGTGAATTCCAGAGTTGCGGTCGCGGTGCGGGTAGATGACGCAAATTTCCGCCTGCGGACGCGCCGCACGGCTGAAGGGCCCAATCGGCGAGTTTAAAGCTTGCTCGACGGGACTATCGGGGCGGTACGGACGCGTCAGCGCCAGATGCTGGTCGTGCACAGCGAGCCGGGCGTGGGCAAGACGGAGCTGCTGGATCATTTGGCGGTTAAGGCGGCGGGCTGCCATGCGTTGCAAGCGCGATCCCTGGCGCTCCCCCGACCTCGCCCCGTTCGGCAGCTCTGCAGTGCGGTATCGCGGTCCCGTCATTCGATGTCGAGTTCTCGCAGGTTGGTCCGAGTGAGCTCGAGGAGTTCCTCTCCTCCCCCAGACAAGATGGTCCTGGTGGCGTAGAGCGTGAAACCCTTGATCTGGCCGTAGGTGAGCTTGGGCGGGAGCGAGAGTTCGTGCCGGACGGTGCGGACATCGACGAGCGCCGGGCCGTCGTGGCTGAACGCCTCACGTAGCGCGCCTTCGAGCTCCTCGGCCTTTTCCACCCGCGCGCCGAACATGCCGACCCCCTGCGCGATAGCGGCGAAGTCGGGGTTATCCAGGTCGGTGCCGTAGGTGACGATCCCGGCAGCCTTCATCTCCAGCTCCACGAACGACAGCGCGCCGTTATTGAACACGACGACCTTGACCGGGAGATGCTGCTGGCGCAGGGTGATGAGCTCGCCGAGCAGCATCGCCAGGCCGCCGTCCCCGGACAGGGTGATGACCTGGCGTCCGGGCTGGCTGGCCTGGGCGCCGATGGCGTGCGGCAGCGCATTGGCCATGCTGCCGTGGTTGAACGAGCCGATCAGCCGGCGGGTGCCGTTCATGTGCAGGTAGCGGGCGGCCCAGATGCACGGCGTACCGACGTCGGCGGTGAATACCGCGTCGGCGGCGGCGAGCCGGTCGATCGTGGCGGCGACGTACTGCGGGTGCAGCGGCGAGTCGTTGCGCCGGTCCCGGGCGAGCTTGTCCAGCCGGCCGCGGGCCCGCCGGTAATGCGCGGTCATCCGGTCTAGGTGCCCGGTATCGGTCTTGGGCGTGATCATTGGCAACAGCGCGTCGACCGTGTCCCGGACCGTGCCCACCAACGGGAACTGCACCGGCGTCCGGCGGCCGATCCGCTCGCCGCGCACGTCGACCTGGATCACCGGGATGTCCTCGGGGTAGAACGGGCGGTAGGGGAAGTCGGTACCGAGCATGACCAGCGCGTCGCAGTGCTCCATCGCCCGGTACCCGGAGCTGAACCCGATCAGCCCAGTCATCCCCACGTCGTAGGGATTGTCGTACTCCACGAACTCCTTGCCGCGGAACGCGTGCACCACCGGCGCCTTCAGCGCCTCGGCCAGGGCAATGAGCTGGTCGTGTGCCCCGGCGCAGCCCGCCCCGGCCAGGATCGTCACCCGGCCGGCCGCATTCAGCACCTGCGCCGCGGCCGCCAGCGACTCCTCGTCCGGGCGCATCACCGGCGACACACGCCGCACCGGCAGCGGCTCAGATTCATGCGCAGCATCGGCCACGAAGACCTCGCCGGGGACGACAACGACAGCGACTCCACCTCGTTGCAGCGCCGCGCGCATCGCGACCTGGAGGATGCGCGGGAGCTGGTCAGGCACGCTGACCAGCTCGCAGTACACGCTGCACTCGCGGAACAGTTCCTGCGGATGGGTCTCCTGGAAGTACTCCCCGCCGATCTCCTGCCGCGGAATATGCGCGGCAATCGCCAGCACCGGCACCCCGCTGCGGTTAGCGTCGAACAGCCCGTTGATCAGGTGCAGGTTGCCCGGACCGCAGCTAGCCGCACACACGGCCAGCTCACCGGTCAGAGCCGCCTCCCCCGCCGCCGCGAACCCTGCAGCCTCCTCGTGACGCACATGCTGCCAGGTGATCGTGCCGTCCCGACGCAGCGCATCGGTGAAGCCGTTCAGGGAGTCACCCGGGAGCCCGTACACCCGCTGCACCCCGGATGCCTTCAACGTCGCCACCATCACATCAGCCACAGTGGTAGCCATCGCCTGCTCCTTCCTGCTAATTCGTAAAGCCAGCGAATCATTTGTGGTCAGTCACCGGCCTCGCTGGATGACCAGTGCCGGGGACCGGCCGCGGATCGCGCTGCCCTGCGGACGCCGGGAGTTGGTCCGCAGGGCAGGAACAGCTGGGGCTAGTCAGAGACGGTCGACGTCGATAACGGCCTTGGCGAAAGCATGGGGTGCTTCCTGCGGCACGTTGTGGCCGACCTTGAACGTCCGGTGGTCGTACTTGCCAGTGAACTTGGCACGGTACGCCGCGCCGTTCCCGGGCGGGGTGAAGGGATCGTACTCACCGTCGATGGTGATCGTCGGCACCGCGATGACGGGAGCTTTCTGCAGCCGGTTCTCCAGGCTGGCGTACTCGGGTTCGCTCGGATAAAGGCTCTGCCGCCAGCGGTAGTTACCGATCACGATCTTGACGTAATCGGGGTTGGTGAAGGCCGCTGCGGTCTGGGCGTAGGTTGCCTCATCGAAGTGCCAGGTCGGGGAGTTGAACTTCCAGATCAGCTCGCCGATACCGTACCGGTACTCGGTCAGGCCCAGCACGCCCCTCTCGGTGTCGAAGTAGTACTGGTACCAGAACGCCCACTCGGCCGCCGGCGGCGACGGCAGCTTGAGCTTGGCCAGGTTGGTGATCAGGTAGCCGGCGGTCGAGACCAGGGCCTTGACGCGTTTCGGCCACAGCGCCGCGATGATGTCCCCCGTCCGCGACCCCCAGTCATAGCCGGCCAGGGTCGCCGTCTCGATGTGCAGGGCATCCATCAATGCCAGGATGTCCAGGGCGAACGCCACCTGATCGACGTTGCGGGGCGTGGCCGCCGACAGGAATGTCGTCGTGCCGTAGCCGCGGAAATACGGGACGATGACCCGGTAGCCCTGATCTGCCAGCAGTGGCGCGACCTCGACATAGGAGTGGATGTCGTACGGGAAGCCGTGCATCAAGATGACCGGCGGGCCATCCGCGGGCCCAGCTTCGACGTACCCGACATTCAGGACCCCGGCCTTGATCTGCTTCACCGGGCCGAAGGACGTGGCCGTCCCGGCCTTGACCGCCGCCAGACCCGCCGCGTTCGCCACGCTGGTCTGTGCTTTCGCCGAACCGATCATGCCGAACTGGGCAGCGCCGACAGCCAGGGCCGCAGCGCCTGCGGTACCCAAGAAGCGGCGGCGATTACGGTTGATCTCTCCGGGCGCTTCGCTCGTGTCCACTGGTGAATCTCCTTTAAAAAGTCCGACGGACGGAAACTGACCTGGCATTGGGACGTCTGGGGCCTGGATGGCCTGAAAATCAGTCCGGGTCCTAGTCCCGCCTATCGAGCCGCTATTCCGGCCTAAGGCGGCACTATTAATGCCATTGACACCACGATTGCGTTCCGGGCGGCCCGTCGAACCCTTGGAAGGCCCTAGGCCATGCCCTGGCCACCACCGGTCCGCAGACTTAGGCCCCCACGCAGCCACCGATGCCCGCTGACCCGCTGAGGCCTGCGGTCAGGTGCTCGACGCTCGTCCTACTCCCAAGAACCGTTGAGGGTAAGCCCTAGCCGGGCTAACGCCGGCCGGGCTAAGCGTCCGGGGCGCCGGGCAGCACGCGGTTGAGCTGACCGCGGGAGCTGATGCCGAGCTTGGTGAACACCTTGCCCAGGTGGTACTGGACGGTGCGGGAGCTGATGAACAGTCGGGCGCCGATCTCCGGGTTCGACAGGCCGTCGCGGGCCAGCCGCGCGACCTGGGCCTCCTGGGCGGTCAGCGCCTGGCTAGCCTCGACGGTGGCCTGGACGGTGCGCTTGCGGGCGGTTTCCCCGGTGGCCAGCAGCTCCCGCCGGGCCCGTTCAGCAAATCCTTCCATCCCCATCGTGTCCAGCATGCCGTGGGCGGTGCGCAGCTGCTCCCGGGCCTGCGAGCGGCGGCCCTGGCGGCGCAGCCACTCGCCGTAGACCAGGTGGGCGCGGGCCAGCTCCGGGCGAAGCTGGGTGCGGCCCAGCCGGTCGATCGCCTCCAGGTACAAGCCATCGGCGGGGCCGTCCTCGGCCATCAGCGCGCGTGACCGCGCCTCGATCCCCAGCCCGAAGCCGGTGCCGCTGACCTGGGTCGTCTCCGCCAGCCGCTCCAGGGCATCGCTGGCCATGGGCATATTTCCGCTGCGTGCGGCGGCCTCGATCAGCTCGATCAGCGCCCACATGGAGACCTGGAGCCCGGATGGGTTCTCGGCGGCCTGCCGGGCCGCCTCGCTCGCCTCGTCGTAGCGGCCCAGGCCGTTGTAGAGCATGGCGGCCGCCCAGCGCGCGCTGGTCACCGCAAGCCCCTGGCCCCCGGCTTCGGCCTCATTGATGGTGGCCTCGATCAGCGGGATGGCCTCGGCCTGGCTGCCCCGGAGAGAACCGAGCAGAAGGGCGGCGTACGGCGCGATGCGGGACCCGATGGCCTCGCGGACCGCATTAACCTCCGCGATCAGGGAAGCGGCCGCCCCGAAGTCGCCGCTCCAGGCGGCGATTATGGCCGCCGCTTCGAGGTAGAGCGGCAGATGCTCGAGCGCGCCCGCGTTACGGGCGAGCTGGACCTGCCGGGCAAGGATCGCGCGCCAGCCGTCGTCGTCCCACAGAATGTTTGCGGCCACCACGGCCATCCAGCCCCACCGGAGTCCGTCGTCGGCGGAGACGCCGACACTGGCAAAGGCGCTCACTGCCTGCCGCAACGTCGGTGCCGCGGCGGGCAGTCCGTCGGTGATCAGCAGCGCCAGGCCATCCAGCAGCAGTTCGACCGGACCCGGCTGCTGTGACCGGGGCAGGGCCCTGGCAGCACGGCAGATCTCCGCCATATCGCCGGCCGCCAGACGCCCCGCCAAAAGTGCCGCACCCCAGGCGTTGAGATAGGTTTCGCGGGCCAGCCCGGGGTTGAGCGGCTCGAGGCGCCGGGCCGCCTTGAGCAGCAGCGGGGTGGCGTCGCTGTCCAGGCCCGAGGCGAACGCGATTTGCGCGCGCAGCAGGTCCAACCGGGCACTGGCGAGCTCATCCAGCGGCCGGGCCTCCGTCATCACCAGCAGCCCGAGGGCCTGGTCGAACGCGCCGGCCTGCACGCTGGCCTGCGCCGCGGCCAGCGTGCGTTCCACCAGGTGCGCCGGATCGGCGGTCAACCGCACCGCGCGGTCCAGGAACGCCGTGGCCGCGGCCAGCCCGCCGCGGGCCTGCGCCCGGCCCGCGCAGCGCTCAAGCTCCGCCGCGACCTCCTCGTCCGGCCCGGCCGCAGCCTGCGCCCGGTGCCAGGCCCGCCGATCCGGATCAACCTGCGGATCGGTCACCTCCGCCAGCACCCCGTGCACCTCTTGTCTTTCCGGGAACGACGCCGACCGGTAGGCCGCCGAGCGCACCAGCGGATGCCGGAACCGGACCCGCGCGCCGAACTCCACCAGACCCGCCTCGACCGCCGGCGCCGCCGTCGCCTGAACCGGGAGCCCCAGCCGCCCCGCCGCCCGCCACACCAGCCCCGGGTCACCCGACGGATCGGCCGCCGCCAGCAGCAGCAGCCGCCTGGCCTGGGCCGGCAGGGCGTCGAGCCGCCGCCGGAAGCTGTCCTCGATCCGGCCCGTCAACGACCCAGCGCCTGGCAGTCCGAACCCGCCCGCCAGCTCAGCGGGCGTCATGCCGCGTGGCAGTTCCAGCAGCGCCAGCGGGTTACCCCGTGCCTCGGCGACGATCTGGTCCCGGACCCGGGTGTCGAGCGGTCCGGTCAGCGCCGAGTCCAGCAGCACCCGGGCATCGCCTTCCGCCAGGCCCTCGACGGCCAGCTCCGGCAATCCCGCCAGCTCTTCACCCGGTATCCGGGCCGCGAACACCAGCCCGACCGGGTCGGCCGCCAGCCGCCGCGCCGCGAACCCCAGCGCCTGCGCTGACGCCCGGTCCAGCCACTGCTGGTCATCGATCACGCAGACCAGCGGCCGTTCCCCGGCGACCTCCGACAGCAGGCTCAGCACCGCCAGAGCCACCAGGAAACGATCCGGCGCCGGACCCGCGCTGAGGCCGAACGCCGTCCGCAGCGCATCCCGCTGCGGCACCGGCAGCTGCTCCAGCCGGTCCAGCATCGGCGCCAGCAGCTGATGCAACCCGGCGAACGCCAGCTCCATCTCCGACTGCACGCCCGCCGCGCGCACCACCCGGCAGCCCGCAGTCTGCCCGGCCAGGTAATCCAGCAGCGCCGTCTTGCCCACACCCGGCTCACCGCGCACCACCAGCACCCGGCTCTCACCCGCCCGGACCGCCGCGACTAGGCCGGTCAGCACGCTCACCTCGCCGCTGCGGCCCCTCAGCCGTGCGTCATGTTCGCGCAAGCGAGACTCTGCGGCCATCTGGAACTTCACCGCCCCAGGACGCTGGCATCGCACACAGCAGCAACATAACACCGCCGTGCCGCAACGGCGTTCCTTGATGGACTGGGCAGCGCGCCAATCCATAGGTGGTCAAGATCGTTTAGCGGATTCGGCTGGTCAGGCGACACCTGTCTGGTTGCAGCTTGAGTACCAGATCTGGTTCCGGGGCAGCTTGCCTGCTGGCAGCGGAGCGCGGATATACGGCGTCCGGGCCGACGACGGTCCATTTCGTGCCTGACAAATTCAGGCGCTGGCCGATTACCGTCTTGCAGCCTGCCTCGACGACACCGGATCCGGTGAAGAGGCCGCGGGAGCGGAACCACTTGTAGCGAATGCGGGGCGCGTTGTTCTCGAAGTAGCCCAGGGCCTTGACCAGCTCGTACTCCGGTGAATGGTCAGCAGAAACACCCGATGGCAAGGCTGCAAGCAGCCGATCACCTGGCCCCGCGCCTTCCCTCGACCGGTTGGCTCGGCCGGACCTTGAGCGCGCCTGCTGTATTTGTCGAGGCTGCGGCGCTGCTCAGCGAGTGGCCTTCATGACCTAACGCGCATTTCCCGGCAGCAAACGCCACGATGACGCTGCCGTCCATGCGGGCACGCTGTCCCGCGAGTACTCGCCGCTCGCAGGAGAAATCCCTTCGGACTCATGGAGTTGCGGCTACGTCGCAAGCATTCCCTGGGCCGGTAGACCGTCTGGCGTGAGATTGGCTTGCGGTTGCCGGGGAGCTGGCCGATCTCTCTGACCGAGCGCCCGGCGGCGTCCGGCGACGGCGGGCTGACGATTGGTGCTCGCGGTTAGCTGGGACCGGCAAGGAGGGCCGGGACCGCAGACCAGGGCACCGGCCAGGGACGGGCACGGGCGCGACCAGCCATCTGGATAGCGATGCTGGAGGTCAGGATCAAACCCGGAATGGACAGGGATCGCACATGACCCGTAGTCAGCACGACCAGCTGGTGAAAACGCGCACTGATCTGATCTTGGGCGGTGAGCTTACCGCCGAGGTCTACGCGGCCCATTTCGAAATCCAGATGCATCGCGGCAAGGTACGCGACCGGCTCTATACCGCCTACATACATTTCGCACGCGCGGGCGCGATGGTGTTCGGCCTTGATGCGAGAGATACCTTGTAGTCCTCCGGCCCCACAAAAACCCCACAAG
>Ga0302184_10000331_pt1 | contig 31227 bp, 25 predicted proteins | sample I_Palsa_N3_3_FD_200233 | JGI IMG/M metagenome (GOLD analysis project Ga0302184, IMG submission 200233) | Peat permafrost microbial communities from Stordalen Mire near Abisko, Sweden - I_Palsa_N3_3 | ecosystem: Environmental > Terrestrial > Soil > Palsa > Peat permafrost | place: Sweden...
TCCCGGTGCGGTCCACGCTGGACGCGATCCGGCTGACCGGGCGGCTGGAGGGCATGATCATCGACCCGGTGTACGAGGGCAAGTCGATGGCCGGGCTCATCGACCTGGTCCAGGACGGCCGGATCGGCCCGGACTCCACCGTGCTGTACGCCCACCTGGGCGGGCAGCCCGCGCTCAACGCCTACAGCGCACTGTTCCGCTGACCAGAGCTCAGCCGGGCTCCGGCACCGAGGCAGACCGGCGCATTTGACCGATTCCCCGATGGTGCGCCACCCTGAATGTCATGGTCTGGCGGATCCATTTCACGGACGACGACCTCGAGCGGATCCAGGTCAGGCCGACCCTCGGCCCGCTGGCCGAGACCGTGCAGGCGATGTCCCTATTGCGCTGCCCGCAGCAGCCCCGCGCGACGTACCGGCAGTGGCGCGGCCAGGTGAAGGACAGGCTCACGCCGCAGATGACCGCGCTCACAGCGCTGATGCCGCTCGGGTCCAAGGGCGTGGACCTGCCCATGCTCATCGGTACCGCGGCGACGATAGAGCAAGGCATCCAGGCCCTGCTGGCCGTGCCCCGTGAGCAACTGCTGATGGAGATGGAGTTCACCGACCGGGAGGCCAAGCTGCCCGCCGCCGCATGGGCGGTCGCCGAGACCGGCCAGGCCCGGATCCAGCTCGCCGCGGCGGCCGTGGCCGCCCACCGGGCGCTGGTCGAGCCGTACTGGACCCGGATCCACGCCTGCCTGCATGCCGAGCATGTGGCCTGGCTGCGGGTGCTGGCGGACGGCGGTCCGGCCCGGCTGCTGGCCTCGCTGCAGAGCCAGTGGGTCCGCTGGCGGCCCCCGGTCCTCGAGGTGCTGGTATCTGTCGACTACGACATACCTCTGAACGGCCAGGGCATCGCGCTGCTGCCTTCGGTGTTCGTGGGCCAGCTCCCGAGCCTGCACCAGGTTCCGGGCGACCCGACGGCGATGCCGTGGCTGGTCCTGCCGCCGACTGGCAATCGGATGGAGCAGCGCCAGCTGTGGGGTGACCCGCGGCCCCGCGGCGCGGCGCTGGCCGCGCTGGTGGGCCGGAACCGGGCCGCGGCGCTGCGCACCATCGCCGGGGGATGCTCGACCACCGAGCTCGCTGACCGGGTGGGCATCTCGCTCGCGGCGGCCAGCCAGCACGCGTCGGTGCTGCGGGAGGCGGGGCTCATCACCACGCACCGGCAGGGCAGCGCGGTACTGCACGTCCTCACGCCGCTCGGTGTCGAACTGCTGCGGGCCGGATAGCCATCGGGCCTGGCCCCCGTACGGGCCGGTCCGGTGGGCTGGCCATGGTCGGCCGGACCATGGCCAGCTCGGGACCACCGGCTGTGGTTTCCAGCCCCAGGATCACCAGCGGAGCGCACCGGTCGCAAACCCTTTCAGCTGTGGCTTAAACCCGGCCGCCGCTGGGCGATGGCGCTGCTAGTTCCGGTTCCGGGACAGTCGCGGGCATCCGCGGCACGATCAGGCGGGTCAGCGCGGCCGCGCCCAGCGTGACCAGGCCGGCCACGATGGCCAGGCCGGCCAGATGGACCGTCTGGGCCAGGAAGGGCCCGGCCACGGCGCCGATCAGGCTGACCGCGGCCTCACCGGTCAGGAAGACGGCGCTGATCCGGCCGAGGACCGCGTTGGGGATGACCCGCTGCAGGGCGGTCTGCGGGATGACCTCGGACATCGAGCCGAACGTGCCGATGGCGACCGCGGCGGGCACCGCGGTGGCGAGCGAGGTCGAGGTGAACAGGCCGAACTGGCCGATGGCGGTGGCGGTCAGGCAGGCGGTCAGCAGGATGCGCGGCTGGACCCGGTCCAGCAGCGCCCGCAGGAGCGGGGCCGCGAGCAGGAAGCCCACGCCGAGGGCGGACAGCAGGAATCCGGTGTGCTCGCTGCCGCCCAGCCGCCGGACCCCGAGCGGGATGAGCATGGCGCTGAGCGACGCGTTCGCGGCCAGGAAGATGACCGTGACCAGCAGCAGCGCCCGCGCCATCGGCTGGCCGCGCAACACCCGCCCGCCCTCGGCCAGGTCGCGGAACGCCCCGCCGATCGTAGTCTTCTGGTGCGCCGTGGTCTTCCGGTCCGCTCGCTTCCCGGCTGGCCGACTGGTCAGGGCGCTGGCAGCGGCGGATACCAGGTAGCTGAGGGCATCGACGCAGATCAGCCATCTGACGCCGAAGGCGGTCAGGAGGATGCCGCCGAGCGGGCCGCCGATCAGCCGCACGGCACCGTCGGCCAGGGCGTTGAGCGAGTTGGCACTGCTCAGCAGCGTCCCGGTGCCCACAATGGCCGGCGTGCGAGCTTGCCAGGCCGGGACGTACAGCACGCCGCCGCTGCTCTCGGCGATCAGGGCGGCATAGAGTACCCAGTACCGGCTGGGTGAGGTGCCGAGGAGCATCACGGCCACGGCGCCCGCGCGGAACAGGCTGGTCGCGATCATCAGGCGGCGCCGGTCCCACCGGTCGCTGGCCACGCCAGCCACCGGGCCGAGGACCAGGAACGGCAGGTACTGCGCGGCGAGCGTGAGCCCAGTGTCGCGCAGCGAGCCGGTAACCAGGAGGACATGGGCAGGTATGGCCAGGACCAGCAGCCACGTGCCGAGGGCACTGATCACGCCGCCGCCCCACACCAGCCGGAAATCCCGTATTCGCAGGGCCTGGAACATGATCGCCGCCGTCCGGTCTGAGCGTTTAGTATTCTGTCAGAATAGTTTTCCTAGTTAGTGTTCTGTCAAGACGGGAGGGGCGTGGCGGATTCAGCGATCGGTCGCCAGTTGCGGGCCCGGCGGACCGCGACCGGCCGGACCGTGGCCTCCGTGGCCGCCGACGCGGGGCTGTCGGTTCCCTATATCGCCAACCTGGAGAACGGCCGGGGCAACCCGACGACCGCCGCCCTGCGCAGGCTGGCCGAGGCCCTGGACCTGCGGCTGGTAGTCACGCTCGCCCCGGACGAGGCGACCGGGCAGCCGGGCGCGCCCATGCCCGCCGCGCCGGCGATGCCCGCCTCGCTGGTCCGGCTGGGCCGGACCACCCGGTTCCGGCGTTCGGTCACGGCCATGGCCACGGCCCTCGGCCGGGACGCCGATGACCTGTCGGCGGAACTGGTGGCCGCGCTAGCCATGCTCGCGCAGGCGATGGGCCGGGAACTCGCCGAGGCAGACTGGTGGCGCCTGCTAGACGCCCTGCTGCTGATCGCCGCACACCCGTCAGGGTCCTGAGCGAGCTTTGCTCAGCGGCCGGGCGCTGCGGCGGGCATCGTCAGGGGATTTGCCACTGCTGGTTGGCGCCGCCGTTGCAGGTATAGATGTCCAGCTGGCGGCCGGGGACTGGTGCTGAACCGGGGGTCGTCGAGGCATTTGCCGGATATCGGGTTGACCAGTGTCCCGGCGACGGTGGCCTGCCATTGCTGGTTGGCGCCGCCGGTGCAGGTCCAGAGTTCGACGGGGGCGTGGTTGGTTTTCTCGTCGCGGTAGATGTCCAGGCACTTGCCGTTGACTTGCAGGGTGCCTGAGGTGGTGACGGTCCAGTCCTGGCCGGGGCTGCCGTCGCAGGTGGCCAGGGTGATGGGGGTGTCGTTGGCGGCAGAGTCGTAACGGTCGGTGACGCAGAGGGCGGGGCGGTATCCCGACACGATCGGCCCCGAGACCGGCCCGGCCGTGCTGATCACCGACACCGTGTCACTGTTGTTGTTGGTCACGTAGATGGTCCCGGCGGCGGGGTCCGCCGCTACCTGGCCCGGGCCGTCGCCGACGGGGATGGTGGCGGTCACGGTGTAGCCGCCTGCCGCCGAGGCGGGCACCGCGCCGGCCGCCAGTGACAGCGCGGCCGCCGCGACCACGGCGGCGGCGGCACGCCAGCGGGCTGAGGGCCTGCCGCGATGTCCGGCATCGGCGTGACGGTCTCGTCGTACGTGCAGGACGTGCCCCCTGGCTGCGTCCCCGTGCGGTGGTCCCGGGGGTCAGCCGGCCGAGAGGCCCCGGCACCCCGGCCACGCAATATCGCTAAGAGTAACCGACGATTACAATTTGTATACGGCGAGGCCAGGAGGCCTTGCTGACCCGCGCGCCGCTGGTTCCGGTGCGGAGGGTCAACACGCCGCGGGCTGAGGAGTTGATCGAGGGGCGGGCTGCCGGGCTTCAGCGCGGGCTGGGTGCGGCGGTGCTCTGGGTCGGCTGGGTGGCTGCGACGGGTGGCGGGGGGCTGGTCAGGGCGTGGTGGATGTCGGTGGCTCGCCGGGCCCAGGTGTGCTCGGCGGCGAAAGCCTGGCAGCGGGCGGCCAGGTGCGGGGTCCTGGGCTGGGTGAGCAGGTGGTCGACTTGGTCGGCGAACGATGCTGGGCCGGTGATGTGGATCAGGTCGGTGCCTAGTGCGCGTAGGGCGGGCAGGTCGGTGGCGGCGACCGGCCGTCCGGCGGCCAGGTATTCCAGGGCTTTGAGGGGGAAGCTGCCGCGGTTGAACGGGCTGGGGGTGTAGGGCACCAGGCCGACGTCCATCAGCCGCAGGTAGCCCGGGAGGGCGGCGGCGGGCTGCTGGCCGGCCCAGTGCACGTTGGGCCGGTCCGCCAGAGCGGCGAAGCGCCGCTGGTCGCAGCCGGGGTCTTTAGGGCCGACCAGGAGCAGGGAGCGGCCGCGGGCGGCGATCGCCTCCAGCAGCGCCAGGTCGGTGCGGGCGTTGAGCCGCCCGATGAACCCGGCCACTGGCGGGGGCAGGCGGACGCCGGGGGGCAGCGGGGCGCGGTCGGTTCCGGCGTAGGCGGCGGCGTCGGTGCCGAAGGGGATGAGCAGCGGGTTGCGGCCGCGGCTGCGCCACATGGCGGCCACCACGGGGTTGGCCGCGATCAGCAGGTCAGCGGCAGCGGCGACCTGGCGTTCGCGGCGGGCCAGCATGGCGGCGTTCAGCCCGAACAAGGCGGCGCCCGCGACGAAGTCGTCTTTGGCCCAGTAGGCGCGCACCCGTTCCCCGCAGGCCCCGGACACCGGGAACTGCGGCCAGCTCGACAGCACCGCGCTGACCTGCCCGCCCAGCCGGGCGGCGGCCCAGCGCAGGTCACGCCGGATCAGCGCGGCCGTCGCGGCGGCCACCGCGGGACGGGCGGGGAAAGGCGGCGCCACGGGGACGAGCCGGGCCAGGCCCGGGCCCTCCTGCCGCAACCGCACGCCCGCGCGCCGCGGGCCCCGCACCGCTGGGTGTCGGAATGAGGGCGGGTCCACGTAGAGCACCGGGGCCAGCTTCGACAGGTGCTGGACCAGGTGCCAGTCACTCATCCGGATACCGTCATAGGCGGCCACCGCGCACACCACGATCAGCCCGTCCCAGCCCCGCCCGGCACGGAGCGCTGGCCCGACTGGCATCCGGTGGCCTCCAGGTTGTGATTCCCGCCGCCGCGCACACGCGACTACTTTAGGTGGTAGGTAAGTTACTACGCGGAGTTAATGCTGGCGGGCAGACGCGAGCTGGCGCTTCACCAGAGGCTGCAGGCCGAGCGGCGCTGCGGTATGGTCGGGGGATTTTCCATTGCTGGTTGGCGCTGCCGTCGCAGGTGTAGATCTCTAGCTGGGTGCTGGAGGTGGTGAGCTTGGGGTCATCGAGGCATTTGCGGGAGACCGGGTTGACCAGCGGCCCGGCGCCGGTGGCCTGCCATTGCTGGTTGGCGCCGCCGGTGCAGGTCCAGAGCTCGACGGGGGCATGGTTGGTCTTCTCGTCACGGTAGATGTCCAGGCATTTGCCGTTGACCTGCAAGGTCCCTGAGGTGGTGACGGTCCAGTCCTGGCCGGGGCTGCCGTCGCAGGTGGCGAGGGTGATGGGAGTGTCGTTGGCGGTCGAATCGCCGCGAGTCAGCCGGCAGAGAGGCCTGGCCGTCCCGGCCACGCGATATCGCTAAGAGTAACCGATGATTACGATTTGTATATAACGGGTGCCCGGTTTGCGTGGGCGACAAGCCCGACGCGCGTAGCAGAGGAGGGGTGCTACGTCTTGCGTAGCTACGTGTGGCGTAGTAGAAAGAGTTTATGGCACCGAGCGGGCTCCGCAAGGCAAACGATCCGCCGCTGCTCATCCTGGTCAGCCTGGCTGACGGGCCGAAGCACGGGCACGCGCTGGCCAAGGACATCGAGGACTTCGCCGGGGTAAAGCTAGGCCCGGGCGCGCTGTACGGGGCGATCACCCGGCTGGTGGAGCGCGGGCTGATCGAGCCGCTGGGCAGTGACGACCGGCGCCGACCGTACCAGATCACGCCGCCGGGCTCGGCCGCGCTCGCCGGTGCGCTGGCGGACATGCGGCGAGTGACCAGGGCGGGGCTGGCCCGGCTCGGGCTGGACCCGGCATGAAGCCGACCCGCCTGCTCCGTTGGTATCCCCGGACGTGGCGGGAACGATACGGCGAGGAACTGCTGGCGCTGATCCAGGACACCCTGGACGAGGGACGGCCGACCTGGCGGCTGCGGCTCGGCGTGATCTGGGGCGGCCTGGGCGAACGAGTCCACCAGGCGGTGCGCGCTGGAAAGGCGGCGGCCAAGGGCGCGTCCAGCGGATGGCTGACCGCCGTGATAGCTGGGTCGACCCTCGCCAACCTGCCCTGGAACCTCAAAGCACCGCTGCCCCCAGCGAGGGCGTGGCAGAAGACGGCGGCCTTCGATGCGCTGGTCGGTGCCTTCGCCGTCACGGGTGTCGTCGTGCTGGCCAGCGGGCTAGTGGCCGCCCCGGCGTTCATCGCCTTCCTGCGGGAGGGAGGGTGGCCGAAGATCCGGCGCCGGGTCGCGTGGGCGGCGGGAGCCACGGTGGCTGCCGGAGCCGGGCTGGCCGGGCTCTTCCTCGGACAGCGCTCCATGAGCTCAGCCGAGTTGAGCCACTCGGGGACCTACGGCGCCGGCGTGGTCGCGACCACGGTGGCGATCGTGGCCGCGTCCGGGTTGTGGGCCTCCGCCGCCACCGCCACGGCGAAGCACCTCAAGCTCGCCACCCGAGCCCGGGCCGCGCAGCCGCTGCTGGGCGCGGTGACCCTGACCGCGGCGCTCGCGATCGTGCCCGCGAACCTCATCTGGCTCGCGGCCACCGAGTCCTCGCTGCCGTGGCTCGTGGTAGGCGTGGCTAATCTGGTCGTGCTGGGCTTCGTTTCGCCGAGGATGATCGGGCGGGCCGTGCGCCTGGGCCGACGCCTGCGGGCCGCCAGCGGAAGGATGACAGTCAACCCGTCCGCTCAGCGGACACATGGCCGACACCGGTTCTGACGAGCTGGGGGCGGCCCAGTCGGCGCTGGTCGCGCCGGCGGTCTACGGCAGCAGTGGCAGGTACTCCCCATCAGCACGCGGACACAACGGCTGTGTCCACGGAGCGTTCGGGCTGGTCGATCTTGGGGTGACCCACTATTGACAGCCGCTGGAAGCAGGCGCAAGGCTTCCGATCAGGCCGCTGGCGACTAGGTCACGGACACTCGTCCACCAGCGGCCCTGCGACTGCCCTTTCAGCGCCGATAGTGGAGGTTCCTATGACGACGGCAGCGGACCTGATAGCGGGACGGCCGCTGGTTTTCCGCAACGCGACGGTGCTCACCATGGACGACGGGCACAGGGTGCTGGCCAACGCGGACGTGCTCGTCACCGGGGAGCTGATCGCGGCGGTCGGCACGAACCTGGCCGTGCCCGACGGCGCCGCGGAGATCGACGCGACCGGCGGCATCGTCATGCCCGGCATGATCGACACCCACCGGCACATGTGGCAGACGGCCATGCGGGCCTACGGGGCCGACTGGACCCTCACTCAGTACTTCGTCTGGTACTACCTGAACTGGGGCAAAAAGTTCCGGCCGCAGGACGTCTACGCCGGGAACCTGCTGTCGGCCATCGAGTCGATCGACGCTGGCGTGACGACCACGGTGGACTGGTCGCACGGGCTGCAGACGACCGACCACGCCGACGCCGCCACCGACGCCCTGGAGGAGGCGCGCGGGCGGTTCGTGCTGGCCTACGGGAACATCCAGCAGGGCTCGTGGGAGTGGAGCACCACGCCGGAGTTCCGGGACTTCTACGTCCGACGCTTCGACGGCAAGGGCGACATGGCGGGGTTCGCGATCGCCTTCGACATCCCCGGCGACGACCCGGCGTTCCCGGAGAAGGCCACGTTCGAGGTGGCCCGGGAGATGGGCGTGCCGGTGACCACGCACGCCGGGGTATTCGGCATCACCCTCGACGCGGGCGTCCGCCACATGTACGAGAACGGCTTCTGCACCCCGGATACGGTCTACGTGCACTCCGCGTCCTTGTCCCCCGACTCCTACCACATCATCGCCGCCACCGGCGGCTCGGTGTCGGTCTCGACCGAGAGCGAGTGCAGCGCGGGCCAGGGCTACCCGCCCACCTGGAAGCTCCGCAAGTACGGCATCCCGGTATCGCTGTCCCAGGACACCAGCGTCTGGTGGAGCGGCGACATCTTCTCCGCCATGCGGGCCACACTCAGCGCGGACCGGGTCATGGATCACTTCGAGAATCACAACGAGGGCAAGGCCGTGACCAACCACCACCTGCGGGCCGAGCAGGTCGTCGACTGGGCCACCCGCGGCGGGGCGAAGGCCATCGGCCTGGACTCGGTCGTCGGCAGCGTCGAGGAGGGCAAGAAGGCCGACCTGGTGCTGATCAAGAACGACGACTCACCGGTCAGCTTCCCGATCCTGAACCCCTACGGCCACGTGGTCTTCCAGGCCCAGCGCGGCGACGTGCACACCGTGGTGGTCAACGGGCAGGTGGTCAAGTTCGACCACAAGCTGGTCGGCGTGGACCTGGCCAAGGCGCGGCGGGCGATCGACGAGACCACCGAGTACCTGCGCAGTGAACTCGGCGAGCAGGCCTGGGCCGAGGGCATGAACCCGGAGGTCCCCGAGCACGAGACCCTGGCCAACCCGTACACCTACACCGGCGCGGCCGCGTGGAAGGAAGACGAGTAACAGCCTGTCAGGATCACGCGGTTTCGGCTTGCAGGACCTCGGCGGCCGGGCGGCGGGTGCCGAGTAGGGCCGGGATGCTGGCCAGGGCGGCCACCGCCGCCAGGGTGAGGAGTACGGCGGCGGCCAGCCACCAGACGGGCGGAATGGTCATCATCCCGTGGTCGGCGGCCTTGAACAGCCCGATGCCCAGCGGGATGCCCAGCAGGGTACCCGGCACCGCGGGCAGCACCTGGGCCCACGCCACCCCGGCGCTGACCTGACGCGGGGACGCGCCGAGCGCGCGGGCCAGGGCCGCGGACCGCCGGAAGTCCAGCACCGTGGCCCAGGCGGTGCAAACCGCGTTGAGCACGGCCAGGGCGACCAGCACGATCGTGAGCACGAGCAGCATCTGCGTGTCCCGGGTGACCACCGGGTCACCGACTTGGCCTGCGGCCGGTCCGAGGTCGTGGTCGACGGTGGCGCGGAAGGTGAGCAGGGCGACGATCCCGGCGGAAGTGACCGCGATGCTGGCCGCGCCGAGCACGGCGCGGCGCAGCCGGCCGGCGGCCATCCGGATCCCCAGCAGCAGCGGCACCGGCAGCCGGGCGGACAGCGCGATCAAGGCGGCGCGGCGGCGCGGCGGCCGCGGCGTGTCGGCCAGCGCGCTGACCGTACTGCTGCGCGCGGCCTTGATAGCGGGCACGAGCGTCGAGGCCAGCGCGACCGCCAGCGCCAGGGCGACGGTCAAGCCGATCGTGGCGAGAGTGATCGAGGGCGGGCCCGCGGTGCCGATCAGCCCGGCACCGGGGTTGGTGATCAACGGGGCGGCCGCCCAGCCGATGACCAGCCCGGCCGTCGCCGCCACCAGGGCGAGCGCCAGGTTCTCGGCCACCAGCACGGCGGCCACCAAGCCCGGCGTGCTGCCTACCGCCTTGAGCAGGCCGACCCGCCGGGTGCGCTCGGCCATCCGGCCCCCGGCCAGGACCGCGACGCTGGCCACCGCCAGCAGCACGGCGAGCAGCGAACCGGCCTTGAGCACGGACTGTTCGTCTTGCACCAGCTCGCCCGCCGCGGAACTGATGGCCTGCCAGGAGTTGACGCTATCGATGCCCGCGCTTGTCGGGGCGCCAACGCCGCCGGGCGCAAAGATCTGGTTGACCAGTGCCGGTGCCGTAGCCGGGTTCTTGAGCTTCAGGTTCAGGACGTAGCTCAGGGGTGCCTGCGGCGAGGCCATGGCGCGGGCGTCCGCCTCGGTGACCCAGGCCAGGCCGACGTTGAGGGTCGAGACGTTGCTGCTGGACGGGGCGGTCTGGGGCCCGGTGAACATGCAGTTCGTGAGAGAGCAGTTCGGGTACGGCGCGGCCGCGGCGGTGACCGCGATCCCGGCAACGGTGAACGGCCGACCGTCAAGGGTGACCTGATCGCCGACCCCGACGCTGAGCGCCTCGGCGAAGGTCCGCTCGATCACTACCCCGCCGGGACGCACCCAGCTGCCGGACGTCAGCTTCGGCTGGTCGACCGCGGCCGGCGTCTGCTCGCGCCCCTCCGCTTGCACCGGGACGGTCAGGCCGTGGGTCTGCAAGACCACCGAGGCGACCGGGTAGGGCCCGGAGTACGCGGTGACGCCGCTGAGGTGGGTCAGGGCGCTGGTGTCGGCCCGAAGCTGTGCGGCGCTGACCGGGGGCGGCCCCTGGGTGGGATTGAGGTTCACGCCGAACGTGGGACCGAGGTTCACGCCGTACCCGACCACCAGGTCGGGCCCGTTGGTCGCGGCCCGGGTCTGCTGGTAGGGGTGATTGGTGACGCCGCTCAGGGCCAGGCCCAGGACGAGCGTGGTGGTGGCGGCGGTAATGGCGAGCAGCAGCAGGACGGCCTGGGCCTGGTGGCGGCGGATGTCGCGGGCGGCCAGTCGGGCGACGAGCACGATCTTGCCCATGGCTCAGCCCTCCAGCCCGGCGAGGGAACCCAAGCGGCCGCTGGTGCCGCCCTGCAGCATGGTCTGATCGGTGAACGCCCCGTCGCGCATGGAGATCATCCGGTCGGCGGTGGCCGCGACCCGGGGGTCGTGGGTGACGATGACCAGCGTCTGCCCGGCGGTGTGCAACTGGTCGAACAACCGCAGAACCTCCACGGTCGCGGCGCTGTCCAGGTTCCCGGTCGGCTCGTCGGCCAGCACCACCAGCGGGTCGGCGACCAGGGCGCGGGCGACGGCGACCCGCTGCCGCTGGCCGCCGGACAGCTGGGTGGGCAGGAACTTGGCCCGGTCGGCCAGCCCGACCTGCTCCAGCAGGTCCAGGGCCCGCTTGCGGGCCGCGCGCGGGGAGCGGCTGGCCAGCAGCGCGGGCAACTCCACGTTCTCCACCGCGGTCAGCTCGTCCATCAGTTGGAAGGCCTGGAACACGAACCCGATCGCGTCGCGGCGCAGCCGGGCCAGCGCCCGTTCGGACATCTGGGTCAGGTCCTGGCCGTCCAGCCAGATCTCCCCGCCCGAGGCCCGGTCCAGCCCGCCGAGCAGGTACAGCAGGGTGGACTTGCCGCAGCCGGACGGCCCCATGATCGCGACCGTCTCGCCCTGGGCGACCTCTAGGTCTACCCCGTCAACCGCGCGGACCAGGCCGGCCTCGCGGCCGTACTCCTTGCGCAGCCCTCGGGTGCGCAGGACGTAGGCGCCAGCGTCGATGGTGTTCATGACTCATGCTTCTCCTTCTGGTGAGTCCAGTTCTGTTCGCATGCTTCTAGCCAGTGCAGGTCGGCCTGCAGGCGCAGGACGATGCCCTCCAGGAGCAGCGCGGCCGGGGAGCGGTCCGGCTCGGCCATGGCCGCGCGCTGCGCGTCGCGGAGCCGGCGCAGCAGTTCGCGACGCTGGGTGTCGATGATCGTGACCGGGTCGGCCAGGCCGGCCGCCGCGGCCGCGATCAGCTTGAGGTGGAACTCGGCCAGGTCGGGCTTGGGCCAGCTCACCTCGGCCAGCCATTCGGTGACGCGCTGCTGCCCGGCGGCCGTCAGCCCGTAGACCTTACGGTCCGGCCGGTCGGGCAGGCCGGGCTCCTGCTCGGCGGTGACCAGGCCGGCCTTTTCCAGCCGGGTCAGGGTGACGTAGATCTGCCCGTCGTTCATGCCCTCGCCGACCGGGCCCAGGGCCTCCCGCAGCCGGGCCCGGAGCTGGTATCCGTGAGCTGGCTCTTTGGCCAGCATCGCCAGCACTGCACCCTGTTGCATGCACGCCTCCCTAACGGTTATCCCCTAATAGATAACCGTTATCCTCCGGGATGTCAAGCCCGGCCGAGGCCGCTGACCCGGGGTTAAGGTGCGTCGCCGCGGTAGACCTGGAACGGGGCGAAGCTCTGGCTGACCGGCATGAGCTCGATGACGTTGACGTTCACGTGCGGGGGCTGGCTGGTCGCCCACTCGATCGCGGCGGCGATGTCGTCGGCGGTCAGCGGCTGGGTTCCGGCGTAGACGGCGCCGGCCCGCCCGCGGTCGCCGCCGAAGCGCACCTGCGAGAACTCGGTGCCGCCGGACAGCCCGGGTTCGACGCTGGTCACCCTGATTCCGGTGCCGTGCAGGTCGGAGCGCAGGTTAAGGCTGAACTGGTGCACGAACGCCTTGGTCGCGCCGTAGACGTTGCCGCCCGGGTAGGGGTAGGTGCCAGCGATCGAGCCGAGGTTGACCACGTGCCCGCGGCCGCGCGCGACCATCTGCGGCAAGAACGCGCGGGTCACGTAGACCAGGCCGGTGCAGTTGGTCTCGATCATCTGCTCCCACTGGTCGACGTCGGCCTCCTGGGCGGGCTCCAGCCCGAGGGCCAGGCCCGCGTTGTTGACCAGGATGTCGACCTCGGCGAAGTCCGGCGGGAGTTCGGCCGGGAGTCGCTCGACGCTGGCGCGGTCGCGCACGTCGAGGGTCACCGGGAGGACGATCTCGGGGCCGAGTTCTTTGGCCAGCTCGGTGAGGCGCTCGGTCCGCCGCGCCGCGGCGATGACCCGGTCCCCGAGGGCCGCGAACCGGCGGGCGGCCGCGGTCCCGAAGCCGGAGCTCGCGCCGGTAATGAGTACAGTTCGCACGGCATTGACCCTAGCGAATTGGCTGAGGCGGCAGCGTAGAGCGGGCCGAATTTGGCCGCGAGAAGCACGCATGAGGCCCGGGACGAGGATCACGGGCCGTTCGGCATAAATGATTTTGATTTTTCGTTGGCCAGCTGTGACCCTTATTGACCTCCTGCCTGCCACGCCTGAGCCGGACGCGGTCTTCGACGCCTTCGCGGGATGGTCGAAGCAGCGCGGCCTGGCGTTGTACCCGCATCAGGAGGAAGCGCTCATCGAGGTCGTGTCGGGCGCGAACGTCATCTTGTCCACTCCCACCGGGTCGGGGAAATCGCTGGTGGCGGCCGGTGCCCACTTCGCCGCGCTGGCGGACGGCCGGCGGACGTTCTACACCGCGCCGATCAAGGCGCTGGTGTCGGAGAAGTTCTTCGACCTGTGCGCGGCGTTCGGCCCGGCCGAGGTCGGCATGATGACCGGGGACGCCAGCGTGAACGCGGAGGCGCCGATCATCTGCTGTACGGCCGAGGTGCTGGCCAGCATCGCGCTGCGCGACGGCGCCGCCGCCGACGTGGGCCAGGTCGTGATGGATGAGTTCCACTTCTACGCCGACCCCGAGCGCGGCTGGGCCTGGCAGGTCCCGCTGATCGAGCTACCGCACGCTCAGTTCCTGCTGATGTCGGCCACCCTCGGCGACGTCTCGCGGTTCCAGGAGGACCTGACCCGGCGTACCGGGCGGCCCACCGCGGTGATCGCGTCGACCGAGCGGCCGGTGCCGCTGGTCTTTTCCTTCTCGATCGAGCCGTTGCACGAGACCCTCGGCGAGCTGCTGTCCACCGGGCAGGCTCCGGTCTACGTGGTGCACTTCACCCAGGCGGCGGCGATCGAGCAGGCCCAGGCGCTGATGAGCGTCAACGTCTGCACCCGGGCCGAGAAGGACGCCATCGCCGACCTGATCGGTGACTTCCGGTTCTCGGCGGGCTTCGGCAAGACCCTGTCCCGGCTGGTCCGGCACGGCATCGGCGTACACCACGCCGGGATGTTGCCGCGGTACCGGCGGCTGGTGGAAACCCTGACCCAGGCCGGGCTGCTGAAGGTCATCTGCGGGACCGACACCCTGGGCGTGGGCATCAACGTGCCGATCCGCACCGTGCTGTTCACCGCCTTGTCCAAGTACGACGGGACCCGGACCCGGCTGCTGCAGGCCCGGGAGTTCCACCAGATCGCCGGGCGCGCCGGGCGGGCGGGCTTTGACGTTTCTGGTCGGGTGGTGGTGCAGGCTCCGGAGCACGTGGTGGAGAACGAGCGGATGCTGGCCAAGGCGGGCGATGACCCGAAGGCGCGGCGGCGCGTGGTGCGCAAGAAGCCGCCAGAGGGGTTCGTGTCGTGGGGGAAGCCGACCTTCGAGAGGCTCGTGGCGGCCGACCCTGAGCCGCTGACGTCGAGCTTCAAGGTCACCCACGCCATGGTGCTGAACGTCATCGCCCGGCCGGGCGACGCGTTCGCCGCAATGCGGCACCTGCTGACCGACAACCACGAGGACCGAACGGCCCGGCGGCGGCATATCCACCAGGCCATCGCGATCTACCGGGCCCTGCTGGCCGGCGGCCTGGTAGAACGGCTTTCCGTCCCCGACGCGGAAGGCCGCCTGGTGCGGCTGACCGTGGACCTGCAGTACGACTTCGCGCTGAACCAGCCGCTGTCGCCGTTCGCGCTGGCCACTATTTCACTGCTGGACGTGACGTCGCCGTCGTATGCGCTGGACGTGCTGTCGGTGATCGAGTCGACCCTGGACAACCCGCGGCAGGTGCTGTCCGCCCAGCAGTTCCGGGCGCGCGGCGAGGCGGTGGCCCAGATGAAGGCCGACGGCGTGGAGTACGAGGAACGGATGGAACTGCTGGACGGCGTGACGTACCCCAAGCCGCTGACCGACGTGCTGGAGGCCGCGTACGACATCTACCGCCGCGGCCATCCCTGGGTTCTGGATTACGCGCTGTCACCCAAGTCGGTGGTCCGGGACATGTACGAGCGGGCGCTGACGTTCACCGAGTACGTCGGGTTCTACGGGCTATCCCGCTCCGAGGGGCTGGTGCTGCGCTACCTGGCCGACGCGTACAAGGCGCTGCGCCAGACCGTGCCGGACGAGGCCAAGACCGAAGAGCTAGCCGATCTGATCGAGTGGCTGGGCGAGATCGTGCGCCAGGTCGACTCCAGCCTGCTGGATGAGTGGGAGCGGCTGCGCAACCCGTCGGACTCGGACTCGGACTCGGACTCGGCCTCGGCTGGCGACCGGCCGACCCTGGTCACGTCGAACGTCCGGGCGTTCCGGGTCCTGGTCCGCAACGCGCTGTTCCACCGGGTCAAGCTGGCCGCGCTCGGTGACTACGATGCGCTCGGAGCGCTGGATGCGGACAGCGGCTGGGACGCTTCCGCGTGGGCCGAAGTGCTGGAGGACTACTTCGAGGTCTACGACGAGATCGGCACCGGGTCGGAGGCGCGCGGCCCCGGATTGCTGATCATCGAGCAGAATCCCGGCAGCTGGGCGGTCCGGCAGATCCTCGACGACCCGGCGGCCGACCACGACTGGGGCATCAGCGCCGTGGTCGACCTGACCGCCTCCGACGAGGCGGGTTCGGCCGTGCTGCGCATCACCGACGTGGGCCAGCTCGGAAGCTTAGCCCGCACTCCGCGTCCGGGTAGGACACGAGGAGGCCACACGCGGTGGCCGATGATGGGCGGGGCGGGTGAGCGTAATGCGCGTGCTGGTGATCGAGGACCACGAGGATCTGGCTGGCGTCCTGGTCCGCGGCCTGCGCCGGGACGGGATGGCGGTGGACGTCGCTCTGGATGGGGGCGAGGGCTGGTTCAAGCTGGGGGCGTCCGACTATGACGTCGTGGTGCTGGACCGGGACCTGCCGGTGCTGCATGGTGATGAGCTGTGCCGCAGGTTGCGCGCGCAGGGGGCGGGGACCCGGGTGCTGATGCTGACCGCGGCGGGCGGGCCGCGCCGGGCCGCGGAGGGGCTGGGGCTGGGCGCGGATGACTATCTGGCCAAGCCGTTCGATTTTGTGGAGCTCATCGCCCGGGTGCGGGCGCTGGCCCGCCGGCCGGCGGCGGTGCGGCCGCCGGTGCTGGAGGCGGCCGGGATTCGCCTGGATCCGGCCACCCGGTCGGTGAGCCGCTTCGGCCGTCCGCTGGAACTGGCGCGCAAGGAGTTCGGCGTGCTGGAGGTGCTGCTGGCCGCCGGGGGGCGGGTGGTCAGCGCTGAGGAGGTGCTGGAAAAGGTGTGGGACGAGAACGCTGACCTGTTCACCACCGCGGTACGCACCACGGTCAAGAAGCTGCGCCGCAAGCTGGGCGAGCCGGACCCGATCCAGACCCTGATCGGCTCGGGCTACCGGATCGTGCGGTGAGGCTTCCGTTCCGCCCGACCGTCCGGGCCCGGCTCGCGTTGCTGCTCGCGGCGCTGGTCGTGCTGACCGGGGTGGTGTTGCTGACGGCCAGCTTCCTGCTCGTCACCGTGAACGTCGACAACACGGTGTTCAACCCGGGCACGCCTGGGGACCTGCAGATCCGTACGACGGAGCATGGACCGGGCCTCGCGCGTCTGCTCGCGGAGTACAACGTGATGCTGGCCGTCCTCGTGGCGATCGCCTGCGGGCTGGCCTGGCTGGTGGCAGGGCGGATGCTGCGGCCGCTGCGCCAGATCACTGACACCGCGCACCGGATCACCGGCGATGACCTGCACCAGCGGCTGGCGCTGGACGGCCCGGCCGATGAGCTCACCGAGCTGGCCGACACCTTCGACGCGATGCTGGACCGGCTGGAGGCCGCGTTCACCGGCCAGCAGCTGTTCGCCGCCAACGCGGCGCACGAGCTGCGCACCCCGCTGGCCGTGATGCGTGCCGAGCTCGACCTGCTGCTCACCGGCCCGGAGCCGTCACCAGCGGAGGTTCGCGACACCGCGACCAGGCTGCGGCGTACCGTGCTCAGCTCCGAGCGACTGCTGGAGCGGCTGCTGATCCTCACCCGGGGGATGCTCGCACCCGAGGACCGGGAGCCGGTGCCGCTGGATCAGATCACCTGGCACGCACTGGCCGCGGCGGCCGACACGGCACGCGCACAGGGCCTGACCATCCGCCCTGGATTGGAGCTGGCGCGGGCTTACGGCGACCCGTCGCTGCTCGGCGAGGTAGCCGGCAACCTGATCGACAACGCGGTCAAGTACAACTGCCCGGACGGCTGGATCGCCGTCGACACCCACACCGACGCAGACCTGGTGGTCCTGGAGATCTCCAACAGCGGTCAGCGGATCGCCGACGCGGACCTAGCGGGGCTGCTGGAGCCGTTCCGCCGGGCCGGCCAGCAGCGAACCGGGACAAGTTCCGGCCTCGGCCTGTCGATCGTGCGGGCCATCGTCGCCGCCCACGGCGGCGAGCTCGGCTTGCGGGCACTGGCCGACGGCGGGCTCGCGGTCAGGGTGAGCCTGCCCGCCGCCCTGGCAGGACACGAAGACGCCACACCTGGCCAGCCAGGATAACCGTGCAGCACCTGCCGGGCAGGGGCTGACTACGGGATTGAAAGGGGAACGGGGGAACGGCTGCTTGCGCCGTGCCCCTGACTGCCAATGGATGCCTTGGTGCAGCTATCGGACGTTACGAAACAGTACGACGACGACCAGAGCCCTGCCGTGGCCCATGTCACCATAGATGTCGGGCATGGTGAGTCCGTCGCGGTGATGGGGCCGTCCGGAAGCGGGAAGTCGACGCTGCTGAACCTGATCGCCGGGCTGGACCGGCCGACCAGCGGGACGGTCCGGGTCGGCGACGTGCAGGTGGGCGAGCTTAGCGAGACCGGCCTCGCGCGGTTCCGGCGGCGGCAGGTCGGGATGATCTTCCAGTTCTTCAACCTGCTCGATGACATGACGGTGGCGGACAACGTGCTGCTACCCGCTCAGCTGGCCGCGGTGCCGTCATCGAAGGCGCAGGCCCGGCTGGATGAGCTGCTGACCGCGCTGCGGATCGAGAAACACCGCAACGCCTACCCGGCCCGGCTGTCGGGCGGGGAGCGGCAGCGAGTGGCGATCGCGCGGGCGCTGGTGAACCGGCCGCCGCTGCTGCTCGCCGACGAGCCGACGGGGGCGCTGGACTCGGCGACCGGGGAGGAGATCGGCGAGTTGCTGCTCGACCTGAATTCCTCGGGGCAGACGCTGATCGTGGTCACGCACGATCCCGCGCTGGCCGCCCGGTACGCGAAACGGGTCATTCAGATCGTCGACGGCCAGATCGCGACCGCAGTGGCTCCGGCATGAGGGCGGTGCGGACCGCCCTGCACGGCGGCCTGGCCGGGCGGCGCGTGCAGGCGCTGGCTATCGGGCTGGTCCTGCTGGCATCGGCTGCGGCCTCCACGCTGGCGGCCGGGCTGCTGGCCGCCTCGAACGCCCCGTTCGACCATGCGTTCGCGGCGCAGCGCGGCGCGGATGCAGCGCTGGCCGTGAACGCGGCGAAGGCGCCGGCCGGGGAACTGGCCGCGACCGCGCGGCTGGCAGGCGTGGCGGCGTCCGCCGGGCCGTTCGCCGAGGCGACGGTCACCGCGTCGGCCGCGATCCCCGACACCCCGGGGGTGGTATTCCAGGCGTTCACCGTGGCCGGGCGCTCATCGCCGGGCGGGCCGGTGGACGACATCGTGCTGACCGCCGGTCACTGGCCGACAGGCGCCGGGCAGATCGTTGTCTCCCGCGATCTGGCCGATACGGGAAGCGGGGCCAGCATGAGCCCCGGCGTGGTGATCACGCTCACCGGCGTGCCGGGCACCCCGAAGCTCACCGTCGTCGGCGTGGGGGTCTCGGTGACCAACACGGCGGACGGCTGGGTGCTCCCCGCCCAGATGGCCGCGCTAGGGCCGCCGACCGAGCAGATGCTCTACCGGTTCGCCAGCGCCGACTCCGGCGCGGCGGTGAACGCCGGCGTCGCGGCCCTGCGCCGCGCGCTGCCGGCCGGGTCGGTACTCGGCGCGGAGTCCTGGCTCGCGGTCAAGGCGCAGGAGAACGAGAGCATCGTGCCGTGGGTGCCGTTCCTGGTCACGTTCGGCGTGATCGGGCTGGTGATGTCGGTGCTGATCGAGGTCAACGTGGTCAGCGGCGCGGTGACCGCGGGCACCCGCAGGATCGGCGTGCTGAAGGCCGTCGGATTCACCCCCGCGCAAGTCGTCTCGGTCTACGTGCTGCAGGTGGCCGTTCCCGGCGTGGCCGGCGTCGCGGGTGGCGCGGTGATCGCGAACCTGCTGGCCGCGCCCGTGCTTGGACAGACCTCGCAGGTATTCGAGGTCGCTCCCCAGTCCATCCCGCTGTGGGTGGACCTGGCCGTACCGCTGGCCATGCTCGCGCTGGCCGGGATCGCCGCGCTGGTGCCCGCCTCCCGTGCCGGGCGGCTGAGCGCCACGACGGCGATCGCCACCGGGCGGGCGCCACGACCATCGCACGGCTATGCCGCGCACCGGCTGCTCGGCCGGGCGCGCCTGCTGCCGCGCCCGGTGACGATCGGCCTGGCCGGGCCGTTCGCGCGGCCGGGGCGGACGCTGGTGACGCTCGCGGCGATCTTGTTCGGGGCGCTCGCGGTGACGTTCGGAACCGGCCTGGGGACCTCCCTCAACCGGGTGGGGACCGACCTGACGCTGGCGGACACCGAGCACGTGCAGATCGGCCTGGCCGAGCAGTCCGGGCAACAGCCGTCCCCGGGGCAGCCGTCGGCGGCCGCGCAGCAGGCCGACATGGCCGCGGTGATCCGCGCCCAGCCCGGCACCCTGCACTACGTCACTGAATCCGATGACCGGCTCGGAGTCACCGGCATGGCGGGCACGGCCGCGGTGACCGCGTTCGGCGGGAACGCGAACTGGATCGGCTACGCCCTGATCTCCGGGCACTGGTACGGCGCCGGCGGCGCCGTCGTGAACACCTCCTTCCTCCACGCGACCGGCAGCCGGATAGGAGACACGTTCACGCTCACCGATGACGGACGCGCCGTCACGCTGAAAATCGCCGGCGAGGTCTTCCTTCCGGGCAACGACCCCCAGGTGCTGACGAACCTGTCCGCGGTGACGGCGCTCGACCCGTCCGGCACCAGCCCGCAGATGTTCTACGTCGGCCTGCGGCCGGGCGTGAACATCCAAAGCTACGAGAACACGGTCTTCGCGAAGCTGGGGCCGGGCGATTACCACCAGCTCAGCTCCGGTAGCGGCGTCCTGCTCCAGATCATCAGCGGGCTCGTCCTCATCCTCACCCTGCTGCTAGTGGTCGTCGCGGCCCTCGGCGTGCTGAACACCGTCGCCGCGATGACCCGGGAACGCGTGCACGACCTCGGCGTGTTCAAGGCGGTGGGCATGACGCCACGGCAGACGATCGCGATGGTGGTGACCACGGTCGCCGCGACCGGCCTGATCGCCGGCCTGATCGCGGTCCCCGCCGGGATCGCCCTGCATCAGGCCATCTTGCCGATCATGGGCAACGGCGCGCAGACCGACTTTCCTCCCGGGATCTACAACGTCTACAACCCGGCGGAGCTGGTGCTGCTGGCACTGACCGGCTTGATCATCGCGGTGGTCAGCGCGTTCGCCCCGGCCGGCTGGGCGGCGCGGACCCGCACGGCGCTCGCGCTGCGCGCGGAGTAACGCATGAGCGGGCGGCTGGGTCGAGCGAGCGCTGGTCTGCTCGTGTTCGGGTTCATCTGCGGGCTGGGGGTGCTGGCCGCGCTCGTGCCGGTTGGTCACGGGTTTACGCCGAAGGGCGGTGGATGGTTCAGGCCGGCCGTCGTCGGCGGCGCATTCACGTTGCATCCGCTGCTTTTCGCCGTACCGTCGGCGGCCTGCTTTGTCCTCGGGCTGCTCGACTGGCGTCACCCGTGGCGAGTCGAGCAGCTGGACCTGCTGGCGCTGGCTGGCTTCTTTCCCGTGGCGATGCTGCTCAGCGACGATGTCTCCGTAGTCGGCCTGTGGCTGGCCGCCGTCTGTCTCGGCTGGCTGTTCTGCCGGATGCTCGGAGTGGTCTTCGGAGCATGGCGGATGCCGGAACTACGCCCTTCGATAAGCGCCCGGTGGCTGGGCCCGGCCATAGTGGTACTGCTGGCCGTCCGGGTCGGAAGTCTCGCCGGGAGCAACATTTCCGATGTCGGGCAGGCCAGCTCGCTCGGCGCCTGGCGCGTTCTGCACGGACTGCACCTGTACGGGGCGGTGTCCTGGCCGGGCCCGGGCGGCCTCCGGGTCTACCGCCCGGACTCCTACGGGCCGTTCGCCTACTACGCGTACATCCCATTCGTGGCGGTGTTCCCGCCGGCGCCAGCGGTCGTCGCGACGCTGCTGCCCGCGTTGTGCTTCGACGCGCTGACGCTCGCCGGACTACACAAGCTCGGCCGGCGGCTCGGCGGGCGGCCACTCGCGCAAGCGTTCGTGGTTGCATACCTGCTCTACCCGTTTCCGGACCTGTCCCTGATGGCGGAGACCAACGATGCGCTGATCGCCGCGCTCTGCGTATGGACCATCGTCCTGGCCGCGGAGCGTCCAGTCGCTCGCGGACTGCTCATAGCAGCGGCCGTTCTGACCAAATTCCTGCCTGCGCTGCTCGCATCGCAATTCCTGGGCACCAGACGCGGGCGCATGCGCTACGCGCTGACGCTCGTCGCCTCGCTCGCCGCGATGCTCGCCTGGCCGCTCATCACCTCCGGCCCGGCTCAATTCCTCGACTCGACGTTTGGCTACCAGCTGATACAGCGCGGCGGCGGCATACAGTTCAGCATCTGGACCTACCTGCCGCAGGTGGCGATCGTGGCCAGGGTCATACTCGCCGTCGCGCTCGTGCTGCTCGCGCTCTCCCCCATGTGGCGTCCTGAAGTACAGGACGTGCGCCAGTGCGCCGCGCTCGCCGCCGCGCTCCTCATCGGCGCGCAGCTACTCCTGGGTTACTGGTTCTACAGCTACCTGACCTGGTGCTACCCGCTTCTGGTCATCGCGATCATCCAAGCTCGATCGGACCACGAAGCGGCCGACACGTCAGCGATGACTGGCGGGGCCGACATTGTGAACCGGTATAGCGTGCCGACCGTATTAGTTCGTGGGCAGTGCCGAACACCCGATGGCCTGGGGGGCGCGATGGCGACGGCCGACGACGGGGAGCCGCTGCTGGTGCGGTTGCTCGGGCCCGTACGGGCCTGGCGGGGCAACCATGAGCTGGAGCTGGGCGGACCGCAGCGCCAGGCGGTAATGGCGATGCTGGCGATGCGGGCGAATCAGGCGGTTTCCCGCAGCGAGTTCATCGATGGTATCTGGGGCGATGATCCGCCGCCGAGCGCGGTGAACGCGCTCCATGTGCACGTCGCCGGGCTACGCAAGGCGCTCGAGCCGCACCGGGCGAAGCGGGCCGCCGGGAAGATCCTGCTGGCTACCGGGTCAGGCTATTCGCTGCGGCTGCGGCCCGGCCAGCTGGATGCGGAGGTGTTTGGCCGGCACCTTGACGGGGCCCGCGCGTCGCGCGCGGCGGGCCAGCTGGGCGATGCGGTGCGGTCATTCGATACTGCGCTCCGGTTGTGCCATCCGGTCCTGCTGCCGGAGCTCCCCGGTCCGTGGGCCGAGATCGAGCGGGTCCGCCTCGGCGAGGTGCGGCTGACGGCGTTCGAGGAGCGGGCCGAGATCGTGCTCATGCTGGGCCGCCCCGCGGAAGCGGCGGCCCAGCTGGCCGGCCTGGTGCGGGAGCATCCTCTCCGGGAAGGGCTCCGCGGCCAGCTGATGCTGGCACTGTACCGGTGCGGGCGGCAGGCGGATGCCCTGGCCGTGTTCGGGGAAGGCCGTAACGTCCTGGTCGAGGAGCTCGGCATCGAGCCCGGTCCCGGGTTGCGGCGGCTGCACGAGCAGATCCTGGCCGCGGACACAACCCTCGATCAGCCCGCCCGCACCGGCTCTCTCGCGGTGACTCAGCCGGAGCCAGCGGGACTGGCCGGCCCAGAACAGGGGTGGGCGGCGCCTGCGCAGCTGCCGGGGGACGTGGACACGTTTACCGGGCGGGCCGATGAGCTGGCCGCGCTTGACCGGCTCGCCACCACGGTCGGCCCTGCGGTGCCCTCGGGCCTGGTGATCTCCGTGTCGGGGACCGCCGGCGTCGGAAAGACCGCGCTCGCGGTGCGCTGGGCGCGCAGCGTCCGTCACGCGTTCCCCGACGGTCAGTTGTATGTCAACCTGCATGGTTACGACCAAGGCCAGCCGGTGCCCGCGGGGGATGTCCTGGCCGGGTTCCTGCGCGCGATCGGCACGCCCGGGGAGGACATCCCTCGTGAGGAGGACGAGCGGGCCGCCGCCTACCGGACCCTGCTCGACGGCCGGCGAATGCTGGTGGTGCTCGACAACGCCAGCACGGTCGAACAGGTCCGGCCGCTCCTGCCCGGCAGCCCGTCCAGCCTGGTGCTGGTGACCAGCCGGGATTCCCTCGCCGGGCTGGTCGTCCGGCACGGCGCCCGGCGCCTGGACCTGGACACCCTCCCGACGCAGGACGCAGTCGCGCTGCTACGGGCGCTGATTGGCGACCGGGCCGAAGCCGAGCCGGAGGTTACGTGGACGCTGGCCAGGCAATGCGCGCTCCTGCCGCTGGCTCTGCGGGTAGCTGCTGAGCTCGCCTCCGCCAGCCCGGCGATGACGCTGGCGGAACTGACCGACGAGCTGGCCGACGAGCAACGGCGGCTGGACCTGCTCGACGCCGGCGGCGACTCGGGCAGTGCCGTCCGCAGCGTGCTGTCCTGGTCATACCGCCATCTGCCGGCCGAGACGGCGCGGGCATTCCGGCTGCTGGGCCTGCCCCCGGGACCCGATTGTGACCTCCACGCCGCCGCCGCGCTCACCGCGAGCACCCACGCCGAGGCCCGCCGCACGCTCGAGTTGCTGGTCCGTAAGCACCTGGTCCACAGAACCCAGCCGGGCCGCTACGGCATGCACGACCTGCTGCGCGCCTATGCGGCCGGTCTCACGGCCGCTCACGATGCCGAGGGCGAGCGGCATGCCGCGCTGAGCCGCATGTTCGATTACTACGCCGCCGCGGCAGCAGCGGCCATGGACACCCTCGTTCCCGCCGAGCAGCACCTACGTCCCCGCACCGGTAGTCCGGAGATAGCCGTTCCGCCGATGAGCGGCCCGGCGGCCGCCCGCGGCTGGCTCGACAGCGAACGGGCGGTTCTGGTCGCCGTGACCACTTACACCACGGCTCATGGCTGGCCGGGACATGCCACCCGGCTGGCCGGCACCTTGTACCGCTACCTGGAGAGCGGCGGCCATTACCCCGACGCGGTCGTCATCCACAGCGCGGCCCACCGCGCCGCTCGCCACACCGGCGATCGCGCCGCCGAGGCCACCACGCTGACCAACCTGGGCATCATCGACTGGCGGCAGGGCCGGTACCGGCAGGCCGCCGGTCACCATAAGCAGGCGCTGGCGATTTCCCGGGAGACCGGCGACCGGCAGGGTGAGGCCGTGGCGCTCAACAACCTGGGCATCGTCTATGAACGGCAGGGCCGCTTCGAACAGGCCGCTTATCACTACCGGCTGGCCGCGGCGCTGTCCGCCGAACTGGAGGACCGGTCCGGCGAAGCCCGGTCCCTGACCAACCTCGGTGGCATCGACTGCCGGCAAGGCTGCTACGACAAGGCCGGCACGCACCTGCAGCGGGCGCTGGTCCTGTTCCGCGAGATCGACGATCGCTCGGGTGAGGCCGCCACGCTGATCGGACTCGGCACGGTCGACGGACACCTAGGCCGCCATGAGCGCGCAGCCGACCACTACCGTTACGCGCTGGCCCTGGCCAGGAGCGTCGGTGACCGGACCGGCGAAGTCGAGGTGCTCAACGGCGCTGGCGACGTCTTGCTGACCGCCGGCCGGCCCGGCGAGGCCTATGCCCAGCACTCCGCCGCGCTCGCGCTAGCCGGCCGGATCGGGGCCAGGTACGAGCAGGCTCGTGCGCACGACGGGCTCGCCCGGGCCCACCACGGCACCGGCGATCCTGGTCAGGCCAGGCGGCACTGGAACCACGCGCTGGCGCTGTTCACCGCCCTCGGTGCTCCCGAAGCGGGCGACGTCAGCTCCCAGCTGACTGCACTTGGCTCTGCTCCCGCACTGGCAGCGGGCTGATAGCGACGTACGGCGCGGGCTCGCAGGCGCGGTGCCCGGAACGGCCAGAAGGCACGGGAACGGCCAGAAGGCATTAAGAGGCTGATAAGTGCCATTGCCGCATCCTCAGTAGGTCAGCACGACACCGAGGCCCGGGGAGGGCACATGCACTACCTGTACGCAAGGTCCCAGCGCATCCGGGAGGGGGGTGGTGGCTCCATGTCCCGAGGCAGGCTCCGACGGGTCGCCGTCGCGGCGTTCGCTGGTGCGTCAGTAATGATCATGATCGGTTCCGCGTCGGCGGCGCTGGCCGCGACCGGATGGACGGTGGAGACGATCCCGCAGACCGGGAACAACACCGTCCTGCTCGGGGCGTCGGCTCGCACGAGCACCGACGCGTGGGCGGTCGGCCAGCAGAACGCCGGGGCCGGCCAGGCACCGCCGCCGCCGGTCAGCTACCACTGGAATGGCACCGCATGGTCGCTCGTCCCGACGCCCACCCTGGGCGTGAGCTCCGCGCTGCGCGGGGTCAGCGCGAGCACCGCGAACGACGCCTGGGCGGTGGGCTTCAGCCTGCTCGGGCGGCGCGACTACGGCACGCTGATCGAGCACTGGAACGGAACGGCGTGGTCGGTGAATTCCTCGCTGGTCGTCACCGGATCTTTCGCGGAGCTGACCGGCGTGGCGGATCTGAGTCCGTCCAACGCCTGGGCCGTCGGCCAGGGCGGCGCCGGCGGGCTACTCGAGCACTGGAACGGCACCGCATGGAGCAGCGTGGCTCTTCCCGACCCGAACTTCACCCCGGGCGTCGACGAGTCGATTTCGGCGAGCTCGGCGTCGGACATCTGGGTGGTGGGCAGCACGGTGAACACCGCCACCGGGACCACCGCGGGTGAGGGGCTGCACTTCAACGGAACGGCCTGGTCGGTCGTGCCGATGCCACTGGGAGCCGGCGCGGTGACCGACATCTCCGCGACGGACGCCTGGGCGGTGGGCGGCGCCTCAATCGAGAAATGGAACGGCACCAGCTGGAGCGTCGTGCCCAGCCCGGCACCAGGTGCTGACCTGGGACTCACCGGGGTGGCCGCCCGCGGGCCCGACGACGTCTACGCGGTCGGGGACGACATTCCCAGCATCAACGGCGGAACGGTGCAGGGCATAATCCTGCGCTGGAACGGCAGCGCCTGGTCGCAAGACAGCGACCCGACCGACGGGAGCTACAGCCCGCTGTTCGGCGCGGCCGCCGTATCCGGCGCCGCCAACGAGTGGGCGGTCGGCACGCTATCGAACACGTCGCTGATCCTCAGCCACGGCTGACTGCCGCTGAGCCATCCATGAGGGGAGGATCTGGCTTGTGGCTCCGGTCCCGCCGGGGTCACAAGCCAGATCGAGAGGCAATCACTGGCCTAGCGCTGGTCGCGTGAAACTCCTCGGCCAGGCTCGAATGGTTCTTGAGGGTCGGCGTGGGTACCGATGGGGCTGGTGTGGATAGTGGCCGCGGTCAGGCGGCGTACCTGGTCGAGCAGGTGAGTCTCGGCATGATGAGCGATGTCATGGGCCTGGGTGACGGTGAGGTCGGGGTCGACGGTGGCGTCGACTTCGGCGCGCAGCGTATGACCGATCCAGCGGATGCGCAGTTCGCGGACGGTTTTGATGCCAGGAACACTAGTGACGGCGGCGGTGGCCTGGTCGACCAGGGCCGGGTCGACGGCGTCCATGAGCCGCGCACCTACCTGACGGACGGCCGAGCGCAGGACGCCGAGGATGGCCACGGTGATGACCAGGCCGACGATGGGGTCGGCCGCCCGCCAGCCGAGGGCCACGCCGCCCGCACCGAGCAGCACGGCCAGGCTGGTGAACCCGTCGGTGCGAGCATGAAGGCCGTCGGCCACCAGTGCCGCGCTGCCGATGCGCCGGCCGACCTGGATGCGGTAGCGGGCCACGATCTCGTTGCCCGCGAACCCGACGACCGCCGCGACGGCGACGATCCACAGGTGGGTCACGCCGCGGGGGTGGATCAGCCGGTCGATGGCCTCCCCGGCGGCGAGCACGCTGGACAGGGTGATCATGGCGATGACGAACAGCCCGCCGAGGTCTTCGGCGCGGCCATAGCCGTAGGTGTACCGCTTGGTGGCCGGGCGGCGGGCCAGCCGGAAGGCGATGAGCAGCGGCACCGCCGTGAGGGCGTCGGCCACGTTGTGGAGCGTGTCCCCGAGCAGGGCAACCGACCCCGACAGCAGCACGACCGCGGCCTGGATGGCGGCGGTGACGGCCAGGATGAGCAGGCTCAACAGCAGCGCCCGGCGCCCGTCGGCGTCGGCCTCGAGGGTCTCGTCGACCTGGTCGGCGCTGTCGTGGGAATGGGCGCCGAGGATCTCAGACGCGCCGTGACGGATCCGCGACCAGCCCGACGAGCCGTGCTCGTGCCCGTGGTCGTGGTCGTGTCCGTGGTTGTGGTCCCGGGCGTGCTCATGTCCGGCGTGGGTGGTCATGGGGGCCAGGTTCCTCGCCGGGCCGACCGCCGCTAGCGGCGCGGGTGAAGGCTAGAGCGGCTGAACCTGCTCGGCCTGCGGGCCCTTGGGTCCCTGGACGGTCGAGTACTCAACCCGCTGGTTCTCCTGAAGGTTGCGGTAACCGTCAGCCTGGATGGCGGAGTGGTGCACGAAGACGTCGCTGGTGCCGTCGTCTGGGGCGATGAAACCGTAGCCCTTGTCGGCGTTGAACCACTTCACGGTGCCCTGAGCCATGTGTCCTCTTCTCGTTTGACAATCTTCCGGACGCGCGTGCTGCGCTACCCGGGTTGGCGCGACCGCCTGCCGGTGAAGGCTTGGCCAGGGGATGCCCGTGACGCCCGCGGTCAGAATTCGCAGGCGCTTTGACACGTACACGAACTTCGACTCCAACGAGCCCATTAAACACCATCGCGAGCCAACGGGAGCGTCAGTAGCTGGGCGGAGTGTTCCGGATGACGATGAGGGTGATGATCTTGCCGTCGCGGACGGTGAAGTAGTTGGTCAGGATGATCTCGTCCGGAAGGTTCGTCCGGTCGAAGTCGCCGTCGTAGCGTCCGCGGACGATGGTCTGGCCGTGGTGGTCGATGACCTCGGTGACCTCGATCCTCACCCGGTCGCCGACCATCTCCTTGGCCACCCAGCGGCGGATGGCCTCGACGCCGCGGAACTCCCGGTGCGCGTCGTTGACCAGGGCGTCGTCGGCGAAGGTGGCCACGATGGCGTCCTCGTCGTATGCGTTGACGGCGGCAAGGTGCTCGGCCACCACGCCGGCCAGGGCGGTGCTGTCAGCGGCGGTGCTGTCAAGGGCGGTGCGGTCAGGGGCAGGGATCCCGGTCATGTCGGCTCCTTTGCGATTGCTTTCTTGGGTGATGACTCCAGCCTCGGTGCTCCCTTCCCCGGAGGGTCAAGAGTGAGCCCGGCGCTTGTCTATCCGGTAAGGGGAGGGTTCACAATGGCCTGATGGCAGCAGGGCTTACCGTGGGCGACTTCTCCCGCGCCACTCACCTCAGCATCAAAACGCTGCGCCACTACCACCAGGTGGGGCTACTCGAACCGACCGCGGTGAACCCGGATACCGGCTACCGGTACTACTCGGCCGGGCAGATCCCGACCGCGCAGGTCATCCGCCGCCTGCGTGACCTGGAGATGCCGGTCGCCGACGTCAAGGCGGTGCTGGCCGCGCAGGATGCGCCCGCCCGCAATTCCCTCATCACCGCGCACCTGGGCCGGCTGGAAGCCGAGCTCGCCCAGACCCGGGCCGCGGTCGAGTCGCTGCGCAACCTGCTGCAGCCGCCGGACCGGGCGACGGCGATCGAGCACCGCAGCGTGCCCGCCACGGCGGCGGCGGCGATCGGGGCGATGGTCGAACGCGGCGATGTGCTGGCCTGGTGGCAGGGCGCCCTCGGCGAACTGCGCGCGACCGTCCGCGCCCAGGGCCTGCACGCCACCGGGCCCAGCGGCGGGGTGTACGCCAGCGCGCTGTTCCAGCACGACCGCGGCGAGGCCACCGTGTTCATCCCGGTCCAGGGCCCCGTGCGGCCCATCGGCCGGGTCACGGCGCTGGTGGTCCCGGCGGCCGAACTCGCTATTATCAGCCACCACGGCTCGCTGGCCGACGCGGACCTCAGCTACGCCAAGCTCGGCTCGTACGCCACCACGCACGAGATCAGCATCGACGGACCGCTCCGCGAGTACTACCTGCGCGGCACCGGGGACACGGCGGACGAGGCGGAATGGAGGACCGAGATTGGCTGGCCCATCTTCCGCGCCGACGGCCCGGCCTGACCCGCCGCTGAGCGCCCGGGTGCGCCGGGTTACGCGCCGCTTCGCCGAGGTGGTCTGCCCGCCCGGGATGCGGGCCCATCACCGGACGGAGCGCGTCCTGGCCGAGTTCGAGCTCATGCTCGCCGCGCTCGCCCCCGCGGCCAGGAAGGCCCTGACCGCAGCGGTCGTGGTCCTCGACCACGGCGCCCGGCTGTACCCGCGGGCCCGGGGGCGGCGGTTCAGCCGGCTGGACGACCAGGCCGCCGAGGCGTACATCCGGGCGCTGCTGGCCCGCGGCGGCGTCGCGGCGCAGCTGGTCCAGCGGCTGCGGGGCCTGGTCGTGATGTGTTACTACGAGCTGCCCCCGGTGCAGCGTGAGATCGGCTACGACCCGGCTCCGTACATCGCGGCCGTATCCCGCCGGCGCCTGGAGTCCTACGGCCCGGAGATCCGCGCGGGCGAAGCGGCCGTTACCGCGAGGCAGGAACCATGATCATGGCCAGAAAGGGGCTCCATCTGGCCAATACTGGCCGCGATCATGAAAGTCCGCCTTGGGGGAGGCGGGCGTGAGGGTGCCGCGGGGGCTGACCACCGGAGGCGACGTCACCGGGGACCTGAGCTTGGACTGCGATGTGGTGATCGTGGGGTCCGGGGCCGGCGGGGCGACGATGGCGGCGGAGCTGGCCGAGGCGGGCGTGGACGTGGTGGTGATCGAGGAGGGCGGCTACCACCCGACCGAGTCCTTCACCGCCGACAGCATGCGCGCACTGCGGACCTTGTACCGGGACGGGGGCGGCGGGATGGCGGTGGGCCGGCCGTCGGTGGTGTTCGCCGAGGGCCGGTGCGTGGGCGGGTCCACGGTGGTCAACGGGGGAATGTCCTGGCGGACCCCGCCGCGGGTACTGGAACGCTGGTCGGCGGCGGGGGTACTGGGCCTCGGCGAGCCGGAGATGGAGCCCTGGTTCGCCAAGGCCGAGGCGCGGCACTCGGTCGGGCTGCAGGACCCGGAGACGATCGGGCGGGATTCGGAGCTGATGCGGGCCGGTGCGCTGGCCCAGGGCTGGACCGTCACCCCGAACCGGCGCGGCCAGTTGCACTGCGCGGGCACGAACAGCTGCACCAGCGGCTGCCCGACCGGCGCCAAGCGCTCGATGCTGGTGACCAGCGTGCCGCGCGCGCTGGCGCTGGGCGCCCGGCTGTACGCCGACTGCCGGGTGGACCGAGTGAGCAGAACCGGGCGGACGGTCACCGGGCTGACCGGGCATTTCGTCCGGCCCGGGGGGCGCCGGGGGCCGAGGCTGACCGTGCGGGCGGCCGCGGTGATCGTGGCGGCCGGGGCAATCCAGACGCCCGCGCTGCTGACCCGGTCCGGGCTGCGGCCGACCCGCGGGCAGCTCGGCCGCAACCTGTCCCTGCACCCGAACACCACGGTGGTCGCGTTCTTCGACGCCGAGGTCAACGGGTGGCACGGCGTGCACCAGGCCTTCCAGGTCCGCGAGTTCATGGCCGAGGGGCTCGTGCTCACCGCGCAGAACCTGCCGCCGCCCATGCTCGCCGCGATCGTGCCGTCCTACGGCCGGGAGCTCGGGGCGCTGATGGCGGACTACAACCGCATCGTGACCGCGGGGCCGCTGGTCGAGGACTCCGGCACCGGGCGGGTACGCACCATCTCCGGCCTGGGGACGCAGGTCTTCTACCGGCTCACCGACGCCGACGCGGCCCGCCTGGTCCGCGGGGTCGAGCTAACCGGGCAGGCGCTGTTCGCGGCGGGAGCGCGGCGGATGCTGCTCCCCTTTGACGGCGCGCCCGAGGTCCGCAGCCCCGGCGAGCTGCGGAACCTGCTGGCC
>Ga0302184_10000335_pt1 | contig 31061 bp, 19 predicted proteins | sample I_Palsa_N3_3_FD_200233 | JGI IMG/M metagenome (GOLD analysis project Ga0302184, IMG submission 200233) | Peat permafrost microbial communities from Stordalen Mire near Abisko, Sweden - I_Palsa_N3_3 | ecosystem: Environmental > Terrestrial > Soil > Palsa > Peat permafrost | place: Sweden...
GTCGGTCTGCGGGACGTACGCTTCGGGCTGGTAGTAGTCGTAGTAGGAGACGAAGTACTCGATCGCGTTGTGGGGCAGCATCTCGCGCAGCTCGTTGGCGAACTGGGCGGCGAGCGTCTTGTTCGGCAGCATGACCAGTACCGGGCGCTGCAGCCGCTCCGCGATCCAGGCGACCGAGGCGGTCTTCCCGGTCCCGGTCGCGCCGAGCAGGACGGTGTGAGTGTCGCCCGCCTGGATGCGCCGGGTGATGTCGGCGATCGCCTGCGGCTGATCACCCGCCGGGACCATGTCGGTCACGACTTCGAACGGCGCGACGCTACGCTTCAAATCGGTTACCGGACGCACAACCCACCTCCAAGAATAGAACTCTAGGCGGGGGGTCTGACATTCCTTGGCGCTCCGGCGGCGCCGCGACGCCGGCGGCGCCGGTTCTAACAGCGCGCGAGGGCGGGGGCGAGCGCGTCGTGGCTGTGGATCCACGCTAGGTGCTGCGGGGCCAGGGCTAGGTAGGCGTCGCGCCGCCGAGCGGCCGGGCCGTCGGGCAGGTGCAGCGCAGACGACGCTGCCCACGACATGAGCTGGACCTTGCGGGTCCGGGCCCGGCGCCGGCTGGCGTAGCGGCACAGCGCGGCCGGGATGTCGTCGGCGCCGTCAAGTTCGGTCGCCAGGACGGCCGCGTCCTCGATCGTCTGGTTCGCGCCCTGGCCGTGGTGCGGAAGCATGGCGTGGGCGGCATCGCCCAGTAGCACGGCCGGGCCGCGGCTCCAGCGAGCCAGCGGCCGCCGGGCGAACAGGCCCCAGCGCGGGGACTGCGGCACGGCGCTGAGCATGTCGGTAACCGCCGGGTGCCAGCCGGCGAATGCCTTGAGGTGCGCGCCGTCTGGGGCGGCCTCCATCCAGCCCGGTGCCGTCCACTGCCCTGGCGTGTCGATCACGGCCAAGAAGTTGATCAGGCGGCCGCCGTCGATCGGATAGTGCAGCAGGTGCGCGCCGGGCCCGATCCAGAACTGCAGGGCGCCGGAATCGGGCAGCCGGGGCAGCAGGTCGACCGGGACTAGGCCGCGGAATCCGGACGTGCCCGAGTAGACCGGCTCGTCACCGCCGGTCACCCAGTGCCGGACCAGCGAGTGCACGCCGTCAGCGCCCACCACGAGGCTGGCCTCGAAGACGGCGCCCGACGAGCAGCGCACCCGCATCCCCGGGCCACGTTCCTCCAGGGATTCGACGCGGCAGTCCAGGTGCAGGTGGTCGGGCCCGAACGCATCGGCGAGGACCCGCTGCAGGTCCGCCCGGTGCAGGCCATAGAACGGTGCGCCGAACGTATCCCGGTACCACTGCGGGCCAGGCGTGACCGCGATCCGGTGACCGTCGCGGCCATCGCGGTGGATGAGCGCGGTGGGCTCGGTCGACACCCGGGCCAGGGGTTCACCCAGGCCGATGTGCCGCATCACCCGGGTCGCGTTGGCCGCGAGCGAGACCGCCGCGCCCACCTCACGCAGCTCGCTGGACTGCTCCAGGACCTCAGCGGAGATACCGCGCTGCCGCAGCAGCAAGGCCAAGGTCAGCCCGCCCACCCCGGCTCCGATGATCACGACCGGTGGCGTACCGGACATGGTGTCTCCTCCCGTCGCGGCCTCGCAGGCTCGGCCTGCCTCTGCATCGTGACCGGTGCGGGTTCCCGGCGGCCTACGGCGGGCTTACCGTTTACTTACCAGCGCCGGGATGGATGGGGTCAGGGTGGAGTTCGGAGTGCTCGGTTCGCTCGAGGTGACGGCCGGAGGCCAGTCCCTGGCGGTGGCGGGCGCCCGGACCCGGGCGGTGCTGGCCCTGCTCCTGGTGCGCGCCAACCAGGTGGTGTCGTCTGACCGGCTGCTCGAGGAACTCTGGCCTGGCCAGCCGGCCGATAGGGCGACCGGCAGCATGCAGGTCCGCCTGTCCGAGCTGCGCAAGGCGCTCCGATCGGCCGGGGAGGCCGACCGGCTGGCCACCCGGTCGCCGGGTTACCTGCTGCGGGTGGAGCCCGGGGAACTGGACGCACTACGGTTCGAACAGCTCGCCGCCGAGGGCGACGCAGCGCTGGCCGCCGGTGACGCCGCCACAGCCACGCAGCGCTTCGACCAGGCCCTGGGTCTGTGGCGCGGGCCTGCGCTGGCCGGCTTCGACGCGGTGCCGTCGGCACGCGCGGAGGCGGGGCGCCTGGAGGAGCTGCGCCTAGCCGTGCTCGAATCGCGGGCCGAGGCCCTGCTGGCGGGCGGCCGGCACCGCGACCTCATCGCGGAGCTGGAAGCACTCACCGCGGCGCATCCGCTGCGCGAGCGGTTCTGGTCCCAGCGGATGCTCGCCCTGTACCGGGCCGGGCGGCAGGCCGACGCGCTGCGCGCCTACCGGGAGTTGCGCGACATCCTGGTCGCCGAGCTCGCGATCGAGCCCAGCCCGGAGCTACGCGAGCTGCACGCGCGCATCCTGCGCCAGGATCCCGCGCTCAAGGGTCCAGCGGCGGCTGGTGCGCGCGAGCCCGGCGGAGTCACTGACGAGGCCATGCCGGAGGTCCGTTACGTTCAGACCAGCGACGGTATCCACATCGCCTATCAGGTCCTCGGCCACGGGGACCGGGACATCTTGTTCGTGCCCGGCTTGATGAGCCACCTCGAACTACTCTGGGAAGACCCCCAGATGGCCGCCTTCTACCGGCGCCTGGCCAAGCTGGGGCGGCTGATTATGTTCGACAAGCGGGACACCGGGCTGTCGGATCGCGCACCCGGCGACATGTCGCTCGAAGAACGGATCGAGGACGTCCGGGCGGTGATGCGTGCCGCGAGCTCCAGCAAGGCCGTGTTCTTCGGCTACTCGGAGGGCGCTCCGATGAGCATCCTGTTCGCGGCCACCCATCCCGGGCGCGTCACCGCGCTGATCCTGGGGTCGGCCTCGGCCCGCCGGTTCCCGGCCCCGGGCTACCCGTGCGGGCAGGACGCGCAGGAGATGTACGACGACTTGCGCGAGATCGCCGCGAACCGCTGGGGGCAGGGCGCGAGCATCGAGTGGTACATGCAGAGCCGGGCGGACTCGACCCGCTGGCGCCAGGCGTTTGGGCGGTTCGAGCGGATGGCGGTCAGCCCGAGCGCGTTCCTGCGGATGCTGCGGATGATCCGCGATATCGATGTCCGCGCCGTGCTGCCTGCTATCCACGTGCCCACCTTGGTGATCCAGCGCGCTGGCGATCGCGTAGTGCCGCCGTGTCACGGCCGCTACCTGGCTGCCCACATCGCTGGCGCCCGCTATTGGGAACAGCCGGGCGACCACTGGCTGCGATTCGCGGCCAGCGGGGACCGCGAGGCGCTCTGCGCCGAGATCGCCGACTTCCTAGCCAGTACCTCACCTCCGGGCGAGCCGGACCGCGTGCTGGCCACCATCCTCTACGCCAAGACGGTCGACGGCCGGGCCGAGGCGGCACCGGTCGAGTCAGCCGCCGGGGATCTGGTTCGCGGACACCGGGGACGGCTGATCAGGACCACCGCGGACGGCATCCTGGCTACCTTCGACGCGCCCGGCCACGCGATCCGTTGCGCGGCCGCGGTCCGCGAGGGAGCGGCCGCGGCGGGAATCCAGATCCGGGCGGGGATCCACACCGGCGAGGTGGACCTGGTGGGCGAGGACATCGCGGGAGCCTCGGTGCAGATCACCGACCGGGTCGCGGCGATCGCGCTGCCCGCGGAGATCCTGGTCTCCCGGACGGTCAAGGATCTGGTGACCGGATCGGGCATCACCTTTGCCGAGCGCGGCAGCCACGCGCTGAATGGCCCATCCGAAAAATGGCCGCTGTTCGCGGTGACGGGATTCGCCGCAAGGACCGGGGGCGGTGACACCACGGCGTGACGCTGCGGCGGCTGATCGGCTACTAGAGACGTGACCGAAAGGACAGCAGCAGCAACAACATCGCCGGCCGCCGGGACCAGGGAACCGCCGGGAGACGCTGGCGCGACCGCCGAGTTCGAGCGGCTGTACCGGGCGAACGTCGACGTCGTGACGGCGTACTTCGCGCGGCGCAGCGCCGATCCGCAGCTGGTCGCCGACCTCACCGCGGACACCTTCGTCGCGGTGATCACCTACTTCGGGTCTTTCGATCCGCGCAAGGGCACTGCACGGGCCTGGGTGTTCGGGATCGCCCGGCGGGTCTACGCATCGTACTGCGAGGCGTACAGCCGGCAGCAGCACAAGCTGGGGCGGCTGGCCGGCCGCCGTGACCTAGACCCGGACCAGGTCGAGGAACTGCTCGAGCGGATCGATGCCGAACGAGCCGGCCACGACCTGATCACCGCGCTGGGCGCGCTGCCGGAACGGGACCGCGCGGTGATCGAGCTGGTGGACATCGCGGGACTTCGGCCGAAGGAGGCGGCGGCCGCACTGGGGCTCACGCCGGGCACGGTACGGATGCGGCTGATGCGGACCCGCGCCCGGCTGCGCAAGGAAGCAGGGCACAACCAAGCGTTGCGTAAGCAAGCCATCACCAAGAACGAGATCAGGGGTGACCGTAATGACTAACTTTGCCGACCAGCTATTCGCCGATCTGATGCGGGAGCACGGATCGACGCTGGCACACACCCAGCCGCCGGCGCCAAGGCCCCGCGTCGCAGCGCGCCGGACCTTGCTGGTGGCCGGCGCGGGCTGCCTCGCCGTCGCGGGCACCGCCGGGGCCCTGGCGGCCAGCAGCGGCGGTGGCAGTCCGGCCTACGCGGTGACCAAGAACCCCAACGGGACGGTCACGCTCGACGTCTACCAGACGTCCGGGATCACCCAAGCCAACGCCAAGCTGCACCAGCTCGGCGACAATGTGATCATCGTGCCGGTCGGGGCCGGCTGTCCGAGCATCCGGTCGCTGCCGGCGCCCGCCGTGCCGGTGGCCCGCGGCAGCATCAGCGTGCAGGGGGGCAGCTCAAAGGACGGCTCCTTCACCGTCAACGCGCAGGGTATTCCGGCCGGTGACGTCCTGGTCGTGGCCGTGGGGACCAGTACGAACGGCACGATGACCACGTCGTTCTCGGACGGGAAGCTGACCTCACCGCCCGCGCCGAGCTGCGTGAGCCTGCCCTTCGCGCCGCCGCCGCCCGGTAACGGCGGCTGACGAGGCAGTAGGCGGGTGAGCTCGGTCCAGACCTCGGCGACGCGGCGGTCGAGGTCCTGCAGGGAGCCGGAGTTGTCGATCACCAGGTCGGCCACGGCCAGGCGCTGCTCCCGACTGGCCTGCGCGGCCAGGCGGGCCGAGGCCTGATCCGGTGTCAGGCCGCGCTGCCCGACCAGTCGCTCGAGCTGAAGCTCGGGCGGGACGTCTACCACGATGACCAGGTCGAAGCCGCCGGCCCGGCGGTTCTCGGCCAGCAGCGGCACGTCGTGCACGATGATCAGGTCGCCGCGGGCCGCATCCACGGCGGCCTGCTCGGCGGCCCGCATCCACTCTGCGACCAGGGGGTGGACGATGGCGTTCAGCGTGGCGCGTGAGGCGGGATCGCGGAACACGATCGCGCCGAGCCGGTCCCGGTCCAGGGCGCCGTCCGGGCCGAGCACGTCGGCGCCGAAGGCCTCCGCGACTCGCGCCAGCCCCGGGGTGCCCAGCTCGACCACGGCCCGGGCGGCGATGTCCGCGTCGATGATCACGGCCCCGTGAGCGGCCAACCGCCGGGATACCTCGCTCTTGCCGGACCCGATGCCGCCGGTTAGCCCGGCCCGCAGTACCCGGTCCCCGTGTCCCGCCACGGGCACCAGCGTAGGGGAACCGCGTCTAGATCTCGCCGCAGGCCCAGCTCGGTTGTTCGGCGGGAGCCTCGCCTGGGTTACGACGGGCCCGGCGGGCAACACAAAAGCGGCACCCACCGTAGTGGGTGCCGCTCTTATGCGTTGGTCAGGACTGGCCGCCGGAGAGCTTCTCGCGGAGGGCAGCCAGGGCCTCGTCGGAGGCCAAGGTACCAGTCGCTGCGGCACCCGGACTCGAGCTGGACGTAACCGCTCCGGGCGCGCCCGCAGGCTGCCGGGGACCGCCGGAGCGGGCTCCGCGGGCGGCCCGGGCGGCACCGCCGTTGCCGGCCGAAGCCGCCGAGCCGTCCTCGCCAGAGTCATCACCCACCGGCGCGGCCGCGTCTTCCTCATCAGCCTTGCGGGATTCCTCCACCTGCCGCCGGTGCGCCTCGAACCTGGCGCGCGCCTCAGCGTACTGGTGCTCCCACTCCTCACGCTGCTTCTCGTAGCCGGGCAGCCACTCGCCGGTCTCTGGGTCGAAACCGTCGGGGTACTCGTAGTTGCCCTGCTCGTCGTAGGAGGCCGGCATGCCGTACAGCGTCGGGTCGAAGTCGTCGCCGACCGTCTCGCCGACGGTGCCTTCGTTGGCCTGCTTGAGCGACAGGCTGATCCGGCGCCGGTCCAGGTCGATGTCGATGATCTTGACGAAGATCTCGTCGCCAACCTGCACAACCTGCTCGGGAATCTCCACGTGCCGGTCGGCGAGCTCGGAGATGTGCACCAGGCCCTCGATGCCCTCCTCGACGCGGACGAACGCGCCGAACGGCACCAGCTTGGTCACCCGGCCCGGCACGACCTGGCCGATCTGGTGGGTCCGAGCGAACTGCTGCCATGGGTCTTCCTGCGTGGACTTGAGCGAGAGCGAGACCCGCTCCCGGTCCATGTCCACGTCGAGCACCTCGACCGTGACCTCCTGGCCCACCTCGACGACCTCGCCCGGGTGGTCGATGTGCTTCCAGGACAGCTCGGACACGTGCACCAGACCGTCCACGCCGCCCAGGTCGACGAACGCGCCGAAGTTGACGATCGAGGAGACGACGCCCTTGCGGATCTGGCCCTTGGACAAGGTGTTGAGGAAGGTGTGGCGGACCTCGGACTGGGTCTGTTCCAGCCAGGCCCGGCGGGACAGGACCACGTTGTTGCGGTTCTTGTCCAGCTCGATGATCTTGGCCTCGATCTCCCGGCCTACGTACGGCTGAAGATCGCGGACGCGGCGCATCTCCACCAGCGAGGCGGGCAGGAAGCCGCGCAGGCCGATGTCCAGGATCAGGCCGCCCTTGACGACTTCGATCACCGTGCCGGTGACCACGCCGTCCTCGTCCTTGATCTTCTCGATCGTGCCCCAGGCCCGTTCGTACTGGGCCCGCTTCTTGGACAGGATCAGGCGGCCTTCTTTGTCCTCCTTCTGGAGGACCAGGGCCTCGATGTGCTCGCCGGTCTTGACTACGTCATGCGGGTCGACATCGTGTTTGATCGACAGTTCGCGTGAGGGAATCACGCCTTCTGTCTTGTAGCCGATATCGAGCAATACCTCGTCTCGGTCGACCTTTACGACTGTTCCTTCGACGATGTCACCGTCGTTGAAATACTTGATGGTTTCGTCGATCGCGGCGAGGAATGCCTCCTCGGACCCGATGTCGTTGACCGCCACCTTGGGGGTCGAGTTGGCTTGCGTGCTGCTCGTCATGTGTGGGTTGGCTCCGGATGCGGACAGGGAAGGTTTTTTTGGACGCGCCGCAGAACCGCGCACCCCAGAATGACCAGAATTCGCAGGACCTACCGGAACCAGCACGGGCCGACCACGGCATGCCCGGCGGCCGCCAGCCCGGTCACGTGACGTGATGTCACGTTACCACGACGGAACGCACGAGGATACGGCGCAGCGTTCAGGATATGAGAGCCAGGTCGAAGGGTCAATTTGAGCCCGGCCACAATAGGGTCTCGGTCGTCCCGGCCCGAGGCCCCAGAGGTCCAAGGGGATGGCCGGGGATGGAGTGGCCGGGCGTGAAGCGCACCGGGGGGTTCGGGGGGTCGTCCCCCCGGGCCAGCACTAATGCGCTGCGTCGTCCCAGGTTCGGCCGGTGCCTACCGAGACGTCCAGCGGGACGCGCAGCGCGGCAGCGCCGGCCATGGCGGCGCAGACTAGGTCGTGGGCCTGGTCGTACTCGCCGGGCGCCACCTCGATGAGCAGCTCGTCGTGGACCTGGAGCAGCATCCGGGAGCGCAGCCCCGCGCCGGTCAGGGAGCTGTCCACGGCCAGCATGGCCACCTTGATCACGTCGGCGGCCGAGCCTTGGATGGGCGCGTTCAGGGCCATCCGTTCGGCCATCTCCCGCCGCTGCCGGTTGTCCGAGGTCAGGTCGGGCAGGTAGCGGCGCCGGCCCATCATGGTCGCGGTGTAGCCGTCCATCCGGGCCCGGGAGACCACCTCGTGCAAGTAGTCCCGCACGCCGCCGAACTCCTTGAAGTACTCATCCATCAGCCCGCGGGCCTCGTCCGGGGTGATGCGCAGCTGGTTGGAGAGCCCGAAGGCGGACAGGCCGTAGGCCAGGCCGTAGTTCATCGCCTTGATCTTGGCGCGCAGCTCGGGTCCCACCTCCTCGGGCGGCAGCCCGAACACCCGGGAGGCGGTAGCGGCGTGGAAGTCGTGCCCGGACTCGAACGCGGCGATCAGCGCCTCGTCGCCGGACAGGTGGGCCATGATGCGCAGCTCGATCTGGCTGTAGTCCGCGGTGAGCAGGCACTCGTAGCCCGCGCCGACGATGAAGCCCTTGCGGATCTGCCGGCCGAGCTCGCTGCGGATCGGGATGTTCTGCAGGTTCGGGTCGGTGGAGGACAGCCGGCCGGTGGCCGCGATGGTCTGGTTGTAGGTGGTGTGGATCCGGCCGTCCTCGCCCGGCATCGGGATCAGCGAGTCCACGATCGTCATCAGCTTGGACACGTCGCGGTGCCGGAGCAGATGCTCGAGCAGCGGATGGCCGGTCTGCGCGAGCAGGCTGGTCAGCGCCTCGGAGTCGGTGGTGTACCCGGTCTTGATCCGCTTGGTCTTGGGCAGCCCGAGCTCGGTGAACAGGATTTCCTGCAGCTGCTTGGGCGAGCCGAGGTTGAACTCGTGCCCGACGACGGCGAACGCGGCCTGCTCGGCCGCCTTCACCTCGCCGTGCAGTGTGGCGGACATGGCCGCGAAGTGGTCGAGGTCGGCGGCGATCCCGGTGTGCTCCATCTTGGCCAGCACCGAGACTAGCGGCAGTTCCAGTTCGCGCAGCAACGCGCCGGCCTCGCGGCGGTCCAGGTCGGCGTCGAGCGCCGCGGCGAGCTGCAGGGTGGCCTGGGCGCGCAGCACGAGCCCGGCGGCCGCGTCGCGCTCGACCGACCCGTCCAGCGTGAGCTGGCCGTCCGCGGGCTCCTCACGGAGCTCCTGGCCGGTGTAGCGCAGCGTCAGGTCGGCCAGATCGAAGGTGCGCTGGCCCGGCAGGGCCAGGTAGGCGGCCAGCGCCGTGTCGCATTCCAGGCCGGCCAGGGTGAAGCCGCGGGCGGCGAAGGCGTGCAGGGGGCCCTTGGCGTCGTGCAGGACCTTGGGGTGCGCGGGATCGGCCAGCCAGGCGGCCAGGGCCCGCTCGTCGTCGTCGGTAAGCGCGGTGGGGTCGACGTGGGCGCCGTGACCGTCCGGGGCCGCGATAGCCACGGCGGTCAAATTCCCCGTGCCGCGTCCCCAGCTGCCGGCTACTGCCAGGCCGGACCGTTCGGCGGAAGCATGGGCGGCCAGCCAGGCCGCGAGCTCATCGGGTCCGAGCAGGTCGGCCACCACATCAAGAGCCTGCTTCGCTGGGCCGCCCTCGGCGGTGAGGATCTGGTCCGCCGAACCCACGGCGCCGATCAGGCCGTGCGGCAGCGTCTGGTACAGCCGGTCTCGCAGCACGCGGAACTGCAGGGTGTCGAAGAGCTGGTGGATCTTTTCCCGGTCCCAAGCCACCGGCAGCAGGTCGCCGGGCACGGCACCGACCGTCTCGGCGGGCAGGTCGGTGAGCAGCGAGGTGAGCTGACGGTTGCGCAGCACGGTGGCCAGGTGCTCACGCAGCGCGTCGCCGACCTTGCCCTTGACCTCGTCCACCCGGTCCACCAAGTTGGCCAGCGAGCCGAACTCCGCGATCCACTTGGTCGCGGTCTTCTCCCCCACGCCCGGGATGCCGGGCAGGTTGTCGCTCGGGTCGCCGCGGACGGCGGCGAAGTCGGGGTACTGCGCCGGGGAGAGCCCGTACTTCTCCTGCACGGTCTGCGGAGTGAAGCGGGTCATGTCGGTGATGCCGCGGCGGGTCATCAGCGCCGTCACCCGGTCGCTCACCAGCTGGAGGACGTCGCGGTCACCGGTGACAATGAGCACGTCCATCTCCTCCGCCGCGGCCTGCGTGGCCAGGGTGGCGATGATGTCGTCGGCTTCGTAGCCGGGCGCGGACAGCCGCCGGATGCCGAGCGCGTCCAGCACCTCGAAGATCAGGCTGAGCTGGCTGCGGAAGTCCTCCGGCGTCTCGCGCCGGTTGGCCTTGTACTCGACCCACTGCTCGTGCCGGAACGTCGGCTCCCCGCGGTCGAAGGCCACCGCGACGTGGGTCGGCTTCTCGTCGCGCAGCACGTTGATGAGCATCGCGGTGAACCCGTACACCGCGTTGGTCGGCTGCCCGGTGGTGGTGGAGAAGTTCTCGATCGGAAGCGCGAAGAACGCCCGGTAAGCCAGCGAATGGCCGTCGAGCAGCAGCAACCGGTCGTGAGCTGCGGAGTCTGGTGCTTGTGTCGCCACGGGTTCGATCCTATTGGCCGAACGGGCGGTGGTGGCCCCGTCCGCCACCTGCGTGCCGCGAAGTGGCGGACGGGGACCCGGTACTGGCTAGAAGTTGAACGCGAAGATGGTCATCGAGGTGACGGTCTTGCCCGCACCCAGCTCGGTTGAGGGGAAGTTGGGCTGGTTGGGCGAGTTCGGGAAGTGCTGGGTCTCGAACGTGTAGCCCGCACCCTGGCGGTAGGCATTGCCACCGATGCCCACGAGCGTCCCGTTCAGGAAGTTGCTCGTGTAGAACTGGACGCCGGGCTGGTCGGTCCAGACGGTCAGCTCGCGGCCGCTGGCGAAGTCCCAGGCGTGGGCGGCCAGGTTGAGGCCGTCCGGGCCGGTGGTGGCCCGGGTTTGCGCGTTCAGCACCCAGTTGTGGTCGTAGCCCTGGGCGATGAGCAGCTGGTTGTCCGCGGCCGGGGCGTTGTCAGGCGCGCTGACCTCGCCGATGCGGGAGCCGATCGTGTGCGGGGTGGTGAAGTCGAACGGCGTGCCGGCCACGGGAACGTTGGTGCCGAGCGGGATCTGGGTGGTGTCCGTCGGCGTGTACTCGTTCGCGTTGATCTGGATGGGCTGGCTGTAGGCGGTGCCCACGGGGGCGTTCTCGCCCGCCAGGTTGAAGTAGCTGTGGTTGGTCAGGTTGAGGACCGTGTTGAGGTTGGACGACTCGTCGGTCGCGACGTACTTGATGCCGATCTGGTTATGGTTGTTCAGCGTGTAGGTGACGACCACCTTGAGCTTGGCCGGGTAACCGGTGCACCCGTTCGGGCAGCCGGGGGTGCCGGCGGCGGCGGCCTGGTCGCCGTTCGGGCTGACCAGCGTGAGCTGCACGCCTACCTCGCTGCTGGTTCGGACGGGCTGGTCGGCCCAGATGTGGTTGCCGAAGCCGACGAGCCCGCCGTGCAGGCTGTTCACGCCGTTGTTGACGGGCACGGTGTAGGTGACCGGCCCGACGCCCGGCTGGTTCAGCGTGAAGGTACCCTTGGCGATCCGGTTGCCGTACCGGCCGATCAGCTCGCCGAAGTACGGACCGCCGTTCGCGGTCACCGGCGGGCTGTCCTCGGTGACGTAGTCCTGCAGGGTCGGGAAGCCCAGCACCACGTCGGACACGTGCCCGAACCGGCTCGGCACGTTGATCTGCTGGACGATGCCGCCGAAGGTGAGGATGTCGACGCTCATCCCGTTGGCGTTGCTCAGCGTGTAGCGGTAGACGGCGGTTTCCTTGCCCGTGTAGGGCTCGACGGTGTTACCGAAGAATGCCTTGCTGATCGACAGCCCGCCGCCGCCAGCGGGTCGGGCCGGCGCCGTGGTCCTCGCCTGGGCCTGGGTGGCCGTCAGCGACCCTCCGATGGCGATCGCCGCCAACGCGGCCAGACCGATGAGGGCCGGGCGGCGGAGACGGCGTTGTCTTCCGATCTCGCGCATGCTGCACTCCCTTCATGAACGGGTTCCAACCCAGATTGTGAGCGTTAACAAGACATAAGTCACCCTTTAAGTCACAAAATCTTTCGCTGAAATTTGTGGATCTGGTCTTTCCGCACGTACCTGGGGCGCGGGCGGCCGAAGGGCCCGTCGTGGGAACCTGTAGGTGGACCGGGCGGGCCCTCGAGGGAAAGCTGGAGTGGGACGGGATGGAGCAGGAAACGCTGGACAAGATCATGGCCACGACGGTGGGTGAGGGCACGCTCCCGCACCGTATGGGCATCACGATCGTGTCGGCGTCGGCGGAACGGGTCGTGGCGACCATGCCGGTCGAGGGCAACATCCAGCCGCAGGGCCTGCTGCACGGGGGCGCGTCCTGCGTGCTCGCGGAGACCGTCGGATCGCTCGGCGCGTTCCTGCATGCGGGCGCGGGCCGGATGGTGGTCGGCATCGAGATCAGCGCGACGCACCACCGGGGTGTCCGCGACGGGGAGGTCACGGCCGTGGCCACTTTGGCGCACGGGGGCCGGACGCTGGCCACCTACGATATCGCGGTCACGGATGCGGGCGGCCACCGCGTGTGCACGTCCCGGCTGACCTGCCTGATCAGGGACCAGGCCGGTGGCCCGGGCCTGAACGTCGCGGACGCCGGATAAAACGGTAGGTGACCGGCATGTGATCACGGGTTAGCGTCGGGGCGGCTCTTCTTTTGCCCGCGCGGCGGCCGGTCGCTAACGTGGTGACGGCGAGCCCGGGGGTCCAAGTAGAGAACGTGCCAGCCGGGGAAGGCAGGCACGGCACCAACGGTCCCCCGGGTTCCTTTTTTCCGGGCGGCCAGTCGGCGTTGTCCGGCGGTCAGCTTTACCGGCGGTCAGCTTTTCCGGCGGTCAGCTTTTCCGGCGGTCAGTCGGCTGGCTCGGCGGGGACCTGCATGCTGCCTTCGATGACCGCCTCGGCGACCTTGCGCATCGTCAGCCGGCGGTCCATGGACGTCTTCTGGATCCAGCGGAACGCCGCGGGCTCGCTGAGGCCGTGCTCGGACTGAAGCAGGCCCTTGGCCCGGTCGAGGAGCTTGCGGACCTCCAGACGCTCGCGCAGCGTGTCGATCTCGAGGTCGAGCGCGCGGATCTCGGTGAACCGGCTGACCGCCATCTCGACGGCGGGCACCAGGTCAGCCTTGGTGAACGGCTTGACCAGGTAGGCCATCGCGCCCGCGTCGCGGGCTCGTTCCACGAGTTCGCGCTGGGAGAAGGCGGTGAGGATGACGACCGGCGCGAGCCGCTCCGCGGCGATCCGCTCGGCGGCGGAAATGCCGTCCAGGATCGGCATCTTGACGTCAAGGATGGCCAGATCCGGGTGCAGCGCGGTCACCCGCTCGACGGCGGACTCCCCGTCGCCGACCTCGGCCACGACCGAGTAACCCTCTTCCTCGAGCATCTCCTTGAGGTCGAGACGGATCAGGGCTTCGTCTTCGGCGATCACGACACGCAGTAGCTTCTGACTCACCCCACGAGCCTACCGTGACCGGGTAGATTATCCTCATCGAGCCTGCGGGAGGGTCGAGCTACGATGTGCTCGACACATACCGCAGATCGTGCCGGGATGATGGAACGGCAGACATGGACGTCTCAAAAGCGTCTGCTCGGAAGGGCGTGCGGGTTCGAATCCCGCTCCCGGCACTCAACACCCGCATTATGTCTGCGACCTCTGACGGCCACTTCGGCATTCCGCATAAATGTCAGTGGCACGAGCGATAATTTAGTCATGTACCAGCAGGCCACGGTTGACATGGCTCTTCGCCTATCACGTATTGGCATTCTCGACCGAGAAAACGCTCGAATCTGCGACGTATCCGCGGCCGCGATCCGGCACTGGCGCAGCGGCCGCCGACGTGCCGCCGACAGCCCCGGCGCCGAACGCAGAAGGCAGTGTCCCCGCTGCCACGGCAGATCGATGGACGAGCCAGCGTACGCATACCTCCTCGGGCTTTACCTCGGAGACGGCTCAATCACGCGCGGGCGAAGAGATGTGTTCGCGCTGTGGATCGCTTGCTGCGACGACTGGCCGGGGCTCCTGGCGGCCTGCCGGCAAGCGATGTCTGACGTCATGCCCGCATCAAGTGTCTTCTGTGTCCACTACCAGGGATGCACCGCGGTCAAGAGCACCTCCAAGCACTGGCCATGCCTATTTCCACAGCACGGGCCCGGACGTAAGCACACTCGGAAAATCGAGCTCGAGCAATGGCAAATCGCGATCGTACGGCAATACCCTGGTGAATTCGCCAGGGGACTGTTCCATTCCGACGGCTGGCGTGGCGCCAACCGAGTACGGCGAAGGCTAAGCGACGGAGACCGATGGTATGAGTACCCGCGTTACCAATTCAGCAATGAATCCGGAGACATTCTTCGGTTGTGCGGGGAGACTTTGGACCTGCTGGGGGTGGCGTGGCGGTTCTCGCGGCGGAACGTTATATCGGTGGCTCGGCGGGAGGCGGTGGCGCGGCTGGATGAGTTCGTCGGGCCCAAGTACTGAGGCGTCAGGATGGTTCCGGTGCGGGGTAGGGGATCAGGACGGCCGTGATGTTGTCGGCGCCGCCGGCGTCGACTGCGAACCGCACCATGTCATTCGCGGAGCCGAGCGGGTCGGTCATGGCCCGGGGCAGCGCGAGCCGGGCCAGTTCGGCCGCCTCGGGCAGGTAGTTCCACAGGCCGTCTGAGCACACGAGCAGGACCCCGACGCCGGGTGGGGCGTACCGCTCCACGTGCGGGGCGCGCCCCGGCTCACCGTCCAGGTCGGCCGCTTCGGCGCCGAGCCAGCGGGTCAGCACGTGCGCGTGGGGCAACGCCATGGCCGTTTCCTCGGTCGCCAGGCCGGCCTCGACCATGCCCCCGGCCACCGAGTCATCGCGGGTGAGCTGGACCGACTCGGACTCGGTCGGGGCCAGCCAGTAGGCCCGGCTGTCGCCCAGCCAGCACACGGTCATGTCGGTGCGGGCCGCGACCACGGAGACGAACGTGGTCGCCGACCTTTCGCCCTCCGGCTCGCCGAGTTCGGCCACCGACTTACGGGCGGCCACTACCGCGGCCCGGGACGCCTCGGCCAGATCCCCGCCGGTCTGGACGGCCTCGAGCAGGACCGGCAGTGCGGCCTGAGCGGCCGCGTCCGACGCCTCGTCGGGCCGGGGTGAGGAGGACACGCCGTCGCAGACCACGGCCACCACCACGAGGCCGTCAGGTGTCTGCTCCGACGCCAGGGCCAACGCGTCTTCGTTGCGCGCATGCCGCAAACCCCGGTCGGTGACTCCGGCAGCGGTGCCCAGGTCAACCTCGGCGTGGTCGGGCGTGGGCGGCACGTTGATCATGCCGCTTACGTTAGCGCCTCGGGTCCCTTTGGTCAGGGATCACGGCCGTGATAGCTACCCGCGATGTACCGTTATCGCCGTCCAGCCGCCCAGGTTGATGCGGTCCCCGTCGCGCAACGGCACCTGGACTCCGGTCGGGATCTCGGCCCCGTTGACCAGCGTGCCGTTGGCCGAGCCGGGATCCAGCACCGCCCAGCTGCCGTCGGGCGCGGCGATCAGCACCGCGTGCAGCCGGCTGATGCCCGGGTCGACGGGCGGGCCGGTCAGGTCGATCTCCGGATTGATGCCGCGGGATACGCTGCGCCGGCCGATCCGCATCTGGAGGCCGGTCAGCCGGAACCGCCGTTCGGCGTAGTAGCCGGGGAACGGCACCGAGGCCGCGTCGGGGCCGCTCGCCGCCTGGACGTTCTCGTGGTAGGCGCGATCGGAGGACACCACGGCGCTCCAGGTGACCGGGGCATAGGGCGGCGGGACCACCGGACGGGTGGGCGGGACTGGCGGAGCGGTCGGGACCGAGGGGACCGACGGGACGGAGGGTGCCGACCGGACCGAAGGAGCCGACGGGACCGAGGGCGGGCCTGTTACCGAGGGCCCGGGCGGAGCGGCCGCTACCGAAGGCCCGGTCTGAGCCGGGGTCCAGGGCGGGGGCTGGGGCGGGAGCGAGGGCTGGGAGGAGTGCCGGGGCTGGGACGAGTGCCGGGGCTCCGGCGAGGGCGGCGGCTGCGCCGAGAGCGGGGGCTGGAACGAGGGCTGGGACGAGTGCTGAGCCGAGGGCGGCCGCGGGGCAGCTAGGGGCTGGGACCCGGACGTGAGGCCCGATGGCCGCGGCGCGGGCGGGGCAGGCGGCCAGGGCGGCTGGGCGGCGCCGAACTTGTAGCCGCACGCCTCGCAGAACTGGCCGATCCTCGGCGTGCCGCACCTCGGACACGGCTCGGCGGCGGGGCCGCCGGCCGCGGGGCCGTAGCCCCCGCCGGACGCGGAGACGTAGCCGCCGCTGCCCGCGGAGCCGTAGCCGCCGGTGCCTGCGGGGCCGTAGCCGCTGCCGGTGCTCCCGGTGCCGCCGGTGCTTCCGGCGGGGATCGCGGGGCTGGGGCTCCCGGCGATGCGTATGCCGCATACGTCACAGAAGTCGTCGCTCGCCGAGTCATGCCCGCTAGGACAGATCGCCATCGGTGCCTCCTGGATACGCTGCTCTTCGCAGGAGGCTATTTCCTCGCCCGGACCGTCTTGGTCGACCGGGTGTCGAGAGCCATTTCGTCGGCGTCCTCGACCTGCTTGCGCAGCCGGACCGTCCCGGTTTCGACGTCGATGACGTCGACCACCTTGGCCAGCAGCTTGGCCGTGTCCTCGTTGCCCGACTGGTGGGCCAGCGCCACGGCCCGGCCCAGCTTGGCCGTCGCGGTTTCCTCATCGCCCTGCTTGCGGGCCTCCAGCCCGTCCTGGATGGCGGCGGCGAGCTCGGCCTGTCCGGTGTAGTGCGCCACGCCCGGGTTGATCCTGGTGGACAGCGCCTCGTCGTCGGTCCAGATCGCCCGGACCAGGCCCTGGCCGAGCACGTCGGCGCCGGACGCAGACAGGGCCACCAGGCTCACCCGGGCCGCGAGCATCTCCTGCCCCAGGCCGGCCGGAGTGACCTCGACGCCCACGTGGTAGTCGCGGCTCTCCCCGGGCCCCCAGGCCCCGGTCGGGTAGTCGCCGGCCTGCGGCCCGGACGGCGACCGCCGATCGGTCAGCTCTTCGACCGTAGGGGCCACCTGCTTGACATACTTGACCGTGGCGTGCTGGGGAGTCCATACCCGCAGCGCCACGTCGGCGACCTGCTTGCCCATCGCGTTCTGCATCAGCGCCGCGAAGTCGGCGGCCAGCCCGGACGGGTCGGGCACGATGTCTACGCTGCCGAGCAGGGCAGTCGATATGGTGCGGAGTTCTTTGACCTCCCAGTCGGTGCCGACGCCGCGGCAATCGCAGCTGAAGACGCCCCCGCACTGGCCGATGGCCGCGGCGAGCTGCTCGGGGGTCTCGTGCTGGTTCTTGCCGTCAGTCAGCAAGATGGCGTGCCGGAGTTTGGCCGGGTACCGCTCAAACGTCTGCCGGGCCAGGTCCAGCCACTGGCCGATGGCCGTGCCGCCGCTGGCCCGCAGGGCCGTCACCGCTTGCTTGGCCGCGGCCCGGGAGGAGGCGTCGGCCCGGGCCATGCTGGCGTCGGCGGGGAAGACGGGCCAGGCCTGGTTGGTGCCGGCGATGACCGAGAACAGGACGCCGTCCCGGACCACGTCCACCGCGGCGGCGGTGGCCGCGCGCGCCTCGGCGATCTTGGTGTGCGGGTACTCCATCGACCCCGAGCAGTCGATGATGATGATTTCCGCGCTCCCGTCGGCCGGGCCGGGACCGCTGAGTCCGGCCGCATCGGCGGCCGACGTGACGGTAACGATGGCGCTGACCTCACGCCCGCCCTCGGGCAGGTACTGGTTCTGGTCGACGACGACGGTGAAGCCGGACTCGGTCATGGCGGAGTCTCTCCTGGGTTATAACGTCGCTACACGCCGGACAGGAACGGTTTTCGGATGAGACGGTTCGGCCGGGAACGGTGCCAGCGGGATCGGAACCAGCACCGCGGTGATGTTGTCCATGCCCCCCGCGTCGAGCGCGAACTTCACCAGTTCGGCGGCGGCGCCGAGCGGGTCGGTGAGTGCGGCCGGGAGCGCGAGCGCGGCCAGGCCCGCTGCGTCGGGCCGGTAGTTCCACAGCCCGTCCGAGCACACCAGCAGGACACCGGGTCCGGGCGGTTCGAACCGGACGACGTGCGGCTGGGGCTCGACCAGGTCGGCGCCGAGCCAGCGAGTGATCACGTGTGCCTGCGGGGAGGCCAGGGCCTGTGCCTCGTCCATCGTGCCCCGGGCGACCAGTTCCTCGGCCAGTGAGTCATCCGTGCTGAGGCGTATCACGTCCGGGCCCGTGCTGAGCCAGTAGGCGCGGCTGTCCCCGAGCCAGCACACCGTGACCGCGTCGCGACCGATGACCGCCGATATGTAGGTCGCCGACGGCGCGTCCCCCGGCGAGCCCATCTTGGCCAGGACGAGGTGAGCCGAGTACACCGCGGCCCGCGAGGCCTCGGCTGGGTCATCGCCTCGCCGGGCCGAGGTGAGCAGCGACCGTGCCGCGGCCTGCGCGGCGCCTAGCGACGCCTCGTCCGGCCGCGGGGAGGTGGACACCCCGTCGCAGACGACGGCTATCGCTATCGGGCCGCCCGGAACGTCGGCCGTGGCCAGGGCCATCGCGTCCTCGTTGCGGGAATGCCGCAGGCCGCGATCGGTCACCCCGGCCAGCAGCCCGAGGTCGAGTTCGGAATGGTCACGGCCGGACGGCAGTTTGCGGCCGCACGACTCGCAGTAACCTTCTGCCGTGATCGCGCTGGGCGGAGCCTCGGGGTCCACCGAGCACACCGGGCACTCCGCCTCGTACCCGGGTAGCGCGGCGCTCACCATGGGCGGGGCCAGCTCGGTCCCGCATGACTCGCAGAAGCTGTCCCCCGCCTCGACCGGCGCGCCACACGACGGGCAGGTGACTTCGGGAACCGGCGGGGCGCCCGTGGCGCCCGGGTCGCCCGTCACGTGAGGGTCCTGGGCCGGATCGCGTTGGCCATATCGATGAGCTCCACCCGGCGGGCCTGGTCCGGCGTCAGCCGGGCCAGCGCCCGGTAGCTCCGTTCCAGCCCGAAGCGCATGGCGCGCGGGCTGGGCTCGCAGCCGAGAATGGGAGCGCCGCCCGTGGGCTGGCCGGATGTGCACCAGTCGAGCGCGGCCCGGAGGATCTCCACGGTGAGCTGCTGCCTGCGTACCTCGTCCACGGCCAGCCGGCCGAGCTGACCGCCGGCCTGCCGCAGGTCGTCCCCGTTCACGTGGGCATGGCCGTCTCCGGACACCAGGATCCGCACCGCTTCAATCTGCGCCGCCGCGTAGTGGCTCGACGAGGCGGGCACCGCCGCGAGCGCCGCGATCGCGCCAGACCGGTCGCCCGTGGCCAGGCTCGTCCTGGCCAGCCCGAACGCGGCGCTGATATAGGACCGGTCCACGGTCCACACGAGGCGGTAGTAGCGCTTGGCCGTGGTCGGGTCGCCCGCGATTTCGGCGGCGAAGGCGAGCGCGAGCTTGGGCGCGAGTTCGCCCGGCAGTTCGTCGAATACGGCACTGAACGCACCGGGGGCGGTCTGCGCGCCGCCGGGTTCCCCGGCGGCCAGGTCACGCAGCCCGTTGTACCAGGCGACCCGCCAGTCGGACGGATCGTCCGCGGCCAGATCGGCCAGCACGGCCGCCGCGGCCTGGTAGTCGCCGACGTCGATCCTGGCCCGGGCCAACGCCAGCCGGGTCTCGGCCGACTCGGTAACCTCGCGCGGGATGGTCGGGTCACCCGCGACGGCCAAGGTGAGGGCCACGATCCGCTGGGCCGGGTTGAGCCCGGCGAACGTGGCCAGGTAACCGGCCGCGGGGTCGGACCGCTCGACCTGCGGTAGCGGCAATCCGGCGACGATCTCGGCGGCGGGGGGTGCGTCCAGCCGGCTGGCCGGGGGTGTCGGGGCCGCTGGGGGCGGCGCAGCGGGAGCGGTCAACGGGGCCGCTGGGGCCGTTGGGGCCGCTGCGGCGAGGTCAGCGGTCGTCCCGATGGCTTGGACCTCGGGGCTGAACAGGCTGGAGAAAGCGGGCCGCGGCACGCCGTCGGCGACCGCGAGCACCTCGCGGAGCACGCCGGTGAGCTGCTCGGCCATCTCTCCCGCGGAGCCGAACCGGCGGTCGGGATCCCGGTGGGTGGCGCGCCGCAGCAGCCGGGCGAAGGATTCCTGCTCGCCGAGCAGCGGCACCCCGTCGGGCAGGGTGTCCTTGTACGTGCCCTGGAAGCCCCGGAACTCGAAGGTCAGCACGGCCAGCGCCCGGCCCACGGTGTACAGGTCGGAGCTGGGCGAAGGGCCGTCGGCCTCGATCTCCGGGGCCTGGTAGCCGACCGTCCCGTAGATCGCCTCGTCACCGTCGACCCGGCGGACGCCGCCCATGTCGATGAGCTTGAGTTGCTCTTCGGTCTGGATAACGTTGTCCGGCTTGAAGTCGCAGTACACCAGCCCGCGGTCGTGCAGGTATCCGAGGGCGGGCAGCACCTCGATGGCGTAGGCCAGCGCGTGGGCCACCGGCACGGAGCCGCCGGCCTGGCGCGCGTCGACCAGGATCTGCTTGAGCGACTTGCCGCCGACGTACTCCATCACGATGTAGCCCGCTATCTCCGCGGTGCGCCGGTCGGCATGCTGGACGAAGTTGTAGATCCGGACGATGTTGGGATGCTCGACCTCGGCCAGGAACTGCCGCTCGGCGACCGCGGCCGCCATGGCGTCGGCGTCGCCGGTGTTCAGCAGGCCCTTCAGGACCACCCACCGGTCGCTGACGTTGTGGTCCTTGGCCAGGTAGATCCAGCCGAGCCCGCCGTGGGCCAGGCAGCCGAGCACCTCGTACTGGCCGGCGACCAGTTCTCCCGGTTCCAGCTTGGGGGTGAACGAGAACCGGGTGCCGCAGTTCCGGCAGAATCCTTCGGGCAGGCCGGGACGCCCGTCCCGCCCTCGGCCGACGGGCTGATCGCAGTTGCTGCAGTAGCGCTTGGCCTCCAGTACCTCCGGATCGGCGAGCACGGCGCTGGCCGGATCCCGGTACGGGACCGGCGGGATGTCGACCAGGCCTGCGCCGAGACGGCCCCGGGCCGACCGACTGCTGCCGCGACCCCGGGCCCGGGAGCGCGCGCTCCCGGACGTTCCTGAGCTCCCGGACGGGGCCGCGCTGGCCCACCCCGAGGCGGCCGAGCCGGCCGAGCCGGAAGGACCTGAAGGGCCCGAGGATGCGGCGGGGGCGGCCAGCCCGCAGGTGTTGCAGTAGCCGTCCTCGATCATCCCGTCGCAGCCGGGCTGCGTGCATCGGGCCATGGCCGTGGTCATCGCGGCTGTCCTCCTAGCGCCAGGACGGCCTGCTGGTAGCCGGTCACCGCGTCCGCGGCCGCCGCGAGGTCGCAGGGCGCGGTCCACAGCAGGCCGCGGGCGTGGTTGAAGCGTTCGGTCAGGCCGGGATCTTCGTCCGCGCCCAAACGGGCCGCCTTGGCCTGGTAGGCGCCGAGCAGCCCGCGCAGCTCGTCACGGCGGCTCATGGCTGCCACCACGGTCCGTTCGGTGTCATGAAAACTCCCGGCGGCCGTGGCGAGCTCTCGTTCGATCTCGTCGAGCTCGGCGGCGAGCCGGGTCCAGCGCCCAGCGGCCAGCAGCGTGTCGAGGTCGGCCAGCCGGACGGTCAGGTCGGCGAGGCCGGGCGGCTGAGCGGGCAGCGCCTCGGCGGCGATCTTGACCGCGGCTCGCTGCCAGGCGGCGGCCGCGTCCTCATAGGCGGCGCGCGCTGTGGCGGCGGCCGTCGTCACCTCGGCGATGCGCTGCCGCGCCTCCTCCCGCAACCGGACCAGCTCGTCGACGCGGGTCACCGCGGCACTGACCTGGTCCTGCAGCCGGTCTGCGGCCGACATGTCGACGGTCCCGGCCGCCGGGGCCGGGGCGCCCTGCCACAGCGAGAGCGGATCGGAGCTCAGCGTGGCGCGTAGCCGGGACAGCTTGCTCTGCGCCGCGGCCAGGTTCCCGGTCAGGGCCTCATCGGCGAGCGAGGCGGCTAGCGGCGTCACCCGGCCCAGCTCGGTGCCGAGCACGTCCAACTTGCCTGCCATCTCGTTCACCACCTGCTCCGCGGCCGAGACCACCTCGGTGATCGGGCCGAAGGCGCGCCGCATCCGGGTCACCGCCGCGACCACGGTCAGGTCCTCGCGGCCGGAGTCGGCCAGGTCGCGGCCGGCCAGCGGTGCGGGCCCGGCCGCCAGCTGGACGGATGGCCCGGTGAGCAGGTTGGTGATCGCGGCCAGCTCGCGAGGTCCGAGGTGGCCGTGAACCGCGTCGGCGGCCCGGTCGACGACGGCCGAGTAGGCCGAGTAGAGCTGCCACAGCTTGGCCAGGCTGACCGCGGTGGCTTCCCAGCGCCGCCTGGTCTGTCCGCTGAGGGCGGCTCCCTCCAGCAGCCGCTTGCCGAAGCTGCCGTCCAGCTCCAGCAGGTTGGCCTGGATGGCGTCGCGCTCGGCGACCGCCGCCTGCACCACGGCAGGCGCTCGCTCCTTGGTCAGCACCGGGACGGTCATCGATACTCCGCCAGGCGCCGGGTCAGGCCCCATCCGGAGCCGACCGCCATGACCAGGGCCGCCACGATGATGCCGGCTTCCAAGCCGCCGAACGCGTCCGAGCCCGCCGCCGCGTTCGAGGCGAAGACAGCCTGATCGGCATTGATCGCGGCCTCCAAGTCGGACTCGAGCTGGGCGAACAGTGTGCCCGCGGTGCCCGGCCCAGATCCTATCTCCAGCTGGGTCTCGGCGCCGTAGTTGGCTGCGGCGTCCAGTTGCTGCGCGCGCTGGTTGACCGCGAACCAGGCGGTCGCAGCGTGCCCGGCAGCCGCGATCGGCCCCGCGCCGCCGACCGCGCTCTGTGCGTCGGCGCTGCTCAACTCGGTGCTCAGCTGGCTCTGCGCGGCGTGGAAGTCCTGCTGGAAGTTAGCGTCGCCGGTGCGCGAGATCAGGTTGAGGGTCTGGTCGCCGCGCGCCTGCAGGGCCGTGATGTCGGCCTGGGCCAGTGTCCGCGCCGGGCCGGAGCCGTGCTTGGTGGCCTGCAGCAGATCGGAACGGCCCCCGGCCAGAGCGACGACGAGCCAGACGAGCGCCGCGATCGCGGCCGCGGACGCGAGGAACAGGCCGACGTTGACGGTCCGTTGGGTACGCCTCGACAGCCAGCGCTGGGTCCGCAACAGCAGGACCAGGACAGCCAGGCCCGCCACCAGGGCGATCACGGCGAGCGGAAGCCCGGTGGCCTGCGCGCTGGCCGTCGTGAGCTGGGCGTTCTCCTGCGCGTATACGCTGCGGGCGGCGGGCAGCATGGTGACGTGCATCTCCTCGGACGCCACCTGGATGAACGAGCCGCCCGCGGGGTAGCCCAGCGAGTTGTAGATCTGGCCGTCCTCGACGTAGCCGGTGTAGACCGGCAGGGCGGCGGACAACGTGCTCAGGCTGGTCCCGACGCTTGAGTTGCCGCTCGCGGCCGTGACGACCTTCAGGTCGGCGGCGGCGACCGCGATGTCGTGCTGGTAGCGCACCCGGTCCGCGTACGGGCCGGTCCGCCCGTACAGGTAAGCGGTGGAGACGGTGACGTCGGCGTCGGCGAGTGACTGGTAGATCTGCTGGGCGTCCAGGCTGAGCGTTTCGTCGGTGGCCGCCACGTCGTGCGCCGCCGACGCGTGCTGGATGACCGTCAGCGCGGCCAGCGCGCCCCAGGCCAGGCACCCGATCACCACGCCGGCCCGGACGAGCCAGAGCTGGCCCGGTGTGGTCGAGGCCCGCGGGAGCCGCAGCCAGCGTCGCGCCCGCGGTGCGGCCTGTCCCCCGGAGCCGCGCCGGTGCGATGCGGTCTGCCCTCGCGGCGGGCTACCGGTAACCGTGGTGCTCATCGCCGACCCGCCACGCATGCTCCCGTCATCGGAACCGACGCACCATGACGTTCTCTATTTTGCCCGCAATCCAGGACTACTTCGGGTGGGCACAAGCAGACAAGTTCGGGTTCATGGCACGGCGATCCTACTCGCGGCGCAGGGTGATCGCGGTCCAGGCCCCGAGGTTGATCCGGTCACCGTCGCGCAGCGGGATCAGGTCTCCTGGCGCTATCTCGCGGCCGTTGAGCAGCGTGCCGTTGGCCGAGCCGGGGTCCAGTACGGCCCACGAGCCGTCCGAGGCAGGGAGCAGCAGCGCGTGCAGGCGGCTGACGCCGGGGTCCACGGGCGGCCCGGACAGGTCTATCTCCGGTTCCACGCCACGGGCCGCGCTGCGCCGCCCGATCCGCATCTGCCTTCCGCTGAGCTGGAATCGCCGTTCGGTGCTGAACTCCGGGAACGCCACGTCCTGGCCGGTGAGATCCCGTTTGAGCTGCATGCGCTCGTAGTAGATCCGGTCCGATGTGACCACCACCGACCAGGTGGTCGGGGTGAACTTCGGCATGGGGGCGGTAGCCGGAGCCGACGACACGGGCGGACCGGGCCGGGCCGGCGGCCTGGATGACGCGGGCGGAGCGAGGGGCTCCAGTGAGGCGGGCGGGGCGGGCGGCCTCGGCGGGGCAGGCGGGGCAGGCGGGGCGGGCGGGGCGGGCGGGGCGGCGGACGGCAGCGCTGGGGAGACCGCATACGCGGACCAGGAATACGAGTCCGGCGAGGAGGGCGGTGCCGGCTCGGCCAGCGGTGCCGCCTCGGCCAGCGGTGCCGGCTCGGCGGGCGGGGCCGGCTCGGCGGGCGGTGCCGGCTCGTCCGGGGGCGCGAGCAATTCCTGGGGCGCGGGTGCGTCCGCAGGTGCGGGCGACTCCGGCGGCGAGGGTGGCTCTGGAAACTCAGACGGCTCTGGCGATCTGAACCAGTCCATGAAGGCGGGCCGGTCCGGATCGCCCGGAGGCGCCGACGGTGCTGGCAGGTCCGGTGCTGGCAGGTCCGGTGCTGCCAGGTCCGGTGCTGCCAGGTCCGGTGGTGGCAGGTCTGGTGGCTCCGGGACCTCTGGAGAGGGCGCGGGCGACGACACCGGAGCGGCGGGCGGGGCCGGGACGGCGGACCACGAGGTCACGTTGGAGGGCGGGGGCTCGGTCAGGGGGGCGAAGGGGCGGCGGACCCGGAAGCCGCATTGCTTGCAGAACTGGCCGGAACTCGGGTTCCCGCACCACGGACACGCGTCATCGGGACTGCCCGCCGGGCGCGGGCCGCCGGCGTGGTGCCTGCCGACCACGCGGACCGGACTGGTGGCGATACGCGTTCCGCAGGCATCACAGAAGTCGTCTGCGACCGAGTTATGACCGTTCGGACATATCGCCATTCGCCGTTCCGTTCCCCGACCTATCGACGCACAAGATCGATTACCTCCACAGATTATGCGTCGACGGGCATTTCGCCCGGGGAATCAGGTAAGCGGGCGGGCCGTAGGCGGAATCGGTACGGGCAGGTGGCCGGTTCCGCCCAGGTGACGGTCGACGGCGGCGGCGGCACTACGGCCCTCAGCGATGGCCCAGACGATCAGCGACTGGCCGCGGCCCATGTCGCCGGCCGTGAACACGCCGGGCACCGAGGTCGCGTACTGGGCGTCCCGGCCGACATTTCCGCGAGCGTCGAAGTCCACGCCCAGCTCGGTGAGCAGCCCCGGCCGTTCGGCTCCGGTGAAGCCCATGGCCAGGAGGACCAGATCACAGGGCAGCTCCCGCTCGGTGCCGGGCACCGGGTCGAAGCCGTCCGCCTCGGCTACCCGTAGCGCCCGGACCCGCCCCTGCTCGTCGCCACGGAACTCCAGCGTGGACACCGCGTAGGTGCGCTCCCCGCCTTCCTCGTGCGCGCTGGAGACCCGGTAGATCATCGGGTAGGTCGGCCAGGGTTGATGGCCGGGCCGGGCCGCGGGCGGGCGGGGCATGATCTCAAGCTGGGTGACCGACGCCGCGTCCTGCCGGTGCGCGGTGCCCAGGCAGTCCGCTCCGGTGTCGCCGCCGCCGATGATGACCACGTGCCGCCCCCGCGCGCTGATGGCCGGCTCGGCCGGGGCAGCCGGATCAGCGGCAACCACGCGATTGGCCAGCGGCAGGTACTCCATAGCCTGGTGGATACCGTCCAGCTCACGTCCGGGCAGCGGCAGGTCCCTGGCCACCCGGGCGCCGCCGGCCAACACGATGGCGTCATAGGAGGCACGCAGCGTTTCCGCGGAAACGTCGATGCCGGCTTGCACGCCGCAGCGGAACTCGGTGCCTTCGGCCCGCATCTGGTCCAGCCGTCGGTCCAGGTGCCGCTTCTCCAGCTTGAACGCGGGAATGCCGTAGCGCAGCAGGCCCCCTGGCGCGTCGTCACGCTCGAACACGGTGACCGCGTGCCCGGCCCGGGTCAGCTGCTGGGCCGCCGCGAGTCCGGCCGGACCCGAGCCGATGACCGCTACCGTGCGGCCCGACCTGACCGCCGGGGGCCGGGGCGCCACCCAGCCGGACGCGAAGGCCCGGTCGATGATCTCCACCTCGACCTGCTTGATCGTGACAGGATCAGCGTTGATCCCGAGCACACAGGCGGCTTCGCACGGCGCTGGGCAAAGCCGCCCGGTGAACTCGGGGAAGTTGTTGGTGGCGTGGAGCCGGTCGGCGGCGTCCCGCCAGTCGTGCCGCCAGACCAGGTCGTTCCACTCCGGGATCAGATTGCCCAGCGGGCAGCCGTGGTGGCAGAACGGGATGCCGCAATCCATGCACCGGCCCGCCTGTCGTTCGGCCCGGCTGGGCGGGAACGGCTCGTACACCTCGCGCCAGTCGAGCAGGCGCAGGTCGACGGGACGACGGGTCGGGGTCTCGCGGGGCGTGGTCATGAAGCCCTTGGGGTCAGCCATGAGCTGCCGCCATCACGGCCTCGTCGACGTCGCGGCCCTCGCGCTCGGCCTGCGACGTGGCGGACAGCACCCGCTTGTAGTCCTTCGGCATCAGCTTGGTGAACCGGCCGGGGTCCCAGTCGGCCAGCAGCCGCGCCGCGACCGCCGAGCCCGTTTCGGCGTGGTGGCGTTCGGTCACCTCGCGCAGGAACTTGACGTCATCGTCGTCCAGCGGGTCCAGGTCGACCATCTCCACGTTCACCCGGTGGACCGGGCAGTCGAGCACGTAGGCGATGCCGCCGGACATGCCGGCCGCGAAGTTCCGCCCGACCGGGCCGAGGATCACCACCCGGCCGCCGGTCATGTACTCGCAGCCGTGATCGCCGGTGCCTTCGGCGACCGCCAGCGCACCTGAGTTGCGGACGCAGAACCGCTCGCCGACCAGCCCGCGCAGGAAGATCTCGCCGCTGGTGGCGCCGTAGCCGATCACGTTGCCCGCGATGACCTGCTCCTCGGCGGCGAACGGGGCGGCGGCGGGCGGGCGTACCACCAGCCGCCCGCCGGACAGGCCCTTGCCCAGGTAGTCGTTCGCGTCGCCGGTCAGCCGCAGCGTGATGCCGCGCGGCAGGAACGCCCCGAACGACTGGCCGGCCGACCCGTCGAAGGAGACGTCGATCGTGTTGTCGGGCAGGCCTTCGCCTCCCCAGCGCCGGGTCACCTCGTAGCCGAGCATGGTGCCCACGGTCCGGTTCACGTTCCGGATCGGCAGCTCGAGCCGAACCGGCCGGCCCTCCTCGAGCGCCCCTTCGGCGAGCTGGATGAGCGTGTTATCCAGCGCCTTGTCCAGCCCGTGGTCCTGGCTCTGTTTGCAACTAAGCGCGGCGTCGTCGGGCAGCTCGGGCCGGTAAAGCATCCGGGACAGGTCGAGCCCGGAGGCCTTCCAGTGGTCCACCGCGAGCGCCGCGTCGAGCAGGTCGACCCGGCCCACGATCTCCTCCAGCGACCGGAAGCCGAGCTGGGCCAGGTACTCCCGGACCTCCTCGGCGATGAACTCGAAGAAGGTCACCACGAACTCCGGCTTGCCGCTGAACCGGGCGCGCAGCTCGGGGTTCTGGGTGGCCACGCCGACCGGGCACGTGTCCAGGTGACAGACCCGCATCATGATGCAACCGGAGACCACCAGCGGCGCGCTGGCGAAGCCGAACTCCTCCGCCCCGAGCAGCGCGGCGATGATCACGTCCCGGCCGGTCTTCAGCTGGCCGTCGGCCTGCACCACGATCCGGTCCCGCAGCTTGTTGCGCAGCAGCGTCTGCTGCGTCTCGGCCAGCCCGAGCTCCCACGGCGCGCCCGCGTGCTTGAGCGAGGTCAGCGGCGCGGCTCCGGTGCCGCCGTCGTGCCCGCTGATCAGCACCACGTCGGCGTGCGCCTTGGACACCCCGGCGGCCACCGTGCCCACCCCGACCTCGGACACCAGCTTCACGTGCACCCGCGCCGCCGGGTTGGCGTTCTTCAGGTCGTGGATGAGCTGGGCCAGGTCCTCAATCGAGTAGATGTCGTGGTGCGGCGGCGGCGAGATCAGCCCCACCCCCGGCGTGGAGTACCGGGTCTTGGCGATCCACGGGTACACCTTGTTGCCGGCCAGCTGGCCGCCCTCTCCCGGCTTGGCCCCCTGCGCCATCTTGATCTGCAGGTCGTCGGCGTTGACCAGGTACTCGCTGGTCACGCCGAACCGCCCGCTGGCGACCTGCTTGACCGCGGAGCGCCGCAGGTCACCGTTGGCTTCCGGGGTGAACCGGTCCGGGTCCTCGCCGCCCTCACCGGTGTTCGACCGGGCCCCCAGCCGGTTCATCGCGATGGCCAGGGTCTGATGCGCCTCGGCCGAGATGGAGCCGTAGGACATGGCCCCGGTGGCGAACCTGCGCACGATGCTGGCCACCGCTTCGACCTCATTGATCGGAACGGGCCGTGGTGCCCCGGTCCCGGCATCCACTCCGCGGATCCGGAGCAGGCCGCGCAGCGTCATCAGCCGCCGCGACTGGTCGTCGACCAGCGAGGCGTATTCCTTGAAGATCTCGTACCGGCGGCTCCGGGTGGCGTGCTGCAGCTTGAACACGGTCTCGGGGTTGAACAGGTGCTGCTCGCCGTCGCGCCGCCACTGGTATTCCCCGCCGGTGGCCAGCCGCCGGTACTCCATCCCGGCCGGATCGGCCAGGGCCAGGCTGGTCCGCTGCCCGATCTCCGCGGCCAGCGCGGTGAAGCCCACGCCGGACAGCCGCGAGGTGGTGCCGGCAAAGCAGGTCTCGATCACCTCCGGGCCCAGGCCGAGGGCCTCGAAGATCTGCGCGCCGGTGTAGGAGGCGACGGTCGACACGCCCATCTTGGACATGATCTTCAGCAGGCCCTTGCCGAACGCCTTGAGCAGGTTGGCCTCGGCCTTCTTCTCCGACACTCCCTCCAGCACGCCACGGCGGACCAGGTCCCTGACCGACTCGATGGCCAGGTAGGGGTTGACCGCCGCGGCGCCGTACCCGACGAGCAGCGCCACGTGATGGCACTCGCGGACGTCCCCGGCCTCGACCACCAGCCCGGCCTCGGTCCGTGACTTCTCTCGGATCAGGTGATGGTGCACCGCTCCGGTCAGCAGCAGCGAGGGGATCGGGATGGCGTCGGGCCGTGGGGCCGCCCGGTCGGACAGGATGATGAGGTGGGCGCCGGCTCGGATGGCTTCGGAGACCTCGGCGCAGATGTCGGCCAGCCGGGCCCGCAGGCCGTCGCCGCCGCCGCGCGGGTCGTAGCGGCCGTCCACCACGTGCGAGGCCAGGCCGGGCAGGTTGCCCTCGTCGTTGATGTGCGCGATCTTGGCCAGGTCCTGATCGCCGATCACCGGGTACGGCAGCGCGATCTGCCGGCAGGACGCCGGGACCGGGACCAGCAGGTTCTGCTCGGGGCCGGTGACCGTGCCGAGCGAGGTGACGAGCTCTTCCCTGATCGCGTCCAGCGGCGGGTTGGTCACCTGGGCGAACAGCTGGGTGAAGTAGTCGAATATCAGCCGCGGCTTGTCGGACAGCACGGCCAGCGGCGTGTCCGTCCCCATCGACCCGATCGGCTCCGACCCGGTCCGGGCCATCGGGGCCAGGATGACCCGCAGCTCCTCCTCGGTGTACCCGTGCATCCGCTGCAACGTGACCAGGTCCGCGACCGCGGGGTCGGCGGGAGGGAGAGGGCGATCCGGCAGGTCGTCCAGGTGGACCAGGCCGGCGTGCAGCCAGGCTCCGTAGGGGTGTTCGGCGGCCAGGGCCGCCTTGACCTCCTCGTCTTCGACGATGCGGCCGGTGGCGGTGTCGGCCAGGAAGATGCGCCCGGGCTGGAGCCGGCCCTTCCTGATCACCGTGGCCGGGTCGATGTCGAGGACGCCGACCTCGCTGGCCAGCACGACCAGGCCGTCGCTGGTCAGCCAGTACCGGCCGGGGCGCAGGCCGTTGCGGTCCAGCACCGCGCCGATGACCGAGCCGTCGGTGAACGCGATCAGCGCCGGGCCGTCCCACGGTTCCATCAGCGCGGCGTGGAACTGGTAGAAGGCGCGGCGTTCCGGTGTCATCTCCTCGTGGTTCTCCCACGGTTCGGGGATCATCATCAGCACCGCGTGCGGGAGCGAGCGGCCGCCCATGTGCAGCAGCTCCAGGCACTCGTCGAAGCTGGCCGAGTCGCTGCCATCCTCGTTCAGGATCGGGAACAGCCGCTCGATGCCCTTTCCGTCCTTCGAGGGCGGGATCAGGTCGGTGGCCAGCATCGCCTCCCGGGCTCGCATCCAGTTGCGGTTGCCCCGGATCGTGTTGATCTCGCCGTTGTGCGCCACATACCGGTACGGGTGGGCCAGCGGCCAGGAGGGGAACGTGTTGGTGGAGAACCTCGAGTGCACCAGGGCCAGCGCCGAGCCGTACCTGGGATCGGACAGGTCGGGGAAGAACGGCTCGAGCTGCACCGCGGACAGCATGCCCTTGTACACGATGGTCCGGGCCGACAGGCTGGCGAAGTACACGCCGCCCTCGTGTTCGGCCCGCTTGCGCAAGCAGAACGCCATCTGCTCGAGCTGGCGGCCGGACTCGCCGTTCGCGCCCGCGACGAACAGCTGGACCAGCTCGGGCAGCACGGCCCGGGCACCGGCCCCGCAGGCGTCGACGTCGTAGGGAACCTCGCGCCAGCCCAGCA
>Ga0302184_10000343_pt1 | contig 30665 bp, 30 predicted proteins | sample I_Palsa_N3_3_FD_200233 | JGI IMG/M metagenome (GOLD analysis project Ga0302184, IMG submission 200233) | Peat permafrost microbial communities from Stordalen Mire near Abisko, Sweden - I_Palsa_N3_3 | ecosystem: Environmental > Terrestrial > Soil > Palsa > Peat permafrost | place: Sweden...
GGTTCACCATGGCCTCGATGACCAGCCGGCAGGCGGGCCGGATGTAGGCGGAGTTGGCGTGGTCCTCTCTAGGGGATCGGGGTGCCGAAGGGTCGTATGTGCTGGCGCGGCCGCGATGCCCGCGCATGCCCTCGTCCCGCAGGCCCCGGTAGTGCGTCAGCCTCCCAGTACCGCGGAGGATCCGGCTTACGCGGAGGATCCGGGCAGCTAAAGCTACCAAAATGCTCCGCATAAGCTATATCCTCCGCATTAATTTCCAGTGCTCCGAATATACTGGTGAATTGCGGGGCGGGTGAGGTGCCTGCGCCGGGGGTGAGCCTGCACAGGCTGTCCGTACGTAGCCTGTCCAGCAGTTGACGCAAGGATTAAGCAATGGTCACGAATTCGAGATAACCAATGTTAGTGGTTTAAGCTAACAACGGTTGCAATCGGCAGTCTCGTCGGTCAGCAGAACAGTGTTCCTTACCTGAACCTAGGCCCGATGCTGAAGGAGGCCCGGTGAACGCGCTTCCCCTTGTTCTGACCGTGTTCGTCGCGTGCGCGGTCGAGGCCATCGAGGCGCTGACGATCGTGCTCGCGGCGGGCCTGACCCGGCAGTGGCGGTCCACCTTCCAGGGCATGGCGGCGGCCCTGCTCGTGCTGGCCGCCATCGTGGGCGTGCTCGGACCGACGATCACCCTGCTGCCGCTGACCGCGCTGCGGCTGGTGGTCGGGGCGCTGCTGGCCATCTTCCGGCTGCAGTGGCTGCGCAAGGCGATCTTGCGGGCCACGGGGCACAAGGCGCTGCACGACGAGGCCAGCGCCTACCTACGCGAGGTGGCCGCGGCCAAGGCCGCGCCCGAGGTCGCCAAGCGCGGGGTCAGCGACTGGTACGCCTTCACCCTGGCGTTCAAGGGCGTCCTGCTCGAGGGGCTCGAGGTCGTATTCATCGTGATCACGTTCGGGGACAACCAGCGTAACCTGGGCGCCGCGGTGGTGGGCGCCGCGATCGCCGTGGTCGTGGTGACCGTGACCGGGATCGCGGTCCGGGCCCCGCTGGCCAAGGTTCCGGAGAACGCGCTGAAGTTCCTCGTCGGGATCATGCTCACGTCGTTCGGGACGTTCTGGGGCGCCGAGGGCGCCGGGGTGAGGTGGCCGGGTAACGACGCGGCGCTGCTGGTGCTGGTCCCGGTGGTGGCGATAGTCTCGCTCGCCTGCACCGCGTGGCTGCGGCGCGCCCGCCGGTCCGGCGGGGCGGCAGGCTCCGCGGTGCAGGCGTCGGTGTCGGAAGGGGTGAGTGGCCCATGATGCGGGCGTTGAAGTCGTTCGGGGCGTTCTGGTACGACTTCGTCATCGGCGACGACTGGCAGGTCGCCGCGCTGGTGGTGGCCGCGCTGGCCGTCACCGCGCTGCTCGTGCACGTCGCCCGGGTGAACGCCTGGTGGCTGCTCCCGGTCTGCGCCTTCGCCGCCTTGGTCTGGTCACTGCGCCGCGCCACCGCCGGCAAGTCCTGAACCCTGCGATCGGCTGGCGCGTTACGCGTGGCGCCGGCTGAGCAGGAGGGCGGCGGCCATAAGAGCCGCGGCGGACCAGGCGGCTAGCACGCCGAGACCCGCCCACGGGGCGATCGGGAGGGTGCTCAGGTTCGTGGTGGCCTGGATGGCCAGGCCCGCGGTCATCGGGCCGAGCTGCTGGACGTGCCGGCCCAGGTTCGAGCCGAGGACCGATCCCAGGATCGGGAACAGGTAAAGGAGCGCGAGCACCACTCCGATGCTGGCCGCCGAGTCCCGCGCGCAGGTGGCGACGCCGAGGCTGAACAGCGCGATCAGCATCAGGTACAGCACGGAGCCGACCGCCGCGCGCAGCACCGGGCCGTCCGCCAGGGACAGCGCGGGATACCCGTGAGCGGGGCCGATGCCGTGGCCCGGCAGGATCAGCGCCCCGGCCAGCAGGGATACGCCGATGGCGATCACGCCCGCCAGGGCGGCCACGCCGGCCAGGACCGTGGCCTTGGCGGCCAGCACGATGATCCGCCGGGGCACCGCCGCGAACGTGACCCTGATCATCCCGGTGCCGTACTCGTCGCTGATGCTCAGCACGGCCACGATGGCGATGACCGCCTGGCCGAGGTAGACGCCGGTCAGGCTGATCTTGGCGGGGTCCGCCGCGCAACCGCCAGCCGGGCACCGGACGGCGGCGGCCGCCGCGACGCTCACCGCTACGGTCGAGATGATCGCGGCGATCAGCAGCCAGCCGGTACCACGCAGGCTGCGCAGCTTGGTCCACTCGGCGCGCAGCGCGTAGGTCATGTGTTCCGCCCGGCGAGGGCGAGCGCCACCGCGGTCCAGGCGGCCAGCACGGCCAGGCCCAGCCAGGGAGCGAGGGGGTAGTAACCGTTCTGCGGGGTATAGGCGGCCAGGACCTGGGCGTACCTGGGGTAGGGCTGCTGGATGGCGAAGGCGGCGGCCGGGGTCACCCGGAGCTGCGCACTCCGCTGGCCGCCGAACGGACCCTGCTCCAGGTGACGCTCGCCGACCCGGCCGCGTCCGTCGCGACGCTGCGGGCCGCCTGCGAGGAGGCACTGGAACTGGGCGGCCAGCAGGAGCGGCTGATCTCCGCGCTGCTGACGCTGGCCTCCGGTGAGGGTGGCGTCGACCGCTGGGAGCCTTTCGACCTGGCCGAAATCACCGGACAGGTCCTGGTCGGCCGCGCGGCGGAGGGCGTCACGGTCGAAGCGGCACTGCAGCCAGCGGCGGCAACGGGCGATGTGCGGCTAGCGGAAAGCCTGGTGGCGAACCTCGTCGACAACGCGCTGCGGCACAACGTGCCCGGTGGGCGGGTCACGGTGTCGACGGCGGTAACCGGCGGGGGGTCCGTGCTGTCGGTCTCCAATACCGGGCCGGTGATCCCCGCCGCGGAAGTTGACCGGCTGTTCCAGCCGTTCCAGCGGCTCACCGGCGAGCGGCTCTCCGGCAGGCAGCTCCGGCACGAGGGCGGGTACGGGCTCGGCCTGGCGATCGTGCGTGCCATCGCCGAGGCGCACAGGGCCTCGCTGACGGCTCGCGCCCGGCCCGAGGGCGGCCTGGACGTCGAGGTCACGTTTCCCCGCGGCTGACCTTGCGACCTGCAGGTCACGCGGCCCGCCGCCGGACCGCCCAGATCGCGGCGGCGATCAAGAGGGCGGACAGCCCGAGCAGCCAGCCGCCCTCGATGAGCTGGAACCGCCAGAAGTCGCTGCCCGGCACGTAGGACCACCACTGGGTGATGTGCGCGGTCCGCAGCCAGTTCTGGAACGCGTCCGGGTTCGAGGAGTTCTGCACGCTCAGCGGGATGTTCGAGGGGTAGAACCGCTGGCCATTTGGCCCGCCCAGCCACTGGCCCAGCAGCCAGGCGGACTCGCTGCCAGGAGGATTGTTGCCAGAGACGACGAGCGGCGTGGCGTAGTGCTGCCGCAGCGCCATCATCGTGGCCACGTCGAGCACCGTGCACGTCGCGAGCGCGACGGCCATGGCCGCGACCGCGCGCCGGATCATCACGCCGAGGAACGCGGCGACGGCGAACGCCAGCAGCGTCCAGGCGGCGAAGTCCACGCCCAGGTTGCCGAACAGCTGCATGGGGAACTTGCTGGTCTTGCCTTCGGCGAGGAACGGGCTGAAGTACCAGGCGAACAGCTGGCTGAACGCGTACGCGAGCACGGTCAGCGCGGCCGCGAGCAGGATCAGCTTGGTCGCCGCCCAGCGCACTCGCCCGCAGGCCTGGGTCCAGGCGAACCGGAACGTCCCGCTCTCCAGCTCCCGCGCCAGCACTGGTGCCCCGACGAACACGCCGAGCAGGATCGGCACGGCCAGCAGGAGGAACGGCACGGTCTGCGCGTTGAGCCCCGAGCTCACCACCGAACCCTGCTGGGTGCCGTAGTAGCGCTGGTTGAACGACTGCAGCAGGTTATGGCACACTGCCGATCCGGCGGGGTGACATGCGTCCACCTTCGCGTAAGCGCTGTGCATCTCCAGCCCCATCCACAGCAGGTACACGCCGAGGACACCGAGCAGCGCCACGGCACCGGCCAGCGCGGCCCGGTGCTGGCGCCAGGTGACCCAGGCCACCCCCCGCAGCGGGACGCGCCGGGTGCGGGCAGGAACCCGCTGAACGGCAATCGCGGTCATGCCGCCACCTCCATGCTTGCTTCGCGCAGGTAACCGAGAACGAGCTTTTCCAGGCCTACGCCGTGCGCCGCCACCAGCGACGAAACCTCACCGGACACGAGGACCTGGCCGCGACCCAGGACGATCAGGTAGTCGGCTACCTGATCGAGCTCGGCCACCATGTGCGAGGAGAGCACCACCGAGATGCCTTCGGCGGCCACCTCGGACAGTAGCGACTGCATGAAGTCGTGCCGAGCCAGCGGGTCGAGCGCGGCGAGCGGCTCGTCCAGGACGAGCAGGTCGGGTCGCCGGGCCAGGGCGATCGTGAGCGCGAGCTGTGCCTTCTGCCCGCCGGACAGCGCGCCGACCTTCTTGCCCGGCTCGATCCCGAGGCGGGAAAGCCGGGCGGCCGCGCGCTCGGCATCCCAGCGCAGGTTCAGGAACCGGGCGACCCGCAGCATGTCGGTGACCGGCAGGTTCTTATACAGGGGCGCGTCCTGCGCCACGAATGCGATCCGGTCCAGCGCCGGCGGCGACCCGGCGAGCACACCGCCGAGCACCGTGACGCGCCCGGCGGTGGGCGTGGTGAGGCCCGTCGCCATGTTCAGCAGCGTCGACTTCCCCGCGCCGTTCGGTCCGACCAGGGCGACCACGTGGCCGCCGGGGACGTCAAGGGTGCAGTCCCGCAGGGCCCAGGTCCGGCCGTACCGCTTGCCCAGCCCTGCTGTCTCAATAATGTTCATGCGATTACAGTAGGAAGCGGGTCGGTGACGCCGACATAGGGCTGACCGGCGTCTGCGGGTAGACCTAGGTACACCTGCTGAACTGGGGGGCTAACGTCACTGCCGGCCCGGGCGCTGTCCCGGCAGACTGAACCGGAGGAGTCCGCCGGAGGAGGCACGACCGTGGGAACACTGAGGGATCGCGGCCGGGCCGCCGCCCGGGGGCTGGCGCTCGCCCTGCTGAACCCCGCGGGAATCGCCCTGATCCTCGTGCTGTTCGTGGTCGCGCAGAGGTCGGCCGGCGGGCCGTATCTCGACCAGAACCTGCTGGTTACCGTGCTGGTAACCCTGCCGCTGACCTGCGCCGTCGCGCTGGCCGCGAGCCTGATCCCGGGCCTGTCGGCGGCCACCCGCCGCCTGGTCAGCCTGATCAGGCGGCTGGCCGGTGACTGGTGCGGCGTCCCCATAGCTGATCCGTACCGGCGCGGAACCCCGGCCAGGAGAGACCCGGCCACCTGGCGGGACACGCTGTGGCTATCGGTGGGCTCCTCGCTATGCCTGCTGCTGGTTGTATTGCCGGCCGCCCTCATCGGCATCGGCGTGATCGCCTTCCTCGGCTCCCGCCTGTTCGTGGCGATCCCGCCGCCGGCGTACCCGGGAAACAGCACGGCGTCGATCCTGGTCTTCGGCGTCGCGCTCATCGCCGCCGGACTGTACAGCGCACCGCGGATGCTGAAGGCATACGGCCTGCTGGCGAAGTCGATGCTGGCCCCCACGGGCAGCGCAGAACTGGAACGACGGGTAGCGCACCTGTCGCAGACCCGCACCGAGACCCTCGACTCCGGCGCCGCGGAGATCCGCAGGATCGAACGCGACCTGCACGACGGCGCCCAGGCCAGGCTGGTCGCGATGGGCATGACGCTGGACGCGGCGGGCCAGCTGATCGACGACGACCCCAAGGCAGCCCGGGCGCTGCTGATCGAGGCGCGGGACAGCTCCGCCAAGGCGCTGCAGGAGCTGCGCGCCCTGGTCCGCGGCATCCACCCGCCAGTACTCGCCGACCGCGGCCTGGCCGAGGCGATCCGGGCCCTGGCCCTGGACACCCCGCTGCGCATCCACCTGAGCAGCGACCTCGACCAGGCGACCCGCCCGTCCGCCCCCGTCGAGTCGGCGGCCTACTTCGCGGTGAACGAGCTGGTCGCCAACGTGTCCAAGCACGCAAAGGCCAGCCAGGCCTGGATCGACATCAGGCATCACGACGAGATGCTGACGATCACGGTGACCGACGACGGCCAGGGCGGCGCCGATCCGCGCCGAGGCACCGGTCTGCAGGGGATCGAGCGGCGGCTCGCCGCGTTCGACGGCGTGCTCGCGGTCAGCAGCCCACCCGGCGGCCCGACCTCAGTGACCATGGAGATTCTTTGCGCGTCGCGATAGCGGAGGACCTGTTCCTGCTCCGGGACGGCCTGACCAGGATGCTCGAAGCGCACGGCTTCGCGATAACCGCCGCCGTGGACAACGGCGACGCCCTCCTGGCCGCGCTCCGCGAAGACCCGCCGGACGTCGCCATCGTGGACGTCAGGCTCCCGCCCACGTTCAGCGACGAGGGGCTGCGCGCCGCCGTGGCGGCCCGCAAGGAAAACCCCGGCCTGCCGGTCCTCGTCCTGTCCCAGTACGTAGAGCAGCTGTACGCGCGCGAACTGCTGGCCGCCGGCAGCGGCGGCATCGGCTACCTGCTCAAGGACCGGGTGTTCGACAGCGCCCAGTTCGTGGACGCGGTCCGCCGTGTCGCACAGGGCGGCACCGCGATGGACCCGGAGGTAATCGCCCGCTTGCTCGCCCGCAACACCGGCGACGGCAGCTTGTCCGTGCTCAGCCCGCGCGAGCGCGAGGTGCTCGCGCTCATGGCCGAAGGCCGGTCGAACGCCGCGATCGCCCAGCGTCTGGTCGTCACCGAACGCGCCGTGGCCAAGCACACGGCATCCATCTTCCTCAAGCTGGACCTGCAGCAATCCGACGACGACAACCGCCGCGTCCTCGCCGTCCTGGCCTACCTGGGCGGCTGAGCTCGGGGTGTGGCACGCGCAGCGAGCATGGTGCCGGGGGCTCGCAGGCGTTTGGGGGTCGTGGCCCACAGCCCCCGTACTTGCGGGCCCGGGTGCCACCAGCCCCGGACTCGGCGCCGCAACACGCACATCCGCCACTTCCGTCACATTTCCGTGGTTGATCGACGCTCCGCGGTAGCCCCGCCTGACTCAGCCGTCTCGCCCCGGGACCGGTTATCCGGGAGAATTGGGGCCTATGGGAGGGTTTGGGGGTCTATAGTGCACAAACCGCTCCCGTAAGCCCATATACTCCCGGATCTTGACGCCGGGCGGACGGAGCGACCGCTGTCAGCGGCATCGTGACCTCAATGACCAGCCCACGGCCGAGGCGGACGCGTCCGGATTTGGCATGCGGCGCTGGGGTACCACTGAACCACCGCCAAGCGTGAATCAACCGCAATAAGCGGAGAGCCCCTCCGCCTGGCGTGACGCCAGTGCTGTCCTGTGATGACTGTGACGAGCGCGGGCAGGCCGAAAGCTGTCGCGATCATCGCCGCCGCCATCGCCAGCCGACGGGCGGGCCGGGCGGCGGGGCGTGGTCAGCCGGGAAGTGCGTCGTAGATGGCGTGGCCGTATTCGGTGCTGCGGTCGGAGCCGATGATGCCGGGTCCCATCTTGTTCATCATGTAGGAGATCGTCGTGCGGCGGCCGACGTCCATCACGATCATGGAGCCACCCCAGCCGCCCCAGTAGCAGATCCTCTCGTCCGGGATCCAGGGCAGGATGTCGCGCTGGGGCAGCCCGTAGCCGATGCCGAAGCGCAGCGGGACACCCAGGACCAGGTCGATGCCGTTCTGCTGTTCACGGAAGATCAGGTCGATGGTGTCCTGGCCCAGCAGGCGGACGCCGTCCACCTCGCCGCCGCGAGCGACGACCGACAGGACCCGGGCCACCGAGCGGGCGTTACCGTGCCCGTTCACGGCGCCGAGGTCGGCGCGGCGCCAGCCGGGCGTGTTGGCCACCTCGGCGGCCACGGGTGGTCCGGTCAGCGTCTTGACCACCGGGCTGTCCGGGTCGAGCGCGGCGAGGTCGAACGGCAGCGGCGGCGGCGGGACCACGTCGGCGATCCGGTCCCAGTCGCTTTCCGCGGCGCCGATCTGGAAATCGGCGCCGAGCGGCCCGGCGATCTCCTCGGCCACGAACTGCTTGAGCGTCTTGCCGCTGATCCGCCGGACCACCTCGCCGACCAGGTGCCCGTAGTTGAGCGCGTGATAGCCCGAAGCGGTGCCCGGTGGCCACCACGGCGCCTGGGCGGCCATCCGGGACGTGGCGCGGGGCCAGTCGTAGAGGTCCTCGACAACGGCCGGCTGCTCCAGCCCGGAGACGCCGGACGCGTGCGACATGACGTGGCGGACCAGAACGTCCTGTTTGCCCTGGGCGGCGAACTCCGGCCAGTACCGGGCGACCGGCGCGTCGACGTCCAGCGCGCCCCGGTCGACCAGCATCAGGGCCGCGAGACTGGTCACCGTCTTGGTCGACGACCAGACGTTGGTGATGGTCTGCTCGGACCACGGGACGGTCCGCGCCTCGTCGCGAAATCCGCCCCACAGGTCTACGACGATCTCGCCGTCGATGTCCAGGACCAGGGACGCGCCCAGTTCCTCACCGGAGTCCAGGTTCCGCGCCAGCGCGGCGCGCACTGCGTCGAACCGGTCGTCACACTTGCCGAGTAGCTCCGTCATGGGGATCATCTTCCTCGCCGCCGGTCTCCGGGGCTAGGGTCACGCGGGCCGACAGGCCATGGTCCGGCAGCCGCGGAAGATTCACCGGCCGGACAGCGGTCACGGTATTCCCCGGATCACCAACGGTAATCTGTGGAAGGGTTGTGCATAAACAGGTGGATAACCGTCGCTAACTGCGGACAACTAGCTAATTTCTGTGGACAGGATGTGGATAGCAAAAAACTCGCCATGACTTTGCCGCAGACTCTTGCGCTCCATCCGCCGGCGCAGTAGAAATACTTTCACCGTTGGAAACGGGCACCGCCCCGGAGGCGACTCAGGGAACGTGAGAGGGATCGGGAAACCGGTACCTGGAGCGGGTGTACGGCACCAGCGGGGGCCCGCTGGGCTCGGGAGGCCAGGCAACTGACCGACTCGGCGCGGTGCGGCCAGGCAAGGCCCCCTCCATCTCATACATGGAGGGGGCCTTGTTCTTTTCTGCGTTGTTCTATTCTGGGTTCTATTCTGGCCGGCAATGGCATGTCTACCGGGAACAGAGAGAAGCAACCATTGACCATTACCGCACGGCCGACGCCGAATGCCGCACCCGCCCGGCTTAACGTCCGCAAGAGCGTTGATTCCCTTACCGCGCAGGAACTGGCCGACTTCCGCCGGGCGGTAGAGCGGGTACTGGCGCTGAACGACAAGCGGGGTTTTGAATATTTCGCCGGCTGGCACGGCGTGCCGCTCGGCTGGTGCCAGCATCACGATCCGCTCTTCCTGCCGTGGCACCGGGCTTACCTGTACTGGCTGGAGCTCGCGCTCCAATCGGAGGTTCCCGGCGTGACGCTGCCGTGGTGGGATTGGTCAAAGGACGCAACCATTCCGTCCGCCTATTCCAGCGCGCAGGCAGACGGGTCGCAGAACGTACTCGCGAAGGCACCGATCAACGTATTCAATACCGAGCGCAAATCCGGCTGGCCGACCGAGACGTCGCGTGCCCCGGGCCGGGCGCCGCAGGTGCCGGGTCCGCCGTACCAGCAGGAGTGGGCCTACGCCATGAAGGCCACCAACTACACCGACTTCAGCCAGCGGATCTGGTCCGTGCACGACACCCTGCACGTCTGGGTCGGCGGCACCATGGGCCAGGTCGACTGGGCCGCCTACGACCCGCTCTTCTTCGCCCACCACGCCAACATAGACCGGGCGTGGCGGATCTGGCAGGCGGCGCATCCCGGAGCCAATCCCCCGGCCAGCATCCTCGACGTGTCGCTGCAGACCGATCCGGCCATAAAGGTGCAGGCCACGCTCGAGGTTCACCAGCTGGGGTACGAGTACGCTGGGACGCAATCGACCGTTCCCGGGAGCGCATGATGCAGCGCTGGACCTCCCAGGCCATCGCGGTGCCGCCGCGGAGCAACTGGCAGCGGGCTGACCTGGAGTTCGAGGGCGTCGAGCACGATGGCCCGTCGTTCGTCATCCATGTCTTCCTTAACCATCCCGACGCGGACGAGGCGACCCCGCGCACGGCGGAGCAGCGCTACGCCGGCTACCTGACCGTGTTCGCCCACGGCGACTGCTGGGGCGATGTGGGCCATTGCGATATCCCCGAGCCGGTCAGCCCGTTTGACCAGCGCCCGTCGCATCCGCTGGAGCCGTTCGACGCCACGCTGGAGATCACCGAGGCGCTGCAGGCCCTGCCCGACGACGCCGGCGAGATCACCGTGACCGTGCTCGCGTTCAACCAGACCGACGACGCGGACGGCGTGCTCCGGTTCAAGCAACTGACGCTGCTCACCTACGCCTAACCGCCGGCCAGGGTTTCCCGGGAGCGCGGAACATCTCGCGGTGCCTCAGCGGGCCAGCAGCGGGATGAGGACCTGGGCGTCGGGGGTACCCCAGCCGGTGACTGGGTCCCAGCCGGGTCCGGCCTGGTAGCCGGTGACCGTGACCCCGTTGAGGACCACCGTGTTGTCGCCGGTGGTGATGTCGTGGAAGGCCTGGTGATACAGCAGGCCGCGGGCGATCCGGTAGATGGCGGGGTTGACGAAGCCGAGCGGGTGGCCGGCCTCCTGGTCGGCCAGGGCGATCAGGGCGGCCCAGAACGGCGCGCCGGCGCTGGTGCCGCCGGCCCCGATGAGCTCGTAGCCGCCGCCTGGCGCGCTGAACGCGAGCGCCATGCCGGTAGAACCCTCACCATCGGCAGCCACGTCAGGCACGCCCCGGGTGGCGCCGATGCCGGGCACGCCATCGGCGTAGGCGGGCTGGGCGAACAGGTGGCTGAACCCGCCACCCGACCCGGTGGACGGGTTGTCCCAGACGGTCTCGCTGATGTACGCGCCGGTGACGGGGTTCGCGGTCAGGCTGGTGCCGCCCACCCCGAGCACGAGCGGATCCGAAGCGGGCAAGATGACCTCCTTGACCGGCGTGGACGAGCCGTTGCCGAGCACGCCCTGGTCTCCCGACGCGGCGACGACGGTGACATGGCGGGCGTCGGCGTACTCCAGCGCCGAGTTCATGGTCGCCACCTCCGCGCTGGTCCAGGAGTCCTCACCCACGTTGAAGTCCTGACCGATGCCGCTTTGGGACATCACCTCTGCGTTGCGGACGGCGATCCGCACATACGCGGCGAACGTGGCGGCGAACTTCGCCGGGGTGCTCACCTGCGCCGTGCCGACCAGAATCTCGCGGATGGTGGCGTCCGGGGCGACGGCGTGCACCAGCTCGGTGTCCTCCACCTCCTCCTCGCTGGCCAGCCACGGCGAGGCGGACGAGCCCGCCAGGGTCGTGATGACCTGGATCTGCGCCGGGGGCAGTGCGAACCGGCGGTCGAAGGCCGCCACGTCCTGCCGGATGTCGGTGACCGCCGGGGTCTGCGCCGGCCCCGTTTCGGCCTCCTCGGGCAGTGCCACCGTGACGCCGCGGCCGTCGATCCCGCGATCCAGCAGCGGCTGGATGCCGTAGGCCGCCCGGAGCTGCTGGGGCGTGTAACACGGCAGGGAACCCAGGCAGGCAGCCTCCGCGCCAGACGGGCTGGCCGTGGCCGGCGGTGCTGCGGCGCCGCCCGTTCCCGTGCTGCCGGCCGCCAGCAGGTGCTCGCAGGCGTCGTTAGCCCGCGCCGCGGGGCTGTTGCCGCTCGGTTGCCCGCTGATGTTGATGTTCGCCGATGGGTTGGGGTCGGGGAAGCCCGGCACGCCGTGGGTTTGCATGCAATGCGCGTAGGCAAGATCCACCTGGTAGGCCGCCGGCCCCTTCGAGGCAGAGCCGCCGGAGGACGAGGGACTGCCGCCGCACGCCGTCAGCACGGCGCCTGCGGCCACGACAGCTAGGGCTGCCGCGCCCCGCGCGCCCCGATTAGCGCCGGTCTTCATCTGTGATCTCCCCGAGGTATTTCCATGGAGAGTAGGTAGCAACCAGCGACGACGCGGTTCGACTCAGCGCCGAGGTTTGTCGCTAGCCGGGCCCGGCCGCCCGGGCTGCCTAATGCACGGCCGCTGGGGGCGGCGGGCGCCAGCGCTTCCAGCCCCGGTGCACGGCGACCAGCCGCGAGGGTCCGGGCGGGACGCCGACCAGGTCGGCCCGGGGATACAGGGCCAGCCCGGCGGGCACCGGCTCCCACCACTGCTCGCCGGAGAACAGCCGGCTGAACAGCTCCCGCGAGCGGCCCTGCGGGCCGAGGATCAGCTCGGCCGGGACCGGCTGATCCGGCCGCTGCCAGCGGAAGTCACCGGAGATCCGCAAGGCCGAGCCGGTGTTGGGCAGGGCGGCGTGCGGGGTGAGGCAGTGGAAGAGGATCACGTCGCCGGGCTCGTAGCTGGTCGTGGCCCAGCCGGGCTCGGCATTGCCGAGCGGGCGCGGCGGCCGGGGCGGGCCGAGGTGACCGCCGGGCTGGACGGCCAGGCCGCCGACCCGGACCGGGATGTCCATCAGGGGGATCCAGCTGGTCAGCATGTCCTGGACGCCGGACACCCCGTAGTCGTAATGGATGTAGCGACCGCGCGGGCGGGCTTCGGGGCGTTCGGGATAGACCGCGCGCAGTACCTTCACCGGGTAGGAGAAGGCCGCGGGCCCGAGGACGGCGCGGACCACCGCCCGCAGCGGCGGCAGGTAGGGCAGGCGGTTGAAGTCGGCGCTGGTCATGGCGGCCCGGAAGGCCGGGTCGGCCAGCGCGTCCATCGAGTTGACCGCGCGCGGCTGGAGCGACGGGACGCCCCGTTCGTCGACCCATCCGCCGGATCGCAGCCGGGCCAGGACGGTCTGCCCGACCGCCCGCACCTCGCTCGCCGGTAGCAGGCCGCGGAAGAACAGGTACCCGTCGCCGGCCAGGCGCCGGCGCAATCCATCCGGGTCATGGACCAGGGATGCGGAATCGGCCAGCTCATCCACAGGCTCACTGTAGCTACCACGCAGAGCTGTTCGGTCCGGCCGGGCAGACCCCGGCCGGATCAGGTTTGGCCCTGCGGACCAGGGGTAGCCGCTCCGGCCGTAACGGCTACCGCAGGCCCAACTCCTCCGGGAACTGAGGGTGCCCGGGGCTTAGCTGCTCGGGGAAGGCTAATGGCACGAGAGCTTGGGGTTCACGCCCACGTAATTGAGCGGGCCCGCCACGATCGTGACCACGATCGTTCCCGCATGAGCGCAGCTAGTGGGCGACGAGTTGTAATACCCGCGCTGGCCGGCCGCTATCGCCCCGATGATCAGCCAAATCAGGAGAACGAGCCCTCCGGTTCGCATAATTACCTCCGAAAGACAGGCAGCACCTTGGACTCCGAAGGGCCGCGAATACTGGTCGCCTTTTCGTCTACCCCAGCCACGGCGGATACACCTGCGGGCCGGATCGGATTTGCGGCCCGTTTGCGGCAACGTGACACAAGGACCAGCCAGGCGGCCGCTTTCCGTCTACGGTGTATCGTTGCTGCTGATGGCCTGGGACGCAAAGACCGCGCAGCCCGCACCCGCGGCACCCGAAGCACTCACCGGCCCGCTGTCCCGCCGACCGGCCGGCGGCGGCCCGCTGCCTCCTCCGGCGCCTGGTGCCATGTCTTACCAATACACCACCGACCTGGCCGCGGTCCGCGCCGTGGTGTACCGCTACGCGAAGAAGGCCGGGCTGCCGGAATCGCGCGCGGTCGACCTGGTGTTGGCGGTCAGCGAGGTGGCCGCCAACACCGTGCGCCACGCCAAGTCCCCCGGGTCCCTGAAGATCTGGTACGACACCGAGAAGATCGTCTGCCAGATCCAGGACGACGGGACCATCACCGACCCACTGGCGGGCCGGCGCCGACCGTCGCTGGAGGCCATGGGCGGGCACGGGCTGTGGATCGTGAACCAGGTCTGCGACGAGGTCGAGGTTCGCTCCGACGAAACCGGCACGACGATCCGGCTGCGCATGGACCTGCCCCAGGTCGAGCCCGGCTCCTGATCCGCGTTCGGCCGGTCGTTTGTGGGCCAGCTGAGGACTATCCCGCAGGAAACCGCCGTGTGGTACAACAAGTGCGTGGATCTGCTGACGGTCTCTGTCACGGCGCGGGAGTCCGCTGGCGAGCCTTACACGCTGGTGGAGATCGCCGGCGAGGCTGACGTGACGAACACGGACGAACTGCGGCGCCTGCTGGACGACGAGGTATCCCAGCAGCCGCGCACGCTGATCATCGACCTGTCCGGCCTGCGCTTCATGGACTCCTCGGCGTTGCACGCGCTGCTGCGGGTGAACCGGTCACTGGACCGGCAGGGCGGTGTCCTCGCGCTGGTGTCCCCGCAGGCCGCGGTCGCTAAGATCCTGCGGCTGACCACCGCCGACCGGCTGATCCCGGTCTTCGACAGCGTGGCGTCGGCCGCCGCCGGCTGACGCACGAAAAAATCCGCCAGCGGGGTTGTTTGAGAACTCCCGCGGTGGGATATGCTTCTCTCTAGTGGTGCCTACGACGCAGGCACGCTCAATGCGACACGGTGTTTTCGCGGAGCGTGCGGTCGAGGTGCCACTTTTCGCTTCCGCTGACGACACCGCACTGAGATTCGTCAGCAAGGAGGCCCCCCGGATGAAGATCGCCCTGGTAGCTCAGAACGCGACGCCGCTCCGCCCGCGCACTGGCGCCGGACCGGACAGCGATGACGTCGGACTTAGCGAGCTCACCCGTGAACTCGCTACTCATGGTCACCAGGTGACCGTGTACGCCCAGAAGCACCAGCCGGATCTGCCCGATCAGGCCGAGCTGCACGACGGAGTGCGGATCGTGCACATCGACGCCGGACCGGCTCCGGCCGATGGCGACCAGGGCGACGCCAGCCTGCTGGAGCGGGTGCCCGCCTTCAGCGGTCCGCTACGCAGTAGCTGGGAGCGCGAGCGCCCGGACGTCGTGCACGCGCTGCGCTGGACGAGCGGGCTGGCCGCCCTGGCCGCCGCGCGAGACCTGGACATACCGATCGTGCAGGAGTTCAGCTCGCTCGGGGTCACCGAACGGCGCGACCGGGTGCGGGCCGACGGCGCCGCGGCCGCGCGGATCAGGCTGGAGCCTGCCATCGGGCGCAGCGCCGCCGCCGTGGTCGCCACCCACTCGGCGGAGGCCTCGGACCTGGCCAGCCTGGGTGTGCACCGGTCCTCGATCAGGGTCGTCCCGTGGGGCGTCGACACCGACACCTTTACCCCTGAGGGTCCGGTGGCGAAGCGGAACGGCCGTCCGCGGCTGCTCACCGCCGCCGATCTGAACGAGCGGGCCCCGCTGGAGACCCTGCTCCGGGCGCTGACCCGGGTACCCGGCGCCGAGCTCCTGGTCGTCGGCGGCCCGGACCGCGCCGACCTGCCTCAGGACGGCGCGTACGTCAACCTGGCCAGGTTCGCCGGGACGCTGGACCTCTCAGACCGCGTGATCTTCACCGGGAAGGTCGACCACGCCGAGATGCCGGCCCTGCTGCGCTCGGCCGACCTGGTCGTCAGTACTTGTCAGTACGAGCCCTCCGGTACGACGTCGCTGCAGGCCATGGCGTGCGGGACCCCGGTCATCGCACCCCCCGTGGGCGGTCACATGGACGCCGTGGTCGACGGGACGACCGGCATCTTGATCCCGCCGGGCCGGCCGGCCCTGCTGGCTCAGCGGATCCGGCAGCTACTCGCTCACCCCATGTTGATCGAGGCCTACGGGGTCGCGGCGGCCGACCGGGCCAGGTCTCGCTACTCGTGGGATCGCATCGCGGCCGAGACGCTCGCGGTCTACGACAAGGCCATCGCCCAGGCGGCCTGACCCCAGCCGCCGACCGGGCCCGGGAAGCACTTCGCTTCCCGGGCGCTGGTTTGCCCGGTCTGGGTCGGTCCACGGGTGTAGCGACGCTGAGACGGGGTAGCCCAGGAGACTATGGCAGCGACCGTTACGCCCGTCGCCCCGTCCCGTTACGACGGGTTCACCACCATGCCCCTCGGCGGCCCATGGCGCACGGGGAGCAGCGGCAAGATCGCGACCGACAGCGATCCGTGGAGCGGTGCGACCCTGACCGAGATCCCGCTGGCCGGGCCGGACGACCTCGACGACGCCTTCGCCGCGGCCGAGCGGGCGCAGCCGGCGTGGGCCGCGCGGCCGCCGGCGACCCGGGCGGACGTGATGCGGGCGGCCGCTGCGGTGCTGGCGGCCCGTCGGGCCGAGGTCACCGACTGGCTGATCCACGAGACCGGCGCTCCGGTCGCCGCGGCCGAACTCGAGTGGAACCTGGCCTGCGAGGCGATGCTGGGGGCGGCGTCGCTACCGCACCAGGTCACCGGGCGCATCGTGCCGTCCGACCTGCCGGGCCGGCAGACCCGCGTCTGCCGGGTGCCGGCCGGGGTGATCGCGGTGATCAGCCCCGCGAGCTTCCCGATGCTGCTGTCCAGCCGAGCCACGGCGGCCGCGCTGGCGGCCGGGAACGCGGTGGTCCTCAAGCCGTCCAGCGATAGCCCGGTCACCGGCGGGCTGCTGCTGGCCAAGATCTTCCGGGAGGCCGGCCTGCCGGCCGGACTGCTCAGCGTGGTCGTTGCCTCCGGCCCGGAGATCAGCGAGGCGATCACCGGGCATCCGGTGCCCCGCGTCATCTCGTTCGCCGGCTCGGCCGCGACCGGGCGGGTGCTGGCCCGCGGGGCGGCGGGCAAGCGGCTCGTCGGCCAGCCCGGCACGGAGGGATCGTTCGTCGTCCTCGAGGACGCCGACCTCGCGCGGGCGGTCGACGCGGCGGTGTTCGGCTCCTTCGCCGGACAGGATCAGATCTGCATGATCACCCGCCGGATCACCGTGCACCGGAAGGTGTACTCCGAGTTCACCGAACGGCTGCTGACCCTGGCGGGTTGCTTGCGAGCCGGTGATCCGGCGGCCGCGGACACCGACATCGGCCCGGTCGGCACCGCCCGGCGGCTGACCGCGATCCGGGACGCCGTGGAGCGGGCCCGCGCCGAGGGGGCCCGCCAGGTGCTCGGCGGTGAGCCGGACGGCCCGGCCCGGCTGCTGCTGCCCCCGCACGTGCTGCTGGCGCGGAACAACGTGGCGAGCACCAGGGAGGAGATAGCCGGCCCGGTGATCACGATCGTCCGGGCGCGGGACGAACGGGATGGCATCCGGATCGCGAACGAGACCGGGTACGGCCGGTCAAGCGCGGTCTTCACCCGGGACATCGAGCGAGGCGCGCGCGTCGCCCTCGCCCTGAACGCCACGATGACCCACGTCAACGACGCTCCGGTGAACGGCGACGCCACGGACGACCGCCGGGCCATGGGCGACTTCACCGCGGAGCACTGGATCAGTGTGCCGCTGCGCGCCGGTCCATTATCCGGTGACCGGTCAGCGGATACGGACCGCGACCAGGCAGGCGTCGTCGCCGGTGTCAGAGACCGCGCTGGCCAGGATCTGGTCGGCCTGGGTGGCGGCGGTCAGGTCAGCGCCAGTCACGTTAGGGGCCTCCGGCCGCGTCCCGTAGCCGGGACTCAGCCCGGCGACGAACTCCCGGAGCACGTCTTCGATCGAGTCACCGCGCCGCTCGATCAGCCCGTCGGTGAACAACAGCAGGGTGTCACCGGGTTCCAGCGACAGCACCGCTTCCTCGTAGCTGGCGTCCGGGTCCATGCCGAGCAAGACTCCGCCGGGCAGCGGAAGCGCCCGGGCGATGCCGCCGCGCACCAGCACCGGCGGCAGGTGCCCGGCGCGGGCCCAGCGCAGCACGCGGGTCTGCGGGTTGTAGAGCCCGCATATCACGGTCCCGATCACGCCCGAGGTGAGATGGCACATCACGCCGTTGAGCATGCGGAGCAGCTCGGCCGGCCCGGCTCCGGTGATGGCCAGGCCGCGCAGCGAGTTGCGCGCCGCGACCATGCCGGTCACCGCGTCGATGCCGTGCCCGGCCACGTCGCCGACCACCAGCAGTACGTCGGTGGCCGGCAGCAGGAGCGTGTCGTACCAGTCGCCGCCGACCAGCTGGCCCTCGCCGACCGGCCGGTAGCGCACCGCGACATCGATGCCGGCCGCTTCCACCGGCACGGCGTCGGGCGGCATGATGGCCTGCTGCAGGCGCAGCGCGAGCAGGTGCTCCTCGGCGGCCCGCTGCTCGCTGTCGGCGAGCTGGTCACGCGTCGCGGCCAGGGCGACCTGGGTGTGGTAGTGCGCCGAGACGTCCTGGAAGGCCCCGCGCACCGCGACCACCGCGCCGGCCGCGTCCATGACCGGTTCGGCGAACACCCGGATCTGACGGATGCTCCCGTCATCGGGGTGCACGACGCGGAACGTCACCGTCGCCGCCTCCCGCCGGTCGGCCAGGCGCTGCCGGAAGCGCGTCATGACCGGCTTATCGGCCGCCATCACGTAGCTGTGCAGATCGGCCAGCGGGATCTCCGTCCCCGAGCGCGGCACCAGGCCGAACAGCTCGAAGGCCGAGTCGGTCCAGCGCACCAGCCCGGTGACGAGATTCTCCTCCCAGCCGCCGAGACGGCCGAGCCGCTGCGCGTGGTCCAGGAGCACGGCCAGGTCCGGGGCCCGGCCCGCCGTGTCGTCGCCGTGCCAGGTGAAGATCGCGCCGTCGAAGAACCTGGCCACCCGCAGGTCGGCCAGCGGCGGCGCGGCGGCCGCGCTGGGGGCCGGATGGGCGGAGAACCCGCTGGTCAGGGCGTCGCCGAGCGGACCAGGAACGTGCTGGGACACGCCATCGGTCAGGACCTGCACGGCCCGGGCGAACAGGCCCTGACCGGAAACGCTCGCCGGGTACGCTTCCAGCAGGGTCAGCCGGGCCAGGTCGTTCCCGGACCGGCCCGCGAGATCGCGGAAGCAGGGGCTGACGTGCTCGATGCTGAAGTCGGTCACCCGGCCGCTGTCATCCCTCATCGCCTGCACCACGAGCACCGAGTCGGCCAGACCGTCCAGCAGCGTGTAGACGGCGGCGCGGGGATGGGCGGCGGCCAGGCTGCCGTGCGCGAGCCGGGCGGCGATCACGAGCGCGCAGCCCGCGGCGAGCGCGGACAGCTCCTGGCGGACCTCGGTGCCGAAGGCCACCAGCGGCTCGGGCCAGCTGACCTCCATCACGCCGAGCAGCCGGCCGCCGCGCTCGCGTAGCGCCAGGACCGCACGGGCGCCATCGGGGGGGCCGGGTACCGGCGCGGCGTCGCCTTCGGGCCGGCCCGAAGGCCACCACAGGTCAGCGGCGCCCTGGGCGACCCGCTGGGCGGGGCAGTCGAACTGCGGCGGGAGGTACCGCCACCGCCTGGCCTGGCTCTGGCCCAGACCGCCCTCGCCGAGCAGCGTGAGCGCGCCGTCCGCCTCAAGCAGCCACAGCACGACGGCGCCCGCGCGGAGCGGGCCCAGCACCGGCCCGGCCACGGCGCCGACCAGCTCCGCGCCATCGGCGGCCAGCTCGGCGGCGGCCTGGACCATCAGCCAATCGGGTCCGGACGGGCCCGCCCTGACCGCGTCAAGGCCACCGGAGCCGGCCGGGGCGGTGGCAGACGGGCCATTGCCGAGGGGCGAGGCGTCCGGGGACAGGACCGCGGCGGACAGCTCGGCGATCGGGGCCCCGGTCGCCGCGGACAGCTCGGCGAGCTGGCTGGCGGCCTCATCGGAGGACAGGCCGAGGCGCTCCATCAGCGCGCCGCGGGCCATCGCCACGACCGACTCCCCCGCGGCCGCGGCCCGGATCTGGTCCAGAACCCGCCGCTGGTGCTCGATGACCGCGGTCAGCCGCAGCACGTCGTCATCGTCGCTACCGGTCACGATCACCCGCCTCTCCGCACGGCGTACGGTTAATCAATAAACGCGTGCAAACCCATCGCAACCCGGTACCAGCACAGTGCTTATCGCGATCGGCGGTGCTTATCGCGATAAGCGGCCGCGGCAGCGGACCGGCTTTTCACGCCTTTGCCCTGCTGCTGACGCTTGCCCGGCCCATGATAGTTACATCGGGTCTACCATCGGTAGAAATCGCACGACGGTGCCGAGCGGGTGTCGCGCCGCATCGGCACAGCTGATGGGAGCGCGTGGTGACTGATACGGCTCAGTCGGGTCCGAGGCTTGACAAATCCGGGCTTGAGCAGCTACTCGCTGGGTTGACGGCAGTACGCGGCGGGGACTTCAGCACCCGCCTGGCCACGACCGGCGACCCGCTGATGGACGAGATTGCCACCATCTTCAACGGGATGGCCGACCAGCTTGACCTGTTCACCTCCGAGGTGACCAGGGTGGCCCGCGAGGTGGGCACCGAGGGCAAGCTGGGCGGCCAGGCCTACGTGCCCGGCGTGTCTGGCACCTGGAAGGACCTGACCGAATCGGTCAACGCCATGGCCGGCAACCTGACCGGCCAGGTGCGCAACATCGCCCAGGTGGCGACCGCGGTGGCCAAGGGTGACCTGAGCCAGAAGATCGACGTGGACGCGCGCGGCGAGATCCTCGAGCTCAAGTCCACGCTCAACACCATGGTCGATCAGCTGTCGTCCTTCGCCGACGAGGTGACCCGGGTGGCCCGCGAGGTCGGCACCGAGGGCCGGCTGGGCGGCCAGGCCGACGTCAAGGGAGTGTCCGGGACCTGGAAGGACCTGACCGAGTCGGTCAACGTCATGGCGGCCAACCTGACCGACCAGGTGCGCTCCATCGCCGAGGTGACCACGGCGGTGGCCAAGGGCGACCTGAGCCAGAAGATCCGGGTCGACGCCCGCGGCGAGATCATGGAGCTGAAGGAGACCATCAACACGATGGTCGACCAGCTCTCGGCGTTCGCCGACGAGGTGACCCGGGTGGCCCGCGAGGTCGGCACCCAGGGCAACCTGGGTGGCCAGGCCGTGGTCCGCGGTGTGTCGGGCACCTGGAAGGACCTGACCGACAACGTCAACGTGATGGCGTCCAACCTGACCGCGCAGGTCCGCTCCATCGCCCAGGTGGCGACGGCGGTGGAGCGCGGCGACCTGAGCCAGCAGATCACGGTCGAGGCCAAGGGCGAGGTCGCCGCGCTGGCCCAGACGATCAACCGGATGGTCGGCACGCTGTCCGCGTTCGCCGACGAGGTGACCCGGGTGGCCCGCGAGGTCGGCACCGAGGGCAGGCTGGGCGGCCAGGCCGACGTCAAGGGGGTCGCCGGGACCTGGAAGGACCTGACCGACAACGTCAACTCGATGGCGGACAACCTGACCAGCCAGGTCCGCAACATCGCCCAGGTCACGACGGCGGTCGCTCAGGGCGACCTGTCGAAGAAGATCGACGTCGCCGCGCGGGGCGAGATCCTCGAGCTCAAGACCACCATCAACACCATGGTCGACCAGCTGTCGTCGTTCGCGGCCGAAGTCACCCGCGTCGCCCGCGAGGTGGGCAGCGAGGGACGGCTGGGCGGCCAGGCCGAGGTCGAGGGCGTGTCCGGCACCTGGAAGCGGCTCACGGAGAACGTGAACGAGCTGGCCGGCAACCTGACCCGGCAGGTCCGCGCGATCGCCGAGGTGACCAGCGCGGTCGCCGCCGGCGACCTGACCAGGTCGATCTCGGTGGAGGCCCAGGGCGAGGTCGCCGAGCTCAAGGACAACATCAACGCGATGGTGTGGTCGCTGCGCGAGACGACCCAGGCCAACCAGCAGCAGGACTGGCTGAAGACCAACCTGGCCCGCATCGCGGGCATGATGCAGGGTCAGCGGGACCTGGCCATCGTCGCCGAGTTGATCATGGACGAGCTCGCCCCGCTGACCGGAGCCCAGCACGGCACGTTCTTCTTGACCGAGCCGACCGCCGACGGCGGCACCCAGCTGCGCCTCATCGCCGGGTACGGGCTGCGGGCGGACAAGACGGCGCCGATCCAGTACCGGCTCGGCCAGTCCCTGATCGGCCAGGTGGCCCGCAGCAAGCGGTCGATCGTGGTCGGGAACCTGCCCGAGGGTTACGTGACGATCTCCTCCGGCCTCGGCGCGGCGCAGCCCGCGAACCTGGCCATCGTGCCCATCTTGGTCGAGGATCAGGTGCTCGGGGTCATCGAGCTCGCCTCGTTCACGGCGTTCAGCCCGGTGCAGACCGACTTCCTGGAGCAGCTGACCGAGACGCTGGGGGTCAACTTCAACACGATCGTCGCCAACGCGCGCACCGACACGCTGCTGACCGAGTCGCAGCGTCTGACCTCCGAGCTGCAGGCGCGATCGGAGGAACTGCAAGCCCAGCAGGTCGAGCTGCAGCGGTCCAACGCCGAGCTGGAAGACAAGGCGGCCCTGCTGGCCGCGCAGAACCGCGACATCGAGACTAAGAACGCCGAGATCGAGCAGGCCAGGCAGGAGATCGAGGAGCGCGCCCGCCAGCTGGCCCTGGCCTCGAAGTACAAGTCGCAGTTCCTGGCGAACATGTCACACGAGCTGCGCACCCCGCTGAACAGCCTGCTGATCCTGGCCCGGCTGCTGGCCCAGAATCCCGGCCGGAACCTGTCCGCCAAGCAGGTGGAGTACGCCAACGTGATCCACTCGGCCGGCTCTGACCTGCTGCAGCTCATCAATGACATCCTGGACCTGTCCAAGGTCGAGGCGGGCCGGATAGACATCCACGCGGAGCGCTTCCCGCTCAGCACGCTACTGGAGGACGTCCAGGCCACCTTCCAGCCGCTCACCGTGGAAAAGGGACTGGACTTCGCGGTCGAGACCGACCCCGGAGCCCCGTTGGAGCTGTTCACCGACCGGCAGCGGCTGCGCCAGGTGCTCGGCAACCTCCTCTCGAACGCGGTCAAGTTCACCGAGCGAGGCCACGTCCTGCTCCGGGTGGGCCTGGACCCAAGCCGGCGGACGCCCGACGGCGGCGACGTCTTGTCCTTCTCGGTGGCCGACACCGGCATCGGCATCGCGCCGGAGAACCTCATTACCATCTTCGGCGCCTTCCAGCAGGGTGACGGTACGCTCAGCCGGCGCTACGGGGGCACCGGGCTCGGACTGTCCATCTCCCGCGAGGTCGGCGCCCTGCTGGGCGGCGAGATCGCCGCGGAAAGCGAACTGGGCCGGGGCAGCACCTTCACCCTGTACCTGCCCTGCGAGCTGCCCGGCGCGGCCAGCGGTGACGCCCTGTCCCCCACCGCCGACGAGCCGGTCTCCATCACCGCGAACGGCGAGGCGCGCCCGGACGTCACCGAGGCCCTGCAGCTGCAGGCGACGCTGCCGGACGACGGGACGGCCGGCGGGCGCCGCCTGCTGGTCCTCGAGGGTGCGCGCGGCGGCCTGCTGACCCTGCTCGCCCACAGCGCGGTCTCCGATCTCACCGGCATCAACGGGCCGGTCCACGTGGGCACGGCGGTCAGCCCGGAGCAGGGCATCGAGGCGCTCAGCGCCGCGCCGCACCAGTGCGTGGTCCTGGATCTCGGGCTGGCCGACGCTTCCGCGTTCGCCTTCCTCGACCGGCTCCAGGAAGATCCGGACCTGCGGACCGTCCCGGTGCTCGCCCACGCCAGGGACAAGCTGGACAGCGCGCAGGCCCGGCTGGCGCGGCTGCGCTTCGGGTCACAGCCGCTCGAGCTGCTGCCGTCGCTCGATGAGCTGCGCGAGCGCATCACGCTGCACCTGTCCGCCGCCCAGCCCGATCACGTGCCCGCGCTGATCAGTGAGCCGGCCGAGGCCGGGACACGGGTCGTGCCGGCCGAGACCGAGAGCCACGAGGCGCTGCACGGCCGCCGGGTCCTGGTCATCGACGACGACGCGCGTAACGTCTTCGCGATTACCAGCACGCTCGAACTGCACGGCGTGACCGTGACCCAGGCCCCCAACGGCCGCAAGGGGATCGAGGCCCTGCTCACTGCCGAGGACACCGATCTGATCTTGATGGACGTCATGATGCCTGAGATGGACGGCTACACGACGATGAACAAGATCAGGCAGATGCCCGCCTTCGCCGCGCTGCCCATCATCGCGGTGACCGCCCGGGCCATGCCCGGTGACCGGGAGAAGAGCATCGCGGCCGGCGCGAGCGACTACGTGACCAAGCCGGTGGACACCGATGAGCTCCTGGCCTGCATGGAGCGCTGGCTGACCGGGCGATAACGCCGCGACCGTCCGCTTGGCGGCCGCAGCGGTCCGCCGCCTGCGCCGCCGGTCGCGCTGCCGGTCCTCGGCGGTGGCCCCGCCCCAGATGCCGTAGTTCTGATTGTGCGCCAGCGCGAACTCCAGGCATTCCTGCCGCACGCCGCAGCCCGCGCAGATCGTCTTGGCCGCCGCGATCTGCGCGGCCGGGGCGGTCACGGAAAGCGGAAAGAACAAGTCCGGGTCTGCCGACCGGCAAGCGGCCGCCGACCGCCAATTCTGGTCACTTCCAGTCGCGGTCATCGCGTGTCCTCACGAGGTCTTCACAGGGTTCGGGACAGGGTTTCGGGATCAATCTGACGCTGACGCTCGGCTGCCCCGCCAAACGCGGTTTAAATGTGACGATCCTCACATCGGCTCACGTTTATTCGCTCTGAGTCGGGCACACCGTACTCGTCCTTAATTTCCAGGGTTTCCAGGGAGACCACCTTGACACAGGGAACGCTCCGGCGGCCGACCGCAGGCGCCATCGGCGCCGGCCTCCATCCCGGATCGCGCGCGGAGCTCAAAGAGCTGACCGACAACGCCTTGCTGGCCAAGGTCCGCTCGGCGCCCCGCGACAGTGAGCTGCGGGCCGCCGCCTGCGAGATACTCGTGGAGCGCTACGGCAAGCTCGTCCGCTCGTGCGTCCGGCAGTACCGCGGCAGCCCGGAGCCCACCGAGGATCTCATGCAGGTCGGATACGTCGGCCTGCTCAAGGCCATCAACAACTACGACCCCGAGGTCGGCGACAGCCTGTCCGCCTACGCGCAGCCGTGCGTCAGCGGCGAGATCAAGCGTCACTTCCGGGACAAGCGCTGGCAGATCCACGTCCGCCGGTCGGCTCAGGAACTGCTGCTGGAGCTGCGCAAGGCCAACGAGGAACTCACCCAGCAACTGAGCCGCCAGCCGGCCGAGGCCGAACTGGCCGAGCGGCTCGGGGTCAGCGAAGACGACATGCGGGAGGCGCGCCAGGCCGATCTGGTGTTCAGCGCCTACTCGCTGGACGCCCCGCTGTCGGACCGGGAGGATCCGGCGCTGCTGGCCGACGTGCTGGGCGACGACGACCCGGGCGTCGCGCACACGATCGACATGGAGTCCGTCAACGCCCACTGGGAAGAGTTGCCCGAACGCGAGCAACGCATTCTGGTGATGCGCTTCTACGGCAACCTGACCCAGACGGAGATCGGTGACCGGCTCGGCATCTCGCAGATGCACGTCTCCCGGCTCCTAGCCCGAGCCCTGGCGCACCTGAGAAGCAAGCTGGTCGATTCCTCCGAAGCCGCCGACGCCGCGCCCACCTTCAACGCGGCGGCGGGCTGAGGCTGGGCGTTCACATAGCGGAAGGACCGTCATGAAAACCGGAATGGGACTCGTACTGATCGGCATCGGGGCGATCCTCGCCTTCGCCGTGACGACGAATACCTCTGTCTTCAACCTGCACACCGCCGGCTACGTGATCATGCTCATCGGCATCCTCGGTCTGGCCGTCCCCCGCCGCGGCTACGGCTGGGTCGGCCGGCGGCTGCTCGTCCGGCAGGCGCGCTGGCGGCCGGGCCGCGGGGTCGAAGAGGTCATCTACCCGACCGACGTCAACCGCAATCCGGCCGACACCCGCGTGCCGGCCGGCCTGCCCGCCCCGGGCGCATTCGGCAGTCCCGAGGCGAGCACCCACCTCGACGCCGCCCGGAATCTGTCCACCGGGCCGCGCCCGGGCGAGACCGAGATCGTCGAAGACGTCTACGAGGACTGACGCCCTTTCGCGGCGCACCGCATTACGAACGGAATCGCAAAGCAGTGCGAGGAAAAGCAGTACGAGGAGAGGTCATGACACTCACCGCTTCCGTCATCATCGTCTGGCTACTCATCGGCCTGGTGATCGGCGGGCTGGCACGACTGCTCGTGCCGGGCCGTCAGCACATCGGGCTGATAATGACGATCCTCATCGGCATTGTGGCCGCGCTGCTAGGCGGGATTATCACCACCGCCATTATTGGCGCGGGCCATGCGGTGATCACCTTCATCGTCGCGCTGGTCGCGGCGGCCCTGCTGGTCAGCGCGTTCACCACCCGCGGCTACGGCCGTTACCGCACCCGCCGCCGGTCCAGGCGGTGGCGCTGGTAGGCCGCGCGGTAACGAGGCGCTCGGCATCCGCCGGGGTGAGATATCACCCCGGCGGATACTTGTGCATTAGTGCCGTTGGGCCGCCAGTACTATGGTGTCGGTTCAGGGGCCGGCACGAGGGACGATGATCGGGAGAGATGCCGCAAGAGACCCGGACGGACGGCTCTTACGCCGACCTCGGCGACCTGGCGGGGCGGCGTGACGCACTCCGCGAAGCCGCCACTATGCCCGGCGCCGAGCCGCGGGCCCTGCTTGACGCCGCGTTCGCCGAACTCGACGCCGCCATCGAGGCGCTGACCAAGCTGGCCGAGACCGATCTGGGCGAGGCCGCGCCGGCCGGTCAGGCCGATTCGCTGAACGTGGAACGGGCCCTGCTGCGGGCCGTATTCCAACACGCGCCCGCGCCGCTGTTCGTGCTCGAGCCCGACGGCACGGTGCGGCGCGCGAACGGCAGAGCCGGCCAGCTGATCGGCGCTCCGCCCGGTTACGCGACCGGCCGGGCCCTGACCGCCTTCGTCGACCTGCCGTCCCGGGCGGCGGTCAAGAGCCAGCTCGCCGCGGCCGCGCGGACCGGGACGGCCCGGCAGGTGGAGTGCAGGCTGCTCGGACCGGACGGCCCGGTCGACGCCACCTTGACCGCGGGCGTCATCACCTTGCAGGACGGCGCGCGACTGCTGGTGGTCACGGCTGCGGAGGTACGGGGGGCTGGACCGGGCGACCGGGAGCGGGAGCGGGAGAAGTCCGGGGAGGGTCGTCCCCCCGGGGACGACATCATCCGGGCCATGACCCGCCGGATGGATATGATCACCGCGGTCACCAGGCTGCTCCTGGATAACAGCACGTTCAGCGAGGCGGTCACCCTGCAGCGCTGCGCCCGGCTGCTGGCGGGGGACGTCGCGAGCTGGGTGATCATCGACATGGAGCGTGCGGACCTGCTGCGGCGCCAGTTCGTGATCGGTCCGCAGGACCAGGCCGCCCAGGAACTGGCCAGGAAGATGCGGGCCCTGGATCCGCAGCCCGCCTCGGCGCCCGGGCAGGTCCACGCCACGGGCACCTCGGTCGTGCTGGCCCACGCGGACGACACCGGGATGCTCGGTATCACGGCGGAGGGGACGCCGCTGCTGGTGCTGCTCGGCGCGACCTCGCTGATCAGCGTCCCGATCACCGACGGCATGACCAGTTACGGCGCGCTCACCCTGGCCCGCACGGCCGGCGAGGGGCGCTTCGAGATCGCCGACCTGGGGTTGGCCGAGGAACTCGGCCGGCACCTCGGCGTGGCCATCCGGGTCGATCGCATGTTCCGGCATCGGGCCGCGGTCGCCGAGGCCCTGCAGAGCAGCCTGCTGCCGGCCACGCTGCCGGAGGTGCCGGGGCTCGATCTGTTCGCGGCGTACCAGCCGGCCAGCGAGGGGCTGGAAGTCAGCGGTGACTTCTACGACGTGTTCCCGGTCCCGGGCGGCTGGGCCATCGTGGTCGGAGACGTGTGCGGCAAGGGGCAGGAGGCCGCCGCGATGACCGCGGCCGCCAGGCACGCGATCCGGGTCCTCGCCCACTGGAATCCGGATCCCGTGGACGTGCTGGTCCGCGCGAACGAGGTCATGCTGGCCGGTGGCTTCGAGGACCGCTTCGTGACGGCCAAGCTCGCCTACCTGCGCTGGGACGCCGGCCGGCTACGCGTGGCGCTGGCCAGCGCCGGGCACCCCGGGCCGGCGCTGGTGCGGCCGGACGGCCGGGTCGACGTGCTGAGCGGCGGGGGGTTGCCCCTGGGCCTGTTCCCCGACGCCGACCCGCACGCCGAGGAGCTGCAACTCGGCGAGGACGACCTGCTGTTCTTCTACTCCGACGGGGTTACCGAGGCACGCAGCCCGGACATGCGCTACTTCGAGGACAGCCTGGCCGACGAGCTGGCCGGCCTGGCGGGCCGGTCCGCCGCGGAGACCGCCCGCATGGTGCAGAGCCTGGTGACCAGCTTCTCCCAGGACGAGCTGCGCGACGACATGACGATCTTGGTCGCGAAGGTGAAGGCGCCGCCGGACTAGGCCGGCCCGGGCTGGGATCGGCGGGCCGCCGACCCGCCGGCCTTCTGGTTCTCGCTGCCGTAGGTGGCGACGACCTCGGCCGCCACCTCGGTGACCTTGACGTGGCGGCGCTGGGACTCCTGGCGCAGCCGCCGTAGCGCGTCGTCCGCGTCGCAGCCGAGCGCGTGCATCAAGACGCCCTTGGCCTGGTCCACCACCGAGCGGGCCACCACGGCGTCCTTCAGCTGGCTGGCCGTCCGCTGGGCCTGGCCGTAGGCCGTCGCGTTGGCCAGCATCGCGCCTCCGAAGGCGGCCAGCGTGTCGGCCATGGGGTTGGACTGGGCGTCGAGCACGCCCGGGCGGACCCCGAACAGCGACAGGACCAGAGCGCCACGCGGGAGGTCGCGCACCAGGTGGACCGAGCAGCGGACGCTACGGCGCAGCGCCGCCGCCGCGTATTCGGGCCAGCGGGTCTCCGTCAGCGTGTCCGGGCAGCTGACCGGAAGGCCCTCATCGGCCGCCACGACCAGCGGACCGCGCCCGAGATCGAGCTGCAGGTCCGCGAGCTCGGCCAGGTCCGGGTGGGTGGCCGCGGCGCCGATCACCTCGCCGTCACGCCAGACCGCCGCGTGGGCTCCGGCGCAGGCCGGTACCTGCCAGGCGGCCAGTTCGGCGAGCCGGTTCAGCGACCGGGCCTCTGAGCCGTTGGTGAGGCTCAGCAGCTCGGCCGCCTCGTACCCGAGGTGCTCGATCGGCAACGGGGCTCCGTTCTGGCTCGAACTAACTGGCTCGAACTAACTGGCTCGAACTAACTGGCTGGGACTAGCAGGCGGCGGCCTGTCCCGCGGGGGCCGCTTCCGCGTTCGCGGGCGGGCCCAACGTCTCGGCGCCGGCTCTGGTCACGAAGCGGATGGCCGGGATCCGGGCCGCGCAGGAGGCAATGCGCGCGCCGGTCCCCGTCGTCTTCTGGATGGTCTGGCACCAGGGACGGCTGGTCCAGGGCGATCCGCCACCCGCCGAGTAGCCGGTCTCGCACGTAACTACGCTATGTGCCCGGCTGCTGAGCAGGGCGCCGACGGTGATCATCGCGAACATGACGGGGACCAGCACGAAGGCGTAGATGGTCGTGCCCGCGCGAAGCCACCGGAGCCGCCGCGGCCGCGGCCGAGCCAGCGGCTCCGCCCCGACCGGCTCGTCGGAGTTGATTCTGGTGAAGATGGCGAACATCGAAACCAGTTGAGGCTCGCTGGCCAGCAGCGCGCCTTCCATACGATCAAGAACACGTTGCTGCGAGGCAGGCAGGCTCACACAAAGCTCCTTGCACCATGACGAATGCGGGTGCGGAACCATCGCCTACCCCCGCCTTCTGGCCACAAACGGCATCTCGTGCAGCTTACCGGCTCGATTACACGCACGACTCAGTCGGGCACGATTCCGTTAAGAACTGTTCAGCCGAGCACGATTGCGTCCGGAACTGTTGAACTCGTCCTGATCCAGGGCCAGGTCTCCGACGGACACCATGCCCACCGGGATGCCGTCGGCGATAACCGGCAGGCGGCGCACCGCACGCTCACGCACCAGCCGGGCGGCGTACCGGACGTCGTCGTCCGGGCTGAGCAAGGCCAGCTCAGCAGTGCATATGTCGCCCAGGCGCGTGGTCAGCGGGTCACGGTTCTCGGCCAGCACCCGGACCGTGATGTCGCGGTCGGTGACCAGCCCTTCGAGCCGGCCGCCGGACACCACGAGCACGGTGCCGACCCCGCACTCCTTCATGGCCTTGGCCGCGGCCGATACCGACTCGGTCGGCGCCATGCACGCCGGCGCAGCCGACATGATGTCCCGCACCTTCCTGGTCATAGTTCGTCCGGCGGGGCCAGAGGGTCCAGGTCACCCACCGACACGATCCCGGCGACCTGCCCGTCTTCGAGGACCGGCAGGCGGCGCACCGCGTGCTCGCGCATCAGCGCCATGGCCACCTCCGCGTCGTCGTCGGCGTGGACTCCGACCAGATCGCGGCTGCTGAGCGGGCCCACCGGCTCGTCCGGCCCCTTCGACTCGGCCACGGCCCTGACCACGAGGTCGCGGTCGGTCACCAGGCCGTACAGGGCCTGGTCGCTGACCACCAGGACGGCGCCGACCCCCCAGTCCCGCATGGTCCGCGCGGCGGTACCGATCGACTGGTAGTAGTCCACCCCGATGGGGCCCGGCGTCATCACATCACGCACCTTGGCGTTCATGACGTCCTTCCTGTTGGTCCGTACTCTCGCGCTACCAGCCGGGACCGGACCTAAACAGGAATCCGCGCGTGGAGAAGAAATAGTCGCGTGTGACGAGTGAGGATCAGGTGCGGCCGAGGAGGCGGTCGAGCGCGCGGCTGACCTCGTCGGCCAGCGCGGTGTCGGCCGAAACCAGCCCGGGATTGAG
>Ga0302184_10000345_pt1 | contig 30587 bp, 31 predicted proteins | sample I_Palsa_N3_3_FD_200233 | JGI IMG/M metagenome (GOLD analysis project Ga0302184, IMG submission 200233) | Peat permafrost microbial communities from Stordalen Mire near Abisko, Sweden - I_Palsa_N3_3 | ecosystem: Environmental > Terrestrial > Soil > Palsa > Peat permafrost | place: Sweden...
CATGAGGCGGGACAACGTGTGGCGTCAGGTCACGAAACTTCAGACAGGCTTCCCCGCGTACACCTTCCGGCTCATCCAGGGCCGCGGCAAAGACCGCATCGAGGCTGTCCGCAAAGGCGGCAGCGACAGGGACGGCCTGTATGCCCTGATCTCCACCGACCCTGCCGAAGTGGCCGACGAGCTGCGGCGCGCAGCCTTACCGCTGCCCCCTCCGTAAGACTAGGGTCCATAGCGGGCGGGCGGGGTTCTCGCTGCCAGGCCAGGCGCATGGGGGTCCCGCTCGCCTCCGGGTCCATAGTTTCCGCTGGAACGTACTTGAAACACCCCGGGCGAGGGGTTAGATCCCCCCTCGCCCGGGGTGAAAAACTTCCTGCCACCTGTGCGCTTTCGGTGTGTCGCCGCCCATCACGCTCCTCTGTCACGCTCGAGTAGCGCCTGGATCTGCCGATCACGCGGGCAACCATTCAGGTGGGAGGTCTGGAGCTGGGTCAGCGATGGCCAGCGACCGCTACAGCAATCGGGGACATAGACGGTATGCCGGCTGTTCCCCACAGCGCCAGGACGGCCGCCTCGGCGACGGCAGCGCGCTGGGTGTGATGGGCGCCGCAGCCGTCGCAGTAGACGGACGCGGCGAGGGCACCGCAGCACCGGCACGTGGAGAACCGCCGCCCGCGGGTCATAGTGCCGCCGTCTCCGTGTCGTCCTGGCCCTGCCGCGGAGTCGCCAGCGTGCCGGGTTGCCGCATCAGCTTGTCCAGCTCGCGGAGTTCGGCGACCCGCGCTAGCAGGCGCTCACGGTCACGTTCGGTTAGCGCAGCGAGGGTGACCAACGTAGGGGTGCCGTTCCTTTGTCTCTGACTACAGGCCGGAAAGTGGTGACAGAAGCCCGAGATGCGCCTCTGACGTGCGCAAACGCTGTCACCGTCGCCGGTGCCAAATGGTGACGTAACTCTCTGGCCTGCGGTTTTGATTGTCACCGGCGAGGCGACAGAACCAGGGGCGGCGGCGACCGTCAGCCGCGCACTCGGGATTGCCCGGAACGGCCGCGTGACCTGGGTTTTGTCACCAGCGGGGGTTAGTGTCACCGTTTTGTCGCATCCTCTGGTGACAGGTATCCGCGCAGGCCGCTTCGTGTTTGGGCCGGTTTTGTCACCGTGTCACCGCCTGGGGGTGTACGTCGTAGACGACAGGTCGTCGGCCCGGCCCGCGGGGGACTTCGCCCCGCCGGATATAGCCGTGATCCTCAAGTACGGATATGGCTACCGCCGCAGCCGCCGAGGTGGGAAAGCGACGGTGCATCGTTCGGTATACGTCACGCTCAGTGAACGATGTACGGGCACCGATCCAGTCAAGGACAGCGCGCGCGTCATCGATCGCCGGATGGGCACGCATTGCGCCGAACGCAGCCATAGCGTGTTCGGCCCAGTAGCGGGACTGGGTAATGGCGCGGGCCATGGTCTCTTCGCCGATCGGCGACCGAGGCCCGTGGTTGGGGTCCTGGCCGAGGTGGAGCTGCCCGGCGATTCGTGCGGTCGCGCCGGGCAGTTTGGATGCCCAGTCGCGTAGCGCCTCGAGGTCGCCAGTCCCGGCGAGCAGGCGCGGCTCAAGTTCTGCGCGCCATTCAGTGTGTAGTTTGAGGGCGGCCGGGCTCAGCGGGATAACGGCCGGATCAGACCACGCCGCCATGGTGGTGATCAGGTTCGCCGTGGTCTGCGTGTAGTCACGCAGGATGTCATCGGGCACCAAGTCCGGGGTGATGTTCCTGCTGCCGACGATGTCGGCCGGCAGTGAGATCTGGAATCGGGCGAGGATGCCGCGCTCGCGCATCGCCGGCTTGGCCGCCATCTCGCGGAGGACGGTGGGCTGCACGGTTGTGGCGATGGTCAGAGCTGGGTGCTCGATCAGCTCCGCTCGGCCGCGCCGGTCCACCTGTACCCGGTCGCCCGCATGTCCTTTGAGGACGAGCTCGAGGTTAGGGGCGCCACTGGTGTAGCGGCCCATGATCACAGAGAAGAACGTTCCTTCGGCGGACAGGATCGCCAGCCGGCCACCCTGGTCGGCCATGATCGTGGCGGCCTGCTCGGGCACCACGTCGTCGGCGGTCAGCCTGGGCATGACAGGTACGGCAAGGGCCGCCGCCAGGCTCGCCGCCTTCACCGCCGCGCTCATCGCTGCCTCGTCCTTGGCCGTGCGGCGGAGCCGTTCAGCGTCGGCGACGGCGGTCTCCCGGGCGATCTCGGCCGCGAGGATGTCTCCCCTTGCCGTCTCCCGCATCTGGGCCTCTGCGGCAAAGATTGGCGCACACATGAGGCGGAAGGCCGGTGACTTTCCCGCACCGGGGGGCATGGCCACCACCAGGTACGAATTGAATGGTTCACGCCACTGGCCACGCACTACGACCACTCCGCGACCTCCTGCGGCGGTGGACAGCACTCCCATAGCCAGCGTGCCGGGCAGGTCGGGCGGCACCTGAACCTCGGTGGCGACGGCGGCCGTCATCGCGGCCATGTATGGGGGCAGCGTCTCAACGGGAAAGGCAGGGAGAGGTGCGCGTGTGCCGAGCGGGACGAGTTCCTCCCACTGCTCACCCTTGGGCGCGGTGGGTTCGTCCTTTGCCCCGGCGCCCCCGTCCGGCGCGGTGCCCTTCTCGTCCGGCGACAGTGGCCGGCCGCCGCTCACAGTTCCCACCGCACAAGCTCGGTCACGCTATGACCAGCGGCCAGATGATCGGCGGCATCCTTACCCTCGGCGGCCTGAACGATCCAGGCGAATCTAGCGACGGGCCGGACGCTGCTGAGGACCTGCCATGCGTGGTCACGGCCCGGCTCGTCCCGGTCGGCGACGATCAGCACATCGCGCCCGGCGAGGGCCTCCGCGTACTCCGGGCGCCAGCTCCCGGCCCCCTGCTGATTGCAGGTGGCGACCTCGCCGGCGGCCATCAGGGCGTGAACGTCCTTCTCCCCCTCGGCGATGAAGACGCAGGCACTATCCGGCGCGGCGAGCAGATCTGGCAGCCTGTACAAGACCCGTCTCGCATCGCCGAGGGACCAGCGCCAGCCCGACCGGCTCGCGGGATCCGGGCGCCGCTGGGAGAACTCCTTGTGCTCGCCGCGGACCACCTCATACAGCAGCTCGCCGTGCTCGTCTATGTACGGGTAGCGGGCCACCGGCTTACATGAGCAGCGGTCTCGCCACGGCGTCCAGTCATCGCCCCCGCGGTGCGAGCGTGGCTCGTTGAACAGGTCTCTGCGCGCCAGGCCGAGGTCGGCGAGCACGTCGTCTGTTTCGCACCCGGCCTTGCAGTTGAGGAGCACCCTGGACTCGGCGTCGGTGATCGACAGCGACGGGGCCCGGTCCGCGTGGTGGGGGCACTGGGCTCTCCGCTGTCGCCCGCTGCCGGTCACCTTCAGCCCGGCCGCCTCCAGTGCCCCGGTGAGGCGCTCGAACGCAGTACCTGGCATCCAGGTCTGCGCGGCGGCGCTCACGCTGCCGCTCCCTGCCGGGGCTGTTCGGGCTGGCTGTAAACCCTGGCCGCCATCACCTGAACGCGGTGACCGCATCCCGCCCGGCGCTCGCCAGTAACCGCGTCAAGGGTCTTCGCGCGGCCGAAGAGGTGGGCGCCGCAGGTACGGCAGCGGTACGTGTACCACCATGAGCGACGCCTGCCGACGGGCCCGAATACCGACGCGGGGGCGATCGGCACCCGCTGCCGCTTCCGGCTGTCAGGCCGTACAATGCGGGCAGGAGACCCTGCTTGCTTGGCGGCGGCGGATGTCTTTGGGCGGCCCCCCTCGAGGGGGCCGTTCCCTTTCCTAGGCGGCGACATTGGCATCACCGCCCACCAGGAGTGCGGCCAGTTCGCGGCGCTGCTCCCGGGTCATCGGCGGGTCCTCGGCGAGGACGCCGCGCAGGTAGTGCTCGGTACGGGACGCGCGGAGCTCGGCACGCAGGGCGCGTACCTGCTCAGGGGAATCACCGCGCTGTATCGCGCGGGCGTACTGGGATCGGACAAGAGTCCAGGGGCGGGACACGATGGCCTCCGGGCGTGGGTGATTCACACGCCCTCGGGAGGCGACTGCGTAGCTACCCCGGGAGTCAGATGACCGCCACTGCCAAGTAGCCGTGGCCATAATAGCGCCTGCTCGATGACGCTGATGTCCACGATGACGGGCCTCTCGCCATGCGTGCCCTGCTGTTCCGCGAGCCCCTGGACGATCTCGGCGAAGTCCTCCTCGCGGCGCTTCAGGTGCCGTCGGCATGTGCCGCAGCGCGCGTCGATAGTGTGCAGGCCTTCCTCGCTGCGGCGATGCCCGGTGACCGGCACTCGGCCCAGCTGGCCGCGCGGCATCCACTTGAATCTGAGGCGCCCGTTCTCGCGGATGGCCTGGAGCGCCTCCAGGTGCTTGCGGTCATGATCGGGCTCACCACGGCCAGTGCAGATGATCTCCACCCGACCTGGCGGTGCGGGCTTGCGGCGGGGACGGGGCACGAGAGGTTCTCCTGCTCAGGGGATATGCGGAGAGCGATGAGGTAGCGGCGGTTCAGGCAGCCGGGTTCGGCTCGCGGCTGTCGGCTAGGGCGCCCTCATCGACGCCGAGCGCCTCGAAGATCGCTGACCGCGGAACCCTGTACTTGATGCCGACGCGCAGCACCCTGCAAGGGAAGTCGCCGGCCCTGGCCAGATCGAACGCCGCTGTCCGGCCGATGCCGAAGGCTCTGCCTGCCGTTGTCAGATCCACCGATACGGGGAGTGCAAGTAGTTCGTCACGGGTCATCTCAAGCTGTGCCATGGGGGGTCCTCCGGCGCGAGGGGAGTTGTATCGCCTGACCGATACCTCGTCGTCGGAATCTCGGTCAGGCGATACCAGAATTGCCAGGCTTTGCCAGAATGTCAAGCGCTTCCCAGATTCCTGCCGGAAAGTGTCGACCGCACGTTACTTTGCGGGCTACAGTCAGGCCGTGGATGACGAAGAGACCGATTCGCTTCCTCGCCGTCAGGTCACCGTGGATCAGGTCGTGGCCTGGAATATCGCCTGGTACCGGCGCGCTGCCGGGCTTACGCAGGAGCAACTCGGCGAACGCCTCGGCGGATGGAGCAAGGTCGCTGTCAGCGCGGCCGAGAGATCCGTCGCCGAGAGCAGGGACCGCCGCAGGTTCGACGCGCAGACGCTCACAGAACTTTCTATCGCCCTCGGCATCCCGATCCTGGCCCTGTTCCTGCCGCCCGAAGATGACGGCGTCGGCGAGCACTACGTCTTCCGCGTCAGCGACGGCGGCGCGGACGCCAGCATGACCGACCTGATGCAGGTCGTCCTGCCCGACACCGGAGACCGCACGACCGTCCTCGACAAATACCGGCACCGGCTCCAGGCGGCCGTCACCTACTACATGGACCCGGGCTTCGGCGAGCAAGTCGCCCGGTTCATGCGCGAGGCCACCGACGACGAGCTGCGCGCCGACCGGGCCGCACGGCTCCGCCAGCGGCAGGCGGAGGCCGAGGCAATGGCTGCGGAGTTCGCGGACATCGCAGAGGCGCTTGAGGAGATGGGCGAAAGTAGCGCGGACGAAGAGACCGAGGGGCGGCAATGAGAGGCAGTGTCTATCAGCGCTGCCACTGTCGCGACCCGAAGACCCGGCGCTCGCTCGGCCGGAAGTGCCCCAAGCTCAAGAGCAAGGGGCACGCTGCAGGCTGGTTCTTCCGTTACGACGCGCCCCGCGATGCCAACGGAAAGCGGCGGCGTCCCGAGACGGGACCGTTCCCGACAGCGAAAGCCGCCGAAGAGGAACTCGCCGCGACAATCGCCCGCCTGAGCGGCGGTGCCCAGGTCCAGGACCGGGCGCTGCGGGTCGGCACCTACCTGGATGCCTACGCGGCCGGCAAACTCGACGTAAAACCGAGCACTCTAGCCAGCATTCGTGAGGCTAACCGGCTCTACTGGGGGCCCGCACTCGGCCATCTGCGGCTCGTTGACCTGCGTGACTATCACATCTCCGAGGCCATCCGCGAGATGATGCGGATCAACATGCCGCCCGCGGCCGGCGAGCCGCCATCAGAGACGCTGCGGCGGATGCTCGACGCCCGGGCCGACGACGAGCGCCGCGAGCTGGCACCGGGTGAGCGCCGCCGCAAGAAGTCCACGGTGTCACTCTCGCCAGCGCGGATCGCCCGCATGTTCGCCGTCCTGCGGGCAGCGATGAACATGGCCGTGCCAGCCAAGATCGCCACCAACCCGTGCGACACAGTCGTCCTGCCCCGGGCCCGCAAGGTCCGGCCTCTGCCATGGACTGATGAGCGTGAGGCAGCGTTCCGGGCCGCGCTGGCCAAACGCGAGTCGGCCGCCTCGGCGGACCGGGATCTCACCGTCGCCGAGCGGCAAGCGCTGTGGGCGGACAAGGCGCTGCGGCCGTCACCGGTCATGGTCTGGATGCCGAAGCACACTGGCCAGTTCCTTGACTTCATCGAGACCGAACGATTGTTCGCCTTGTTCGCTCTGGTCGCATACTCCGGGCTGCGCCGCGATGAGGCCGTGGGCCTGGCGTGGGCCGAGGTAAACCTCGGCCAGGGCGCCGCAAGCGTCCGTGAGACCGGCAGTGGCAGCGGGCCAAAGAGTGACTCCGGCGAGCGCGTGGTGCCGCTCCCTGAGCCGGTCGTCTCGGCACTTAAGGCCTGGCGGGTAAGACAGAGCGCCGACCGGCTGGCCTGGGGCCGGGACTGGCCGGACAATGGCCTTGTGTTCACTCGCGAGGATGGGACACCGGTCCCCGGCCAATGGGTAAGCGTGCGTTTCGAGACTCTTGCCTGCCGGGCCGGCCTGCCTCCCGTTCGGTTCCACGACCTGCGGCACGGTGCCGCCTCGCTCGCGAAGGCGGCCGGGCTGGACAGCAAATACATCGCCGCCCTGCTCGGTCACGCGCGCAGCTCGTTTACCGATGACGTGTATGTGCTGCTGTTTCCCGAGGTCGCCAAGGCCGCCGCTGAGGCCGCCGCGGCGGTCGTACCCCGCGCCGGGCGCGCGCAATGACGGGGAATGTCGCGCTCCGCTGGGGCGCAAGCTCGAGTACCGGCCTTGTCCGGAAGAACAACGAGGACGCAGGCTATGCCGGACGGTGGCTGGCCGCCGTCGCTGACGGGCTAGGCGGGCATGTCGCCGGGGAACTCGCCAGCGCAACCGTGATCCGGGCGATCCGCGCGTACGACGTCGAGGCGCTCACTCCGGTCCTGCTCGACACGATGAGCCACGCCGTTCGTGCGGCCAGCGAGGAGCTTCACCGCCTGGTCGACGAGGACCCCCGGCTGACCGGCATGGGCACGACGCTCACCGCCATGCTGTGGTCCGGTGATCACGCCGCCCTCTGCCAGATCGGCGACTCGCGGGCTTACCTGCTGCGCGAGGGACGGCTGCGGCAGATCACCGAGGACCACATCATGGGGAAGCTGGTCGCCGGCGCGGGCCAGCTCGCGCCGGTTCTGACGCGATACCTCGACGGACGGCTCGACCGGTCGCCCGACCTTGCGCTGCGCGAGCTCCGCCGCGGCGACCGCTATCTGCTGTGCTCGGACGGGCTGACCAACGCCACCGAACGGGGCAGCATCCGTGAGGTCCTGGCGGGCGTTGGCGGCGCTGACGCGGCGGCTGAAGGTCTCATTGGGCTGGCCAACGCCAACGGAGGCCCAGACAACATCACCGTAGCCATCATCGACGTTGGCGACCCCGGCGAGGCAGAACCGCCTCCGGTACCCGTCCTGCTGGGAGCCGCAGCCCCGGCGACCTAGCCGGCGTCCGGATCGTCGGGCCACGGCCACGCGGCCGACTCGTCCCGCTGCAGGGCCACCGTCATTTCGACCCGATCACTCGGGATGACGTACATGGTCACCTCAATCGGCAGGCCATCCTTCACTGACCGGCCTACACGAACGACCTCCATCACGGGGAGCACCCGCGGGATTTGCAGCAGCGTGGCCTCATCCTGGCTGGGCATGCGTGCCCGGTGGGTCTCCGTCCATGTGATTGGGCCATGTCCAGCCACCTCAAGCCGGTACAGCCAGCCTCCGGGCCCCGGTTCTGAGTTGGCGACCTCGGGCGCGTCAGCGACGCCGCGCGGATGGATCCACGAGTCGTTGATCTGAAAGGGCGGCTCAGTCTCCGGGCCGGTGAGCCGGAGTCTCCGCATGACCTCAGCACCCTGGGGAACGCCGAGCATCCGGGCAAGCCGGGCATCGGTCAGCTTCTCAGGCCGGGCGGTCGAGGTGATGTGATGCTTCCATACCTCCTGGCCGGAGGCGGCCGGGAAGCTGTACCCCGGTGATCCGGTCGCGATGTTGCGCTTGACCACGTTTCCGCGCGGCCGACGCGGGCGGCTCATCCCGTACCGCACGACCGTCCCCCGGCGCGGGACCGCCCAGACGAGGCCCTCGGTTTCGAGGACGGCGATCGCCCGGCCGAGAGTGTCCCTGTTGACGTGGTACTCGGCGGCGAGATCCTGCATCCGGGGCAGGATGCTGCCCGGTTCCCACTCGCCCCGCTCGATACGTGACCTCAGCGCGGAGGCGATGTCCAGGTACCGCGAATGCCTTCCGGCCACGGATCGCCTCTCTTTCGCCGATTTACCCAAGCATATATTGACAGCGCGCAGCACACTAGGCACGATGGATTTACCCAAGACTATTGGGCACCGCAGCGAGCCACCAGCATCCGCCGCGGGTACGGCCAGCTATGAGAGGCGCGGTGATGGCACGGATGCCGGCTCTCGCCTCCAGGGCTCCCGCCCTGCCGCGGGTGGCGCCACTGCGGCGCCGCCCGCTACGCACAAGCCTGACCGTACGGCAGGCCAGGGAACTACTCACCGCCTGGGCCGCAGATCACGCCCTAGTGATGCGGCGACGCGATAAGGCAGTCCGGGCCGCAGTCGACGCAGGTGTCAGCAAGAGCGAAATCCACCGCCTGACCGGCATCGCGCGCACCACCATTGACCGCATCACCGGCTCGGCTCGGGCGCAAGCGGAGGAAGGTGCGGCGAAGTGACCTGCGTGGCCATTGCGTGGCCGGACGCGCAGCAAAACGCATCAGATTTCCGGCACGGTTCCGGGCTTTCCGGCACGGCTGACCTGCAGTTGCGTGCAATCATGAACGCTTCCGGCATCGTCCGGCATGCCCGCAAGGACACTGCTAATGCGGTTTGGGTTTACCGCCCATCCGGGGTTCAAATCCCCGAGCCTCCGCAGCTCACATGCCTTCTCCTGGACATCGGGGAGAGGGCATCACAATGTCCCCTGGCCAGCAAGGTTGCAGTTCGGGTCGCAGCCGCCTGGCCAGCGGGTGATCACGCGGCCAGAGCGCCGTCTGTCTCCCCCGGCTGGCCACCGCGGAGAAAACTTGTGATGATCGGCGCGACGCGGGCCGGGCTGTCCATCAGCATCAGGTGACCGCCGCCCTCGATGGTGCGAAGCTGCGCACGGGGGATGAGCGCCGCCATGATCCGGTGATTGATCCGCGGCGCGATCGGGTCGTCGTCGCCGCAGATGATGAGCGTGGGCTGGCGGATCGCCCATAGCCACGGCAGGCTCGTCCAGCCAAGGAGCGGCGCCATGTTGTGCAGCGCCGTCGGGATGTTCGGCGGGCTGCAGATGGGCATGGCGCGCGCAAGTTCTGGCGCGGTGCGCAGGCGGCCGCCGAACGTGTCACCCGCGATCTCCTCTATCCGGCCGCGGTGACTTCCGGGACGGATGATGTGCCAGAGCGCCGTCGGGTGGCCGGGAATGGCGAATGCCCCGAAGGAGGTGGAGGCGAGCACCAGGCGGCGCACCCGGCCCGGATGGCAGATTGACATGTGCTGTGCGACGGCGCCGCCGAAGGATGCGCCGAGCACGTGGGCGGATTCGATGCCGAGCTCGTCGAGCAGGGCGGCGCCAACAGATGCCAGCGCCTGCATGCTCATCGGCAGGACGGGCATCGGCGAGCGGCCGATGCCTGGCGGGTCGAATGCGATGGTGCGGAATCCGGTCAGGTATGGCAGTAGCGGCTCCCACACCTCAGCCCGGGACCAGATGGGGGAGTACATCAGCAGGGGTTCGCCCTCCCCGCGGATCTGGGCGTGGATGCGGAACCCGCTGAGACGAAACTCCCGGTGCGCGATGCGCTCGGCCGAAGTGACCGGTGTCATGGAAATTCCTCCGTTATCGGTACGTGGATGCGTCTTGACCTGGAGGCCGCTGTCCATCACCTGTCATTTCGCCCTCTTTGCCCCGGCGCATAGGGTGGGGTTGGTAGACCTGTAGGCACAAGTTGTACGGGTCGGCCATGCCGGGCCAGAACGGATCGGCCCATCTGCCGGGGACCTACGTCCCGTTGCCGTGCGCCCACTCGCCGCGCCGACACTGACCGGGGCACCAGCGGGACGACTGCGCCCTAAGCTGCTAATGCGGTTGGGGTCTACCGCCCCTCCGGGGTTCAAATCCCCGAGCTTCCGCTCCTCAGCAGCGGTCCACCCAGCGCACGTCGGAAGGGTGAACCGCTGCCTTTTTCTGCCGGTCGCCGCGCTGGCCGCGTCAGGAGGCAGCGGACCAGCCCAGGGTGAAGCGGTCCAGCGTGTAGCCGAAGGCATTGACGGTGGGCTGGATGAAGTTGTTGCGGATCATCTGCGCCGCTTCCGATTCGGCCGCGCCGACGAGCGGGCCGCTCACCGTGGACACGTGACTGACCCGGTAGAAGGCAAGGCTCTGCGCCTCGCTGTACAGCACCGACTGGGCGAACTGCGGCCGCATCAGCGCCCCGCAGCCGAAGCCGGGGTACGTCCAGCTGTGCGCGGTACTCAGCGGCCGGCTGGCGGTGTTGTCGATGCTGACGTCGTGTGCGCTCTGCGGAAGCTGCGGTTGTGGCAGCACCACCGAGATCGCGACCTGGCCGGGCCGGCCTCGCTCCGGCGCCGCGAGGACCTGCAGCCGGTAGTGGCCAGCGGCCTGGGTCCACCACGAAGGGCCCGGATTGAGATCGACCGTAGCGGAGGCGCGGCCGACGGCGTAGAAGGTGCTCGAGTACCAGCAGGGCCACGGGCCGATGTTCTTCGACACTTTGTGGGTGAAGACGAAGCTGAAGTTCTCCGTGCCCAGCGCCGGCTTGGAGATGCCCTCGATCTTCTGCAGCACCCAGGGGCCGAGCTGGGCGTTGGAGCTGGTACCGGCGCTGATCGTCTGCCACGGCCAGGCCAGCCGGACCTGCGGCAGGTGCACGTTCAGCCCGAGGAAGTGCAGCGAGGCCGACAGCGCCATCAGCACCACCGAGGCGATGGCGCGGCGGAAGATCAGCGCCAGGATCGCCGCGGCGGCGCTCCACTTGACCCACCGCGGAATCCACCGCCGGCGCCGGCGGTAAGGAGGATGCGGGCCGCCCCGCGTGCCCAGCGGCGCCCAGCCTCCCGGCTGGCCTGCGACCGGGCCCGGCCAGGGCTGAGGCGGCACCTCGGCCGGCGCTGCCGGGCCCCCGTCCCGCACCGCTGCGGGGTTCGGCGGGGCCCAGCCGCGGGAGGTATCTGCTCCGGCCCAGGCCGGCTCCGCGGCCAGCCTGCGCGAGCCGAGCGAGCCCAGCAGGAGGATGAGCAGACGGACCATCGGGTTCCCCTGTTTCTGCGCTTGGTGGTGGCGGCTAGACGGTGGCTGGGTAGTCGAGGCTGAGGACGACCGGTACCGCGCCGAATCGGCGGCGGAATTTGGCGCCCGGCTTGTCCGGGGCGTGCGGTTCGGCGATCCTGGGCCAGCGCATGCTCGTGTGCTGGTCGGTCAGGCCCTGGACGGAGTACGGGAATTCCATGGCCGAGGTGTTGTGCAGTTTCAGCAGGCCGCCCCAGCGAAAGGCCGCGAACACATTGGCCAGCTCCAGGACGGACAGCTCCACCGGCACGGTGAGATCGATGTGATACACGGTGTCGGCCACCGCGACCAGGTCATGCGCGCACTGCGTCAGGGCCTCGGATTTGGTCTGGAACACGGTGCCGTCCGGGTTGACGGTGCCGAGCTTTTCGCCCTGGACCGGCGAGTAGCGCGGGTTGGCCTCGCACTGCATCCAGTCGCAGGCGGCCAGCAGCTTCCAAGAGATCCCGCAGTTGCCGGCCACGTCCCGGTAGATGAGCTCGGCGCGTGCGAGCGGCTTGCGGGCCGTGGCCAGGAAGGTGCTCTTCACCGCCGCCGGCATCTGAGGCTGGTAGCGCGGCGCCGCCCTCCTCGTCTTGGCTGCCGCCTTCTTCTTGTGCGTCTTCTTCGGTGCGACGGCACTGCCCACCGGCGCCTTGACGGCTGGCGCATCAGCGGCCCGGGGCTGTGCGGCCGCAACCTGGGCCGCCGAGGTGGCTGGCGGCCTGGCCGTCCCGGCTGCACGCGCGGGCCGGACGACGGCCGCGAGTTCGGCGATCACCCGGGTATCGGACGGCGAGCTCATCCGGGCCGACGTGTGAGCTATCGCCGGTCCCGCGCTGGACGGCCCGGCCGGAATGCCGGGGATCTCGGCTTCATCCCTTCCTGCGGGTGAGGCGGACGGTGACGGGGTGGCCGACGGGGCCGACGAGGCAGCCGGTGGTGTGGCGAAGGGATGGGGCACGCCAGCCGACGGCGAACCGGTACGGGCCGGCGCCGCCGGTGCCCGGCTGCCGGATGGGTCGCGGGCGGCTGATCCAGACCCGGTCGCGGGGGATGGGGCGGCGGCCCGGGGCTGCCCCGTCGGCGCGGCCACCGTCGCGGGTGTCGGCGCAGTCCGGCGCGGGCTGGCCGCCGCGGGAGCGGTTGCGGTGCCCTGCGGATTGGGTGCTGGCCGGCCTGCCGGGCCCTGCGCGGGGACCGTCGGCCGCGGAGTCGCGACGGCCTGGGATGCCGCCGCGTGCGGGGGCGTGGTCTGCGAGGTGGGGGCGTAAGGGGCCGCCGTCTGGGGAGAGACGGTCCGGGTAGCCGGCACCAGAGTCGGGGCCGGCGTGCGGACTGACCGGGGTGTGGTCGTCGCCGCGGGTTTCGCCGAAGGCGCGAGCACCTGCCGGCTGGCCGCGGGGGACGGCTTGACCGTGCTGTGCGGCGTAGCCGACGGCGAGGACGTTGCCGCAGCTCGGGCCGGCTGCAACGCCGGGACGAGTCCGGGGATCTCGGCCTGGCTGGCCGAGCCGGATGCGGTCTGCGGTGCGGTGGCCTGCGCGGCGGATGCGGAGGCCGGGTGGGCGGCGGCCCGAGCCTGCGCCGTGGCGGACTGGGTGTCCGGGTCGAATTGGTACAGATTGTAGCGGCGCATGAGGCCAACCAGCGTGTTGCCGTAATTCGGGTCGGTGGCGTAGACCCCGGTGAGGGCCTGGGCGAAGCTGTTGGGCGCTTGCCTGTTGGCCATCGCCGCGCTGTAGTAGCCGCTTGTAGCGAGGAGGTTGGCGTGGTCGGCGATGCTCTCGGCCACGTTGTTGTACACCCGGAACTGAGCCGTGATGGTCACCCACTGTCCATTCTCGAACTCCTGCGTGGGCAGCGAAACCGAGCCCGCCGGGCCGGTCCCCTTGATGCCGAACAGGTTGTTGTCCTGGCCGGCCAGGCTGCTCTGACCCCAGGCCGATTCATCGATGGCCTGAGCGATGGTGACAGCGGCCGGGACGCCGTAGGTGTGCTGGGCCGCGATCGCGCCCGGTGCGACCTCGTTGACGAACGCCTGCTGGGCGGCCGTGCCGGTCACCGACGCCGAAGCGGCCGGCGGCTGGCTGCGCTGGTAACGGGACGACGCCGGCTTCGCGGAGCTGGCGGCCACCGTACCGCTGGGCATCCCGGGGATGACCGGCCCCGACGTCACCGACGTCACTGACGTCGGCGGCTGGCCGGCTCCGCGCTTGCCACCCGCGACCGTCGTCACGGCCGGCGCTCCGCGGCTGGACCCGGCGGCCGGCCGGTCCCCGGCCGAGGCTGCCGCGGGCTGCTGGCCGCCCTGGCCGGCAGTGGATCCTCCGGCCGCGGTTTCCGGGAGGCCCGGAATCGCCGGGCCGGCGGCGGTCAGCGTGGCGCTCACGGTCGGAGCCGTGCCCCCGGCCGAGGGCGCCGCCGCCGTGGTGCCGGGGATGTCGGCTAGCGCTGCGGCTTCCTGCGCGGTCGTCCGCTGACCCGATCCCGTACCCGGAGCGGGCCGGGCCTGGGCCGCCGTCCCCGCCCCCGAGGTACCCGCCGCCGGCGTGCTGGACCGCGCGGCTGACGCGCTCTGCCCGGCTGAACCCGCGGCAACCGGAAGGCTGGCGTTGCTGACAAAGCCGGTAATTCCGTCGTCCGCCAGTGAGCCGCTGTACTGATGGGCGTTGACGGAGAAATTGGGCAGGGAGTCGCCACCAATGGTGGACAGGACGCCATCGGAGTACTTCGTGACCACCTCGACGTGGCCGTCAAACAGGACCCAGTCGCCAGGTAGCGGCTGGTAGCCGTCGCCCAGCGGATGCCAGCGCTGATGTGCCTCCGCGTCCTGCAGGACGGAAATGATGCTGGGCGAGCCGGGGTTGGACTCCACCCGGGCGTCGGCCCAGTCGTGCAGGGGCCAGGGGTAGCTTGATCCGCCCGTCAGCCAGCTCTGCCGGCCGACGATCTGGGCCCCTAGCTCGAGGGTCATGCTGGCGAAGGCGGCGCAGGACTCGCCGTGATCAACACCGTCTGTGCTGTCCTGCTGCCAGATCAGCGCTTCCATCTCGGCCGGTGTTTTGGTCTGGGCCAGCCGCAGGTAGTACGTGGCGACGCTGACGATGGCCGAGCGCACGGCCGAGTCGTCCGCCTGCGCCGGCTGGGCCGCCTGGTCGAGCGCCGTCAGCGTGACGGGGACGCTAGCCGGCGAGGCGACCTGATCCGCGGTACCGGGGACGAAGGCGAAGCCTGTAATCGCCCCGCCGGCGCCGAGGCTGACGAGCGCCGTCGCCTGCTGCCACCACGGCTTACGAGGGGAATTCACAGAGTCACCTTCTTCCACGATTCAGTTGGCCGGGCTGAGCGTCCGGAGCCGTGCCAAGCGGCGGCCACGGACGGAGCCTCAGGAGATCGGCAGTCTCAAAGATTGGTCTGCGACAGGTTCTTGAGGATGGCCTGCACCTGTGGGTTACCTGGATTTCCCGCGTTCTCGAAGAGGATCGCCGCGTCCTGGGCGTCCTGGGCCGTCGCGCCAACCGCCCACTTCTGGTACACGTCGGCGACCAGAGCGGACTGCTGGGCAGCCGTCATCACCGGGGCGCGGCACACGCTGGGGAATCCCGGCTCTGAGGTCACGGCCGCCGAACCGGTGTAGCGCATGCAGCTCGCCGGTTCGCTCTCCAGGCCTGGCTGGACGGACGGATCACCGTTGGCGCCGATGGTGGACGCGCCACCGATGATGTTGTTGATGGCCCGGGCTGCGACCTCCAGGCTGTCGATGGGGTCCATGGCGTTGTAGGGGTGGTGCAGGTTCAGCGACCAGGCGACCTCTGCGCCCTGGGCCGGGGCGATCGGCTCGAGCCCCATCCGGCCGCTTTTCGTGTCGCTGAACTGCGGATTGCCGGAACTGGCCAGCAGCGCGAAGACCCACAGGATCTGCTGCGTGCCCTTGGCGCAGGCGAAGTTGATCTGGCCCGGCTCGGACGTGACATCGGGGTTCTGGCAGGCGGTGGTGATCTCGGCCTGCATGGTGGGGACGCTGGCCGGCCACGACGCGCCCCCGGTGAGCAGCACGGTCACCAGTCCGACGGTCAGTGCCAGCAGCGCGGCGCTGAGCGCCGCTATGACCTTACGGCGCCGGAAGAAGCCCGGCCGGTAGGCGCTGCCCCGGCCGCGGTTGATGAGGACCGACGTGCGGTCCTCATCGGCTGGTGGCACCGCACCGGCAGCCCGGCCCAGGAACGCGCCGGCATCACCCGCACTCCGGGCATTTCCGCCGACGACCCGGGAATGGCCCGGGACGGCGCGCTCGGGCACCGCGTAGAAGCCGGAGGTGCGGCCCGGCTCGGGAAGGCGGTCCAGATCGCTCAGCGGGCCCCGGGAGGCTTCGTCGAATAGGGGCCGCACCGCGTCCCGGGCCAGCACGGACTCGGCGAGCCTGCGTTCGATGTCCTTCAAGGTCTTCATAGCAATCGCCTCGGGGGTGCGAGAGCCGGTGCGCCGGGAAGCTGGCGGGTACGGCCGGCGTCGGGGGAGCGGAGTCGGGTGGCTGAGGGCCGGAATATCCGGCGGGGATCGACGAATCGGGTCAGACCGGGGCCAGATGACGCGTGCCGGGCGGAGTACGCTGGTTCGAACCTGATCGCGAACACCTCCTCTGACCTCGCGATATCCTGGAACTTGGCTCCCTCATGCAGGATATTAGAACACGTGTACGAACAGGCGTCAATCGGAATGTCATAACCTCATGCTATGCGAACACAGGTTCGATTACGTCTGTTCCCAGGTAGCCGGAGCGGATCGCGTTCGTCCGGGCTCAGGCCGGTGACCGTGCCGCTGACCTGGAGCTGAACGTGCTGGTTCAGGCCGTGGTCGTGACCAGGGACCGGCGGGCGGCCGCCGGGCGGCTGGTCGCTGAGCGGGGCCGCAGTCTGTCCGCCGCCGAGGCCCTGGAGACGCCGTTCCTGCTGATCGGAACGGAGAGCGAGATCGCCGGCCAGCTTCGGCAGCGGCGGGACCGGTTCGGGTTCAGCTACGTGACCGTGCACGAGCAGTACATGGCCGACCTGCTCCGGTGATAGCCAAGCTCCGCTAGCGCCGCGCTAGCTCTTGTCCATCCGCGGAAACGTGACCTCGTTGAGGATCAGCCGGATCGCCGCGGCCACCGGGATCGCGACCAGGGCGCCCACGATGCCCAGCAGCACGCCGCCGACCAGCACCGCCACCAGGCTGACGACAGCGGGCACCTCGACCGTCCGGCCCATGATGCGGGGCACGATCAGGTAATCCTCGGCCAGCCGGTACGCAATGTAGAAGGCCAGCGTGGCGATGGCTGCCGGCAGCGACACGGTCAGGGCAACCAGTGTCACGACGGCACCGCCGATGGTGGAGCCGATCACGGGGATGAGATCGAGGATCGCAACCAGCAGCGCCAGCAGCACCGGGTACGGAATGCCGAATGCGATCATCCAGATGAACGTGCCGAGCCCGGCGATCACCGAGGTGATGAAGTTGCCGAGCACATAACCGCCCACCTTGATGATGATCTGATCGGTGATCAGGATGACGCGCGGGCGGCGGGAGTGCGGCACGAGCTTGTAGGCGAACAGCTTGATCGCCGGCAGCCCGGCCAGAAAGTACACGGTCAGCACGAGCACGGCGAGGATCTCGGAGAACGTGCTGAGCACGAGTTCGCCCGCCCCCAGGACGCCCCCGATCAGCGCGGAGCCCTTGGTGCTCAGCAGGCTGGTGAGCTTGCTCTGGATCTGGTACTTCTGGTTGAGCTTGCCCAGCTCCGAGTTGTGGTCCTGAAGCTGGTGCAGGTAGGTCGGGACCTCTTTGGCCAGGGCCGTGGTCTGGGCGGTGAGCGGCGGGATGGCGGTGGCCAGGAAGATCCCGATCACCCCGACCAGGGCAATAAGGACCATGACGACAGCCGCCCAGCGCGGCCACCCGCGGCGGGTCAGCCAGCTTACGACGGGATCCAGGCCGCAGGCGATGAACAGGGCGAGCCCGATGATGATCAGGATCGACCTGGACCGGATCAGCAGTTCGACGAGACCGAAAGTCACCGCGACGCCCGCCGCGCCCGTGAGGCCCATGTAGAACGGCGAGCGCCGGTTCATCGCCCGGCCCGGCTCGCCCATGCCGCCGGTCCGCTCGGCGACCTCGTTCGCGGCTTCGACCGCCTCCTGCACCCGGCTCTCGGCCTCGTCGGTGGTGGTGCCCGGCTGGTTCGCCGCGCCTGCCGCGGATTTGCCGAGATCCGCGGCATCCTGCGCGGCGGCCTCCGTGTCGCCGGGTGGCGCGTCGTTGACCCGCGCGTCAGCCACCCGGGTGTCGCTAGCGCGCCCAGGCCCGTCCGCGCTCACAATGCGTCACCCACCACGGAATCTCCCTTTGCCGGCCCGTCGGCTGTGTTCCTCTTTCCGTCTTCCGGCGCTTTACTCCGGCTCGGGGCAATCGGCGCCGCATCACTGCCGTTCGCTGGGCCCCTGACGGTTGGCCGGATACCCGTGCCGTCCACTCGGGCGACGTTATCGTCTGCCGAACTGCCGGTCCCGTCGGGACCTGGCTCGGGGCCGTCAGCGTCGTCGCCGTGGCTCATCATGCCCGACACCGCCTGCCGCATGGCCCGCAGGCCCGCTCCGCGTGGCACCTTGAGCGAAACGTAGGCGATCGCGCCCGCCGGGATCGGCATCCAGAAGTTCACCAGGCGCCAGCCCAGTACGCCCAGCGTGGCCACGTTGCGGGTGACCCCGAAGCTCACCAGCAGCAGCGGAGTAAGCGAGTCGACCACGCCCAGGCCAGCGGGGGTGACAGGGAGCGCGCCGGCGACGTTGGCGATGCCGTAGGCGGCGAACAACTCCACCGGGTTGGCGATCCGGCCGAACGCGGCCACGAAGCACCACAGCGAAGCAGCGTCCAGAAGCCAGTTCAGTGCGGCCCAGGTAAGTGATTCCAGCATGACCCGGCGGTCCCGGCCGATCGCGGTCAGGTTCGCGCTCGCGTCCCGGATGATGCGCTCCAACCGGTCGCCCAGCCCCGGAATCCGGCGCCCCAGCGCGCCCAGGATGCGTGATGTGCGCTCGGTTCCCCGCGTAACTCCGAGGACCAGCAGTCCCGCGGCGAGCAGCACGATGGCACCGAGGACGGCAACGGTCACGTAGATGGGGTGAAATCCGGCCAGCGGGATGGAAATGACCAGCGATATCCACAGCAGGACGTTCAGCACCAGGGTGGACCCCAGGCCCTTGGCTGCCATCATCACGCCGGCATCGACGCCGGGGATGCCTTCGGCGGTGAACAGCCGGTACCCGATGCCCGCGCTGCCAAGGGTCCCGGCCGGGATAACGTGCGCGACCGCCGCAGCGGCCAGGTCGATCCGGAACAGCCGAGACAGGCTCGGCCGGCCCTCCGGCTTGAGCAGGGCCCTGGTGAGCAGGCCATAGCAGAATAGTGACAGCGCCTCCAGGATGACGCCAGCCGCCATCCAGTAGACGTTCACCCGCCCGAGCAGATAGAGATCCTTTCTGGCGCCGGTCAGCTCGGGTACGACCAGGTACTCGATGATCAGCAAAATGATGAAGATGAAGGCGCCCCGGCTGAGCGGCTTGGCCACCAGCGGCAGCCAGCCACGCCACCCGCGGCGCCGTTCGCCCTGGCCACTCCGCGTACGCCCGCGCCTTTGAGGGCGCTGTTCCGGCGGCTGGGGCGGACTCAGCCCGTCCTCATCCTTAGACACATGACACGTTTACCCCAGATAAGGGACGGAACCCATTCGCCGGGCCATACGCGGAACTCACGACCCTGTTCTGGCGACCAGGGTCGCGTAGGCGATCACGTTGCTGAGGTAGTGCCCGGTGTCCGGGTCGAAGGTCCCGCCGCAGGTGATCAGCCGAAGCTCCGGGTCTGGATCGGCCCCGTAGACCTGGATGGTCGGGAAGGCCTCCTTCGAGAACGTCTGCACCCTGGTGATGCTGAAAACCGCCAGGGTGCCGTCGGCCCGGCCGACGTAGACGCGGTCACCCGGCTTAAGCGTCGACAGCCGGTAGAAGACCCCCGGCCCGGCGTACGAGTCGACATGACCGGCGATGACCGACGATCCGACGGCGCCTGGCCGCGGGCTCCCGGTGTACCACCCAGCCACGGCCGTTGTCGGCGGCACCTGCAGGGACCCATTGGCTTGCAGGCCGAGCTTGATCAGCGACGTGCGGACACCGATGGCGGGGATCGTCAGCTCAACCGGACGTGCGGGCGTCTGGGCTCCGGACAGGCCGCCGGGCGCCTGGGCCGTCTGATTCGGTACCGGTGCGAACGACGGCTTCGGTGCTGGCACGGACGATGGCTTCCCCACCACGTGCAGGGCCAGTGTCCGGGGGTGGCCGGAGGAGTAGGTCAGCCCGACCACCCCGGCGCCCGCGGCCAGCAATCCGGCCGCGAGCGCCGCAGTGGAAAGTAGCCGCATCTGCGGCTTCCTCACCGATGAGCTCCGACGTGTACCTTCCGGGACCGGCGCTGGCCGGCGAAGCCCGCCAGCGCGAGCAGTGCGCCGCCCACTATCATCAGCAGCCACGGTGCGGGGTCGGTGCCGCCCACCGGGGCCGCCATCCCGCCGAAGCCAGTGGCGGCGGCTCCGGCCGGCATCACCTTGCTGCCCGCGGCGTCGGTCAGAGCGTCAACCTTGAGGCCGTTGGCTCCGTCCAGGACCACGATCGTATGGACCGTATCCGCCGCGAGGGTGACCGGCAGGGCGGTGCTGCCCGAGGCGGCCGCCAGTTTGACCGTCCCCGTGCCCGGCGCCAGCGCGGTGTACGCCGTGGACGATCCGAAGGGCAGCTTGCTGGCCAGCACGTCCGACCCATAGCTGACCGTGACCTGGTGCTCCTTGAGTGACGCCTGGATCACCCGGACCAGCGTCTTGCCCGCCGGAGCGGAAAGGTCATCATTGAGAACCTGAAGCTTGAGCCCGGAAGCCGGCCCGACGCCCGCCACGGTGTAAGACTTGCCCGGGCTCACCCAGAAACTCGTGGACAGTACGGGGGCGGTCGAGGCAGGCGCGCCAGCCGCGCGCATCGCGACCGTATACTGACCCGCCGCGACAGCCATGTAGTCCGAGACGTTGCCGTAGGAGACATGCCTGAGCACAATGGGGCTGCTGTCGTTGCCGAACGGGTACATATACACGTCCACGGCGGGCGTGTTCGGTGAAAGGTGCGCACACCGCACCCATCCCACCTGCGTCGTGGCAGGCGCGCTCGTGGCTGCTGAGGCGGCCGGGGCCAGGGCGGCGAACAGCGCGAGCGATCCCCCGACCAGTGTCAACGCGGCAGCCAGTCTGAAAACTCGGCAAAACGGTCTCACTGGTACTCACCTCTCATTTACTGAAATGCCCGCCCAGAGGAGTGACGCCCGTCACGGTGAACTCGTTCACCGCGACGCGCTGTGGGTTATAAAGAGTTTCCGCCGGACAGCAGTCCCGGCAGACTCGGTGCGCCGAACTCGATACGCAGCTGAGCCTGGGCCCCAAGGTGGACGATGGTCGCACTTGCGGGCAGGTACGGATCACGTTGCGTCCGTACCTGGTCAAGATCGGCGGTCAGGTCAGCGACCTCGCCGCCGGAACTGCCGAGGGTGACCTGCCGGTACAAGACCGGTGCCCCAGGGCCGGTGCCGCCGAACGACGCCACACTGACGCTGCGCTGGGACACCAGCGAGGCCAGGGTGACCAGGAGGCGGGAATCGACCTGGCCCGCGGTCATCTGGCTGGCCGCCTGGGCGGTGGCGTGGAAGCGCGGATTGTGCAGGAGCTGCGCGCCCGCCGCTTTGCGTGCGGCCAGGTCGGCCGGCTCGGCCGCCCGGTAGGCGGCGCCGCCCAGGCTGGCGATCGCCCGGACGTCGACGCGGGCCGCTCCCGAGCCGAAGCTCGCCATCAGCGTGGGCGCGTATTCCTCGGTGAGCTGGCTGCCGAATTCGCTGCGCACCGAGGGAGAGGCCACGATCACGTCCGCCCCAAAGGGGCTCGCTCCCGGCTGCAGCGGCAGCAACCGCCCGGCCGGGAGGCCGAGCGCCTGCAGCTCCGAGCAGACCGCCGGATCACAAGCGACGATGTCGGCGCTGCTCACCTGCTGGGCGACCCAGGCGGCCGCCTGATCGCGGGCTGCCGCCGCCGCGGACAACGACGACGTGCCGCCGCCGCTCGCCTGTGCCGCCGGACGTGCTGAGCTCCCTCCGTTGGTCAGCGCACCGGAAACCTGAAGTCCGACCAGCGCCAGCACAGCGGCGGCCAGGACCAGCGCCACCACCCGCCACCGGCGCGTGCTGAGCCCCCGGGAGCCCGCCGCCGGCTCACCGTAGGAAGGACCGGACGTCCGGCGGCCCATACCGATGCGGCGCAGTCGGCGGCTGCCCCAGAGGGTGATCGTGGTGGCCAGTACTTTGCCCCAAGACGGCTCGCGCGTATCGGTGGCAATGCGGGCTGCCCTGCCGGCGGGCCCGAAGCCCACGGATGCCCCAGCGTCCGCATCCCCGGAAGCCGGTTCGTCTGCCGGCTTCCCGTCTGCCGGCCGGGCCGCGTTGACGCCCTCTGGCCCGGCTTGCCCAGGGGGCGCCGGCGCATCACCCCTCGCGGCCTGGCCAGGCGCGGCAGGCGTACCAGGGGCAGACTCGGTGGCCGCGGGGCAATCCGGCTGGGAGGCGGGGGGCGCCGTTATATCGCCCGCTGACGGCCCTGGCTCCCCGGACGAAGGGCTCGCGGAGCTCATGGCCGCGGTGTCATCCACCACGTCGTCCACGAGCGTGCTGCCCTGCGGCGTCAGGCCACGGTCGTCTTTGCGCATACTTACTACCCCCACCGCCGCAAAGAGGCCTTGCAGCTATTTTGGGCCTAGCAAAACACACACGATTGAATACATCAACCGATATGACCATTTGCTTACGATCCGCTCTTTTAGCGGCCAATCGGCCGAATGCCCGGTACCGGGCTAGCCGCCACACGCTGGCCTGGTGAGGGTGGGCACATCGAAGGGGACGGCTCGTCTGCGCTGCAACTGACACCAGGATTCTCTCGGCTGCACCATAGGCTCGTTGGTGCCGACCGTTTCAGCGGTGCCGGTGGCACCGAGCGCCGAGCCCGGCGCGCCGGACGCGCCGGGCCGCCATTGACGTCCGTGTCAATGCTGGGAGAATGGCTCCCATGCCCACGACGCTGTGGTCGGTGCGGACCGGCCGGGACCGGCTTGAAAGCCAGACCCGGGCCGCGCTGATCGCCGCCGCGAGGGTGACCTTCTCCCAGCTCGGCTACGCGCGCACCACCGTCGCGGACATTACCGAGCGGGCGGACGTGTCGCGGGCGACGTTTTATGTCTACTTCGCGTCCAAAGATGAGGTCTTCCATGTGCTGACTGAGCACCTGCGGGACGCCTTCCTGGAGGCGCAGGAGGCGTACGGGGCCGATCAGCACGATGCGGTGGCGGTGGCGGTCGCTTCGGTGACCGGCTTCGTGACCGTATACGCGGCCAATCTGGCCTTCATCACCGTGCTCGAGCACCAGGCCCTGACCGACGAGCAGGTCCGCGCGCTGTGGCAGGGCATCCGGGAACGGCTGCTGAAGAGGATGACGCGGTTCGTCCACCAGCTGGTGCGGGACGGCGTCGCGCACCCGTTGGCGCCGCCCGACCTGGTGGCCACGGCGGCATCCGGGATGGCGATCCAGTTCGCACCGCTGATCGCCGCCAGCCCAGCGGACCGGACGCGGATCATGGGTCAGCTGGTGCGCCTGTACCTGCAGACTCTCGGGATCGAGCCGGGACACTCCGCGACGGAGCCGTCATGAACCTGAGCGGGTCGGGAGCCGTCGTCACCGGTGGCGGCAACGGAATCGGGCGCGCACTCGCGCGCCGCCTGGCGGCGGGCGGGGCGCGTGTGGTCGTCAACGACCTTGATGCCGCTGCGGCGACGGCCGTCGCGGACGAGATCGGCGGCTCTGCCGTGCCAGCCGACGTATCGACCGAAGGGGGCGTTCTGGCCCTGGTCGCCGCGGCCCGCGAGTACCTGGGCGAGATCGACGTCTACTGCTCAAACGCGGGTATCGCCGCTGGTACGGCCGCCGCCGGCACGGACGAGAGCTGGCAGCGCTCCTGGGAAGTCAACGTAATGGCGCACGTCCGGGCCGCACGCGAGCTGCTGCCCGGCTGGCTGGACCGGCAGGACGGCCGCATGGTCATCACCGCGTCGGCCGCGGGACTGCTCACCATGCTGGGCACGGCACCATATTCGGTGACCAAGCACGCGGCCGTCGGTTACGCCGAATGGCTCGCCGTGACCTACGGCCACCGCGGCCTCCGGGTGCACTGCGTATGCCCCCAGGGTGTGCGCACCAGCATGCTGGCTGGATCAGGCCGAGCCGGGGATGTGGTGCTGAAGCAGGGGGCGATCGAGCCCGAAGCCGTGGCCGACGCCGTGTGGGAGGGCATGGCGGACGGCAGGTTCCTGATCCTGCCGCATCCGGAGGTGGCCGGCTACTACGCGCTGCGGGCCGAGGACACGGACAAATGGCTGCGTGGCATGAACCGGTTGCAGCAGCGCATCGATGAGAGCTAGGAGCGGAGGCATCTGGTGAGGGCATGGCAGGTTCAGCAGTTCGGCGCCCTGCGGGACGCGATGACGCTGACGGATGTACCGGACCCGGAGCCGGGCGCCGGGCAGATCCTCGTGCGCGTTCTCGCCGCCCCGGCGAACTTCCCCGACGTCCTCATGTGCCAGGGCACCTATCAGGTAAAGCCGCCGCTGCCGTTCACCCCCGGCGTAGAACTGTGCGGTGAGGTCGTCGCTCTGGGCTCCGGCGTCACTGGTCTGCGCGGCGGTGAGCGCGTGGTTGGCGTCGCGGCCATGCCGAACGGGTCGTTCGCCGAGGTGGCCCTGATGGACGCCGCTGGGGTGGCCTCGGCTCCGGAGAGCCTGGACGACGCCGAGGCGGCCGCCTTCTACATCAGCTATCAGACCGGCTGGTTCGGGCTGCACCGCCGGGCTCACCTGGCCCCGGGCGAGACGCTGCTGGTGCACGCCGCCGCCGGCGGCGTCGGCAGCGCCGCGGTGCAGCTCGGTAAGGCGGCCGGGGCCACGGTCATCGGCGTCGTAGGCGGCGAGCAGAAGGCTGAAGCCGCCCGCGCTCTCGGCGCCGACGTGGTCATCGACCGGCGCACACAGGACTTCGTTACGGTGGTGAAGGAGGTGACCGGCGGCCGTGGTGCCGACGTCATCTACGATCCGGTCGGCGGCGATGCTTACGACCGCTCCGTCAAGTGCGTCGCGTTCGAAGGCCGCATCCTGGTGATCGGATTCGCCAGCGGCCGGGTGCCCGCTCCGGCGCTCAACCACGCGCTGGTCAAGAACTACTCCATCGTGGGGCTGCACTGGGGCCTGTACGGCCGCAACGAGCCCAAAGCGCTCCGGGAATGTCATGAACAGCTCCTCAAGCTGGCCGCTGACGGTGCCATCAAGCCCCTGGTAAGCGAGCGCCTGGGGCTGGCGGACGTCGTGGCCGGGCTGGAGCGGCTAGCCGCCGGCCAAACCATTGGCCGGGTGACCTTCCTGCCCTGAGGCGGGACGAGAGCGGTGACTGAGATGACTGAAACCGGAACCGGGCCGCCCGGTGGCCCGGCCGACCCGGTCCGGCCAGGCGCAAGCGAGGCCGGCCGGGACCTGCCCGGTCTGGACCTGGAGGCTTTCGGGTCCTACTTCACGGCCGCCTACCCGGGCATCACCAGCGGCCCGCTTCGGGCCAGCGTGCTGGCCGGCGGCAAGTCGAACATCACCTACGAGGTGACCGACGGCCGGGACCGCTGGGTAGTTCGCCGCCCCCCGCTCGGCCACGTGCTCGCCACCGCGCACGACATGGCCCGTGAGTACCGGGTGATCAGCGCGCTGGCCGGCACGAGCGTCCCGGTGCCGCGGACGTTCCTGCTGTGCGAGGACACCGGCGTGATCGGGGCCCCCTTCTACGTCATGGAAAAGGTGGCCGGCACGGCCTACCGGTCCGCCGCCCAGTTGGAGACGATCGGCGCCGAACGGACCCGGGCCATCGCCATGCGGATGATCGGCACCCTGGCCGATTTGCACGCCGTCGACCCCGATGCAGTCGGGCTGGCCGACTTCGGGCGGCCGCAGGGTTTCCTGGCCCGTCAGGTACGCCGCTGGAAGAAGCAGCTGGACTCCTCCCGGAGCCGGGACCTGCCCGGCGCCGAGGACCTTTACGCGGCGCTCGAGGCCCGGATCCCCGCCGAATCCGACGTCGCGATCGTGCACGGGGACTACCGGCTGGATAACCTGCTGGTCGGCGAGGACGACCGCGTTCTGGCCGTGCTGGACTGGGAGATGGCGACGCTGGGCGACCCGCTCGCCGATATCGCGCTGCTGCTCGCCTACCAGGCGCTGGCCCGGCTCGAGACCGGTTACGCCGTCGCCGACGCGGCGGTGGCGCCGGGATTTCCGGATGCGGACACCATTGCCGCCGTTTACGCGGAGCGCAGTGGCCGGGATCTTTCCGATCTTGGCTTCCACCTGGGGCTGGGGTACTTCAAGATCGCTGTGATCTGCGAAGGAATCTATTACCGCTACACGCACGGCCAGACACTCGGCGAAGGATTCGGCGACATCGGTGCCGCCTCCGAGCCCCTCATCCAGGCCGGGCTCGCCATTATGAAGGAGAACTCGTGATGGACTTCCGCTTTGACGCAGTCACCGAGAAAATGCGGGACAACCTGCTCGCCTTCATGGATGAAAAGATCTACCCGGCCGAGCCCGTCTTCGCCGAGCAGCTGGCGTCCCTCGCTGATCGCTGGGCCTGGACCCGGGTTCCCATCCTCGCCGAGCTGAAGGCCGAGGCGCGGGCGGGTGGCTTGTGGAACCTGTTTCTGCCGGGCGAACACGGTGCCGGGCTCACCAACCTGCAGTACGCGCCGCTGGCGGAGATCACCGGGCGGAGCCTGAGCCTGGCCCCGGCCGCGCTGAACTGTTCCGCGCCGGACACCGGGAACATGGAAGTGCTGGCCATGTTCGGTTCGGAAGAGCAGCGTAAAACCTGGCTCCAGCCGCTGCTGGACGGCGAAATCCGCTCCGCCTTCGCGATGACCGAACCGGACGTCGCGTCCTCGGACGCCACGAACATCGCCACCCGGATCGAGCGTGACGGCGACAGCTACGTGATCAACGGCCGGAAGTGGTGGATCACCGGGGCCATGAACCCGGACGCCAAGATCTTTATCGTCATGGGCAAGACCGACCTGGGCGAGCAGCGTCACCGCCAGCAATCCATGATCCTGGTTCCCCGTGAAACACCGGGGCTGACGGTCAAGCGCGGGCTGCAGGTCTTCGGCTACGACGACCGCGAGCATGGCGGCCACGCGGAGCTGGAGTTCACCGACGTCCGGGTCCCCGCCGCCAACCTGATCGGCGCGGAAGGCGACGGCTTCGCCATCGCCCAGGCCCGGCTCGGTCCCGGCCGAATCCACCACTGCATGCGCTCGATCGGTGTCGCCGAGCAGGCGGTCGAGCTCATGTGCCGGCGGGCGCTGGAGCGGACCGCCTTCGGCAAGCCGCTCGCGGAGCAGGGGGTCATCCGGGGGTGGATCGCCGAGGCGCGGGTCCGGATCGAGCAGCTCCGGCTGCTGGTGCTGAAAACCGCGTGGCTTATGGACACCGTCGGAAACAAGGGCGCGCACAGCGAAATCCAGGCCATCAAGATCGCGACGCCGGAGGCGGTCGAGTGGATACTGGACAAGGCGATCCAGGTGCATGGCGCCGGCGGCCTGTCGCAGGATTTCCCGCTCGCCGCTCAGTTCAGCGGCATCCGGACGCTGCGGTTCGCGGACGGGCCGGACGAGGTGCACAAGAACTCGCTGGCCCGGGCCGAACTGAAGCGGTACGCGCCGGTCTCAGCCAGCGGGCGGTGACGCGGGCACCTGCTGGACGGGGGTCAGCTCGCTCGCCAGACCGGCGAGGGCGGTGGCGGCCCGCTCGCTGAACGTGCCCACCGTCATCCGGGCTGCCGGGCCGATTACCCCTCTACAATACGCAAATACCGTAGTGAGGAGGATCGAAATGCCGGGTCCGGACGGATGGGTCGTCGTCGGTGTGGACAACGGCGGCACGGCCAACAATGGCACCGTCCTGGACTCCGGAGGCCACTTTCTCATCGACCGGATGGCCGAGATCCCGAGTTATGTGCGGGAGGGGCCGGACAAAGCCGTGCAGGCTCTGGTCGATTCGGTCGACCACGTACTGGGCCTGGTCGGCCTGCCCCGGTCAGCGGTGCGCGCGGTAGGCCTGGACACGCCGGGGCCGGCCAGCGCCACCGGCGTCCTGTCCTCCCGCGGCGCGACCAACTTCGCGGATCCGCAGTGGTGGGGCTTCGACATCCGGGGAGCGCTGGAAGAGCGCCTGCGGCTGCCGGTCATCTACCACAACGACGGAAACGCGGCCGCCCTGTACGCCCACCACACGCAGTACGGCGCCGATTCCGATCGGCACAGCTCGGTCTCGGCCATCGTTGGGACCGGTCTGGGCGGCGGAGTCGTGGAAGCCGGGCGGGTCATCAGCGGCGCGGCCGGCATGGCCGGCGAGCTGGGCCACGTGCCCATCCCGATGGAGGGGCTGCTGGAGGATGGGCAGCCGATACCCGACTGCAACTGCGGCCAGGCCGGTGATGTGGAGAGCGTCGCCTCACTCACCGGCATCGCGAAGAACCTGCTGCCCTACTGGCTGAGCCGCTATGAGGGACACGAGCTGGGCCGTGAGGTGCCGCCCAGCAAAGCGGCGAAGCTGGTCCGGCGCTACGGGGAGGACGCGGACGAGCTCGCCCTGAAGATCTTCGAACAGCAGGCGATGGCGCTCGGCCGGCTGTTCACCATCGCGGCGAACTTCACCGATCCGGGCACCTACTTCGTGGGCGGGGGGGTGGTGGAGGCGGCTCCGCACTTCCGGGACTGGTTCCTGGGCCGGGTGCGCGAGCACTCGACGCTGCGGTCCGAGCAGGCCCGGGTGGCCAGGTTCGCGCTGGTGCCCCAGCTCGATATGGCCGGCGCGCGTGGGTCGGCGGTGGCCGCCCGCGACTGGCTGCTCAGAGGTTAAGCCTCGGTGGGCGGGACGACGACGACCATGGTCAGCTGGACCGGGTCCGGGCCCTCGTTGGCGTAGCGGTGCGGGCGCCCGGCCGGGAACCGGGCACACTGACCGGAGGCGAGCTCGTGCCGCTCGCCCGCGACCGACACGTGTGAGCGCGCCGTTCTCGACCCAGACCATCTCCCGGGTCGCCGGGGCATGCGCATCGCCGCCGAATGTCTCCCCCGGCATCAGCGTCCACCGTCACAGTTCCACCGCCCACGGCGGATCCCGTCGCGCCCAGGATGGTCCCGGTGCCGCCGGAGGGCCCGTGCCACAGCACCCGGCCGCCCGGACCGGAAATCTGGACCGACGGCTCGCCGCTCATGTCCACCAGGCGCGTGACGGGCACGCCGAAGGCATCGCCGATCCTGGCCAGCGTGGCCAGGTTGGGGCTCGAGCGGCCTTGCTCCAGGGCGACGAGCACGCCCTTGCCGCCGGGGCGATCGGCCTGCTCCTGTTTTACATGGGCTTCGCAACGGCCCCGATGAGCGTGGTGGCGCCCGTGCCCGCACTCGCCGCGGCCCTGCTGCCGCTGGGCGTGGCGGTGGGGCCGGCCTCGTGCTGGGGACTATTTGAGCGCTCTCTGTAACTCAGTTGGTGCGGACTCTTGCGGCCGGAAGTATCAGGAAGGTCATCCGGCCGCATGAATCCCGGGGAAGGCACACCGTAACGCCAACCGGCGATCAATCTTCGCCGTCGTCTTTTCTGCCTGGAAAGATCAGCCCGCACACCTCGAGGTACAGCTGCTCAGGATACGGAAGGTGGTCAACCCTCCGCAGCGCCTGTTCCTGCCCGGCCGACTCCAGGATGAACTCACCGTACCCGAGCAGCCGGCCGAGCGAGGAACGCTGGAAGCTCATGTCCGTGACCTTCACGAGCGGCATCATGGCCACCTTGCGGGTGACGACCCCGGTGGCGAGCAGCATCCGCCGGGAGGTGACGATGAAGTAGTCCTGCGACCACTCCCAGACCTTGTAGGCCAGCCAGGCCAGCAGAACCGCCCACACGATCCACACGAAACCGACGACATCGGCGTTGTGCCGCGCCACCGTCGTGCTGATCAATGCGGCGATTACCAGCCCGAGCAGAGTAATGCTTATGGGCCTGAGCAGCACAGCCGGGTGCTTGCGAACCGTAATTACCTGATGCTCATGCGGCAAAAGGTATTTATTGACGGCGTTCGGAACGGTGTCGGTCCCCGGCACGAGCCTCATAACGCCTCCTGAGACCCAGCTGGAGAACGGCTCACAGCGAGGTGAAGAAGTCGGCCAATCCATGCGCTGCGGCAGTGAGGAAATTGCCGATGTCGTTAACGATATGCGCAGCGCCGGTCGGATTCTTGATCACAAAAAACAGAAGGAAGGCGACGGTCAGCCAACCTAGGATCGTCTTCAGCTTCACGATGCCTCCCTGGACCCGCGCCCAGTTCACTTTTACCGCTACCATAGCTTAACCGTGGCGCGAAGCCTAGCTATGATTACGGATAGTAACTCTACCGTAACCCGGGCACCTGCGGCAGGGCGGGTCCCCTTACCAATGCGGAAGCCTTCATTTTGCCAGAGTCCGGCCGGTTCGGCCGGATATCGCACCCCGCCGGCGTGGCGCAGGGTGACCGGGATGTGGCCGGCCGGCGCCCCGCGCCCGGTACGGGGCCGCCGCCGCCGCCCGGCTTGCGCGCGGTGTGGCCGCCGCTGGAAGCTGCCCTTATGCTGAATCGCCGGTTTGGCCGCCCCAGGCTCCGCCATCTGGCAGCATTCCCCCCGTGCACAGGATGTTTACGGAATGACGATGACAGACGTGAGCGCCACTGATTTCGCTGT
>Ga0302184_10000349_pt1 | contig 30476 bp, 29 predicted proteins | sample I_Palsa_N3_3_FD_200233 | JGI IMG/M metagenome (GOLD analysis project Ga0302184, IMG submission 200233) | Peat permafrost microbial communities from Stordalen Mire near Abisko, Sweden - I_Palsa_N3_3 | ecosystem: Environmental > Terrestrial > Soil > Palsa > Peat permafrost | place: Sweden...
CACGGTGCTCCGGCGCGGTATGTGCCGGCACCGGAGCACTGCGGTGATGCTGAACGTCAGACCTGGAAGGGCTCGGCACCGGGCTGCGTCTGGACCGTCCAGGAGCCATCCTTTCGGAAGCTGGCCGCGGTGGCGTAGGTGTCCTCGAGGAACCGCAGGTAGGCCACCTTCCCGTCGACGACCTTCACCAGGATCGAGAAGGGCGAGCTCACCACCTTGCCCAGCGAGTTGGACTTATAGCGGAAGTCGCCGAACACGGCTACGTTCTCGCGTCGGGGGCGACCACGCTGTTGACGACGTCTGGGTCCAGCAGGTTCTGCATCCACTGGCCGACGACCTCTATGGGACTGGCGGGCATGTTATTTTCCTTTCTCGGGTTAGGTCTGGAACGGCGGGATGGCGTGGACGACGGTCTTGGCTTCGGCGAACTCGGTGATGGCTAGGGGGCCGCGCAGCCGGCCGATGCCGCTCTGCTTGTAGCCGCCCTCGGCGAAGCCGTCGTTCAGCGCCGACCACGTGTTCGTCCAGACGGTGCCGGCCTGGAGCTCGCGGCTGACCCGGCGGCTGGTGTTGATGCTGCTGGTGAAGATGCCGGCGGCGAGGCCGAATTCGGTGGCGTTGGCGCGGGTGATGGCGTCGGTCTCGGTGTCGAAGACCTCGAAGGTCGCGACCGGCCCGAAGATCTCCTTCTGGACGAGGTCGGTGTGGACGTCCTCGACCTCGAGCAGGGCGGGCCGGTAGAACGCTCCCGCGGCGAGGGCACCCTCGGTCGCGGGGCCGCCGCGCACGACCGGCTTGGCGTAGGCCAGCGCCGCCTCGACCATGGCGTCGACACGGGTGACGTCGACCTCGGCCGAGATGCCGCTGTCGGTCAGGGCCTGGGCCGCGTTGTGCCGGAGCGTGGGACTCGGGGATGTCCCCTCGAACAGGCCTTCGCCGCCGCGATGGCCGCGCGGGCCTCGGCTTCGCCGCCGTCGGCCCACTGGCCCAACACGGCTCCGGTAGCGGGGTTGATGGATTCTTTGACGGGGCCGGATCCGGTCCATTCGCCGTCGATCCAGTGCTTGGCGATCTCGCTCATGTCAGGGGCTCCTTCGGCGATACGCGAGCGTTGTCACTTGATGTGTCAAGTCTTATCGTGATTGACTTGAACCGTCAGGTCATTGGTCGGAGGGGGCGGCAGCCCCGCCGGCGGGGCTTCGGGGTGGGCTCAATTATTATCGATATTTTCTTGACCTGTCGACAGAAATGGCGTAGACCTGAGGTAGTCCTGGCGCACCGCCAGGGCGTGGACCGGGATCGCGCACAGAGGGAGATGCAACGCGATGAGCTTGGACGGTCTGACATCGATAACTTTGGGTGTCCCGGATGTGGACACGGTCGCGTCCTACTACGAGGACTTCGGGCTGCGCCGGGTGGGTGACCGGCCGGGTCGAGGCCTGGTTTTCGCCACCGCCGACGGCGGCGAGCAGCTGGCGCTGCGGCCGGCCGAGCGGCGCCGGCTGCTGGAGATCGCGATTGGCGCCGACGATCCCGACGACCTGGACCGGGTCGAGGCGGGCCTGCGGCGGATCGAGGCGGAGTTCGAGCGCGACGCGGCGGGCCTGCGGGTGCGTGATCCGAACTCGGCGCTTCAGGTCAGCGTGCAGGTCAGTCCCCGGATCACCGAGGCGGCCGCCAAGCAAGAGCCGACCAACGGGCCGGGCCGGCCCGACCGGCCCAACGGCCGGGCGCCGGCCATCGAGCGGACCAACCGGGTCCAGCCACGCCGGCTCGGGCATGTGGTGGTCGGCTCGCTGGATCAGGAGGCGTCGCAGCGGTTCTTCACCGAGGGACTGGGGTTCAAGGTCAGCGACCATGTGCCGGGGCTGGCCTCGTTCATGCGGTGCTCGACCGATCATCACAACCTGCTGGTCCAGCAGGCACCGCTGAACTTCCTGCATCACACCGCGTGGGAGGTCGACGACATCGACGAGGTCGGGCGGGGCGCCACGGCGATGCTGGAAGGCCACCCGGAGCGGCACGTCTGGGGGCTGGGCCGCCACCACATCGGGTCCAACTTCTTCTGGTACCTGAAGGACCCGGTCGGCAACTTCTCCGAGTACTACTCCGACCTGGACGTCGTCCTGGACGACCAGCTGTGGAAGCCGTCGGTGGTGGAAGGTTCCCGCGGGCTCTACAACTGGGGCCCTCCTCCCCCGCCGTCGTTCATTCACCCCGAAGACCTGGCCGCGCTGATGACCGGAAGCCACGCGCCTCAGGCGTGAGCCTGGCCCGAAGGAGATCTCATGCGCATCGGACGCGCTCAGGGCCGCCTCGTGATCATCGACGGCAACGGGGATGACGGGGGCGGCGGGAGCGGCGGGGGCTACGGGTTGGTGGACGTCGCGGCCGTCAGCGACGGCGAGTTCAGCGCCGACCCGGACCGGGTGTTCGCGGTATGGGACCGGTTCACCGAATGGGCCGGGCGGTACGCCGGGTCCGGAGCCCGCACCGGTCCGCTGGTGCCCGGGGAACTCGGGGCGCCGGTGCTGACCCCGGCCCAGGTGTTCGGGATCGGCTTGAACTACCGGGAGCACGCTGCCGAGTCCGGCGTCGACGCGCCCGCCGTCCCTCCCGTGTTCACCAAGTTCCGCAGCTGCCTGACCGGCCCGTACGCCGCCGTCGAGCTGCCCAGCGACCGGGTGGACTGGGAGGTCGAGCTGGTCGCGGTGATCGGGCGGCCCGCGGAACGGGTACCCGAGGAGAAGGCCTGGTCCTACGTCGCGGGCCTGATGGTGGGCCAGGATCTGTCCGAGCGGACGGTCCAGCTGGCCGGGCCGGTGCCGCAGTTCTCGCTCGGGAAGTCGTTTCCCGGCTTCGGGCCGATCGGACCGTGGCTGGTCACCCCCGATGAGCTGCCGGACGCCGATGACCTGGGGCTGCGCTGCTCGGTGGACGGCCGGGTGCTGCAGGACGGCCGGACTCGGGACATGATCTTCTCCGTGCCCGAGCTAGTGGCCCGGATCTCCGCGGTATGCCCGATGGCACCGGGCGACCTGATCTTCACCGGAACCCCGTCCGGGGTGGGTATGGGGCGTAAGCCGCAGGAGTTCCTTCGACCCGGAACGACACTGGTGAGCACGATCGACGGACTGGGTGAATTGCGGAACGCGCTGGTCGCGGCGCCGGGCTTGGTCGCGGCCGGGGCGGTGACGGGGTGACGGCGGGTCAGGAGCCGATCTGGGCGCCTTCCCCGGAGGACGTCGCGGCCGCCCAGGTGTCGCGTTTCGCGCGCTGGCTCACGCAGAGCGGGCGGGCCCGGCTGAGCGGTGACTACCTGGAGCTGTGGCGGTGGTCGACGGAGCGGCTGGAGGAATTCTGGCCGGCCGTCTGGGACTACTTCGGCGTCCGTTCGGTCACCCCGTACGAGCGGGTGCTTTCCGGGTCGGTCATGCCGGACGTTCGGTGGTTTACCGGCGCGCAGGTCAGCTACGTCGAGCACCTGTTCCGCGGGCGCGACCCGGAGCGGGTCGCCTTGATCGACGCCAGGGAATCCGCGCAGCCCGGAGCGGCACCGGTCAGCCGCCAGCTGACGTGGGGGATGCTGCGCGAGCAGGTCGGCGAGCTGGCCGCGAGGCTGCGGGAGCTGGGCGTGGGGCCCGGAGACCGGGTCGCGGGGTACGTACCGAACGCGGCCGAGGCGGTCATCGCCTTCCTGGCCACGGCCAGCCTGGGCGCCATCTGGTCCGGCTGCGGCCAGGACTACTCCCCCGCCGCGGCGGCCGAGCGCCTGGGCCAGCTGGACCCCGTCGTGCTGATCGCGGCCGACGGATACCGGTACGGCGGGCGGGAATTCGACCGGCGCGGGGCGGTCGCCGAGCTGGCCGCGCTGCTGCCGGGTCTGCGCGCGACGATCGTCTTTCCCCGGCTTGGGCTGCCCGTGGACACGGCGGCGGGGACATTCGGCTGGCCCACTTCGGGGGGGTTGGGTGGGCTGGCGCCGCGGGCCGTGCCGTTCGGGCATCCGATTTGGATTTTGTTCTCTTCGGGGACCACCGGGCGGCCTAAGGGGATCGTGCACAGCACGGGCGGGGTTTTGCTTGAGCACCTGAAGGCGATGTCACTCGGGCTTGATCTGGGCGAGGGGGACACGTTTTTCTGGTACACCTCGCCGAGCTGGATGGTGTGGAATTACCTGGTCTCCGGGCTGCTCGCCGGGGCCAGGATCGTCTGTTACGACGGGAGCCCGAGCTACCCGTCCTGGGACGCGCTGTGGGCGCTGGCCGCCGAGCACCAGGTGACGCTGCTGGGCACCAGTCCCGCGCACCTGCGCGGCTGCGCCCAGGCCGGGGTCGAACCGGCGCGGGACCATGACCTATCCGCGCTGCGGTCGCTCGGGTCGTCGGGCTCGGCGCTGCCGGGCGACGCCTATCTGTGGGCCGCTGATCACGTGGGGCGCCGGGTGCGGGTTAACTCGACGTCCGGCGGGACGGACGTCGTCAGCGCCTTCGCCGGCGGCTCGGCGATCATGCCGGTGTGGCCGGGTGAGCTGTCGGCGCCGGGCCTGGGGGTGGCGCTGGACTCGTGGGACGCCCGCGGCAGGCCGGTCCGCGGCGAAGTCGGCGAGCTCGTGGTGACCAAGCCGATGCCGTCGATGCCGGTGGCGTTCTGGAACGACCCGGACGGTTCGCGGTACCGGGACGCCTACTTCGGAACCTACCCGGGAGTGTGGCGGCACGGCGACTGGATCACGATCACCGACCGCGGCTCGGTGGTGGTGCACGGGCGATCCGATGCCACGCTGAACCGCTCCGGGGTCCGGATGGGCAGCTCGGACATCTACCACGTGGTCGAGCGGCTGGAGGAGATCACCGAGGCCCTGGTGGTCGGCGTGGAACGGCCGGAGGGAGAGTACTGGATGCCGCTGTTCGTGGTGCTCAAGCCCGGACACGACCTCGACGACGCGCTGACCGGCAAGATCCGGCGGGCCATCCGCGACGGAGCCTCGCCCCGGCACGTGCCCGACGAGATCATCGCCGTGCCGGCCATCCCGCACACCCGCACCGGCAAGAAGCTCGAGATCCCGGTCAAGCGGATCCTGCAGGGAGGCGATCCGGGCCAGGTCATGGACGTGGGTGCCGTGGACAACCCGGACGCGCTGCGGTGGTTCGCCGCCTACCAGACTCCGGCGTCGATCCCATGAAGACAAGTGTGCTGATCCCCACGACCGGCGACATCGCCACCGTCCGCGAGCACGCCGCGCTGGCCGATCAGCTCGGCTACGACTCGGTCAACTGTTCGCACATCGCCGCCCGCGATTCGTTCACCACCCTCGCCGGGCTGGCGCACCTCGCCCCTTCGGTCACCTTGGGCACGTCGGTGGCGCCGATCCACCACCGCTCCCCCGCCTCGATGGCCCAGACGGCCGCCACCATCGACGACCTGTCCGGCGGCCGCTTCCGGCTCGGCCTCGGCACCGGTCACCGGGCCACCATGGGCGGCTGGCACGGGCAGGACATCGGCAACCCGGTGGCCGAGATGCGCGAGTACGTCGCGCTGGTCCGGGCCCTGCTGGCGGGCGCCGAGCCGCCGGCCGGGGTGCGCTGGAACTCGAGCTTCGCGTTCAACGGCTTCGCGGTCCGGGCCGACATCCCGATTTACCTGGCCGGGCTGTCTCCCGCCATGCTGCGCCTGGCGGGTGAGATCGCCGACGGGGTGGTGCTCTGGGCCTGCCCCGCCTCCTACGTTTCTGACGTGGTGATACGAGAGATCGCGGCGGGCCGGGCGCGGGCCGGGCGGGAGCTGGCCGGTTTCGACGTCGTCGCCGCCATCCCGAGCGCGGTCGTCGACGATCCCGCCGTGGCCTACGGCGGGATACGAACCGAGCTGCACCGCTACTTCGGGCTGCCCTTCTACCGGGCCATGTTCGCCCAGGCGGGTTACGAAGCCGACATCGCGGCCTACGACGCGGCGGACGGCGTAGCGGCCCAGCGCGCCGTGATCAGCGACGCGTTCATCGAGGACCTGTGCGCCATCGGGAAACCGGCGGACGTGGCGGCGGGCGTGGCCCGCTACCGGGCCGCGGGCGCCACCAACCCGATGATCACCAACATCGCCGGGACTGACCTGCGCCCGACCTTGGCCGCGGCCGTCAGCGGGTAGGCAGCATGTCGCGTACGTAGAGTCCGGGCGCGGGCGACAGGACCGGGTATCGTTCGCTGCCCAGGTGATCGGCCCGGGGCCGCCGGTCGCCGGACCGCGCCGTGACCCACTCGGCCCAGGCCTGCCACCAGCTGCCCGGCTGTTTCTGCGCGCCGGCCAGCCACTGCTCGGGGTCTTCGCCGGGTACGCCGCCGGTCCAGTAGTGCGCCTTGGGGTTGCCCGGGGGGTTCACCAGGCTGGCGATGTGCCCGGAGTAGCTGAGCACGAAGGTGGACGGGCCGCCGAGCAGCTGCGTGGTCCGGTAGCAGCCCTTCCACGGGGTCAGGTGATCGCTGACGGCTCCGGTGACGAAGGTCGGCACGGTGATGTCATGCAGGTTCAGCGGAATGCCGAGCACGCTGAGCTGCCCGGGCCGGGCGAGCAGGTTGTCCCGGAAGATGTCCAGGAACTGGGCGTGCAGCGCGCCGGGAAGATTGGTACCGTCCGCGTTCCAGGCGAGGATGTCGAAGGCCGGCGGCTTGTCGCCCATCAGGTAGTTGTTCACCCAGTAGTTGAAGACCAGGTCGTCGGGGCGGAGCCAGGTGAAGGCGGCGCCCATCTGCCTGCTGGTGATGATGCCCTGGCGCCGCGACCGCTGGCCGGCGAAGGCGATCAGGCCCCGCCCGGAGAACGCGGTGATCGGGGCGCGCAGGCCGAAGTCCAGCAGGGTGACGGCGTAGGACATGCTGTGCACGCGGTGGTCGTGCGCGGCGGCCAGGTGATTGAGCAGGGCGGTGGTGATGATGCCGCCTGCGCAAAAGCCGATCAGGTTGACATCCGGGCTGCCGGTGATGTCACGGACCGCGTCGATGGCGGACAACACCGCGTCGGCGTAGCTGTCCAGGTTCCACTGGCCGTGGGCGGCCGTCGGGTTCCGCCAGCTGAGCATGAAAGTCTGCAGCCCGCGGCCGGCGGCGTACTCGACGAAGCTGCGCCCGGGCCGCAGGTCCAGGAAATAGAACCGGCCGATGGGGGGCGGGACGACCAGGACCGGGCGGCCGAACACCTGGTCCGTGGCCGGGGTGTACTGGAGGAGCTCCGCGACCGCGTCCCGGGCGACGACGGCGCCGGGGGTCACCGCCAGGTCCCGGCCCACCTCGAAGGCGCCGGGTTCGGTCATCGACGGCATTCCGCCGTTGTGGCGGACGTCGTGGACGAAGTTGCGGGCGCCGCGGGCCAGGCTCATGCCGCCGGTCTCGAAGGCGCGCTTGAGTGCGGCCGGGTTGCCCATCAGGAAGTTCGTCGGTGCCGCGGCGCTGGTCACGATGTTGGCCGCGAACTGCGCCTGCTCGGGCATGGTGCCGTTGCGCCCTTCGCCCATGGCCTTGACGATCTGGTCCAGCGCCTGCGCCGAGGCGAGGTAGCTCTGCTGGACCATCCGGAACGCCGGGTTGGACGTCCAGGCCGGATCGGTGAAGCGCCGGTCGCCTTGGGCCGGGGCCACGTCGGACCGTCCCCGGGCGATGCGGGTGAGTTCCGCGCCCAGCCGGCTGGTCTCCCGGGCCACCGTCGTGCCCTGGCTCAGGGCCGCGGCCAAGCCGCGGGCGGCCTGGCGCAGCGAGGGCATCCCGACCGCTTCACCACCGCCGACCGACTCGGCGGGCGCGTCTGGCCCGTCCGTTCCGTCGGTCATCGTCGCGTCCGAACTGGTCACGCGCCACTCCTCGGATCGGTAAAGCCGCCCTACTCAGGATATCGATATTTTGAGTTATTGTCGATACTAGAGTCAAGCGGCTGGGGGCGGGCGACGGTGCGGACGGGCGACGGCCTAGCCGGGCGACGGCCCGGCAGGGCGCCGTCAGAGGGGCTGAACCTGGCCTTGCGGAGCTCGCGGGGCTCGCGGGTTCAGGTCGTCCACGCCGTGCTCGCGGGCGTACGCGATCAGCAGGGACGGAGCGCGGTCGATGTGTTCGGTCAGCACCTCGATGGCCTGACTGGCGTCGCGGGCGAGGGCGAACTCCTTGAGCTGCCGGTGTTCGCGGGCCAGGTCGCGCTGGTGGTCGTCGGCGAGCACCCAGTACCACCGGCGGTAGAGCTCGGAGCTGTCCCTGAGCGCGTTGACGACCGACTCGAGCCGTCGGTTGCCGCAGCCGGTCAGCAGGGCCTGATGGAAGTCGCGGTGCTGAGTGGCCCAGTCCTCGCTGACCGTTCCGTCGTCCCGGGTGACCGGCGTCCGCTCGAGCCGGTGGTGCCCGGCCAGGATCCCAGTCTCCCACTGCAGGTCGCCGCGCTCGACCGCGAGGCGCAAGGCGAGCGATTCGACCTGGATGCGGGTCTCGGTCAGCTCGGCGATGTCCTCGATCGACAGGTCGCGCACCCGGAAGCCTCGCTGCGGCGTGGAGACCAGCAGGCCCTGCTCGGTCAGCCGGGTGAGCGCCTCCCGGACGACGGACTGGCTGACCCCGAATCGGTCGGTGAGCTCGACCATCTTCAGCTTCTGGCCGGGGTGCAGGCCGCCGTTGAGCAGCTCGCCCCGGAGAATCTCGTACACCTGTTCGGTACGAGTGGCGGGAGTGGTCGTCACGTCCACAGCATAGCCCACTCCGCCAGAATAACGGTTTCTAGTAAAAATCTCGATAAGTTGTTGCTCTGTCGATTCTTTCTTGATTGACTGGCACTCAGCAGTCCGGCACCACCCGGCGGGTGATGCCCGAGCACGCAGGAGTCCGGCACCACCCGGCGGGTGATGCCCCGAGGTGGAGGCGGCCCATGTCGATTCCCGGTTCATCAACTGTCGAGGTGCCCGTGCTGATCGTCGGGGCCGGGCCGGCTGGGCTGGCCCTGTCCGCCGCCTTGTCGCGGTACGGCGTCGAGCACCTGCTGGTCGAGCGGCACCGGGGCACCGCCCACACGCCGCGCGCGCACATCATCAACCAGCGCACGGTCGAGATCCTCCGGCACCTGGGGATCAGCGACCGGTTCCACGCGGTCGCCACGCCGCAGCACCTGATGGCCAACAACCTGTGGGTGACCACGCTGGCGGACCTGGAGGTGGCCCGGTCGGAAACGTGGGGAACCAGCGCGGAGCGGGCCGCCGACTACCGCGCGGCCAGTCCGGAGCCGATGGCGAACTGCCCGCAGACCGTGCTGGAACCGATGCTGCTGGAAGCCGCCAGGGAGATGGGCGCCGACATCAGGTTCGGGTGGGAGTTCAGCCACCTCACGCAAGATCAGGACAGCGTCACCAGCGTCGTCCGCGAGCGCGACGCAGAGGCCACGCTGACCGTGCGGTCGCAGTACGTGGTGGGCGCCGACGGCGCCCGCAGCCGGGTCCTCGGCCAGGCCGGGCTGACCGTCGAGGGGCCTGATGATCTGGCCCGGGCGGCGAACATCTGGTTCCGGGCCGACCTGTCCCCGTACCTGGCGTACCGCCCCGGGGTCCTGACCTGGAACGTGATGCCGGGGCCGCTGCCGCCGCTCCGGCTCGGCACGCTGATCTGCCACAAGCCGTTCACCGAGTTCGTGCTGGCCTTCATGTACGACCCGGCGCAAGTGTCGCTGGACGCGATGAGCGAGGGTGAGCTGACGGAACGGATACACGCCCTGGTGGGCGAGAAGGTCGACGCCGAGATCCTCGGCGTGGCCGGATGGCAGGTGCGGGCGCAGATCGCGCCGGCCTACTCCGCGGGGCGGGTGTTCTGCATGGGCGACGCGGTGCACCGGCACCCGCCGACCAACGGCCTGGGGCTCAACATGTCCATCGCGGACGCGTACAACCTCGGCTGGAAGCTGGCTCTCGTCCTGGCCGGGCGGGCGGGGGGCGCCCTGCTGGACAGCTACTCGGCGGAACGACAGCCGGTCGGGGCGCGGGGCGTCCAGCGCGCCATCACCAGCCTGCAGGAAGGGGCCGCGGTCGAGGCCGCCCTCGGGTTCGAGCCGGGTCAGGCCGCCGAGGCGGGCTGGGCCGCCCTCAACACCTTGTACGAGCCGGGGCCGGCCGGAGACGAGCGCCGGGACGCGCTGCGCAAGGCGATCGAGCTGAGCAACTACCAGTTCAACGCCCACGGCGTCGAGCTTGGGTACCGCTATCAGAGCGCTGCCATCGTCGACGACGGCAGCCCGGACCCCACCCCCGTGCGCGACCCCCAGCTGTATTACCAGGCGACCACCCGTCCCGGCGCCCGCGTCCCGCACGCCCGGCTCGAACGCGACGGCGTCCCGGTTTCCTCGCTCGACCTCGTCGACGACCTGGGCTTCGCGCTGCTCACCGGGGTGGGCGGCGAGGCGTGGGCGGACGCGGCGGCGGAAGCCTCGGCGCTCGCGGGGGTACCCGTCACGGTCCATGTCATCGGAGGGCGGGACGGGGTGACGGACCCCTACGGGGAGTGGGCTTGTTTGCGGGAGGTGGAGACCACCGGCTGTGTCCTGGTGCGGCCGGACCGGCATGTGGCCTGGCGGTCGATGCGGCACACCCCGGACAGCGCGCGGCAGCTTCCCGCCGTCATCGAGCAGGCACTGGGACAGCCAGGCTGAACGTCAACCGCGACACAAGGAGATTGGCATGTCCGACACGGCCGAGACCGCCGACGTGATTGTCGTTGGCGGCGGTTCCGCTGGCGCGGTCCTCGCGGGCCGCCTGAGCCAGGATTCCGCGCGAACGGTCCTGCTGCTTGAGGCCGGCCACGCTTACGCCCCCGACGCCTATCCGCCCCCGCTGCTGGACGCCAGCCGGATCGCGGACCCGGATCACGACTGGGGCTATACCTCGCGAGGCAGCGACCAGACGCCGCGGATCCCGACCCCGCGGGGCAAGGTGCTCGGCGGCAGTTCCGCGGTGAACGCGGGCGTCGCGGTCCGAGCGCGCCCCGCTGACTTCGCCAAGTGGGGCGAGCACGGCGCCGAGGGCTGGTCGTTCGCCGACGTGCTCCCGGCCTTCAAGCTGCTGGAGAACACTCCCACCGGTGACGACGCCTACCACGGGCGGACGGGTCCGCTGCCGGTACGGCAGCGGACCGACGACGAGCTGACGCCTTCGCTGCGGGGATTCGTCGAGGCGGCGGTCGCGCACGGGTTCAAGCGGGTGCACGACTTCAACGGTGCCGAGCAAAACGGCGCCGATGGCTACCCGGTCAACGTGGTGGACGGAGTCCGGCAGAACGCGGCGCTGGTCTACCTGACCGCGGAGGTGCGCCGGCGGCCCAACCTCACCATCCGCGGCGACGTCAACGTCGACCGGCATGCTGCGCGACGTGGCGGGCATCGACCGCGTCCTGTTCGGCTCGGACTACCCCTACCTGCGCCGCGACCTCGCCGTCTCCTGCCGCGAGCACATCGAGGCCAGTCCGGAACTCACCGACAGCGAGCGAACCGCCGTCCTCGGCGCCACGGCGGCGCACCTGATCCCGCGGCTGGCCAGCCTGCGGTCCCAGACCCAACCCCAAGCGTCATGACGCCGCCGGGAAAGATCCTCGAGCCGCTAATGGCGTCAGCTGCGCCGGTACGGCAGGCCAGTAACGGTTGACGGGGAAGATAAACCACCGTCCGTTCGGGATCTGCGCCCGGACCGCTGCGCGGGAAAGTGCGGGTGACCTTATGTCGAGAAGACCGGGTGTCGCGATCGTGGGGGCGGGTCCCGCCGGGTTGGTGGTGGCCCATCTGTTGCAGCGCGAGGGCATCCCGTTCGTGCTGTTCGAGCGGCAGGCGCTCGCAGAGTTGGCCCAGCGCCCCAAGGCGGGACTAGTCGAGTACCGCACCGTGCAACTGCTGGCCCGGGAGGGCATCGCGGGCTCCATCTTGCCGTTCACGACCGAAAATCATCGCTCCGAGTTCCGCACGCCGGACGAGTCGGTGCTGGTGGAGTACGCCGCCTTGACCGGCGGGCGGCCGCACTACATCTACCCGCAGCATGAGCTGGTGCACCGGCTGTGCGCGGCCCTGACCGCGGCCGGAGGCGAGGTCCGGTTCTCCCACGCCGTCCGGGCGGTAACCCAAGATGCCAGCGGAGTCGTGCTGTCGGTCGAGGGGCCGGACGGCGAGCCGTCGCAGGTCCGGTGCGAGGCCGCGGTCGGGTGCGATGGATCGAGCAGCCTCGTCTCGGCGGCCATGACCGGGGCCCAGGTCAATGAGCAATTGCTGCCGGGACGGTTCCTGGTCATGGTGGCCGCGGGCCCGCCCTTGGAGAAGCACACCATCTACGCCGCGCATCCTCGCGGGTTCGCCGGGCAGATGCGCCGCGGCCCGGCTCAGACGCGTTATTACCTGGAGATCCCCGGTACCGACACCGCCGCGGACTGGCCAGAGCAACGGGTCCGCGACGAGCTGGCGGTCCGCCTGGGCATCGGCAGGCCGCTGGATGCGCCGCTGAGCGAGAGGGGAATGCTCGATCTGCGGGTCCGGGTGATCGAGCCGATGCAGCAGGGCCTGCTATTCCTGGCGGGCGACGCGGCTCACTTGATCACGCCGGCGGGCGGCAAGGGCATGAATCTCGCCATCCAGGACGGCATCGAGTTGGCCCACGGCCTCATCGAGCGCTTCGGGCCCCGGCCGGACGACACGCGGCTGGCGGCCTACTCGCGGACCCGGCTTCCGTCGATCTGGCAGACCGAGGCCTTCTCCAACTGGTTCCTGCACGTACTCCTCACCAGCCTGCGCGACGGGAAAGAACCATCCGCCGCCGTGCCCGGGGGCTTCTCCCATGGGCTGAGGCACGGCTGGATCGCCGCTTTGCAGAACGACCCGCTGTTCGCGCGCTGGTTCGCCCACGCCTACGCGGGAGTGGACCCTGATTAGCTTGGTTTATCCCGTCGTCGAGCAAGCTCGGGCGGACCGGATGAGGCGTGGGCATGACACCACGGTCGTTCCGCCCGCGCGAATCACTGTGATCCGGTGATGCCTCCTCACCTATCCGGCGGCAACGCTGGCAGAGGCCAGCGCGAAAGGCAGAACGATCATCCCACGGAGGAAAAAATGCGAGCAGCAGTAATCCGGCGATCCGGCGCCACGCCGGCCCTTGAGGAGTTCGCCGATCCGCAGCCCGGCCCGGGCCTGTCGGTGGGCACCCTGGTCGCGGCGGCCTTGAATCCGCTCGATGTCCTACTCGTGAACGACCAGATCCCGTTTCGCCGGCTCCAACCCCCCTCCGTCGCGGGCTACGAGGCGGTCGTGCAGCTCGGCGACGGCACGCGCTACTACCTGGCCGGGCCGCCCGGTCCGTACGGCACGCTCGCCGAGCTGGTGCCGGTCCCGGATTCGGCCGGCTTCCCGGTCCCGGCCGGCGTTGACCCCGGCCTCGCCGCCGCCCTCGGGGTGGCCGGCCTGGTCGGATGGGTGTCGCTCGACTACCGCGCTCACCTCCAAACCGGTGAGACGGTGCTGGTCCTCGGGGCCGGCGGCTCGGCGGGCCAGCTGGCGATGCAATCGGCCCGGCTCCTGGGCGCGGGCCGGGTCGTCGGGGCCGCCCGCGGAAAGGCCCTCGAGCAAGTCGCTGACCGCGGGGCCGACGCGGTCGTCGACCTCGCCGATGACCAGGCCATCGACGCCGGCCTGACCGCCGCGGCGCCCGGCGGCTACGACGTGATCGTTGACTTTCTATGGGGCGGGTCCGCCGCCGCCGCGATGAACCACGCTAACGTCGGCGCCCGGTACATCCAGGTCGGGAACGCCGCGGGACCCACGTCCACGATCAGCGCGGCTACCATCCGCAACAAGCTGCTTACGATCATGGGGCAGGGCATGGTCGGCACGCCCGCCGAGGTGCGCCGTTCCGCCTACGCGGAACTAATGCGGCACGCGGTCGACGGGGAGTTCAGCCTGGACCTGGAGCAGACCCGGCTGGATGACATCGGCCACACCTGGGAGCAGCTCAAGTCCGGGCCGCTACGCAAGCTCGTGGTCACACCCTGAGGTTCGGCGTCCCGCCTTTCGCTATGACGTGACGCGTTCCGCGCCGGCGAGATGCACCGAAAGGAACTGTCCGGCTCGGTCCAGCGCGGCGGTCGCTTCGTCGAGGATCGGGTAATAGGCCTGGAAGACGTGCGGCACGCCAGGGGTGATGTCGAGGGTGACCTCGACGTCGGCGGTGGCGGCTTGGCGCGCCAGGCGGACGGCGTCGTCGAGGAGAACCTCGTGCGTTCCGCCCTGGATGATCAGGGGCGGCAGGCCGGACAGGTCGGCGAATACGGGGCTGATGAGGCCGAGGGCGGCGTCTTGTCCCGCCGTGTAGTCGGGAACCCGGGCTTGGAGGGCTTCCCGGCTGAGCAGCGGGTCGGCCTTGCGCTTGGTTTCCATGGTCGTTCCGGCCAGGGTGAGGTCGGCGTACGGTGACATGGCGAAGGCCGCGGCGGGCAGCGGCAGCCCGTGATCGCGGGCGTTGACCAGGGTGGCGATGGCGAGCCCGCCGCCGGCGGACTCCCCCGCGAAGGCGATGTCCGAAGGGACTGTGCCGTTGTCCAGGAGGGCTTGGTAGGCGGCGAGGGCGTCGTCGACCGCGGCCGGATACGGGTGCTCGGGGGCGAGCCGGTAGTCGACGGAGATGACCTTGGCGCGGGTCCGCCGGCCGACCTGCGCGGCCAGGCCAGCGGCGAGGAAGGCGTCCCCCATGACGTACACGCCGCCGTGGAAGTACAGGACAACGTGGCGAGGTTCGATTCCGTCGATGGTGATCTCGGCGGTGGGGACGCCGCCCAGTGCGGTTGCGGTTGCGGTGACGGTCACGTCGGCGGGCAGTGGCACCGCCGAGAGCAACTCCCGGAGCAGTCGCCGCTGCTCGCTGACGTCGCTGTCGGCGGGGAAGGCTGACTGCCGCAGGATTGCGTCTAGGGTCTTTCGCTGCTCGGTGCTCACGGAGGATTTCCCTTCGGTTGGGTTGGGTTGGCGGCGGGAGTGCTACGGATGAGGGTCCTGTCATGCGTCGGGGAGGGCGTGCCCTGCTGATCCAGCGGCCCGGGGCGGAGCACGGCGCCGGCGATGACGGCGCCGGCGACGAAGATGCCCGCGGTCCACCAGAACGCGGTGTCGTAGCCGTAGGCCAGCGCCAGCCCGGTCAGGGCCTGACGGCCGATGATCCGGGTCGCGGCGAGAGGCCCGGCGAGGTAGGAGGCGACGGCGCTGGCGAAGATGGTGTTCAGCAGCGAGGTACCGACCGATCCGCCGAGCATCTGGCCGGCGGTGACAGTCGCGGCTGCGACTCCCGCGTCCTGCGGGACCACACCGAAGGTCGCGGTGTTGATCCCCGGCGCGATCACCAGGCCCAGGCCGATTCCGGCCAGGATGAGCGGGCCGAGCACGCCCGCCACATAGCCGGTGTGCGGGCCCAGCTGGGCCAGCCAGGCCGCCCCGCCCGCTGCGGCTAGCATCCCGGACGCGACCAGCGGCTTGGGGCCGAATCTGGGCATGAGCACGGTCGTGGACAGATTGGACATGACGATGAGGCCACCGCTCATCGGCAGGAACGCGAAGCCGGTAACGAGCGGCGAGTAGCCCAGCGTCTGCTGCAAGTAGTAGGTCAGGAACAACAGGACCCCGAACAGCCCGGCCGTGGCGATGAGCATCGAGGCGTTGGCACCTCCCCGGTTACGGTCGAGCACCACCCGGGGCGGCAGCAGCGGGCGGGCGGCCCGGCCCTGCCACAGCGCGAACGCCACTAGCAACACCACGCCGGCGGCCAGGAACCCGTAGGTGGACGGCGCACTCCAGTGGTTTGTGGCCGCGTTGGAGAAGCCGTAGACCAGGCAGAACACCGCGCTGGAGACCAGCAGGGCGTCCGGGACATCGAGCCTGGGCGGCACCCGGGACGACTGCCCCTTCATCCACAGCGCCCCGCCAGTGAAGGCGACCGCCGCGAAGACCAGGTTCACGTACAGCGTCCAGCGCCAGGACAGGTATTCGGTCAGCGAGCCGCCGAGCAGCAGGCCCACCGCGCCGCCAGCCGAGGCGATCGCCCCGTAGATGCCGAACGCTTTGCCGCGGTCCTTCGGTTCGGTGAACGTGGTGGTCATCAGCGACAGCGCCGCCGGCACCAGCAGCGCCGCGAACGCGCCCTGGCAGGCCCGCGCGGTCACCAGCATGGCGAAGTTGACCGAAGCCCCGCCGATGGCCGAGACTCCAGCGAAGCCAGCCAGGCCAGCCAGGAACGTCACCTTCCGGCCCAGCAGGTCGGCCAGCCTGCCACCGGGCAGCAGCAGGCTGCCGAACGCCAGGGAGTAGGCGGTGACCACCCACTGCCGGTCGCCTGTGGTGAAGTGCAGGGCTCGCTGGGCTGACGGCAGCGCGATGTTCATTACCGTGAGGTCCAGGACCACCATCAGCTGCGCCAGGCCGATCACGCCCAGGATGAGCCAGCGCCGGTCCTGGGCACTGCTGACGGAGGTGGCATCAGACATGAGATTCACCGCTTCTGCTCTGTCAACGGACGTGCCTGACGGTAATGACCGCCAAGGTGAGCAGCTATCGTCTGATCAAGGTGATTCGTGGTCCGGGGTGAGCTGGCGTCCGCTAGCGCGCGCGGCTGCCCGCCAGCAGCCGCAGCTCCCGGGCGCGCCGCACCGCCGAGGAACGGTCCCGGACACCGAGCTTGGCGTAGATGCTGCGGACATGCGTGCTGACCGTGGTCACCGAGACGGACAGCTCGCCGGCGATCTCGGGCCGGGACAAGTTCGTCGGCAGATATCGCAGCACCCTGAGCTCGCCGGGGCTGAGCTCTTCGGCTTCGAGCAGCGGCGGCGGCTGATTTCCGGCCGCCGCCGATGAGCCACGCAGGACACCAAGCGGGACGCCGTGCAGGATGTCGAGGATGTCGGTGAGCAGCGCGGCGTGCGCGGTCTGATGCCGCGGCAGGGCCTCGAGCAACTCCGCAGAGAAGGTCATCGCGAACGGCAGGACGAGCCCGTCCGACTCGGCCAGGGCCAGGGCGCGCTCGGCGGCCTGGTTCGCCGCGCGCTGGTCACCGAGTTCATGATGGGCGAGCCCGGCGAGCAGCTGCGCTTCGGTGACCGTGACGTCACCGATGACCGCGGCCATGCCATCAAGAACAGGCTGCACCGCGCCCAGGGCTCCGGCCGGATCACCTTCCGCGAGGCAGATCACCGCGCGGGCATTACGCATCTCACCGGAGCCGGCCCGCTCGTCATCGAGCGTCGCGAGGAAGGCGCGGGCCTCGGCGGCCATCCCGAGGCGGGCTTGGGTGGCCACCATCCAGGCGGTCACCCGGGTCGCCAGCGCGTGCGAGTCTGCTAGCTGCGATCCCAGCTGTTCGGCTGTGCTGAACTCCTGCAGCGCCTCATGGTGGCGGCCGCGGCCGGCCTGCAGCATGCCGCTCGCGATGTGCACAAGCAGGCTGATATCGGGCCCGGTGTCTGCTTGCAGGGCCCGTGCGGTGCGCTGTAGCCACCGCTCGGCCTCGTCGAACTCACCCGTCCACACCATCGTGCCAGCCAGCGCTATCAGCGCGGGCGCGACGATGGGCTCCGCGCCCCAGCCGTGCCGCTCGGCGAGCGCGATCGCCTCGCGGCAGCGGCGCTGAATAGTGGCGAACGTGAGTATCTTCGACGCGAACCCGAGCTGGGCCAGGCAGCCGACCTCGAGATAGGGCCGGCCGATCTCCCGGGCCAGCGCGGCGCCCTGGAGGAGGTGGCGTTCAGCATCTTCAAGCCCCGACCACGCCTCGACGGTCCCCAGGTTCATCAGCGCCACCGCGCGCAGGTCGCTGCCCAGGGCGATGTCTTCGTGCGAGCGCCCGGTGACCGGCGAGGCGAGGAACCTGACCTGCTCGATGACGCCGGCCAGGTGACCGCGCCGCCGGGCCAGCGACAGCTTCAGCGACGCGATCGCCACCTGGAGGCGGCGCTGGCGCGCCGGCGGTGCCGTTTCGGCGTGCGCTTCGGCGACCGCCAGGTGGGCGGCCGCCTCGTCCAGGCGCCCCTGAGCAAGGTCACCCATCGCGCGCACCAGGGTCAGCTCGGGGTGATCCGCGCCCGGCGGGAAGGCCCGCACCAGCGCCTGCATGGTCTGCGCCTGCCCGTCGAGCGTCAGGCTGAACGAATGGTCGGCCAGCAGCGCGGCCGCGCCGGGCCAGTCGCCCGCCGCCTGCGTGTGCCGGATGGCGTCGACCATCCGGCCCTGCCGGATGAACCATCCGGCGGCGCGCCGGTGCAGCTCCGGCACTTCCTCGGACAGCGTCCGGCGCAGCTCCAGCCGGAGCAGATCCCCGAACAGGTGGTGGTAGCGGAACCACGCGCGCCCGGGGTCCAGCGGCACGACGAACGCGTTCGCGTCCGCGAGTTCCAGCAGGATCCGCTCCGAGCCCGCGCGGCCGGTCAGCACGTCCGCCAGCTCGCCGTTGACCCGGTCGAGCAGGGAGGTGCGCAGCAGCAGATCCTGAACGTCGGCGGGCTGGCGCTCCAGCATTTCAGCGATCAGGTACTCGGCGACCGTGCGCTCGCTGCCGGAGAACTCCGCGACGAACCGCTCCGGGTCAGGGTGACCGGCCAGCGAGATCGCCGCGAGGCGAAGGCCTGCCGCCCATCCTTCGGTGCGCTGGTGCAGCCGGGCCGCGCCGGCTTCGGACAGGGTGATACCCGAGGCGTCGAGCAGCAGGCGTGTTTCGCGCTCGGAAAAGCGCAGGTCGGCCGCGCGGATCTCGGCCAGCTCGCCGGCCAGGCGGAGCTGGTGCAGGCGCAGCCGCAGATCGTGACGCGTGGTCAGCATCGCGTGCACGTGCGGGGGAAGGTTCGCCAGCAACCGGGTCAGCTGAGCGAGTGCCTCCGGCGCAGCCAGCTCGTGCAGATCATCAATGACCAGCGTGAGGTCGCCAGGAGCGTCGGCGAGCTCCGATAGCACCCGGTCAACCATCGCCGACGCGTTGAAGTCAGGCGTCGCCGCGGACGGTCCCGCCCGGCCGGCCAGGGCGCAAGCGTGCCGGACCGCGTCCAGCAGGGCCAGCCAGAACTGCTGGGCGTCTTGCTCATCGCGTTGAACCGGCACGATGGCGAGCCGGCGCCGCTGATCCGGACGGTCGGCCCAGGCGCGCAGCAGCGACGTCTTCCCGCTGCCGGCCGGCGCCGAGATGACCGTGACCTTCTGTGCCGCCGCGCGATCCAGGGCAGCAAGAAGATCGCTCCGGTCGATCAGCCGGGGAGTCACCCGAGCCACCGTCAAAGGGCCTGCCTTGATTTGTCCGCCTGACACCTCGTATCGGTGACCCAGGCCTGGCACCTCTCCTTTCCGTACCAGGCCGGCGCGGGCGCTGTCAACGGCGCGAACCTCGGGCGTGGCCCGGTCCGGCGAATCACCAGGATCCGGTGACGACCAATCACCTGCGTAGCGGCAAGCCTGAGCTCGTCCCCGCACACACGGTTAAGGAGATCGACATGGCCCTAGACAATGAGCAGATCATCCGGCAGGCCGACCAGACCGCCGGGCGGGTGACGCGATGAGCGCAAAGGTGGCGATCGTGGCCGGCGCGGGCGCGCTCGGTCGCGCCACGGCGCTGACCCTGGCCGCCGGTGGCCTCACCGTCGTGGCGGTCGACCGGAACGAACACCGGCTCGACGACCTGCCCGACGACATCCGCCGCGAGGTGGCCGACGCCAGCGACCCGGCCGCCGCGACCCAGCTTATCGACCGGATCGCCGCCCAGGCCGGGCCCCCCGACGTGCTGGTGAACACGCTCGGCGCGTTCCGCCCGGCCGACGCGCTCAGCACCACCCCCGAACTCCTGCACCTCATGATCGACGTCAACCTGGCCCCCGCGCTGTGGCTGAGCCAGGCGGTCGCGCCGCACATGCGCCAGCAGGGCTCAGGTGCCATCGTGCACGTCACCGCCCGCCCGGGCATCGAGCCGGCCGCCGGCATGGCGGCCTACAGCGCCAGCAAGGCCGCCCTGGTCCACCTGACCCGCATCCTGGACATCGAACTGCGCCCGCACGGGATCCGGGTCAACGCGGTCGCACCGCAGCTGCTCGACAGCCCCGCGAACCGGGCCACGTTCCCGGCCGAGTTGATGGCGCACGCGGTCGCGCCCGAGGCCATCGCCGAGGTGATCGCGTTCCTGGCCAGCGACGCCGCGGCGCCGGTGAGCGGAGCGATACTGCCCGCGTACGGCGCTTAACGAGGCGCCCCGTGACCTTCACCGTGGACATCCACCACCACATGCTGCCCGATTTTTTCTGGCGGGCCACCAACGAGGGTGACCACCCGGTGGGCGGCATCGCACCGCCGCCCTGGTCACGCGCGAGCGCGCTCTCGTTCCTCGACGACGCGGGCATCGACGTCGCCATCACCTCGATCAGCACCCCCGGGGTGCACACCGGCGACAGCGCCCGGGCCCGCGCGCTGGCCCGGCAGTGCAACGAACTGGCCGCCGAACTGACCCGGGGCCGCCCCGACCGGTTCGGCGGCTTCGCCTGCCTGCCGCTGCCCGACGTCGACGGCGCGCTCGCCGAACTGGCCTACGCCCTCGACGAGCTCCGGCTCGATGGCGTCGTGCTGTTCAGCAACGCCCGCGGCGTCTACCCCGGGGACCCGCGCTTCACCCCGCTGTTCGACGAGCTGCAACGGCGCCGGGCCGTCGTGTTCGTCCACCCCAACCCCGCGCCCGACCCCAGCGCCCACGCGCTCGGACTGCCCGACTCGCTCATCGACTACCCCGCCGACACCACCCGGGCCATCGCCACGTTGCTTTACAGCAACACCCTGGCCCGCACCCCCGACGTCAAGTACGTCTTCGCCCACGCCGGCGGCACCGTGCCCTATCTGGCCGGGCGGTTCGCCATCGTCGACCAGATGAGCGTCATCCCCGGGGCGCAGGACCGGGCGACCGCGGCCCAGACGTTCCGCCGCCTGTACTGGGATACGGCCCTGTCCTGGGGCGATCCCGTTTTGCGCACGCTGCGCGACGTGGCGGGCATCGACCGCGTCCTGTTCGGCTCGGACTACCCCTACCTGCGCCGCGACCTCGCCGTCTCCTGCCGCGAGCACATCGAGGCTAGTCCGGAACTCACCGACAGCGAGCGAGTGGCCGTCCTCGGCGGCACGGCGGCGAAGCTGATCCCGCGGCTGGCCAGCCTGCGGTCCCAGACCCAGCCACAAGCGTCTTGAGCAGATCACGCGTCTTGAGCAGATCACGAGCGAAAGGAACCACGATGCGCCGAATAGCGACGGCAGCGGTGGCTGCGGGGGTGGTCCTGGCGGCGTCCCTGGCCGGCACCGTAGCCCAGGCCGCGGCCGGGACGACGACGGCGCAAGCCGAGGCGGGCCCCGCCCGGCCGGCGTGACGCCGTGACGCCGTGACGCCGTGACGCGGTCTACGCGTTCAGCCCTCGTGGCTCGCGGGTTGACGAGGGGAAGAACCACCGTACGTTCCGAAAAAGAACTTAATTATGCCGAACGAGCGGTGCTGCTTCTTTCCGCATAACCCCCGGCTGAGGTGGCAGGACTGATGGTCAGCGGGGCTGCCTCGAGGGCGCAGTGCAGGCAGGGCCCGGGCGCTCCGGCGAGCACGGGTGCCCGCGGCGGGTTGGTGATGGTGACGGCGGCGAGCAGGCCGCCCGCGGCGCACAGCGCGCCCGAGATGAACGCCGCGGTCCTGAACCCGGCGGCCAGCGCGGCCGGGTGCAGGTAGGCCTGGCCGGTGATGCCGGCCAGGGCCGGCAAGATGGCGACCGCCAGCAGGCCGCCGAACCGGGACAGGTCATTGTTGACCGCCGAGGCGATGCCGGCCAGATGGGCGGGCGCCGAGCTCATCGCGGTCGAGGTGAGCGGCGCGACCACGATCGCGATGCCGACCCCGAAGACGGCGACCGGCGGCAGCACGTCGGCCACGTAGCTCGACCCGGACGTGCTCAACGTGAGCATGGCCAGGCCCGCGCCGGCGACGATCGGCCCGACGGTCAGCTGCAGCCGCGGCCCGATCCTGGCCGCAAGCTCCCCGGAGCGGGCCGACAGCGCGAGCATGATGATGGTCAGCGGCAGCATCGCGAGGCCGGAGGCGAGCGGCGAATAGCCCTCCACGACCTGCAGCACCACCGGAAGCAGGAAGGTCGCCCCGGTCAGGGCCCCGTACACGATGAACGTCACGGCGCTGGCCGCCGCGAACTGCCGATCCCGGAAGATCGACAGCGGCAGCATCGGCGCGGCCGCGCGCTGCTCACGGACCAGGAAGGCGACCAGCCCGGCCAGGCCGAGGAGCGACATCGTGAGCACGGTCGGCGACGCCCAGCCGAGCGTGGGCGCCTCGATGAACGCGAACGTGATTCCGGACAGGAATACCACCGCGGCCAGCGCCCCCGCGTAGTCGAGCCGGCCGGTGGTGGCTGGATCACGCGACTCCGGGATGTGCCGGGCGCCCAGCACGACGACCACGGCCGCGATCGGGATGTTGATGAAGAAGATCCACCGCCAGGACGCGGCCGAGATCAGGTAGCCGCCGATCAGCGGTCCGGCGGCGATGGCCACGCCGCCGAGACCCGACCAGGCCCCGATCGCCCGGGCCCGGTCGCCGGGCGCGAACGACGCCTGCAGGATGGCCAGGCTGCCCGGCGTGAGCAGCGCCCCGCCGATGCCCTGGAGCACCCTGGTGATGATGAGGAAATCCGCGGTGGGGGCGAACCCGCACGCCGCCGAGGCCAGGGCGAACCAGATGATGCCGATCAGGTACACCCGGCGCCGGCCGAACCGGTCCCCGAGCGAACCGCCGATCAGCAGGAACGCGGCCAGCGTCAGGATGTAGCTGGTCATCACCCACTGCAGGGCCGCGATGCCGGTGTGAAAATCACGGCCGATGGTCGGCAGGGCGATGTTGACGACCGTGGCGTCCAGCGCCGCGATCCCCGAACCGAGCACGGTGATCGCCACCACCCACCGCCCCGGGGCCGAGGAGTAAGCCAGAGCGGGAACATCCACCGTGGTCATGTCGTCGGCGCGGCGGGCCTGGCGAAACGGTGGCATAGAGATCTCCGGTGGTCGGTAAATACAGTCTGGTGACCAGGCCGGTGGGCGATCATCACCTGATCTAGGTGATTCACCGGCCCGCGCGGTCCGGCCTCGTCGCGAATCACCGGGATCTGGTGAAGACAACTCACCCACCTGGCAGCGAAGCTAGACATGGACAGGCCTGATGACCACAGACGCGAGGCTGCCGTGACGCCACTGAGACAGGTCCTCGAACCCTACGACCGCGCCGGCATCGTGGCGGCCGCCCAGCCATCGCACACCCGGGCTACGCACCTGGACGCCGATGGTGCCGCGGTCGCCGGGCTCGTAGCCGACGTCGCCGCGGCGGTGAGCCGGCACGCCGCGGCCGTGTCCGAGGATGTCTACCAGGAGATACTCCGGGAGATCGCGCAGCTGAACGACGACAAGCCGCTGCGCGCCCTGCTCGCCTCGAGCGTCGACAGCAACCTGGACGCGTGCCTGCAGATCATGCAGCACCGGATCGATCTGGCCGCCGTGCAGGCCCCGGCCGTGGCCGTTGAGTACGCGCGGCGGCTGGCGCAGCGCGGCACGCCGCTGACCGCGCTGCTGCGGGCCTACCGGCTCGGGCACGCGCGCTTCTCCGACTGGCTGCTCACCGAACTGGCCCGGCAGGCCGGCGACGCCGAGATGATAACCGCCGCGACGCTGGGCATGTCCAAGATCGTGGCCGGTTACATCGACCAGACCTCCGAAGAGATGGTCGCGGCCTATACGCAGGCGCGGGAGAACTGGCTGCGGAACGGCAGCGCCGCGCGGGCGGCCGGGATCCGTGACCTGCTGTCGGGGGAGCGGATCGATTTGAGCGCCGCGGAGGCCGCCCTGGGTTACCGGCTGCGGCAGTACCACGTGGGCCTGGTGTGCTGGACGGGCGACGCGGCGGGCCGCACTGATGAGATCACGCGGCTCGAGCACGCCATCGGCCAGGTCGCGGAGCATGCGGCTTGCTCCGGCAGCCCGGTGTTCTTGCCCCGCGACGAATCGAGCGCGTGGGCGTGGCTGCCGCTGGGGTTCCGGGACACGTTCGGCTCCGCGGCGAGCGCGGCGGAGTTCGACGGCGACATCCATTTCGCCTTCGGCGACCCGGCGAAGGGGATGACGGGGTTCCGCGTCACCCACGCCCAGGCCGTCGCCGCCCAGGCGGTCGCGCTGGCCGCGGCCTCCCCCGCGCCGCGGGCAGTGACGTTCGGCCAGGTCGCGCCCGTGGCGATGATGCTCGGGTCGCCGGAGCTGCTGCGAGCCTGGGTGCTCGGCATGCTGGCGGGCCTGGCCACTGACGACGAGCACCACGCTCGGCTGCGAGACACCCTGCTGGTCTTCCTGCAATCCGGGGGCAGCTACAAGACCACCGCCGAACGGCTGATGCTGCACAAGAACACGGTCCAGTACCGCATCCGCAAGGCCGAGGAGAGTCTCGGCCAGCCGGTGAGCGAGAACCGCCATGACGTGGAACTCGCGCTGAGGGCAAGCCGGTGGCTGGGCTCGTCCGTGCTGCAGCAAGCCGCGGTGGGTCAGGGGTAACGCCTCGGTCTCCCAGCACGGCTAGCTGGATCGTCTTGGCGGTGACGCCTGTTCCTGGATCCAGGCACTCGCCAGCGTGGTCCAGATCGCGGTCTGGCCAGCGTCCTGAGCCAGGCCCAGGCCGTGCAGGCCGTGGGCGAACACGTGCACGGCGTGGGGAACACCGCTGGCCGCGAGCGCGGAGGCCAGGCGGTAGGTGTGTTCGGGAGGGACGTAGAGGTCCTCCGCGGTGTGCCAGACGAAGAACGGCGGCGACGTCGGTCTCCATCGAGGTGATGGCGTAACCAAGGACAGCGAACTGCACCGCCTGATCGGGGGCGGCGCCTGGCGCGAGGGCGGCCAGCCCGGCCAGGTGACCTCCGGCGGAGAACCCGATGAGCCCGATGCGCTGCGCGCCTGCGGCCCGGCGGCGGCCGATCTCAGCGCGCAGCGCGTCCAGCGGCACCGGGTGCCGGACGTTGAGCGGATAGCGGAACACGCTGGCCTGGACGCCGATCCCGCCGAGCCACCTGGCCACCGGCTCGGCTTCGTGCGGAGCGTGGGCGGCGTACCCGCCGCCGGGCAGGACGATCATGTGCGCCGCACGTGTCGTCGTCATGGCTGTCCTCTCCGTCTCTCCCAGTCCGTCTCTCCCAGGTCTAAGCCATGATGACAAGGACGAGCCAGGGATGACACCATGACAGGCGTCGGCTTTGGGGCGGAGCGGGAGGTCGAGATCACGCCGTGAACGTGGCGATTGCAGGTGCCCACGGACAGATCGCGTTGCGATTGGCGCGGCTGCTTGCGGCCCAGGGCGAGCGCGTCACCGGGCTGATTCGTAACCCGGATCACGCGGCCGAGGTCAGCCGGGCGGGAGCAGCTCCCGTCCTGTGCGACCTGGAACGGGCGAGCGTCGAGGAGATCGCCACCGCGATCAAGGGCACAGACGCCGTCGTCTTCGCGGCCGGCGCCGGACCCGGTAGCGGAGCCGCCCGCAAGCTGACGCTGGATCGCGACGGAGCGATCAAGCTGCTACGCGCCGCGACGACCGCCGGTGTCCCGCGCTACCTCATGGTCAGCGGGGCGGGCGTGGAGAACCCGCCGGACGGCGACGAGGTGTTCGCGGTCTACCTGCGGGCGAAGGCGGAGGCCGACGCGGCGCTTGAGGCCAGCGACCGGGAGTGGACGATCCTGCGGCCGGGCGGCTTGACCGACGATGCGGGGACCGGGAGCGTCCGCATCGGCAGCGTGCCCTTCAGCGGGCCGGTACCACGTGATGACGTCGCGAGCGTGCTCGCCCGCCTGCTGACAGATTCACGTAGCGCCGGCCGCGTCCTTTACCTGAGTTCCGGCGCGCAGTCGATCGAGCAAGCTCTCGACGAGGCGCTCGGCAGTCCCGGGTGAGCCGTCACTTCGGCACCGTGTGCTCAGGGGCTTCCGCCCATGAGGTCGGTTAGCTCGTCCCGGGACTGGATGCCGTGCCGTTCGGCGAAGTCCTCGAGTTCCTGGCTCGAGAAGCGCTCGGGCATTTCTCGCGCCGCGTCGGCGGCGGCCTGCTCTCGGCCTAGCTTCCGCAAGATGTCGATTAGCCACTGCCGCTCATAGTCCATTGGCCTCGGCCTCCTCGGGTCTACCGTAACCGAGCGGCGGCGGAGGATCAGTCGATGCGGCCGCGATCCGGCGTGCCCTCACCTATTTAGGTGAGGGCACGCGAGGTCGCCTTATCCGACCATGAAGGTTAGGGTGCGGTTGGAGGCATGGTCATGGTCGACGTGGTGCTCCGGGGGCGATCCGAGCCGATGGCTGCCGCCCTCGGTGTCGTCCGCAAGATCATCAGGACCGGCCAGGGCGACGGTCTGGTCATCACCGGAGAGGCCGGCATCGGCAAGTCCGCTCTGCTCACCGCCGTGCTGCGGGAGGCCGGGCGGCTCGGCGCCGCGTGCGGGACCCTGCGAGCGGACCGGATCGGCCGGATCGTTCCGGGCGGCCCGCTGCTGACCGCGCTGCGCGACGGCCTCGATCCGGTCCTGGCGGCCGAGACGGCGGAACCGCTAGCGGCCCTGGCCGGCCAGCCGCTGCGGCTGCTGGACGCGGTGGCCGCCGCGCTGGAGCAGCGCGCCGTCGAGCGCGCGATCGTGATCGCGATCGACGACGCGCAGTGGCTGGATGACCTGAGCGCGTTCGTGCTGCGCTCGCTGCCTGGTCGGCTGGCCCACTCGCCGGTGGCGTGGCTGGCCGCCGCGCGCACCGTGGACCTGCCGTTCCTCGCCGGGGCGGCCGGTGACGCGCCGCTGTGCCGGCTCGAGCTCGGGCCGCTGGCGGACGGCGACATCATCGCCATCGCCCATGACCAGCTCGGCGCTCTCCCCGGGACCGCGACCCGGCAGATGCTGGAGCAGGCGGGCGGTAACCCGTTCCTGGCGGTTCAGCTGATCGGCGGGCTGCGGCACGCACAGGCTCGCGGCACCGATCCGGATGGCCTGCCGGGCGAGCTCGTCCGCGCGGTCCAGCGCCAGCTGCGGACGCTGCCGTCGCAGGCGGTCGAGCTGGTCAGGGTGGCCGCGGTGTTCGGTGAGCCGCTGCCCCTCGATGACGCGAACGAACTGCTCGACGGCCTGTCCGCGCAGGCGGTCGCCGAGGCCGCGGACGAGGCGATCGACGCCGGGATGCTCAGCGGCGAGCGCGGCGCGCTGCTGTTCCGGCATGGCCTGGTCCGCGAGTCGGTCTACGCCGGCCTGCCGGCCCGGACACGCCAGTTCATCCACCTCACCTGCGCCCGCCACCTACGCGAGGCAGGTTCCGACGCGCTGGCCGTCGCTGCGCACGCCCGGGAGGCCATCACACCAGGCGACGAGGCGGTAGCGCTGCTGCTCGCCGATGCCGCCGGCGAAGCGGTGACCTCGATGCCCAGGACCGCCGCCGAGCTGATGCTGACCGCCTTCGGGGCGCTCCGGCCCGGTCAGCCGAACTGGCTCGCGCTCGGCGAGCGCTGCGTCAAGCTGCTCAGCCTGGTCCAGCGGTGCACGGACGCGCTGGCCGTCGCGGACAAGCTGATGGCCTACGTGGATGACGACGAGGCGGCCGGCCGGCGCAAGGCCAGACCATCGGGCAGCTGGTCTCCGCCTACCCCGGTTCGTGCGTGCTGCCGCCCGCGAACGTGACCGCGCAGGCGTACCCGGGCGCACCCGCGGGCGCCTTCGACGTGTACGTCAAGCAGAGCGTGTTCCCGTCCTGCATGGCCAACGGCCTGCCCGCCAGCGAAGCTGCAGAGCTTGCGGCCACCCAGCGGCCGCTCAGCTCCATCGCGCTGACCCAGAAGTCGGGCGTCCCGGCCTGGAAGACGATCCCGTCCTGGGCCGTGATCGGCACCGCTGACCACGCCATCCCGCCCGCGGAGCTGCCGGCCATGGCCCAGCAGGCCCACGCTCACATCACCATCGTTCCAGGTGCCCCGCACCTGTCGATGATCTCTAATCCCGGGATCGTGACCAGGGTCATCCTCGCGGCAGTCCACGCAACTTCCTGAGCCGGCCACGCTGGTGCCGGCACCGGGCCGCTGGCACCAGCGCAAGAAACAGCGAACGGAGGAGGAGGCCATGGCATCCGAACGAGTGCTCGACATGTCGGTGCAGCGCCACGTCTTCGACCGCGCCCTTGAATCCGAGTGGTGGTAGCTCATGTCCGCCGAGGCATCCCTTCAGGAACGCTATTCGCAGGCATTCCGGGAGGACACCGGAGAGTCCTTTGCCGCGATCACCGAGCCGGACATTATGCTGTCCGGCAGCATCTTCTTCCGGCCCATCGCCGGGCGCGCCCAGGTGTGGCTGACGCTGCGCACCGCCGCAGGCATATACGACGAGCTGACGTTCACCAGTGCCGCCGAAGCGCCCGGCCGGGCGTACCTGGACTGGACCGCCCGCGCCCTCGGGCTGGACATTGACGGGGTCACCGTGCTGACGGTCGGCCCGGCAGGCACCTTCACCGGCATCGCCATTCACCACCGGCCGCTCGGCGCCGTGCTGGCCTTCTCCCGCGAGACGGGACGCCGGCTCGACGGGCTGATCGAGCCTGACCACTTCGCCGCGGGTAATCGCCACGGCACAACAGGAAGGACTACGCAATGCCCATGATCGACGTGTACGCCACGGCGGGCACATTCACGGACAAGCACCAGCTCGCCGCCGATCTCGCGGCGACCCTGATGGCCATCGAGAAGGTCCCGGACATCCCGATGTTCCGCCTGAACACGGCCGGCTTCGTCCACGAGCTGCCGGCCGGCGACCTGTCGAACGTCGACGGCGAGTCCAACTACGTGCGCGTGCAGGTGCTGACCAACGCGGGTGCTCTCGACCGCGACAAGCAGCTCGCGGTGGTGAGCCAGTTCACTGACATCATCGCGGACGCCGCGCACGATCCGGCGCTCGCCGAGCGGACCTGGGTGCTCCTGACCGAGGCCGTGCCCGGGGGGTGGGGGCTGAGCGGTCACGCGAACACCAACGACGAACTTGTCGCCGCGGCCCGCAAGCAGATTGCGGAGCTGCAGGCAAAGGCCGGGGGGCCTGCCTCCTAATCGGCGGGCGCGATGGTCGTTGCCCCAGGGTGGCGGGCCGGATGGGCCCTCGCTGCAATCAGCATGGCTCTGACGTACATTCTGCTTGTGGTGGCCGACCGATGAGCGCAGGGCAGGACGCGATACCACCGATCCCGGCTGGGAGCCGGTACGTCGCGATGGGCAGTTCCTTCGCGGCGGGACCTGGCCTGGCGCCGCGTGTCTCCGCCAGTCCGCGCCGGGCCGGCCGGTCGTCGGTCAACTACGCCCACCTGGTGGCCCGTGCGCTCGGGCTCGATCTGCATGACGTGACCTACTCCGGCGCCACCACGAGTGACATCCTCACGGCTTCCGCCGCCGGCCAGCCCGCGCAGCTGGAGACCGTCACACCGGACACGCGCCTGGTCACGGTCACCGCGGGCGGCAACGATGTCGGCTTCCTGCCCCGCCTCACCCTGACTAGCCTGCCCTGGCCGCTCCGGGCGCTGCCGCGCGTCAAGGCCCGTGTCGCCGGGTTCGGGGATCCGGACGCGACCGATGAACGCTTCGCGCAGCTCGAAGGCAACCTGGCGATGATCGGGCGCCGACTGCGCGACCGTGCCCCGGCCTGCCGGGTGCTCTTCGTTGACTACCTGACGATCCTGCCGCCGCACGGCGACGACCGCGGTGGACCTCCGCCGGCCGAGATCGCGGAGTGGGGACGCGCGATCGCCGCCCGGCTCGCTACGACGACGCGGGCGGCGGCCGCAGCTGCCGGGTGCGAGTACGTCGCTGCCTCAGCCGCCTCTGCCGCTCACCACGCCTGGTCGGCGACCCCGTGGACACGGCGGTTCCACCTGTCGTTGCGCGGAGGGGCGCCGTTCCATCCCGACGCGGCCGGGATGGCGGCCGTCGCCGAACTCGTGCTCGGGATCCTCGCCGGGCCGCCTGACCGGTTGGCCGGCTGACGGACTGATCTGCTGGGCCGGTCCGGGGTGCTCCGGGTCACGCATCGAGCCGGGCGGCCGGCCCGCGGGCGAGGGCGGCGTCGAGCAGGGTGGCCGCGGCGGCGCGGGCCGCAGCGGCCGCGCCGGGATCGTGGTCCATCCGCGCGGACTGCCCGCTGCCGTCGTAGAGCAGGTGCAGCTGGCGGGCCAGGATCTCGGGTTCGGGCACGCCGGCCCGGTCGGCCAGCTCGGTCAGCAGCGCGCGCACCCAGCGGCGGTAGGCCTCGGCGGCCTGCTCAGCCAGGTCGCCGGGGTGGGATTCCGCGCTGGCCCGGGCGAACGCGCAGCCGCGGTAGTCCGGCTGGGCGAACAGCTCGCCCTGGCCTTCGAACACGGCCAGCAGGCGCTCGCGC
>Ga0302184_10000352_pt1 | contig 30370 bp, 27 predicted proteins | sample I_Palsa_N3_3_FD_200233 | JGI IMG/M metagenome (GOLD analysis project Ga0302184, IMG submission 200233) | Peat permafrost microbial communities from Stordalen Mire near Abisko, Sweden - I_Palsa_N3_3 | ecosystem: Environmental > Terrestrial > Soil > Palsa > Peat permafrost | place: Sweden...
TGTGACGCGCCGTCGCTCAGCGCTCCGGCTTGGAGCGGGGCAAACACAGCGGACTCGATCAGGTTCGCGTGGCGCGGCTGCGGTGGGGCCTCACCCCACGGCCACGTGAGCTTCGCGGCGCGCTCGGCGTCCCAGGAGGCGGCGAGCTCCCACTCCAGCTCGCTCGGGAGACGTACGCCGCGCGCGTTCGCGTATGCCTCGGCCTCGTAGTAGGAGACGTGCACCACGGGTGCCTGCAGGTTGAGCGGATGGACACCATCGAGATGGCGCTCGAGGCCGTCCTCGAGCCAGCGCAGCGGCCGCTCGATCCGTTCCGCACTGCGCCACGCCCAGCCTTCTTCGGACCACCACGCGCGCCGCGCGTAACCGCCCTCGGTGACAAACGCGAGCCAGTCGGCATTGGTCAACGGCACACGCCCGATGGCGAAGCGCTCGACCTCGATCTCGTGCTGGGGCCGTTCGTTGTCGTAGGCGAAGCTTGCGCCGCCGGCGCCCAGCGGGTAGCTCGCGGCCGGCACGTCGACGAGCTCGAGTCCACTCGCCGGCTCGTCCGCAGTTCCTACGCAACCGCTGGCGGGAGGCCGCCATCCTTCAAGCGCGGCCAGCGCCAGCGTTTGCAGCATCGTCTCGGCATGCTGGCGCTCGTGGCGCAGGACGAGATCCACAAATGGCTCGTCGGCGCCCAGACCGAGGCCGCGAACGCGCTCGCGAACCGTGGCGAGGTATTGCTCGGCCTCGGCGCGACGCAGGTAAGGCAGCTCACCACGCCGTGCGCGCGGCGTCTCGAAGGCGTCGTAGACGTCCAGCAGTTCGGGGTAGACCAACGGCAGGCCGCCGCGGCGGTGTGCCAGCCAGAGATCCTCGAAGGTCGCGATGTGCCCGAGATCCCAGACCAGCGGGCTCATCAGCGGCGAATGAACGCGCTCAAGATCGTCGTCGCTAACCGCGTCAACGAGTGCGAGCGTCTGCTCCCGCGCCCGCCCGAGGTAATCGGTTTCGAGCACTGCCATGGGCGCTTGCCATGCTACCGACCGCGATCAGCGCGCTGGAGCAGTCAGCGGCCGTGCGAGCACCCGCCGCGCGTCCCGAGCCCATGACTCTGAGCCCGGGACGCTGGCCGGGGTGTAGCCCTCGGGCGCGACCCGGTTCGGGATCGCCCATCCCCGGTGATCGCTGCAACGGGGCTCGAGAGCTCAAGGGCGAGATGGTCAGGCTCGCGAGAGGCAGTTCAGCAGTAGCGCCGAGTCAAATGGTGAAAATCCTGATAGCAACGCCAAGCGTTCACTGACTGGTCACAAAAAGTGGCCGATTGCAGGCGAATCATCTTGGCATGACAACAGAAGAGAGAACTAGCCAAGACCGGTCCGAATCCCGAGTCGACCTGCATTGCCACTCCACCGCGTCAGCAATCTCGCGGCTGGGCGTTCAACGAGCCCTCGGTCTGCCCGAGTGCGCGACGCCGCCCGAGGAGGTCTACGAGCTCGCCAAGCGCCGCGGGATGAACTTCGTGACGATCACCGACCACGACACGATCGACGGCGCGCTGACGATCGCCCACCACGACGACGTGTTCGTCTCCGAGGAGCTGACAGCGCACTTCCGCGGCGAACCGCAGGCCGTCCACGTGCTCTGCTTCGACATCACGGTGGCCGACCACGAGTGGCTCGCCGCACATCGCGGCGACGTCGAGGAGTGCGCCTCCTACCTCGCCGACAACGACATCACGTGCGCGCTCGCGCACCCCTTCTATGCGGTTGGCGCGCCGCTGCGCAGCCGCCACCGGCGGCGTCTGGCCGAGCTCTTCGCCGTATGGGAGACACGCAATGGCTCGCGCGCGGCGGAGCTCAACATGCCGGCGAGCATCTACGTCGAGACGCACGGCGGGATTGCCGTCGGCGGCAGCGACGACCACGCCGGCATCGACATCGCGCGCACCTACACCGAGGCGCCGCCGGCCGCCAGTCCCGCGGAGTTCCTCGACCATCTGCGTGCGGGCCGCGTGACCCCCGGCGGCGAGCAGGGCAGCGCGGAAAAGTGGGCTCACGCAGCGATGGCGCTCGCCGTGCGCGCGCTCGGCCACGACGGCGAGATTTCCGCGCTCGATCCGGTGACGGTGCTGACGATGGCTGAGCGCCTGCTCAGCGAAGGCGACGCGCGCGAAGGCCACGGCGAGACCGACCTGTGCCCGGCGGACGCCCGCGCGCTGCTGCGCGCCTGGCTTGAGTCCGTGGGCCTCGCCGAGCTTTCGGAAACCGACCTTGTCGCCTATATGCAGGACGACCATTTCACTCACGCCGACCTCTACCGCCGCGCGCGCCGCGCCCACGAGCGCAGGCTGCGCGGCGCCGTCGAGAGCGCCTTTGCGGCAGCCGGACGCGGCGATCTGGCGACGATCGCGCCGCTGCTCTTCGATGCCTGTCTGCCGGCGATTCCCTACGCCCCGGCGGCAGCATTCGTCGCTCGCGAGCGGGCCAAGCTCGGAAGCCGCGATTCCGAGCGGCCCCGCGTCGCACTGATCGCCGATGGGATCGGCGCGATGCACGGCGTAACGAGGACGATCGAGGAGATCCGCGAGCGCGGCGTCGACGGCTTCGAGATCGATGTCATCGGGACCGACGCGAACGTCGATCGACGCCTGGCGGCTGTCGCCGAGATCGAGCTCCCCCACTATGCCGGCATCAAGATCGGCGTTCCGAGCCTGCCGGCCGCCGTTGAGGAGATCACCGCTGGGCGCTACGACCTCATCCACGTCTGTTCGCCGGGCCCCAGCGCGATCGCCGCCCTGCTGGTCGCGCGGGCGATGGAGATCCCGTTGATGGGCTCCTACCACACCGAGTTGGCGGCCTACGCGGGCCTGCGCTCGGGCGAGGAGACGCTCGAGTTTGCGGCCGCGCTCGCGCTCGCCGCCTTCTACGGCCAGTGTCGCATGGTTCTATCGCCGAGCCGCGCCGCCGATCAGGCGCTCGAAGCACTCGGCATCTCGCCGGGCCGAATCGCGCGCTGGGACCGCGGCGTCGACACGCGCCGCTTCAGCGCCGCGCGGCGCGACGAGCAGTTGCTCGGCGGCGGCGTCAATGTGCTCTATGCCGGCCGCGTGGCGACGGAGAAGAACATTGACCTGCTCGCGGAGGCGTTCGAGCGAGCCCACGCGCGCGACTCACGGCTGCATCTCGTGATTGCCGGTGACGGCCCGGAGGCCGGGCGGCTGCGCGAGCGGCTCGGCAAGCGCGCGACCTGGCTCGGCTGGCTCGAAGGCGAGGCGCTCGCGGCGGCCTACGCCAGCGCCGACCTGTTCTGCTTTGCGAGCGTGACGGACACGTTCGGCCAGGTCGTCCTCGAAGCACAGGCCAGTGGGCTCGCGGTGCTGGCGGCCGACGTGGGCGGCCCGCGTGACCTGATCACCGCCGAGGTGGACGGTCTGCTGCGTCCGCCCACGCCGGAAGCGTTCGCCGAGGCGATGGTGGCGCTCGCCGCCTCGCCGCTGCTGCGCTCACGGCTCGCGCGCGCGGGTCGGCGCAGCGCTGCGCAGCGGACCTGGACGCGAGCGCTGGATCGCCTCGGCGCCGGCTATATGGCCGCGCTCGAGGGCGCCAGCGGAATCCGCGATGTCGCGTAGCCGCCTCGCCACGATTGCCGTCGCCCTGCATGATGTCGAGCCGGCGACCTTTGAGCGCTGCGCGCTGATCCGCGACTGGCTCGAGGACCATGGCGTCGATCGCGTTACGTTGCTCGTGATTCCGGCGCGCGATCTGCACCCACTGTCAGATCGCCGGCCCGAGATCGCGACCTGGCTGGCCGAGTGTGTGCGAGGTGGCGACGCGATCGCTCAACATGGCTTCCAGCACTTCCAGGTGCGCCCTTCACGGTGGTCGCTGCCGTCCCGCCCGCGACTTCATAGCGAGGCCGCGGAGTTCGCTCGACTCGATGCCAGCGAGACCGCACGCGCGCTGGACGCAGGCCGCCGCGTGTTGAAGCTCGCCGGCATCGAACCGGGGGGCTTCGTCGCACCCGCTTACGCATACACGCCAGCATTGCGCGAGCTGCTCGACTCGCGCTTTCGCTGGTGGGCGGGATCGTGGGGTCTGTACGCCAGCGGCCATCCGACGCCGAGCCCAGGAGAACCGTGGACGGCGGCAACTCGATCGCCGACGCTCTCGGCGCCGGCGATCGGACTCGGAAGCTCGAGCCTTGCGCGGCGCGCGATCTCCCCGACACTGCTGCGCGCCGCAACCCTGCTCGCCGGTGAGACACTGCGGCTCGACCTGCATCCGCGGGACCTCGCCGCCCCTAGCCATATGCTGACTCTCGATTGGGTGCTGCGCCACGCGGTTCCGCGCCGGCAGCCAGTCACATACGACGACCTCGCAGCCGCCGCAAGTTAGCGGCGCCAAGGAGCTGCGGCCGGCGCAGCGGCCTGCGAGCCTACCGCGGTGATCTGGGTGCGCGCCATCTTGGCAAGATGTTTGCGCAGCTGAACAGGTGGGCGTGATACAAACGCGTCGTCATGCGTATATCTCGGGTGCCCAAGACGGCGCTTGCTTTGCTTGCTCTAAGTGCCGCCGGCGCCGCCCCCCAGATCGGGAGCTCGGGAGCTGACCAGGCGTCGAGCGGCTCATCGGGCGCCTCGGGTGTCAGCGGCGTAAGCGCAAGCACGGGTTCGACCGCCTACTGCGGCACGACCGGAGCGAGCGGCACCACCGGCGCCACCGGGGCGACGGGCGCTTCAGGTGCGAGCTGCGCCAGCGGATCGACCGGCGCGAGCGGATCGACCGGCGCGAGCGGGGCCAGCGGCGCAAGCGGATCGACGGGCGCGAGCAGCGCCACGGGCACGAGCGGCACATCGGGTGCAACGGGCCCGACCGCCGTCGCCGGCGCGACTGGGCCGACCGCCACGACCGGGGCGAGCGGGAGCACCGGGACGAGCGGGAGCACCGGAACGACCGGTCCCACCGGCGCCAGCGGCGACAGCGGATCCAAGCCGTCCGTGCTTTCGATCACGACGCAGCCAACCAGCGGAAGCGAGCTGCTCACGACGGTGGCATCCCAGACCGGCGGTACCGAGGCGGGCGGGGCGGTTGCGCCGGCGCCAAGCCTGTTCGCCGAGGAGAACCCGCTCTCCGGCGTGCTTCCCGGTTCCGTGTTCGACCCGTTGGTCGCTGCGGCGCTCGGCGCCGACGTCCCCGAGTTCTATCTCGAGAACTTCGCCGTGCCGCCGTTCCTGTTGCCGATCTACCAGTCTGCCGCCGCGGCCTACGACGTTCCTTGGGAGGTGCTTGCAGCAATCAATGAGGTGGAGACCAACTTCGGCAACAACCTCGATGTGTCATCGGCCGGCGCGATCGGCTGGATGCAGTTCCTGCCGAGCACCTGGGCGAAATACGGCGTCGACGCGACCGGGTCGGGGGTCGCCGACCCCTACAACGCGGCCGACGCGATCTTTGCCGCCGCGCGCTACCTCGCGGCGGCAGGTGCCGCGGAGAATCTCCCGACCGCGATCTTCGCCTACAACCATTCGAATGCCTACGTCCAGGCAGTTCTGCTGCGGGCAGAACTCCTGAGCGGAGTGCCCACCGCGCTTGTCAACTCCGTCAGCGGGCTCGCCGAGGGACATTTTCCGATCCAGCTGGCCTACCACCCGAGCTACCGACCGGTCTCGCAGGCGCTCGCCGCAAAGGCGAGCCTCCCAAGCAAGACGGGCACGCCCGCCGGTGACGCCCCGGCGCCGACCACGATCCGCGCCAGCGTGGCCGCCAAAGGCCGCGGTCCCCAGCCCGGAGCAGCAATCTTCGCAAAGGCCCACGCGGCCGTGGTCGCGGTGCAGGACGGGACGATCGTCGCGATCGGACGCAACCGCTGGCTCGGAACCTACGTCCGCCTCGCGGACAACCTCGGGAACATCTACACCTATGGCGGCCTTGCGTCGGTCTCGGCTTACTACCCCGTTCCCAAGGCGCGTCCGCTGAGCGAGAGCGCGTCCCTGGGCACGCCTTCCGGGCTCACGAGCGGACCGTCGCCGACGACAGCGGCGAGCGCCGGAGATCAGTCCTCCAACGCGCTGATGGCCACCTCGGCGGCGATGGCCGCGGCACAGCTCGATGGCAGCACCCAGGCGCAGAGCGACGCGGTCTCGATCATCCCGGCGCTTGACCTACGCGCGGCGCCACTTGCCCGCACGCTCGTCTTCGCACTGGTGAGCCCACCCGCCCATCGGGCGCACGTCAAGCTGCATCCATCGGCGGAGCGCACGCTTGTCGACCGCTACTACACGAGCGCCCTCGGGCTGAGACGCGACCAGCTCAAGGTGAAGCCACTGCGGGTCGGCTCGCGTGTGCTAGCCGGCACGATCCTCGGCCACCTGGGGAGCGCGCAGGGTGATCGCGAGCCGCATCTCCTGTTCGAGATCCACCCCGCCGGCACGGATCAGACGGACATCGACCCGCGTCCGTTCCTCGACGCCTGGACCCAACTCGAAACGCTCGAGCTTCACCGTCAGTCGAACAGCAGCCCGCTCTACGGCCCGGACCTCCACAGCAGCGACGCCGGCGAGTCGCTGCTGCTGAGCCAGATCGACCTCGAACGGACCATCCTCGAGAACTCGCATGTTGTAATCGCACTCTGCGAACGCCAGGCAATCGCCGACGGCAGCGTCGACCGCCGCGTGCTCGCGACGATCGAGTTCCTCGTTCAGGACGGGCTCGACCCGACGATCAGCGGCGCCCAGTGCGCACCGCCGGAAGGGGCCACCACAAACAGCGCCCTAGCGGACCCGGGCGACAGCATCGCGATCACCGCGATCAACGGCACGCCGGTCGCGGGCAATCAGGGCACGGGTACGACGACCGATGCCGCCATCAGGGCGCTGCTCACGCTCACCGGCGCAAACGCGCCGGCTTCGATCGCGAGCCTCGAGACGATCCCTGGCGCGAGCAACACCGTCGCCGATCCCAGTGACAGCGGTCAGATCGTCGTCTCGTTTACGCCGGCGCAGCTGCCGATCGCACTGGCCTCAACGGCGGCGTTCACGGGCGGCTTTACCCTCGATAAATCCAGCTGGAGCCAGCTCGATAATCACCTCGAGCAGATCACCGAACCGCGCGTACCGACCGTCATCTCCTCGACGGCGCTGAAGACTGCGGTGCACAAGGCCGCCAGCAGGCAGTCACAGACTCGCTGATCAGCGGCGGCGATGCTTGCGTAGCGAGATCCCCTCGAGGATGTGGGCGACCGTCTCACAGGCGTCAACAGCGGCCTCCAGCGACTCGAAGATGTCGCGCCAGCGAATTACGACCATGGGGTCGGTGCCGGTGGCGAAGAGCGATGCGACAGCGTCGCGGCGAATCCGGTCGCCCTCGTTCTCGAGCCGGTGAATTTCGACCAGGTGTGGCGCGAGCTCGCTGCCGCTGCGTAGGCAGCGCAGCGCGTGCGCAACCTGCTCGGCGGCGCCGACAAGTACATCGGCGAGGTCGACGGCGGACTCCATGCTGGCTTCGACGGCGTAGAGCCCGAGCGTGTCAGCGACCTGCTCGGCGTGGTCGACTATGTCATCGAGCGCCGTGGCCAGCCGGTAGCCGTCGCCGGCGTCGAACGGGGCTCGTGCCGGACGCACCGCGTTGAGGCGGTGGATCAGGTCGTGGGTTATGCGATCCCCTTCCTGCTCGCAGAGGTGGACGTCCTGAGCGAGCGTTGCGCGCTCGGGGTAGTCGGCGAGGAAGTCGCGCAGCAGTAGCGAGGTGCGCTGGACATTGCGACCAGACTCCTCGAGCAATGCGAGCAGCGGCTCATCGAGAGCCCTACGCAGAAACGGCATGGCGTGCAGCCTAAGGGTCAGAAGAAAACCGTGTCCGCGCGTTTCACGACTTGTTCACAGCTACGTCACGGCATCTTAACCTCGGGACGACGCCCACGCGCGAGCCTGAGCGGCATGGTCGGATACGAGCACGAGCAGGAGCCACGGACCGTCCGCCTCGATGACTTCGAGATCAGGCTCAGCGAAGGGCTCGTGTCGGCCGGCGGCGAGGTGCTCACCCTCTCTGTCCGGGAGTTCCAGCTGCTCGTCGCGATGGTCGACCGAGCCGGCGGCATCGTGCGCCGCGATGAGCTCTGTCAAGCGGTCTGGGATCGTGAGCTACGTCCGGGGGACCGCTCGGTCGACGTCTACGTGAGCAAGCTCCGGGCTAAGCTCGAGGCGGCCGCGCCCGGCCGACAGTTCATCCACACCCACCCCGGCTTCGGCTACCGCTTTCAACCCCAGCTTTCACGAGATCTTGACACGAGCAAGGAGCCCAGCGCTCAGACTGCCGACACCGATGCTGCGCCAGGTTCGCCGGCTAGCTAATCGAGCCTCGAGTTTCGGCCAGACCGATCGGGGTAGGCTTTCGAGGCTGCACGGCTTCACGCACGGCGCGAACGCCATCCGAGTCGTCCACAGGAACACCCTGTTCACGGTCCCGACCGACCAGCGAAGCGAGGAAAATGTCACCGACAAACACGGCTCCTAGCGCTACCGAAGGGCGGCCGCACTTCCACGAGGAGTTGCGCGACCTCGAGCGTCACGCCTTGGGCGGGATCGACCTTGTCCTCGACCAGCTCAACCGCACGCTCGAGGCGCTCGCCCATCACGACGTCGAGCTCGCGGCGATGGTCATCCTCGACGACGACCGCATCGACGGTCGCTACCTCGAGGTGCATCAAGGCGTACTCTCGCTGCTCGCCCGCCAGGCCCCTGTCGCCGGCGACCTGCGCGTGGTCGCCGCCCTACTCCACGTCATCCGCAACATCGAGCGGATGGGCGACCAGTGCGTCACGATCTGCAAGCTGCTGCCGCTGTCGGGTAACGAGCCGCCGACGCAACCGGAGATCCTCGCGGTGTTGGCGCGCATGGGTGAGGTCGCACGCTCGGAGATCTCGCAGTCCAAGCGGGCGTTCGCCGATCGTGATGTCGGACTCGCCGAGGATCTGGTCCGCCAGGATCGCGAGGTCAACCAGGGTCAGCGCGAGATCTTCCGCCTGGCAATCGAGGTTGGCGACGACTTCGACAAGCGCGAATGGGCGATGACGATGGCGCTGGTCGCGCGCTGCCTGGAGCGAATCGGTGACAACGCCGTCGACATCGGCGAGCAAACGGCGTTTGTCGTCACCGGCTTGTTTCGCGAGTTCTCGGACTCCTCGCACGTCGAGCTCCCCTAGTCCCGGCGCGGGAAACAGCACGGCGGAGCGTCGCTTTGCGGCGCTGGAGCGCCAAATCCGTATGTGAAGATACGGTTACCAGCGCTCTTGCAGCGCTATGGGCACCACAGTCGCGGCAGTACAATCGCCGACAGATGACGGAACACGCTTCCGCCGGGGGTGGAATGGTGCAGAGCGAGGGAATCGCTTCCGAGCCCACGCCCGCGACACTACGAATCGCCGTCCTGGACCGCGATTCCGGCTTCCTGCAGGTCCTCGACAAGCGGCTCGAGCGCGTCGGCTGGGAGCGGCGCGTGCTCGGTTCATCGGTGGCCCCGCGGGCGATTGTGCCAATGCGTCTGAGCGCGGTGATCGTCGACCTCGGGGTGATCGGCCCGAGCTGCTGGGAGTGGCTCGAGCGACTTTGCAGCGAGCTGCCCGAGCTGCCGGTGGTCGTCTGCACCGGATCCTCGACGGTTGCCCAGCGCGTCCGCGGGTTGCGCCTTGGCGCCGATGACTGGCTGACCAAGCCATGTCACCCAGAGGAGTTGATAGCCCGCGTCGAAGCCGTCGTTCGCCGGCGCCGCCGGCTCGAGTCGCCGGTGCAGAGCTTGCCGATCCTCGCGGGCGAGGTCGAGATTCACCGCGACCAGTACCAGGCGTTTGTCGCCGGCGTCAGCCTCGATCTCACGCGGCGTGAGTTCGAGCTGATCGAGCTACTCGCAGAATCCGGCGGCCGCGTGCTCGAGCGTGAGTTCATCTACCAGCGACTGTGGGGCTACTCGATGGTCCGCGGCGATCGCTCGGTCGACGTGTTCGTGCGCAAGCTGCGCCAGAAGCTCGAACGTGTCTCGCCCAAGTGGCGCTACATCCACACGCACTTCGGTATCGGCTACCGGTTCGCGGCCGAGTCCACCGAGGTCGACGCCGCGATCGAGCCGCTCGCGGCGTTGCAAGAGGTCTCAGAGCGCAGCGACGAGTTCGATTTCGCGCGGACGTAGCAAGAGCGCGAGCTCGGCGCGCCCGGACCCGACGCGAATCGCCACGAGGCCACCCTTCTTGACCTCGACGCGGGCGGCCGTGAGCGCGGCCACCAGAATCGAGAGGTCCGGCTCGTGCCCGACCAGCAGCAGTGCGCCACTCTCGCTGGTCGCAGCGATCAGCTCGGCGGCGTCGTCCTCATCGAAGCCACCGCTGAGGGCCTGATTGACGATCGGCTCGATCCCCAGCTCGCCACAGGCAATCCGCGCCGTGTCGAGTGCGCGGATGCGCGGGCTTGTGAAGGCGTGTTCGAAGACGACACCGAGCCGAGCGAGTGCCCGACCGGCAGCCAGCGACTGCCGCTCCCCGCGCGCAGTGAGGCGACGGTCGAAGTCCGGCGCAGAACCGTGTGCTACGGCATCGCCATGTCGGAGCAGCCAAAGCGTTCTCAACACCGCAGGAGGCTATAGCCTGGAAGGTGTGATTTGTGCTTGCATCGACATCGGCTCGAACACGACGCGCCTGCTCGTCGCCGAGCCAGCCGATGGTCGCCTGCGTGAGCTGCTCAGCCAACGGGCGTTCACACGCATCGGCAAGGGACTTCAGCGCGACGACAGGATTCCGCCGAAGAAGATCAACGAGGTCGTCGACGTTGTGGCCACCCAGGTCCGCGTGGCCAACGAACTCGGCAGCGAGATAATCCGCGCGGTCGCGACCGCCGCGATCCGCGAAGCAGCCAACCAGGGCGAGCTGACGGGGGCGATCGCCCAGCGCACCGGTGTCGAAGTCGCCGTGCTCACCGACGAGGAGGAGGCGCGCCTGGCGTTCGTCGGTGCGACAAATGCGCTCGACCATCCGCCGCACGGGGACATCGCGGTGATCGACGTCGGCGGCGCGTCTTCGGAGATCGCGATCGGCACGATCGCCCGCGGCGTTCGTGCAACCTCATCGTTTCGCATCGGCTCGGGAATGCTCGCCGACGCCTACCTGAACGACGACCCGCCAACGATTGAGCAGCTACAGCAGCTCCGCGCGCACATCGAGGGGACATTCGAGGGCTTCACGCTGCCAAAGCCCGAGCTTGCGGTCGCCGTCGGTGGCAGCGCGAGCGCGCTGCGGCGTCTGGTCGGGACCGTCCTCGACCACGAGTCCCTCGAGCGCGGTCTGCGAATCCTCGCCACGACGCCAAGTGAACGCGTAGCGCGGACATCGGGGATCGAGGCCGAGCGGGTTCGCTTGCTACCCGCGGGGATGCTGATCCTCGAGGAGATCTCCGACCGCCTCGAGCGCCAGCTCAACGTCGGCCGTGGCGGCCTGCGCGAGGGCGTCATCGTCGACCTTCTGATCGCGGCCGGATGGGGCGCGTAGCCGCCCCCCTAACCGGCCTGCGTCTCGATCTGCCCTATGCCGAGGCCGGGCGGCGGGTCGTCGACGTCCGCTCGCGTGAGCTCTTCTCGCACGTCGATGGGGTTCTGGACGCAAACGAACCCGAGCGCGTGCACCAGATGCGCGTGGCTACACGCCGACTACGGGCAAGCCTCGAGGTGTTTGCTGACGCATTCCCCGCGAAAGCACATCGGGCCGTGCTGGCCGAGGTCAAAGCGCTCGCCGCTGCACTCGGCGAGCGGCGCGATTGTGACGTCCAGTTGGAGATCCTCGACGAGCTACGGGCGAGCGCGAGCCGCAGCGAGCGCGACGCGATCGACGAGCTGCTCGCTGAGCTGCGCCACGAGCAGCGCGCCGCTAACCGCCACCTCAAAAAGGCTCTCGCGCACGCCGAGCGCGAAGACCTCGAGACCCGACTGAGGCGACTGTCGAGATGAGGGCCCACCGCGTCGACGGGCTCGAGCCGACGATGGCACTGGCGCAAGCGGCGCAGCGAATCGTCGCGGTCCGCGTGGCCGAGCTCTATTCGTTTGTTCCTACCGCGCTCGACCAGCGCGACGCCAAGGCGCTGCACGACATGCGGATCGCCGCCAAGCGGCTGCGCTACGTGCTGGAGCTCGTCGGCTTCTGCCTCGGCGGCGCCGCCGAAGAGGCCGCGGGTCGCGCGCGCGAGCTGCAGACGCTGATTGGCAACATCCACGATTGCGACGTCCTGCTTGCCCGCCTGGAACGGATGGACGCCAAGAACGCGAAGGGCATCGCGCGGCTCACCACACGGTTCCGCGAACAGCGCGAGGAGCTGTTTGCCAGGTTCAGTGCACTGTGGCGCGAAATCGAAGCCAGCGGGTTGCGCGATCGGCTCGTCGCTGCAACGAATAGTTCACCGAATGGGGTCCGCATGGGCGCATAATGGGCGGTGGCGATGAGCACTACTGACGCAATCACAGTCACCGATGACGGTGACCCGCTCGGCGCTCCACTCAAGCTCGACGACCCGTCGCTCTACCTCAATCGCGAGCTTTCCTGGCTCGATTTCAACCTGCGCGTGCTCGAACTGAGCGAGGACGCCTCGCTGCCACTGCTCGAGCGCGTCAAGTTCGCCGCGATTTACACGTCAAACCTCGATGAGTACTTCATGGTTCGGGTGGCCGGTTTGCATGACCAGATCGATGCCGGTGTCGACCGGCCGAGCGTCGACGGTCTCACGCCGTCGCAGACACTCGAACTGGTTCACGAGCGGACGCTCGCCTACAGCGACCGGCTACAGAGCTGTGTCGCCCAGCGGCTGATCCCGGGCCTCGCAGAGCACGGCATCGTGATCAAGCGCGTGAGCGAGGTGAGCGCTGCTGAGCGCGACGCGCTGACGGCGCACTTCCGGCGGGTGATCTTTCCGGCACTGACGCCGCTTGCGGTCGGTCCTGGTCAGCCGTTCCCCTACATCTCCAATCTTTCGCTGAGCCTCGGCGTGATCGTCAGCGACCCCGACTCCGGCCACGCCGCGTTTGCGCGTGTCAAGGTCCCGACCGAGGTCCTGCCGCGCTTCATCTCGGTTGGCAAGGACGACACGTTCGTGCTGCTCGAAGACGTCATCGCCCACAACCTCGACGCCCTGTTCCCGGGAATGGAGATCAGCGACTATGACTTCTTCCGCGTCACCCGCGATGCTGACCTGACCGTCTCTGACGAAGCCGACGACCTGCTGCAGGCGGTGGAGGACGAGCTGCGCCGCCGACGCTTCGGCGAGGTTGTGCGGGTCGAGGTCGGCGCCCGGATGTCCTCGCGCATGCTCAGCGAGCTGACCGCGGCGCTCGACCTCGAGCCCCGCGACGTATACGCGGTCGACGGACCGCTGGACCTCACCGGGCTGCTGCAGCTGACGAAGCTGGCCGGCTACCCCGAGCTGCGTGACGCGCCCTGGGTCCCCGTGACGCCGCCGCGCTTTCGCGCCGGCGAAGATGGGCGCGTCGATGTACTGGCTGCGATGCGCAGCGGCGACGTGCTCGTTCACCACCCTTACGAATCGTTCTCGGCGTCGGTCGAGCGCTTCGTCGAGCAGGCCGTCAACGATCCCCAGGTCTTGGCGATCAAGCAAACGGTCTACCGCACGAGCGATGACTCACCGCTGGTCCCGGCGCTGATCCGCGCGGCCGAGCGCGGTAAGCAGGCAGTCTGCCTCGTTGAGCTGCAGGCGCGCTTTGACGAGCAGACCAATATCCATTGGGCCAAGGCGCTCGAGCAGGCTGGCGTGCATGTGGTCTACGGGCATCCAGGCGTCAAGACGCACGCCAAGTGCGTGCTGGTCGTGCGACGCGAGGGCAGCGGCGTACGCAACTACGTGCACATCGGGACCGGCAACTACAACCCCGCCACGGCTCGCCTTTACACGGACTTCGGGCTGTTCACGACCGACGAGGCGATCGGTGCCGACGTCGCGGAGCTCTTCAACTTCCTCACGGGATTCGCCCGGCCGACCAACTATCGCAAGGTGCTCGTCGCTCCAAGCCACCTGCGCAACGCGATCCTGCGCGAGATCGAGCAGACGATCGCGGCGCATTCGCCCAGCTCGCCTTCACGGATCACGATCAAGATCAATGCGCTGGTTGATCGCGCGTGTATCGACGCGCTCTATGCGGCCTCACGCGCGGGCGTCCCGATCGATCTGAACGTTCGCGGCATTTGCTGCCTGCGCCCGGGCGTGCCCGGCGTCTCCGAGACGATCCGTGTGGTCTCGGTCGTCGGCCGCTTCCTCGAGCACTCGCGCGTCTACGCGTTCGAGCGTCACGGGAGCTCGACCGTCTATATCTCCTCGGCCGACCTGATGCGGCGCAACCTCGAACACCGCGTCGAGCTCGCCGTACCGATCGAGGATCCGGAGCTTCGCACGCAGGTGCTCGATACGGTCGCTCTGTGCCTGGCGGACAACCACAACGCGTGGGACCTCGACAGCGACGGCACGTGGACGCGGCGGACGCCGGCCAGTCCCGACGCCGCGATCAACGCGCAGGAACAGCTGATGCGCCACGCCGGCCTCGCCTGAGCACCGACCGGCAGACGGCGGTTGGCGTCGCTCGACGCGTGCTGGGCGTCGCGGTCCGCGACCGCGACGCCCAGATTGCGCGCGGGGCTACTTCTTCGGTTTGGGCTTCGCCGGCGGCCCGGCTTTGGGCTCGGGCGTCGTGACGATGTCCCCGTTCTTCTTGCCGGTGAGTACGACGACCGGCGGGTGGCTGCCCAGCCGCGTGTCAGCATCGAACGCGTCGGAGTACTCGTACTTCGGGCGCCCGAGATCGAATGGGCCGGAGATGGACTGAACGGTCGTCACTACGGGCACCACGGTTGTGGCACCCGAATTGGCCTTGACGCTGACCGATGGCGCCGTCGCAGTCGCCTCGGTCACCGTCAGAATCGGGTCGAGCCGCGGCTCGCTCCACAGCGGTCCGTCGATCGTGAACTGTCCGCTGATCGCCTCGCTCGCGCTGGAGGTGCCATCGAGGCCGGTTGCCGTCACGCAGTTGATCGCGACGCCAGGAATGGCGCCCTCGCACTCGAAGCCGTCCGTTGACGGCACCGCGCTCGGCGAGCCGTCGATCGTGAGCACGGGCGAGGCGTCGTAGTACTGAACCTGGTGTGGCTCGGTCTCGATCTGATAACCGGTGATCGGTCCGTCGCACGAGAACGAATACTTGACCTGAGTGCCAGGGACGCCGGGTTCGGCGCTACCGGGCGCAATCGAGCCCGTGCAGGTGTAGTCGTTGGCCTCCGGTGCCGTCGTGGTAGCGCCCGTGCCGCCGGACACGGTTGCTCCAGTCGGCCCACTCGCAATGCTGGCGCCTGCGGCGTGACCGAGCGCCGGGCCGATTACCGGCACCGCGACCGCGGTGACGAGCACCCCGAGCGATGCCGCGAACCGGCGGCGGACGCGGGAAGTTTTTAGCAACGTGGTCTCCGTTTCCTAGGTGTGAGTCGACGAGAAGTCGCGGTGGGCGCACAGCCTAGCGTAATTAGATGCTTGTGAATCGGGTTTATGCTCTTTCTGCTACTCTGCCGCAGTCAACCCTGTCAAAGACGCGGAAAGGGAGTTCCCTCGCCGATGCGCAGACCCCGCGGTATTTTCGTCCCACTGCTCGCAGTAGCCGCCCTTGCGGGTGCCGCCCCTGCCGCGGCGGACGCAACAACGACTCTCCATCTCGACGGCTCAACCGCCGCGTTCCCGCTGCTCGAGCTGCTGACCGCGAAGTACGAAGCCGTCGAGCACCACCACGTGAAGTTCATCGTCGGTCAGGGCGGCTCCAGCGTCGGCATCACAGATGTCGCGAACGGCACCGTCAACATTGGCGACGCGGCGGCCCCACCGACGTCATCGAATCCAGCCGGGCTCTACTTCTACCCGATCGCCCGGTACTTCGTCGATGTCGTGACCAATCCGGCGAACCCGATCTCGAATCTCACCACAGCGCAGGTTCAGGCGATCTTCGAACGCAAGGTCACCAACTGGAGTCAGGTCACGGGTTCGAGCCTAAGCACCACGATCGATGTCGAGAGCCGCACCTCGGTTGCCGGCGTGCTGACAACGTTCGCGAGCGACTTTCTCCTCGGCAAAACCTCGCTGGTTTGGCCGGGTGCGACGCAGTGGTCAAGCGAGGCGCTGCTGCAGAAGTCTGTCGAGGGCGATCCGAACTCGATTGGCTTCCTGTCGGACTACAACGCGATCACGAAGAAGCTCAACGACGTAGCCTTCAATGGTGTAGCCGGCACCGTGGCGAATGTGGAGAACGGGACCTACCCCGCAGTTGCGGACTTCTACGAGGTCACGAAGGGACCGGCTCGAGGCTACTCCGCGAGCTTCATCGGCTGGATCCAGTCCAGCAAGGCCGCGAAGAAGATCATCGAGACCGGCTGGCTCCCGCTGACGAGTACCAAAGCGGTCAGCGGCTAGCAGCCTCGTAGCCTTTCCGTAGGCTGGAGCGAGGAATGCTCGATCGGGTGCGCAGACCGTGGAGTGACCATAGCGCCGAGCGATTGCTCGGCGCTGTGGCGTGCCTGCTCGCGGTGGGCATCATCTTGATGATCGTCTTCATCGTCCGCGGTGCGTGGCCGACCTTCAGCCACGAAGGGCTCTCGTGGCTCGGCTCGGGCGGTAGTCCCGACTCGCAGCTCGGGGCGATGGCGTATACGAGCTCTAAACCGCCGCCATCGGCGTTCGTCGTGCACGCGTGGCCGCTCATCTACGGCACGATCCTCACCGCTGGCTTCGCGGTTCTGTTCGCGCTCGCGATCTCACTTGCCGCGTCGATCTTTATCGTCGACTTCGCCCCACCGCTCGTGCGCCGCACGATGAAGCCAATCATCCGACTGCTCGCCGCGGTGCCCGGGGTGCTCTACGGGCTCGTCGGCATCCTCGTGCTGGTACCACTGATCAACAAGTACCTGGTGACGGAGAGTGAGCAGCAATCGGTGGCCAACGTGATCCAGCTGACGGGCGGAGGCCTCGGCATCACGATCGTCCTGGTGACTTTGATGATCACGCCGATCATGACGGCGCTGATCACGGACGCACTCGAATCGGTCCCGCGCGCATGGCGCGAGGGCGCGATCGCGCTGGGCCTCAACCCGCTGCGCGCGACCTTGGCTGTCTCATTGCGAGCGATCCGCCCCGCGATCATCGCGGCGACCGGGCTCGCAGCCGCCCGCGCGATCGGTGAGGCGATCGTCGTGTCGATGGTCTCCGGCGGGAACTCCTTTGCCCCCAACCCGGCCGACGGCAAGATCTTCTTCTTCGAGCCGGTGGAGACACTGGGCTCGGAGATCGTCCGCGTCGCCGAGGATCTCGGCGCGCCCGCCGTGCATTCGACGCTATACGCATTTGCTGCTCTGCTGCTGTTTTCGAGCTTCGCCCTTTCGCTTTCCGCCTATCTAGTCAAGCTGCCGTTGCGCCGCTACCAGGTGAGCAGCTGATGGCGAGCGCCGAGCCGTACAGCGCACCGAGCCTCCTACCGCCACGGCGGCGCCGACGCGGACGGCGCTCGTCGCTGCGTAGCTGGCGACTGCGCGACCAAGCGGTCTTCGTTCTCGCCTGGACGGTCGGAATCGGCCTCTTCGCGGTCGTCGCTGCGCTGGTTGGGTTCTTTGCCGTGCGCGGCGCTCAGTACCTTCGACCGGATTTGCTCGTGACCCACCCGGCGCCCTCGGTGAGCCAGGCCGGATCGGGTGGTTTTCTGGATGCGATCGAAGGCACTGTTCTGCTCGGCGTAATCGGCCTATTGATCGCTGCGCCGATCGGCGTCACGACGGCGGTCTGGGTGGTCGAATACGGCCGGCCACGCTGGCTCTCACGGATCGTCGAGTCGACCGTCGAGATGATCGCCGGCACGCCTGACATCGTGCTCGCGATCTTCGGGCTGGCCCTCTTCGAGCTCGGCGTTTTTGCGCCGCTCTCTTACAGCGAGCCTGGTGGCGCGTTCGGACGATCGTTCCTCACCGCCGGGGCGATGATGTCGCTGGTCGCGCTGCCGTCGGTCTACGTAGCGACCCGCAACGGGCTGGTTGCGACGCCGCGGCAGCTGCGCGAGGCGTCCTATGCCCTCGGCAAGACGCGGATCGCCACAATCCGACGGGTTGTGCTGCCAGGTATCCGCCGCGATATCGCGACCGGATCGACGCTCGGTCTCGGTCGCATCATCGGTGACACGGCGATCGTGATCCTCGTGCTCGGCGCGACGCTGCGGATCGACACGCAGAGCTCGACGCCCTTGCTCGGACTGCTTCGTGGTACCGGCTCGACGCTGACGAGCTACATCTACGGCAACTCCCCCGCCGGCGAAGGCGGCGCGCCGCAGAAGGCCTCCGCCGCAGCGGCCCTGTTGCTCCTGATCATTATCGGACTCAACTGGGGCGTCGGGCGGATCGGTCGGATCGGCGGGCCGCCGCTGCACGAGCCCAAGCGGAGGCTCGGCGCATGAGTGCGCGCGAACGCCTGGCAAACGCACGGTCCGGCAAGCTGCGCCCCGCCGCGCGCCAATCCAGCGAGAATGTTGCATTGCCGATCGACAACCTTGAGTTGACAGCAGATCTGATGAGCGTCACACCCGAGAAAGCCGATAGCACCACGCAGGTCGCGGGCACAGCCGCCCATGGCCGCGAGCGCCTGCGCCTCGATGACGTCAGCGTCTTCTACGGCAACACGCCGGCGGTCAAGAACGTCTCGCTGTCGATCAGCCACGGCGAGGTGCTCGCGCTGATCGGTCCATCGGGCTGCGGCAAGACGACACTCCTGCGAACGCTCAACCGGCTCACCGAGCTGACGCCGAACGCGAGCCACAGCGGCCAGATCCTGCTCGATGGCGACGAAATCGACGAGCTCGTCGACACGGACCTTCGCAGCCGAATCTCGATGGTGTTCCAGCAGCCGAACCCGTTTCCGATGTCGATCTTCGACAACGTCGGCTTCGCGCTTCGCGAGCAGTCGCGACGGCGCCCGCGTCGCCCTGAACTCGAGCCGCTCGTCAATCAGGCACTACAGCGCGCAGGACTCTACGAGGAGGTACGGGGCGACCTGGGCCGCTCGGCCCTGCGGCTTTCCGGCGGGCAGCAGCAGCGCCTCTGCATCGCCCGCGCCATCGCGCAAAAGCCGGAGATCCTGCTGATGGACGAGCCGTGCTCGGCGCTTGACCCGCGATCGACGGCGGTCATCGAGGACCTGATCGGCCAGCTGAGCAAGGACCTCACGATCGTGATCGTCACGCACAACCTGCAGCAGGCGCGCCGCATCGCCGATCGGGTCGCGTTCATGTACCTGGGCGATCTCGTCGAGATCGGTGAGACAGAGCAGATCTTTACGGCGCCGCGAGAACAGCAGACACGCGAGTACATCGCCGGCGTATTCGGATGACCAACCGCGCCGTCGCGCTAGCCGCCATCGTCGTGGCGGTGGCGGCGCTTGCGGGCTGTGAGAGCACTGAGCAGGAGAGCGCAAAGATCGCCAAGCGGCTCGGGCGTCAAAGCGCGGGGGTCACGGTCACCCACATCGGCGCCGCCAACCCCGATGTCCGCGTCGATAAACGCCAGCTCGTTCAGTCGAACAGCGGCACGGCCGCCGCGCTCGAGCTGACGAACAAATCTGCCCGTGCACAGGTCGACATTCCAATCCTGATCACGGTTGACAACCGTGCCGGCAAGGTCGTTTACAGCAACGACACCGCAGGCGCCAGCAATCCGTCCGGCGAGCTTGCGCTGCTAGGCCCGCACGCAACCGTCTGGTGGGTTGATCCCAACGTGCTCGCGAACGGCGCCGGCGCGGCGAGCATCACAGCCAAGATCGGTGCGCCGAGCGCAAGCGCTCCGGCGTCGGCGGCCGCGTTCACCGCCAGCCACTTGCACACTGGCAGCAGCTACATCGGGCCGTTTGTCGGCGGCAAGGTACTCAACCGCTCGCCAACGACGCAAACGGAGGTGACGATCTACGCTGTCGAGCTCGCGGGCGGGCGGGTAGTCGCGGCGGGGCAAAGCCTCATCGCCTCGCTCGCGGCGCATGCCTGGGCGAGCTTCCAGGTGTCGCTGATCGGCAACGCGAAGGGCGCGAAGCCCGCGGCGACGGTTGCGCCAGCCCACATCGGCTAGCCGCCTGACCAGCGCCAGGGCGCCTATTCGTCCTCCAGATCGTCTTCCTTGCTGGTGAGCGCTAGCCTCCTTGACGGTGGCATGAGTCGTTCTCGACGCTCGATCATCGGCCTCGTCCTCGCGATCGCAGCAGGCGCGACGCTCGCTGGCGTAGCTAGCGCTGCTGGCCAGGGCACAACGGCGCACGACACGAGGGCCGCGAAGCTCACCAACTGGCCCGAGTTCGGGCTGAACCCCCAGCGCACCAACACGACCACCGATTCGACCGGCATCACCGCGGCGAACATCGGGCAGCTGCACTTGCGCCGGATCACGCTCCCGGGCACCGTTGACAGCTCGCCGATCTTCCTGCACGACGTCGACGTCGAGGGTGCGGCCCATAACGTCGCGATCGTCACCACGACCTACGGCATAACGCTCGCGATCGACCCCGCCAGCGGCCAGATCCTCTGGACGTTCACACCGCCGGGGATCAGCGCCTGGGCCGGCACTTACCAGATCACCGTAGCCACTCCCATCGCCGCTCCCAACCGGAGGTTCGTCTACGCCACCTCACCGAACGGGCTCGTGCACAAGCTGAGCATCGAGAACGGCACGGAGGCAGCGGGCTGGCCGGCGCGCATCACGGTCCTGCCGGCGCGCGAGAAGCTGACGGCCGGGCTCAACATCGCCGACGGCGAGCTGCTCGCAACGACCGGCGGCTACATCGGTGACACGCCGCCCTATGTCGGTCACATCGTCGCAATCAACCTCCAAAGCGGCCATATCGACCATGTCTTCAACACCCTCTGCGCAAACCGCCGCACGATCATCTCGCCGCCCACCTGCTCGGCGAGCGACTCGGCGATCCTCTCGCGCAGCGGTCCAGTCGTCGAGGCGGGAGGCAAGCGCGTGCTGATCGCAACCGGCAACGCGCCGTGGAACGGCACGACCGATTTCGGCGACAGCCTGATCGAGCTGACGCTGCCCGGGCTGCGCCTGCGCCAGGCCTACACGCCGACCGACCAGGCCATGCTCAACAGCTCAGATCTCGATGAGGGCTCAGGCTCGCCCGCGCTGCTGCCCGGACACCTCGCGTTGATCGGCGGCAAGGACGGCCTGCTGCGCCTGCTCAACCTGAATAACCTCGACGGGCGCGCGAAGCGGCTGCCGTCCCAAACGGGTGGTCAGCTCCAGCTGCTGCCGACGCCTGGCAGCGCCGAGCTGTTCAGCGCGCCCGCCGTCTGGAACGCCTACGTTTTTGTCGCCGACGGCGGTGGCACCACCACCTACCACCTCTCACACCAGCACCTGCAAGTGCTCTGGAGCAACTCCACCCACGGCACGAGCCCGATCCTCGCCGGCGGCCTGCTGTGGGTCTACGACATGGACTCCGGCGGGCTCAACGTATACAAGCCGCTCAGCGGCAAGCTCGTCACAACACTGTCGTCAGGCAGCGGCCACTGGAACAGCCCGATCGTCGTCGACGGCTACGTCATCCTGCCCGAGGGCGACGCAAACAGCCATTCGACGAGCGGTGTGCTGGACATCTGGTCGCGCGCGGGGTGAGGCCACTCGTAGCGCGACGGCGGCGTCAGGTCAACGTCGTGGCCCCACTCCGACCGCGGCGCTTTGCGGAAGCGGGGTGGCTCGAAGCGCCCGAGAGCAGGTCCGTGCTGGCCGCGCGCAGCTCCTCGGTGAACGGCAGAGCGTCGCGCTCCAACGCTCCGTCGGCGGCGGTCCGATAGACCCCCTGCCGCGTCAGCGGCGGCGAATAGGCGTGGATCGTGGTCGCCGGCCCCTGACCGGCGTGTGTGACCCGGTGGATCGCGCTGACGCCGAGATAGAACGACTGACCGGCGGAAAACGTGCGCGTCAGTGGCGCGCGGGCCAGCGCGAGGCGCTCCTCGCGGACGCTGCCGCTGATCACGGCAATCCCGCCCGCCGAAAGATCGTGGTCGTGAAAGCCGGTGTCGTTGTCAGTCGACCAGCACACGACCCAGGCATTGACGTACTCGTCCTCCCAGATCGCCTCGTAGATCCGCTCCGCGCAATCCTCGCGGACGTATTCGCTCCAGTAGTGCGGTGCGCCGGCAAGCTCGCAGGCAAAACGCTCGAGCTCCGCTCCGATCAGCACAGCCTGCGGTGGCGTCGGCTCGCGGGCGGCGCTCATAGCGCGAGCGCCTCAGCAACGAGCAGCCGTCCCGCACTGCTCGAGAGAGCCTCACGACCGCGCGCGAGCGGCTCGACGACGGGCCGGTCCGAACCGTAGAGCAGCTGCTCGGCTCCGACCAGTGGTGTCAGCGCGGCGATCGCGTCGGAGCCAAACGAGGAGGTGTCATAGAAGGTGAGGGGATCGCGCAGATCCACGCGCGGCCCACCACGCGCCAGCAGTCGCTCGGCGAGCAATGGGGCGCCGCCCGCAAGCATTGCGAAGAGGATCCGCAGGCGAGGGTGTTCGCGGCGCCCGAGCGTGACAAAGGAGAGCCACGACGCCTGCATCTGTGTCACGTAGCGGGTCAACGCCGGCCACCACAGCGGGTCTGAGAGCGAGCTTTCGGCGGAACGCTCGTGCAGCCCGGGTCCAGGGTGGATGAACAGCGGTGCGTCGCGTTGCTCGAGGCGCTCGAGGAGCGGTGCGAGCGCAGCAAGCTCGCGCGGGGTGCCGAGGGCGCCGGCGGGAAGCGAGAGGCCGACGCAGCCTCGGGCCAGCACGGCGTCCACATCGGCCGGCTCGCAACCGTCGAGCGCGACCGGACCCCAGGCACCGAACACGTCGGGAAGCCCCACCGCGCCGTCGAGGTAGGCATCGATCAGCGGTTGTGCCTCGGTGCGCGGGAGCGCCTCGATGCCGAGTGGGCTCGAGAGCGCCACGTACGCACGATCGAGGCCGTCAGCATCGACAAGCTCGGCGCGGCGCCCCGGTCGCTCTGCCGCAAGATCGACTCCCGAGGGCAGATCGCCCGCCGCGTGGATGACGCACAGGTCGCCGCTCCGGCGAACGAATGGAAGACGTTCGCGGCGCTCGAGTGCCGCGATCAGCGGCTCGGTCCAGAGGTGCTGGTGGACGTCGGTACGCATCGACCGACCTATTCTACAGATTGCTGATCTAGTTTATGGTAAATGTCCGGGCAAACCGGCATAACTCCTGCAAAACGAGCACGCGGGAGCGCTCCGTGCTGTCACTGCAACCCCGCACGACCGCCTTGACGCGACCCACGGCGGACCGCTATGCGAGCTGGCGCGCCTCGATCAGGCCGGCTCGGCAACCGTGTCGCTCGCGCCGGGATCGACGTGCACGTGCGGCAACGCTCGGTCGAGTCCGCGCGGTAGCCACCAGGCCCGCTCACCCATCAACGCCATCAACGACGGCACGAGGACCGTGCGGATCAGGAACGCGTCGAGGAACACGGCCGAGGCGAGTCCGACGCCGAAGAGCTTGATCGTCAGGCTGTTACCGAGGACGAAGGAGCCGAAGACGCAGACCATGATCGCCGCCGCCGCGGTGATCACGCGCCCGGTCGAAGCGAGCCCTTGGCGCATCGCGTAGGCGGCGTCGCTGGTGCGCTCCCACTCCTCGTGCATCCGCGACATCAGGAAGACCTCGTAGTCCATCGATAGGCCGAAGACGATCGCGAACACCATCACGGGCAGGAACGCGGCGATCGGCGAGGTCGTGGAGATCCCGATGATGCCGCCGAGCCAGCCCCACTGGAAGACCGCGACGACGACGCCGAAGGCGGCGCCGACAGTAAGCAGGTTCATCACGATCGCCTTCGCGGCGACGAACACGGAGCGGAACACGACGAGCAAGAGCAGAGCAGAGATCAGCACGACAGCGCCGATGAAGAGCGGCAGCTTGCTCGCGAGCAGGCTGCTGAAGTCGGCGAAGAGCGCCGTCGTGCCGCCGACGTAGACCGTCGCGTGGGTGGCGCGTTCGAGCGGGGGAATGACGTCGTTGCGCAGGCGACTCAAGAGCGTCGAGGTCGCGGCGTCACGGGGTGCGGTCTTGGGGATCACGTTGATCACCGCGACGCGGCCGTTGGGGCTGTAGGTGACGGCGGCCGTCGGTGTCACCGAGGCGACGTCCGGCTGCCCGACGAAGCCGGCGCGCAGTGTCGCGACCGCTGCGCTGTCGTGTGGTGTGGGCAGCTCGGCGACGATCTGCATCGGGCCGTTGCTGCCGGGCCCAAAGCCCTTGCCGAGCAGGTCGTAGGCCTGGCGTGTCGTCGTGCTCTTGGCGTCGGTGCCAGCGTCGGTCGCCCCCAGGCGCAAAGCGAGGATCGGCGAGGCGAGAACCAGCAGGACCAGCAGCGAGCTGAGCCCGCAGAGCAACGGGCGCCGCTGGACGAAGGCCGCCCAGCGCTCCCACAGCCCGGGACCTTGACGGTGGCGACGGCGCAAGCCGAATGGGTCGAGACGGTCGATGCCGTGGCCGAGCTTGGAGAGCAACGCGGGCAACAGCGTGATCGCCGCGAGCATCGTCAGCAGCACGGTCAGTGACGAGGCCACCGCCGGCCCACGCAGGAACGACACGCCGACGAGCAGCTGGCCGAGCATCGCGATGACGACCGTCACGCCGGCGAAGAGGACGGCCCGTCCGGAGGTGTTCATTGCCGCGACGGTCGCCTCCTCGGGATCCATGCCCGCGTCGAGGCCGGCGCGGTAGCGCGTGACCACGAACAGCGCGTAGTCGATCCCGACGCCGAGGCCGATCATCGCGGCGAGCTCCGGCGTGAAGTTGACGACGTCGATGAGGTGCGTCAGGACCTCGATCAGCCCGATTGCGGTGCCGAGCGCGAGCAGCGCTGTCAGCAGCGGCAGACCGGCGGCGACGGCGGTGCCGAACGTGATCAGGAGGATCACGATCGCGGCGAGGATCCCGACGCCCGTTGCCGGCCCCGTCTTCGGTGGCTGGACCTGCTCGATTGGCTGTCCCCCGAGCTGCACCTGGAGCGCGGAGCTGCGGGCCGCCTCCGCGGTGTCGATCACGCGGTTGATCGCCGAGGGCGGCAGCTGGAACGAGCGCTCGTCGAAGAGCACGGTGGCGTAGGCGATGTGGCCGTCGGGGGCGATCTGGTGCGCCCCGGCGTAGGGGGAGATCACGCCCGTGATGTGGGGGAAGCCCTGGATCCGCGAGAGCAGGTTCTCGATATCGGCGTGGACGCCGGCGCTCGTGATCCGAGCGGTGGACTCGAAGACGATCGATGCCGAGTCGCCGCGGCGCTGCGGGAAGTCCTTGGCGAGGAGGTCGAGGGCTTCCTGGGAGCCGGCGGTGCTCGGACCGCGGTAGTTGCTGTTGTAGGTCGAGCCGACGCTCGCGCCGATCACGTTGGCGGCGATCAGCGCAACGACCCACCCCACGATTACGACTCGACGGTGGGCGATGCACCACCGCGCCAGCGCTACCACTGCGACCTACCCGTGCTGGCCGTTCGTGTCTCGCTCATCGGCCGCAAAGCCTAGCACAAGTGATAGTAGGCACTCCGCTTCTGGTATCGTTCGTCACAAGATGGTTGCATCAACGATCCCACGCCCGCTGCGCGCCGACGCCCAGCGCAACCACGACGCGATCGTCCTCGCCGCCCAAGATGCGTTTGCCGAGGCCGGCTACGGTGTCTCGATCGAGGAGATCGCGCGCCGCGCCGGCGTTGGTGCGGCGACCGTCTATCGGCGCTTTCCGAGCAAGGAGCTCTTGCTGCGGGCGATCTTCGACGCCGGCATCGCAGGGCTCGAGCTCGAGATCGCCGCCGCACAGGCGGCGCCAGATCCATGGCGGGGCCTGCTCGCGGGGATCGGCGCGGTGATCGAGAAACAGGCGGCGAACATGGTCTTCGTGGAGCTCCTCGCCGAGCTCGGCGTACTGCCAGAGCTCAAGGGCGAGATCCACAGGCGTGTCTTCGCGCCACTCGGCGAGCTCTTCGCCCGGGCGCAGGCCGCCGGCGAGCTGCGCGGCGACCTCGAGGCGAGCGAGCTGCCGCTGCTGATCGGGATGGTCGTCGCGACCGCGAAGCATGGGAGCAAATCGAACACGCCCGTGCGCTGGCAGCGCTACCTCGCGCTCTTGACCGACGCGCTGCGCACGCCGGCACCCACCCTCCTGCCACCTCGCTGAGCACGACGGCGCCGCGCCCGCCGCCAACGCCACCAATCAATCGAGCTTTGCCATCACGTGCTTGATGACGGTGTAGTCCTCGAGTGAGTAGACGGAGAGGTCCTTGCCGTAGCCCGACTGCTTGAAGCCGCCGTGGGGCATCTCGGAGGTCAGCGGGATGTGGTCGTTGATCCAGACGCAGCCGAAGCGAAGCGCCTTCGAGACCCGCAGCGCGCGGCCGACGTCGCGCGTCCAGACCGATGAGGCGAGGCCGTATGGCGTGCCGTTGGCCCAGGCGATCGCCTCGGCCTCATCGCTGAAGCGCTGGACGGTGATCACCGGGCCGAAGATCTCGCGCTGGATCAGCTCGTCGTCCTGCTCGAGGCCGGCGAGCACCGCCGGCTCGAGGAAGAAGCCCGGACCGTCGGGCTCCGAGCCGCCGGTGACGAGCTCGACATGCTTTCCCCGGCGTTCGAGCAGTCCTTCGACGCGCTCGCGCTGGCGGGCCGAGTTGAGCGGTCCGAGCGTCGTGTCCTCGGCCAGCGTGTCGCCGAGGACGAGCGCCTGGGCCTGCTCGGAGAGGCCGGAGACGACGTCGTCGTAGACCTTCGAGCTCGCCAGCACGCGCGTCGCGGCGGTGCAGTCCTGACCGGCGTTGTAGTAGCCGGTGCCGGCGATCGTCTCGAGCGCGCTTTCCATCGAGACGTCGTCGAAGACGATCACGGGCGCCTTGCCGCCGAGCTCGAGGTGGACTCGCTTGAGCGTCGCCGCGGCGCTGGCGGCGATCCGCTTGCCCGTGTCGACCGAGCCAGTCAGCGAGACCATGTCGACTTCGGGGTGATCGACGAGCCCCTGGCCCGCCGGGTCGCCGTGGCCGCAGATGACGTTCAGCACGCCCTCCGGCAGGAACTCCGCCGCGAACTCGGCGAGCTGCAGGGTCGTCACCGGGGTCGTCTCGGCCGGCTTCAGGACGATCGTGTTGCCGGTCGCAAGCGCCGGGCCAATCTTCCAGATCGCCATCAGTAGCGGGTAGTTCCAGGGCGAGATCTGACCGATCACGCCGACGGCCTCGCGCCGGATGTACGACGTGTAGCCCTCCAGGTATTCGCCCGCGGCACGGCCCTCGAGACAGCGGGCGGCACCTGCGAAAAAGCGCAGGTTGTCGGCGGCGACCGGGATCTCGTCGCTCAGCACCGAAGCGATCGGCTTGCCGGCGTTGATCGCCTCCTCGCGGGCGAGTTCGTCACCGTGCTCCTCGACGGCCGCGGCGAGACCGAGCAGTGCCTCGGCGCGCGCGGCCGGCGTGGTCTGCGACCAACCGTCGAAGGCACGTCGCGCGGCGGTCACTGCAGCGTCGATGTCTGCAGCGCTCGACAGCGGAGCCTGCGCAATCTCCTCGCCGCTGGCAGGGTTGAGAACCGGCTCGGTCGCACCATCGGCTGGTGCGACGAACGCGCCATTGATGAAGTTCTCGAGTTCTCGCAACGTCCCTCCCTTGATTACGCGGCGCCGAGCGCCGTCTCAATAGCCACTGGCTCCTGGCCGATGCTGCGCGCCACCGCCGGCTGCGTCGCGACACCGCCGGCGACGTTGACTCCGAGGCGCAGTCCCGCGTCGGCGGCCACGGCCCCGGCGGCGCCGTGATCGGCCAGCGCAAGCACGTACGGCAGTGTCGCGTTCGCAAGCGCGTGCGTCGCGGTGACAGGCACCGCGCCGGGCATGTTCGTGACGCAGTAGTGCGTGATCCCGTCCACCTCGAACGTCGGCTCGTGATGCGTGGTCGGTCGCGAGGTTTCAAAGCAACCACCCTGGTCGATCGCCACGTCGACGAGAACGGTGCCGGGTCGCATCATCGCGAGCTGGCTGCGACGGATCACATACGGGGCGCGGTCACCGACGACGAGCACCGCTCCGATCACCAGGTCGACGCGCGGCAGCATCTCCTCGATCGCGAGCGTCGAGGAGTGGACGGTCGAGCAGCGTCCGCCGAGCGCCACCTCGAGCTCGCGCAGGCGGTCGATCGAGATGTCGAAGATGAAGACGTCAGCGCCCAGACCGATCGCGACGGCGGCCGCGTGCTGGCCGACGTTGCCACCGCCGATGATCATCACGTTCGCGGCGGCGACCCCGGGGACGCCACCCAGGAGGACGCCGCGGCCGCCGAGCGGCTTCTCGAGCATGAAGGCGCCGGCCTGGGTCGCGAGCCGGCCCGCGATCTCCGACATCGGGGCGAGCAGCGGCAACCGACCGTAGCGATCCTCGACCGTCTCGTAGGCGATGCAGGTGGCGCCCGATGCGCAGAGCGCATGGGTCAGCTCCGGCGCCGGCGCGAGGTGCAGGTAGGTGAACAGAATCTGGCCCGGACGCAGGCGCGCGACCTCGAAGTCGAGCGGCTCCTTGACCTTGACCACCATGTCGGCGTCGGCGAAGAGCGACTGCGCATCGGCAACGATCGTCGCACCCTGGCCCGTGAACTGCTCGTCGGAGAACCCGCTGGCGATGCCGGCGCCTGCCTCGACGAGCACCTCGTGTCCGTGCTCACACAGTTCGCGTACGCCCGCCGGCGTCATCGATATCCGGTACTCGTCAGCCTTCGTCTCGCGCGGGACGCCGACCTTCATGCTGCGAGCTCTTCGACCTGCACACTGATCTCGCAGCTGCGCGTGGCAACCTCAGCGAAGAGGTCCTCGGGATCAATGCAGCGCTCCGGGAACTGGGCGCCGATCGCGTTGATCCGCCCGCGCGCCAAGAGCCGCACCGCAGCCACGGCGGGGGCCGCCGTCGAGACGACCGAACCGCCGAGGCGAAACGGTCTATGGGGCTTGGTGACGCTTCTGACGCGAACCGCTCGGCCGCCGCCGCGTGCCTCGATCAAGTGGATCGAAACCGTTTCATCTGATGGCGGCGCAGCCTCGCGCTGGGTGCGGGCGATGTCTTCCGGGCTTCCGTTAGCGAGCTCGCGCAGGCGCGCCTCGACGGTTGGCGAGAGTGACAGCCGGAACGAGCATTCAGCGCAGTCGAAGCTCTCACCAAAACTGACCAGCTCCGAGTGGAGCGTGAAGATGGTTTCGGCGCTGCCGATCGGGTCGCCGAAGTCGACGGTGCCGCCGCTGGTGAGCGGTTCGATTTCCGTCGGTCTGCCGTCACGGAGCACGACCGGCTTGAGCGTCACCTCATCGATCAGCGTCTGGACCGCGTACGGCGGACTGAAGGATCCCGGCGGATTGAAGTCGCGGCCGCCGGCCACAATGTCGATCGAGTCGACTTCACCCAGCTCCGCGGCGGCGCGGGCTGCCATCAGGTTCGTCTTACCGGGGCTCGAGCCCATGCCGAGCAGCGCGAGCCGCCCCGCCCGCTCGAAGCGTTCACTCAACGCGAGCTGTTCGATCGTGACGTGGTAGAGGCCGCCGAGGTCGATGTAGTCGCACCCGGCCGCGAGGCAGGCCTCCATCGCGTCGAGGTTGACGCGGTAGGACGCGGTGTTGATCAGCACGTCGTGCCCTGGGAGTTGCTCGGCGAGCCCGGCGCGCGCGTCGGCCGCGCGTCCCGTGGTCTTCTCGCCGCCGTGTGCGCTCGCGGCGGCTGCCGCGCGCTCGCCGTCGAGATCCAGCGCCAGCACGCTCACGACCTCATCGGAGGCCGCGAGGTCCTCGAGAATCGCCGGCGCTATCGTGCCCGCCGCGCCCAGCACGACGACGCGCAGCTGCCCTTTTCCGTTGGCGCTCACGGCAGGCCGTTCAGGCGATGCGCTCGCTCGCGGCGGTCAGCACCGTGCGCAGCACGTGTCCGATCTCCTCGAACTGCTCGCTATCGGCGATCAGCGGCAGCGCCAGTTGGATCACCGGATCTCCGCGATCATCGGCGCGGCAGATCAAACCGTTGGCGTACAGCTCACCCGAGAGGAAGCCGCGGAGGAGGTCCTCGGACTCATCGTCGTTGAACGTCTCCTTGGTCGTCTGGTCCTTGACGAGCTCGACAGCCTGGAAGAAGCCGGCACCGCGAACATCGCCGACGATCGGGATGTCCCGCAGATCCTCGAGCATCGCGCGGAACTCGCCCTCCTTGTCGCGGACGTGCCCGCAGAGGTCCTCGCGCTCGAAGATGTCGAGGTTCGCCAGCGCGACCGCCGCCGCCACCGGATGCCCACCG